>Ga0154867_1092_pt1 | contig 37476 bp, 33 predicted proteins | sample Rifle2008BG19ft_FD_105839 | JGI IMG/M metagenome (GOLD analysis project Ga0154867, IMG submission 105839) | Candidatus Aminicenantes bacterium RBG_19FT_COMBO_65_30 | reverse complement strand
TCGCCGACGTCCAGATCTCGAACGAGTCGCTCTGCCCTCGCTACTGCGGCCTCGTCGTCCGGGGCGTCCCGGTCGGCCCGTCGCCCGATTGGCTGAGGCGCCGGATCGAGGCCATGGGCCTGCGGCCGATCAACAACATTGTCGACGTCTCGAACTACGTCCTCTTCGCCACGGCCCAGCCCATCCACACCTTCGATTTCGGCCGGATCGGCGGCGGCCGGATCGTCGTCCGCAAGGCGAAAAGGGGCGAGACGCTCGTCGACCTCGACGGACGGACGCTCGAGCTCACGGCCGGCATGCTCGTCATCGCCGACGAGTCCCGGCCGGTGGCCCTGGCCGGCGTCATCGGCGGCCGGGCGTCCGGCATCACCGAGGCGACCCGGGACGTCTTTATCGAGAGCGCCAATTTCGACCCGGTCTCCATCCGCAAGACGGGGAAGAAGCTCGGCCTCTCGACCGACGCCTCCTACCGCTTCGAGCGGGGGGCGGACATCGGGTTCGCGCCGCAGGCCGCGCTGATGGCCGCGTCCCTGCTGACGCAGATGGGCGGCCGGGCCTCAAGGGGCCTCATCGACCGCTACCCCAAGCCGCCGAAACCCCGATCGGTTCGCCTCCGCCTGCGGCGGATCGCCGAACTGCTCGGCGTCGAAATCCCCGAGAGCTTCGTCGTCGAGGTCCTGGGGCGGCTGGGCTTCCGCGTCGAGGACGCGCACAGGGGCGCCTGGCGGGTGGAGGTCCCGACCTTCCGGGTGGACGTCTCGCGGGAAGCGGACCTCGTCGAAGAGGTCGCCCGCTTCTACGGCTACGACCGGATCCCCTCGGAATTCACGCCGGTCGACTCGTTCGACCTGAGCATAAACAGGAAACGGGATTGGCTGGCCCGGATCCGCCAGACCCTGCTCGGCCAGGGCCTCGACGAGGTCATCAACTGGAGCTTCGCCGACCCGGAGAGGGAGGCGGCGGCGGCGAGCGGCCGGGCTCCGGTCGCCGTCCAGAACCCCATTTCGAACCGGGCCTCGGTCCTGCGCACGACGCTTCTCCCCGGCCTCCTCGAGAACGCGGCCTGGAACCTCAACCGGGGGCTCGAAGGCGTCCACGTCTTCGAGATGGGGAACGTCTATTACTGGGAGGACGATAAGCCCCGGGAGGACCTCCACCTCGGCCTGCTCTCGACGGGGCTCCTGCCCGGGGCGGGTTGGGCGGCGGCCGCCGCGGAGACGGATTTCTACGTCCTCAAGGGAGCCCTCGAGGCCCTCGCAGAGGCGCTCCGCTTCGAGCCGGCCGTCTTCGAGGGGAGGGACCACCCCTATTTCGAACCGGGCCTGGCGCTGGCGCTTCTCTACAAGGGCCAGGAGGTCGGCCGGCTCGGCGCCCTGCGCCGGTCCTTCGCCGCCGTTTCGTCGGTCGACCGGACGGTCTTCGCCGCCGAGGTCGACCTTTCGGCCCTGTTCGAGAAGACACCGCGGCCGTTCCAATACGCGCCTGTCCCGAAGCTCCCGGGGGTCGTCCGCGACCTGTCGTTCCTCCTGGATCGGGCCGTCGCCTACGGGGAAGTGGCCCGGGTCCTGGGCAAGATGAACCAGCCGCTGCTCGAAGGGTTCGAGCTCCGCGACCGGTTCTCGGGCCCGTCCGTCCCCGCGGACAAGGTCAGCCTGACCATCCGTTTCCGCTTCCGGCATCCCCAGAGGACGCTCGTGGCCGAGGAAGTGGACCGCGTCGAACTGGAGATCATCGGCCACCTGAGATCCGCGCTGAATATCCAACTGAGGGAGGGGAAAATTGACATCCGAACTTGAGCGAATTAAAATACTGGAAGGGAAGATCGGACAGGTCGTCGATCACATCCACAAGCTAACGACCGAGAACGAGAAGCTGAGGCAGCAGCTCAAGGAGTTCCGGACGGAAAAGAAGGAATTCGAGGAAGGCACCCGCAAGATCGCCCGCATGGACGAGGAGATGAAGAAGTTCGAGGGCGAGAGGGAGCTCCTCAAGGGGAAGATCGAAGCCATCATCGGGCAGATCGATCAGCTGGGCTTATGACCGAAAAGATCCTCGAGATCGAAATCTTCGGGCAACGCTACAAGATCCGAGTCAAAGGAGAAGAGGATGAGAAATATATAGGCCACTTGACCTCGCTCGTTGATCAGAAGATGCACGAAGTGGCTGTGAAGTCCAAGTCCGCGGACACGACCAAGATCGCCGTCCTGGCGGCCCTGAACATCGCGGACGAGCTGTTCCTGAGCCAGAAGAAGCTCGATCAACTCAACGAGGCCCTTGGCCACATGGAGACGGAGATCGAAAGTTTGGAGGTTCATCTCTTCGCAGATGAAAATACATAAACGAACGCCGATAAATCCCCGTTGTGACGGGTCGGCCCCGCGCGGCCGGCTCGCCGGCCGGGCCGACCCCGGCACGGGCAACTGACGCCTCCGTTCTTTCCCTCGCGTCTCCTCATTCGAATAGATGAGGAGGTTATCCCATGAACGCGATCACTTACGCCGGCATCGCCGTTATCGTCATTCTCCTCGGGGCGGTCGCCGTTCTCCTGCTCAAGCGCAAGGAGGGCAGCCGCCGGGCCGCCGAAGCCGAGGAGGAAGCCCGGGCGATCCTCGGGAAAGCCCGGGAGGAGGGGGAGAAGATCAAGCGGGAAGCGGCCATCGAGGCCCGCGAGAAGGACCTCGCCCGCCTGAACGAGTTCGAGGCCCATAACCGGGAGAAACAGCGCAAGATCAACGAGACCGAGCGCCGGCTTCTCAGCAAGGAGGAGAACCTGGAGCGGAGGTTCCAGTCGATCGAGCGGAAAGAACGTGATTTTTCGCAGAAGGAACGCCGTCAGGCCCAGAAGGAAAAGGACCTCGAGATCGAGGAAGCGAAGATCGCCGAGGCCCTCAAGAAGGGCATGGAGGAGCTCGAGCGGGTCTCCGGCATGACCCAGGAAGAGGCCAAGGCCATGCTGATCAAGAAGATCGAGGAAGAGGCCAAGCTCGAGGCCATCGCCACCGTCCGGCGGATCGAGGAAGAGGCCCGGGAGAAAGCCGCCTCGTCGGCCCGGGAGATCATGTCCAGCGCCATCCAGCGCTCGGCCGCCGAGCACGTCGTCGAAACCACGGTCTCTGTCGTCGACCTGCCCTCGGACGACATGAAGGGGCGGATCATCGGCCGCGAGGGCCGGAACATCCGGGCCCTGGAGATGGCCACGGGCGTCGACATCATCGTCGACGACACGCCCGAGGCGGTCATCCTGTCGAGCTTCGACCCCATCCGCCGGGAGCTCGCCCGCCTATCCATCCAGAAGCTCGTCACCGACGGCCGCATTCACCCGGCCCGCATCGAGGACATCGTCGAGTCGGTCAAGAACGACCTCGAGCAGAAGATCAAGCAGGAAGGCGAGTCGGCCGTCCTGGAGCTCAAGGTCCGCGACATCCATCCCGAGCTGATCAAGCTCCTGGGCAAGCTCAAGTACCGGACGAGCTACGGCCAGAACGTCCTCCAGCACACGAAGGAAGTGGCCATGCTCGCGGCCATGATGGCCCGGGAGATCGGCCTCGACACGAACGTCGCCCTGCGGGCCGGCCTCCTCCACGACATCGGCAAGGCCGTCGACAGGGACACGGAAGGGACGCACACCGAGCTCGGCGTCGAGCTGGCCAAGAAGTACGGCGAGTCGGAGAAGGTCGTCCAGGCCATCGCCTCGCACCACCGCGACATCGACTTCCCCTCGATCGAGGCCGTCCTCGTCCAGGCCGCCGACACGCTCTCGGCCGCCCGGCCCGGCGCCCGGCGCGAGCTCCTCGAGACCTATATCCAGCGGCTGGAGAAGCTCGAGGAGATCGCCGCGTCGTTCGAAGGCGTCTCCAAGGCCTTCGCCCTGCAGGCCGGCCGGGAGATCCGTATCATCGTCGAGAGCCTGAAGATCTCGGACGACAAGGCCGCCCTCCTGGCCAAGGAGGTCGCGACGAAGATCAAGAACGAGCTCGACTACCCCGGCCAGATCAAGGTCACCGTCATCCGAGAGATGAGAGCGGTCGAGTATGCCCGCTGAGTTCGGCATCCTTTTCCTCGGCGACATCGTCGGCCGGACGGGCCGGCGGGCCATGGACAAGTTCCTGCCGGGCCTCGTCAAGAAATACGCGCCGGCCATGATCGTCGCCAACGGCGAGAACGCGGCCGGGGGCAGCGGCATCACCGAGGAGATCGGGAAAGACCTTTTCATGCACGTCGACGTCCTGACGTCGGGCAACCACATCTGGGACAAGAAGGAGGCCCTGCCCTACCTTGAAAAGGAGCCGCGGCTCCTCCGGCCGGCCAACTATCCGTCCGTCAATCCCGGCCGCCACTCGTACGTGTTCCAGACGGCCGACGGGATCAAGGCGGCCGTTCTCAACCTCCAGGGGCGGGTGTTCATGGAGCCCCTGGACTGCCCGTTCAAGCGGGCCGACGAGGAGGTCGCCGCCCTGGCTGCCGTGACCCCCATCATCCTCGTCGATTTCCACGCCGAGGCGACCTCGGAGAAGCAGGCCATCGGCTGGTACCTCGACGGCCGGGTCTCGGCCGTCATCGGGACCCACACCCACGTCCCGACCTCGGACGAAAGGATCCTGCCCAAGGGCACGGCCTACATCACCGACGCCGGCATGGCCGGCGGCCGCAACGCCGTGATCGGCATCGCCCGCGAGCAGGCGCTCAAGCGGTTCCTGACCTCGCGGCCGCAGCGCTTCGAACCGTCGCGCGACGGCCTGTTCCTGTCCTGCGTCTTCATCGCCGTCGACGTCGATACGGGGAAAGCCCTGTCGATCACGAGAGAGGTTCTGGCGGAGGATGGCCACGAAGAATGAAGGCCTGGTGAAGCGGGACCATGTTTACACGGTCTCGCAGGTCACCGAGATCGTCAAGACGGCCCTCGAGGTCGCCTTCCCCCAGGTCTGGGTCGAGGGCGAGGTTTCGGGCTACAAAAAGGCCGCATCCGGGCACGTCTTCTTCAGCCTCAAGGACGAGAAGAGCGTCATCAAGGCCGTCATGTGGCAGAGCACGGTCCGAAAGGTCGCCTTCGACCTGAAGGACGGCCTCAAGGTCATCTGCCGGGGGAAGATCAGCGTCTACGAGCCCCGCGGCGACTATCAGCTCTACGTCGACCTCGCCGAGCCCAAGGGCAAGGGCGCCTTGCAGCTCGCCTTCGAACAGCTCAAGGAAAGACTCAAGGCCGAGGGCTTGTTCGACGAGAAGCGCAAGAGGAAGCTTCCCCTTCGGCCCCGGACGATCGGGGTCGTCACCTCGCCCACGGGCGCGGCCATCCGCGACATTCTCAGGGTCCTCGAACGCCGCTATGCCAAGCTCCACGTCGTCATCTACCCGGCCCGGGTCCAGGGCGAGGGCGCGGCCGGCGAGATCGTCGAGGGCATCGATGCGCTCGGGGCGTGGCCGGGGATCGACGTCCTCATCGTCGGACGCGGCGGCGGCTCGATCGAGGACCTCTGGGCCTTCAACGAGGAGCCCGTGGCCCGGGCCATCGCCCGCTCGCCCGTCCCCGTCATCTCCGCCGTCGGCCATGAGGTCGACGTGACCATCGCCGACTTCGTCGCCGACGTCCGGGCCTCGACCCCGTCGGCGGCCGCGGAGATGGTCATAGCGACGGAGGAACAGTTCGTCGAAAAGATCACGCAGTACGCCCATCGACTCGGTGAGCTCCTGCGCTACGCGATCCAGGACAAACGGAGCGATGTGACCAACCTCGCCCAGCGCCGCATCTTCCAGAATTTCCAGGTCAGGCTGGCCAATCTCGGCCGGCGGGTGGACGATCTCGAAACGCGGGGGAAAAACGTCCTCCGCGCCGAGCGCCAGGCCATCGCCGAGCACAAGGGCGCGGCCCTGCTCGCCGCTGAAAAGCTCGGGAACGTCCTCGTCCGGACGGTCGGTGAGCACCGGGCGGCCTGGGAGCGCCTCGCGGCCGCGCTCAACGCCTTGAGCCCGCTCGGGGTTCTCAAAAAAGGCTACACGCTCGTCTGGAAAGAAGGCGGCCTGCGCCTGGCCAACCGGATCGAGGACATCGCCGCGGGCGAGACCGTCGCGGTCTCGTTCTTCAAGGGCGAGTTCAGCGCCCGGGTGGAGTCCGTCGACCGGAAAAAGCTCCTCGAATCCCGATTCCTCAAGGAGGGCTCATGACCAACCTGACGTTCGAAAAGGCCCTGGCCGAGCTCGAGCAGATCGTGGCCAAACTCGAGAAGGGCGGGATCTCCCTCAACGAATCGCTGGCGCTGTTCGAGAAAGGGATCAAGATGTCCCGTTTCCTCCGTGGCGAGCTGGACAAGGCCGAGCGCAAGGTCGAGATCCTGCTCAAAGACGAGAAGGGGAATCTGAAGGCCGAGGACTTCGAGGCCGAGGACGACGGGACGGAAGAGGGCGGCGGCGCCGCCTGATCCGAGCAGAACGAACATGGCTAGGATCCTCGACTCCATCCGCGAGCCGGCTGACCTCCGGAAGCTGACCGAGGAGGAGCTCTCGATCCTGGCCATGGAGATACGGGCCCTCATCCTGGAGACGGTGGCGAAGAACGGCGGCCATCTCGGATCGAACCTCGGTGTCGTCGAGCTGACCCTGGCCCTCCATAAGGTCTTCGATTCCCCCCGCGACAAGATCGTCTGGGACGTCGGCCACCAGTGTTACACGCACAAGATCCTGACCGGCCGGAAGGACCGCTTCGGCGGCCTGCGGCGCTGCGGCGGCATCCTCGGTTTTCCCTGCCGCGAGGAGAGCGAGCACGACGCCTTCAACACCGGCCATGCGTCGACGGCCCTCTCGGCCGCCCTGGGCATGGCCGTCGCCCGGGACAAGGCCGGGGAGAAACACCACGTCATCGCCGTCGTCGGCGACGGCAGCCTGACGGGCGGCGTCGCCCTCGAAGCGCTCAACCAGATCGGCCACCTCCGCGAGCGCCTGATCATCGTCCTCAACTTCAACGAGATGTCCATCTCGATCAACGTCGGGGCCTGGTCGAAGTACTTCTCCTATCTCGTTTCCGGTCAACGATATATCCAGATAAAGGACCAGGCCAAGTCCCTCCTCAAGAGGGTGCCCCAGCTCGGCTGGCCGGTGATCAAGGCCGGCCGCGCCCTGGAGGAGCTGGTCAAGAAAACGCTCTTCCCCGGGCTCGTCTTCAAAGAGCTCGGCATCCGCTACATCGGCCCGGTGCACGGCCACAACATCCAGTCGCTCGTCGAGGCCTTCGAGACGGCCAAGACGTACGACGGGCCGATCCTCATTCAGTGCGTGACGCAGAAGGGCAAAGGTTACGAGCCGGCCCGGACGCACCCGGAGAAATTCCACGGCGCCGGACCGTTCCAGGTCTCGACGGGCGAACCGTTGAAGCGCGAATGGGGCCCCTCGTTCTCCAGCGTTTTCGGGGCCGCGATGATCAAGATCGCGAAGAAGGACGAGAAGGTGCTGGCCATCACCGCGGCCATGGGCGAGGGCACCGGCCTCAAGGAGTTCTCCGAGAAGCTCCCCGGGCGCTTTTTCGACGTCGGCATCGCCGAACAGCACGCCGTGACCTTCGCCTCGGGCCTGGCCGTATCGGGCTTCAAACCGGTCGTGGCCATCTACTCGACCTTCCTTCAGAGGGCCTACGACCAAGTCTATCACGACGTCTGCCTGATGGACCTCCCCGTCGTCTTCGTCCTCGACCGGGCCGGCATCGTCCCCGACGACGGCCCCACCCACCAGGGAGTAAACGACATCGCCTATCTCCGGCACATGCCCAACATGATCGTCATGGCCCCCAAGGACGAGAACGAGCTCCAGCACATGCTCTGGTCGGCGCTCGCCTACGGCCACCCGGTCTCGGTGCGCTTCCCCAAGGCCAAGGGCCTGGGCGTCCCCATGGACGAGACGCTCCAAGTCCTCCCGCCCGGCCGGAGCGAGCTCGTCAAGGACGGCCGTGACCTCCTCTTTGCCTTCGGCAACATGGTCGCCCCGGCGCTCGAAGCCGCCCGGGAACTTGAGAAGGACGACATCTCCCTGGCCGTGGTCAACGCCCGCTTCGCCAAGCCCCTCGACCGGGATATGATCCTGCGGTTCGCCCAACCGGGGGGCACGGTGATCACGCTCGAGGAGGGCATCGTCGACGGCGGCGCCGGGAGCGCCGTGCGCGAGCTTCTCGACAAGGAAGAGCGCTTCGGCATCCGCTTCAAGTCGCTCGGGCTTCCCATCGGCGCCTATCCCCTGGGCAAGTCCGATGAGATCCGGACCATGGTCGGCCTCGATGTTCCCGGCCTTGTCCGTCAGATCAAGGACTTTTACCAGACGCCCCTCTCCTGCGGCGGTGATGAAAGAACGCGCGGATAAACTGCTCGTCGGGCGGGCCCTCGCGCCGAGCCGCGAAAAGGCCCAGGCCTTGATCATGGCCGGGCTCGTAACGAGCGCGGGCCGTCCCATCCTCAAGCCCGGCCAGCTCGTCGACGAGGAGGCCGCGCTCGAGGTCGCGAGCCCTCTCCCCTTCGTCAGCCGCGGCGGGCTCAAGCTCGAAGAGGCCCTCGACCGTTTCGGCATCGACGTCCGAGGACTGGTCGCGCTCGACATCGGCGCGTCGACCGGAGGATTCGTCGATTGCCTGCTAAAACGCGGAGCGGTAAGGGTTTACGCCGTGGACGTGGACACCAAACAGCTCGATTGGGGGCTCGGCCGGGACCCGCGGGTGGTGGCCATCGAAAAGAACGCCCGCGGCCTCGTGCCGGAAGATCTGCCCGGCCCCCCGGACATCGTCACCATGGACGTTTCGTTCATCTCCGTCCTCAAGATCCTGCCTGCTCTCAAGGCCATCCCCGGCGCGTGGACCATCGTTTCCCTCATCAAGCCGCAGTTCGAGGCCGGGCCGAAGGACGTCGGCAAGAAAGGTGTCGTCCGGAACGCGGCGGTCCACGCCGAGGTCCTGACCCGGGTCCTGGGCGGGGCCCGGGAGCTCGGATTCGGCCCGGCCGGGCTCATCCGGTGTTCGACGCGCGGCCAGAAAGGGAACGTCGAATTCTTCGTTTGGTGGATCGGGGGGAGCCCGGACCTCAACGCGGACTCCTTCCCAGCTTGGATCAAGGAGGCGGTCAGCCATGAATAACGTTCGTAAAGCCGGCCTCGTCATCAAGCCCCACGCGCCGTCCGTGGAGAGCATTCTGAAGGACCTTGTCGGGTATTTCGAGGGCCGGGGCATCGCCTGCGTCCTCGAGGACGTCGCCGCCCGCAAGCTCGGACGGCCCGGCGGATTGCAGCGTGCGGATGTCGCGGCCGCCTCGGACCTCGTCGTTGTCCTCGGCGGCGACGGCACCCTTCTCAGCGTCGCCCACCACGCGGCCCAGGCGGGCGTGCCCGTCATGGGCGTCAACCTGGGCCGGTTGGGCTTCTTGACCGAGATCCCGGTCCGCGAAGCGACGCTCACGCTCGACCGCTTCCTCGCGGGGGACGCGAGCCTCATCAGCCCACGCTGGCTCCTCGAAGCCAAGACCCGGGGCGCAGCGTCCTTCTGCTTGAACGACGTCGTCGTCACCAAGGGCGCGGTGGCCCGGATGATCGAGCTGGCCATCGGCATCGACGGTAAGGAGGTGGCGACGCTCAAGGCCGACGGCCTCATCATCTCGACGCCGACCGGCTCGACCGCCTATTCGCTCTCGGCCGGCGGGCCGATCCTCCACCCCCTCGTCCCGGCCATCGTCCTGACGCCCATTTGTCCGCACACGCTTTCCTTCCGGCCTCTGGCCGTGCCGTCGACATCGACGGTCGGCGTCCGGCTCCTGACGGGAGGGGAGGAAGTCCACCTGACTCTCGACGGCCAGCGGGGCGGCGCCCTCGTCCGCGACGACACGGTCGAGATCCGTAAGGCCCCGTTCGAGCTCCATCTCGTGACCTCGCCCCGCCGCAATTACTACGACCTGGTCAAGGAGAAGCTCGGCTGGGCGGAGTGACCGGCGCGGCCGTTTGACAAGGCGGCGGCGCGCCGCTATGATGGAATACGCCTTTCCGCTATCGAACCACAATCACAGGAGACGAACATGTCCGACGCTATTATCGCCGGTTCCGACGCCACCTTCGACGCCGAGGTCCTCAAGTCCGACCTTCCCGTGCTCGTGGATTTCTGGGCCCCCTGGTGCGGCCCCTGCCACATGATCGCCCCCGTTGTCGACGAGATCGCCGAGTCGCACATAGGCAAGCTCAAGGTGGTCAAGATGAACGTCGACGAGAACGGCCAGACCCCCCAGACCTACGGCATCATGGCCATCCCGACCATGATCCTGTTCAAGGGCGGCCAGGTCAAGGAGAAGGTCGTCGGGGCCCTGGCCAAGAGCAAGCTCGTCGACCTCATCGCCAAACATCTCTGATCCGGCCATGGCCCCCCCCGGTCTACAGGGCCGGTGGCGACTTGGCCGCGGCCGGCGTCTTGGCCGGCACCGCGGCGTCATACTTCTCGTTGAGCACGGCCGCCAACTCCGCCCCCCAGAGCAGGATGAGCATCGAGGCGGAGATCCAGAGCAGGAAGAAGATGATCGAGGTCAGCGTGCCCTGGAGGAGCTTGTGCAGGACGATGCCGACCGCCGAGAAGTGGACGACGTAGAAGGCGAACAATCTCTTGAAAACCTCGAAGAGCAGGGCGGCGATGGCCGCGGGAATGAGCCCGGCGCGCGTGTGGACCTTGACCTCGGGGATGAACTTGTAAAGGATGAAGAACATCAGGAAGGTCAGGGCGTAGGGGATGACGTACTTCAGGAAGGCGTTGTTGATGACGGCGAGCGCTCCGGGGTTGAGTCCGGTCCGGACGAGCTCGCTTTCCTGGAGGGTCCGGCCGATGGCGGTCCAGATGGCCGTCATGGCCAGCGAGAAGAGCATGAAGATGCCGACGACGAACATGAGCAGGAATTCCATGAGCCTGTTGTAGAAGAAGGATTTGTGATACTTCGTGTGGAAGACTTGATTGATCGCCGCGATGAGGCTCGAGAAGAGGAAGCTGGCCGAGACGAGCGAGCCGACGACGCCGAACAAGCCGAGCTGGCCGACGGCGCCGGACAGGTCGCCGAGGCTCTTGAAAAAGCCCGGGTCGAGCCGGGCGAAGAAATCGTCGGTGAAGATGTTGAGACTGCGCAGGGCCATCTCCGTGTCGCCCAGGAACCGCGCCGCCACGGCGAAGAACAGGGCGATCAGGGGGACGCTGCAGAGGAGCGAGAAATAAGAGACGACGATGGCCGAAGTCCAACACTTGTCCCCGTTGAACCGCTTGAAGGACGCGGCGATGAGCTGAAGCGTCGGACGTGCCATGCGCTCCGTGGTCCGGAGGGGCCTCGGCCGCTAGGCCTTTATCACGTAGTTCCCCCACTGGACCATGAGGATGATGATGGTGATGAGCAGGGCGTAAATGACCAGGGTCTCGATGAGGACGAGCCCGAAGACGAGCAGGAAGCGGATGTGCGGGGCGCCGGCCGGATTCCGGGAGATCCCCTCGCAGGCGCTGCTGATGGCTTTGGCCTGGCAGAAGGCGCCGGCGGCGACGGACAGGGTAATGATGCCCGCGCCGACGATGAGCGACAGCTTGAACAGGTCTGCGTGGGCCTTGCCGGGCTCCGCGGCCTGCGAGGCTTCCTGGGCCAGCAGAGGCAGGGCCATCAGGGCGACCCCGAAAAACATCAGGCTCAAGGCTTTGAGTTTCTTGGACATGGCGGAACTCCTTTAGGTTGAGTGCTCTTCTTCATGGGCGACGGCGCCCGCGATGTAGATGCAGGACAAGAGGACGAAGACGAACGACTGGATGATCGAGGTGAAGATGGCCACGGCCATGAACGGCAGGGGCAGGAGAAAGGGGATGATCGAGGCCATGATGACGATGAGCAGCTCTTCGGCGAAGATGTTGCCGAATAGCCGCATGGACAGGGAGACCGGCCGCGAGAAGTGGCTGATGACCTCGATCGGGATCATCAGCGGGGCCAGGGCCGGGATGGGGCCCATGAAGTGCTTGAAGTACTTGAGGCCCTGGGCCCTGACGCCCTGGGCGTGGTAGTAGAAGAAGACGACGAGGGCGCAGCCGAGGGTGACGTTGAGCTTGCTCGTCGGCGACATGAAGCCGGGGAAGAGGCCGATCATGTTGCAGCCGAAGACGAAAAGCCCCACCGTCCCGATGACGGGCAGGTACTTCCGGCCCTCCGGGCCGACGGTATCGACGACCAGGCCCTCGAAGAGCTGGACGATCATCTCGACGACGCTCTGCCGGCCGCCGGGGACGAGGGTCAGGCGGCGCGAGAGAAGGCCCAGGACGACGGCCAGAGTGACGGCCACGACCAGGGCCATGACCAGGTAGTCGGGCACGACGTGGAGCGGATCGGAGACCTCGATCCCGGCCAGTCCGAGGATCGCGGCGATAGGCGGGCCGAAGACGCGGTTGAAGGCGTCGACGATCCAGAGGCTGTGCTCTAATCCTTCCATGTTCTCAAGAGAAGAAGCGTCCGGACGCCTTCGGCCAGGGACACCGGGACGACCGTGGAGAAGCCCGCGACGAAGGCGATGAGCTTCTTCGGATAGAGGAGGATTATAAGGAAAAAGACGGCGCAAATCAACACGAGGCGGAGGACATAGAGGACGATCCCGGAGCGCAGGGCGCCCTTCCTGTCCCTGGCGAGGAAACGGGTCAGGGATTGCTTGAGCCAGGCGAAGCCGAGGGCCGAAAAGCCCCCTCCGGCGACGAAGAAAAGCCCGGTCAGGGGATCGAACAGGAGGGCGGCCGGCAGGGCCAGCACGGCCGAAAGGGCCAAGATCTCGATGGGGATCCGCCGGAGGATGCGTTCCTCGAGGGCATCGGGCTTGTCGGGCTCCATGTCAGCGGTAGTATAACACTTTCCCCGCTTTTCTTGACAACCCCCGGCGCTTCTCTGAGAATAGGGCCGGGAACGAGCGACAATCCCCGGGAGGCGAGACGCCATGTCCACGGAATTCCTGGTCAAGTTTTTCGGCTTACTTCTGGGCATCATGGCCCGGACCCTTATCCCCTGGCTGCGGAAAGTGAAGGAAGGAAAAGTCCGCGGCTTCAGCAGTCGCTACGTCTATTCGGCCCTGGCCTCCGCGGCCATCGGCCTCATCCTGGCCCTGACCATCTTCCCTCGGTTCGAGGCCGGCGTCGCCGGGCAGGGATTCGAGGAGCTGTTCAAGCTCTTCTGCCTGGCTTTCGGGTTCGGTTTCGGCTGGAACGCCCTCGTCAATGAAGGCGGGGCCTGGGCGGCGAAGTCCGGGAGCTTCGAACCGGCGGCCGGCGGCGACGGTCAGACCCCGGCCCGATGAACGGCAAGTCCCGGCGGCCTGATTTGCGGCGGCTGGCCGAGCTGAGCTCGCTCGGCCTCATCCTGCCGTCCTCGATCGCCATCGGGCTCTTTTTCGGCTACTTTCTCGACCGCTGGCTCGGCACAGCGCCCTGGCTCCTTCTCATCTTCACCGTGCTCGGCATCGTCTCCGGCCTGCTCAGCCTTTTACGGGCCCTGAAGAAACAGATGAAGGATGAGCCGCCCGAGGCCTGACGGGCGCCGGTTGCTTCTCCCAGGTCGGTGTGCTAAATATCAAGCGATGGATTCTTGTCCCTCCCGCCCGATTTTCCCGCGTCGGCTCCTCGGGTTCTGCCTGGCCGCCTCGATCGTCCCGGCCGCTCTCTTTTCGCAACCCCCCGCCCGGCCTTCCCCTGCCGTTCAAACGGACCCCGGTGGTCCGGCCGAGGTCAGGATCCTGGCCCGGAACCAGGAGCGGACGAAAGACCGCGTCTTCGCTTCGGGCGACGTCGAGATCCATTACCGGGAGCTCCTCCTCCTCGCCGACCGGGTCGAGTACAACGTCGAAACGAAGGACGTCCTGGCCGAGGGCAACGTCGTCGCCCAGGCGGGCGGCGAGGTCATCCGCGCCGAACGCGTCCTCTTCAACCTCGAAACCGGCCGGGGGACGATCGAGAACGCCTCCGGCATGATCCCGCCTTCGATCCTGTTCGAGGCGGAGACGCTCGAGCGGCGGCAGGCGAACCTCTATAGCCTGAAAAACGCCCGGGTTACGGCCTGCACCCAGCCCAACCCGCGCTGGAGCTTCGGCCTCTCCCGGGCCAACCTGAAGAAGGACGAATACCTGGAGATGTGGGACGCCGTCGTCCGGGTCAAAAGCGTTCCCGTCTTCTACCTGCCTTACTTGCGCTATCCCCTGAAGGAGCGGGCCACGGGCTTCCTTCTGCCCCGGATCGGCTTCGGCGGCGCGAAGGGATTGGCCGTTTCCCAAAGCTTCTACTGGGCCATCGCCCCGAACATGGACGCCACGGTCGGCGTCGATTTCTATCTCTCGCGCGGCACCGGCGCGGGCCTCGAATACCGATATCTCTTTCCGGGCGGGACGCGCGGCGACCTCAACCTCTATTATTTCGTCTACAAGAGGGATGCCCAGGGGGGGAAGCCGGGGAACTCGTCCATCGTCCGTCTCAACCACACCCAGGCCCTGCCCTTCGGCTTCACTCTCGCCGCCAACGTCGACTATCAGACCTCCTACAGCTTCCTCCGGGAGTTCGATAACAATTTCCAGCGGGCCCTGGTCTACAACCGCACCTCCCAGGTCTACCTAACCCGTTCGTGGCGCCGGTTCAACCTGAGCGCCCGGGCGTCGCGCTTCGAGACCTATTTCTCCCAGCTCGACGACGCCAACGTCACGACCTCAATGCCCCAGATCAACTTCAACGTCTTCAAGACGAAGCTCTTTGCCCCGCTCTATTTCTCCCTGGCGACGTCCTTCACCCGCTGGCGGTACGGCTGGAAATCGCAGTATGAGGCCGGCACGGAGCGCCGCTCGACGCGCCTCGCCGTCAGCCCGACGCTGAGCCTGCCGTTCTCCTCGATCCCCTGGCTCACCGCGACGACCTCGGTCACGGCGAACCTCTTTTATTACGGCCAGAGCCTCGACCCGGAGTCCGGCGGGATCGTCGACGAACCGCTGTTCACCCGGAACCTGGTTGCCGGGATCGAGGTCGTCGGGCCCGTTCTTTACAGGATCTTCTACGGCCGGGACGGCCAGGCCCGGCTCAAGAACATCGTCGAGCCGTACGTCAATTATTCCTATGATAGCCCGACCCGCCGGTCCGACCGGATCGTGACCTCCTACGGCTTCTTCCGCTACCACCAGATGAGCTACGGCGTCGTCAGCCGGTTCCTCTTCAAGTCCGGGGATCGGGCGGTCGAAGCTTTTTCCCTGGGCCTCGGGCAGACAGTCTACTTTTCCCCCGAGGACGGCCCCCTGTCCCTGTTCCCGGTCGACGGCAAGCCGCCCCGATTCTCGGAGATCACCGGGACGCTCCGGTTCTACCCGCAGGCCAAGTTCAGCTTCGACGCTTCGGCCGCCTATAACCCTTATTACAGGAACTTGTCGAGCCTGAGGCTCAGCGCTACGGCCGGGGCCAAGGCGGACGGGAATTTCCTGACCATGAGCTGGTTCTCGAGCCGGAACTCCTGGGTCACCGGGGTCGATCCCGCGCTCATCGCGCTCTATAACCGCGACCAGGTCGGCGCTTTCGGCGGGCTGAGACTGCCCGGCCTCGCGCTCGACCTCCAGCTCGAGGCCGACTACAATATCAAGGAACGGCGGCTCCTCTACACCGGCGCCCAGGTGACCTACCATTACCAGTGCGTCGATGTCCTGGTCGATGTCCGGGTATTCTATTTCCGCGACCGGCCCGACACGCAGATCAGGGTGTCGCTGGGGCTGGGGGCGATCGGAAAAACGCTCGATTTCCTGGGGGGATTCGGATTCTGATCTCGGGAGAACGACCATGAGCAACGAACGGTCCCTCGACGGCAAGACGATCCTCGTGACGGGCGGGGCGGGCTTCATCGGCAGTCATTTCATCCGCATGACCCTCCGCCGCCACAAGGAGACGAAGGTCGTCAACCTGGACAAGCTGACCTACGCCGGGAACCTCGACAACCTCCGCGACGTCCAGGACGACCCGCGCTACGAGTTCGTCCTCGGCGACATCCGGGACAAGGCCCTCATCCGGAGCCTCTTCGCCCGCGTCCAGGGCGTCGTCCATTTCGCCGCCGAGACCCACGTCGACCGGTCGATCTACGATGCCGGCGAGTTCATCCTGTCCAACGTCCACGGCACATATACCCTCCTCGACGCCCTGCGGGCCTTCCCGGCCGTCGAGTTCTTCGTCCACATCTCGACCGACGAGGTCTACGGCAGCCGGACGGGCCGTGCCGCCCGCGAGTCCGACCCCCTCCAGCCGTCCTCGCCTTACGCGGCCAGCAAGGCGGCCGGGGACCATCTCGCCCGGGCCTACCACGTGACCTACGGCCTGCCGACGATCGTCCTCCGCCCGAGCAATACCTTCGGCCCCTGCCAGTTCCCCGAGAAGCTCATCCCGTTTTTCCTGACCAACGCCCTGGAAGGCAAGACCATCCCGGTCTTCGGGGACGGGCTGAACATCCGGGACTGGCTCTACGTCGAGGACCACTGCCGGGCCGTCGAAGCGGCCGTCTTGAAGGGCCGGAGCGGCAGCGTCTACAACGTCGGGGGAGGGGTCGAGCTGGCCAACATCGACGTCGCCCGGCGCATTCTGGACGCCCTCGAAGCGCCGCACGAGCTCATCCAGTTCGTCCCCGACCGGCCCGGGCACGACCGCCGCTACGCCATGGATTCGGGCCTCGTCCGGGCCCTGGGCTGGGAGCCGGAGACGCCGTTCGAAGAAGGGCTCAAGCGGACGGTGCGCTGGTACGCCTCGAACCGGAGTTGGTGGCGGAAGGTCCGGACGCGGTCTCTCTGACCGCGCTGGCCGGCTCAGATGTTGAGCTCGAGCTGGCTGTCCTGGTGGAGCTTGCGGTCGGCCTCGATGTCCTCGAGCAGGTCCGGCGTGATGTCCCCGGTCGGGTAGATACCGTCGAAGCAGGCGGCGCAGAAATTCGTGATCTTCGGGTTCTCGGTCCGGACCGCCTTCTTCAGGGCGTCGAGCGACTGGTAGATGACCTTGTCGGCGCCGATCTTGCGGGCCACGGCGGCCTCGTCGGCGTCCTGGGCGACGAACTCGGTCTTTGTCTGCATATCGATGCCGTAGACGCAGGGGTGGCGGAGGGGCGGCGAGTAGGAGGCGAAATAGACCTTCTTCGCCCCGCACTCGCGGATCATTTCGATGATGGCTTTGGACGTGTTGCCCCGGACGATGCTGTCGTCGACGAGGAGGACCCTTTTTCCCCGGATCTCCGAGGCGATGGGATTGAGCTTCTGGCGGACGGAGTTTCTCCGCTGGTCGGCGGCCGGCATGATGAAGGTCCGGCCGATGTAGCGGTTCTTGACCAGGGCTTCGCTGTACTTCAGGTTGAGCTTGCGGGCGATCTCGATGGCGGCGTCGCGGGCCGAGTCGGGGACGGGGACGACGACGTCGATGGCCAGCTTGCGCCGGCGGATCTCCTGGGCCAGGGACCGGCCGAGGTTGACCCGGCACTTGTAGACGTTGACCTTGTCGATGAAGGAATCGGGGCGGGCGAAATAGACCCACTCGAAGAGGCAGGGCGCGGCGCAGGCCCGGCGGATCCTCTTTTTATGGAGGGTACGGCTCTTGTCGATGAAGACGACCTCGCCCGCCTCGACGTCCTTGATCTCGCCGAAGTTCATGATGTTCAGGCTGACGGTTTCCGAGGCGACGGCGTAGGAGGGGAGGAGACCGTCGCGGCGGACGCCGTAGGCGAGCGGCTTGATGCCGTAGGGGTCGCGGAAGGCGACCAGGCCCTGCTCGGCGATGTAGGCGACCACGGAATAACTGCCCCGGACCTTGTCGAACACGGCCTCGACGGCCCGAAAGACGTGCTCCGGCGCCAGGTTCTTCGTCCGCTCGTGGGCCAAGGATTCGGCGAAGATGTTGAGGAGGATCTCCAGGTCGCAGTCGGAGTTGAGCAGCCGGTGGTGTTGTTGGAACAGCTCGTCGCGGAGCTCCCGGTAATTGGCCACGTTCCCGTTGTGGGCCATGATGATGCCGAAAGGCGAGTTGAGCTGGAAGGGTTGGGCGTCCTCGCCGCCGCCGCCGCCGATCGTCGGGTAGCGCGTGTGGCCGACGCCGATCGGGCCACGGAGATGCTGGACGGCCTCGGGCGTGAAGATGTCGTGGACGAGGCCGTTGCCCTTTTTCGTATGGAAGCGCCCGTCGAAGGTGATGACCCCGGCCGAGTCCTGGCCGCGGTGCTGGATGGCCAGGAGGCCTTGATAGAGGTCCCGTATCACGGGGCCGTTACCCCAGATGCCGATGACGCCGCACATGGGTCAGGGCTTGACGGCCCGGCCGGGTTCGACCGTGGCCTCGTCGATGATCATGACCGGGATGTCGTCTTTTATGGGGTAGACGCGATGGCAGGAGACGCACTTCAGGCCCTTTTCGTCGGCGGTCAGCTTGACGTCGGCCTTGCACAGGGGGCAGGCCAGGATGGCGAGAAGAGGGGCGCTGATGGGCATGTCGATCTCCGCAACCAGCATAGTCGGGCCCGGGGCGTTCGTCAAGCTCTTCCGCCGCCGCCCGCGGCTATTGCCCCGGGCCGGAGAACGCATTATAATCATGGGCAAGGGAAGACCCGCTCATCGAGGAGGCGAGCCGTGCTTTATTTCGCCTACGCTTCGAACATGAATTCCATCCAGATGAAGAGGTGGTGCCCGGCCAGCCGCTTCCTGAAAACGGTCTTCCTCGAGGGTTTCCGCTTCGTCTACGACGGCTTCTCCGTGACCTGGGACGGCGCCGTCGGCAACATCGTCAGGGCTGAGACGGAGCGCGTCTGGGGCGCCCTGTACGAGATAACGGAGAAGGACCGGCTGGCCCTGGACGCCTTCGAAGGGTATCCGCGAAGCTACGACCGCAAGGAGGTCGAGGTCAAGGACGCCGCAGGGAACGTCCACCGGGCGATGACCTATGTTCGAGCCGGCCGGGCCGCGGGCAAGCCGCACCCCGACTATGAAAGGGTCGTCCTCGACGGCGCCAAGGACAGCCGGCTCCCGGAAGAGTACGTGGAGAAATTCCTGCGCGTGATCAGGATGTGAGGCCGGGCCCGGAGGGCGGTCCGGCGCCCTCTCAGAACCGGTAGCGGATGCCCGCTCGGACGGCCGTGCCCGACAGGTTGACGTCGGCCCGGCGGGCATTGGAGACGCCTTCCTCGGCCGGGACGCTTCCCCTGACGAAGAGAAGGGGATACGTGTTGGCGTCGGCGGCGACCTTGTGGAAGAAGTAGAGGGTGCCCGGCTCCGTCTGGACCTCGCCGGACGAGTTCGTGTAGACGTTCTTCCCCGTCAGCCCCCGGAAGCGGGCAATACGGAAACCCGCCTCGACGAAGAAGGACGTCTTCGGGGCGATCTCCCAGTCCCCTCCGAAAGCGGCTTCGGCGCCGAGGCCGCTCCCCGTCGCCGTCCCCTTCCATTGCTGCCAGGTATCGTTGCGCTCCAGCCGGTAGAGGTATCCGGCCTTGACGGCATAGATGCCCAGGCCTCCCCTGACGTAGAAGCCCGCGCCGGGGTGATAGCGGACGGTGAGCTTGAACGGGACGGCCCTGGCCGAGGGCTTGGTCACAAGCGTCTCCGTGATGAGCGGGTCCGTGTACTCGAGCTCGCCCCGGTTGGCGCCGCGAAGAAGGTCGGCGCCGAGCCCGAAAACCAGCCGGGGGGAAGCCCTGTAGGACAGCTCGAAGCCGACGAGGAAGGCGAGGTGCAGGACATCGGCGGAGCCCGGAGCCGGGATGCCGAGCGCGGCGCCGTTCCAGTCGGCGTAGCCCCGGGTCCCGTCGTTGAGGTCCCGCGGGGCGACCGAGCCGACGCCCGCGGAGAAAGAGAACTCAAGCGGAAAGGATCCGGTGCTCAGCTCGGGCAGCTTGATCTTCCCTATCCTTATCGGCCGGGAGACGCGCTCTCTCGGCGGGGCTTCTTTTTCCGTCGCCTTCGTTTCCCGGACGGGCCCGCCCTCTTCGACGACCTCGACCAGGCTCTCGTGGATGTAGCCGCCGATCACCCCGCCGTCCTCGAGCGTGTAGCGGACAAAAAACCATTCGCCTTCTTTTTTATCGGCGTCGAGGATGGCGCCCTCGGGGATCTGCTGGACGATGGCGCTGCCGATGTCCGGTTTTTCCCTGATGTTGGCCTGCTCGGCCGTGACCTTGATCTTCGTCAGCCGGACCGGCGCGTCCTGGGCGGCGGCGCAAAGGGCCGCGCCGAGGATGAGGATCACAACGATCGGGAGGATGGTTCGTTTCGTGCGCATGGCGGGTTCACCCTGGAACGATTATAGTCGACTCCGCCCGCGCGGACAAGCGAAAGACGGAAGGGAAGGATCGAACCCGCCGGCCGAGATTCGGCGCCCGAGCGGGTGGCGGGCATTCCCGGGATGATTAAAAAGGGCGCACGGGAGCGCGCGCTACCGGCGCCCCCGCGCGCCCGACTTCACGGTCCGAGGTTTTTAGAGATCAGAATCTGTAGCCGAGCGTGGCCCCGATGTAGTTGTACTTCAGGAAACCCGCGCCCGACTCGGTTATGCTCAGGAAATAGCCCGTCAGCTTGAGTTTGCCGAAATTGTAGCCGACGTTGATCTTCGGCATCACATTGCCCACGTCCGAGTCCCCCGACTCGAGCCAGATCGGCAGGATGACGCCGGCGCCGACGAAGAAGTTGCCGGCCTTATAGTTGAGAATGACACCGGGGCTGAGCTCGACACCCTCAAAACTGAAATCGCTATCGATCAGGGCCATGAGCTCGGGGCTGATCTCAAAGGATTTGCCGAGAGCGAAGCCGACGCGAAAGTCCACGGTGAGATCGAGCCAATCGAACGAGGTCCCGGGGAAGATGTTGGTCTGGACTCCCAAGTTGAGGCTGAGATCCGTCTTTTTCTCCTGAGCCAGGGCCGGCTGGACGCCCGCTGCCGCCAGCATAACCACCGCCAAAGCAACCAAGATGACCTTTTTCATGAGTATTCTCCTAAAGTGAACTTCTAGCCCGGATCGACCGGGCACTTATAGCTTTAGTCGGCCAGGGAGCGATTTGTCAACATTTTGTAAAAAAATGGTCAAGAATCGCCTATTCGTACTCGGCCCAGTGCTTGATCTTGAGGTCGGCGGGTTTCTTCGCGGCCAGGGCCTGGACGAAGAGGTCGGCGGCCTGGAGGTTGGTCAGGATGGGGATCGAGAAATCGACGGCCATGCGCCTCAGCTTGTAGGCCGAGTTGAACTCGACCCTTTTGGCCGGGTTGGGGACGGAGATGACGAGATCGATCTTGCGGCCGGCGATGTAGTCGCGGATATTGGGCCCTCTCCGCTCGTGGACCTTGAACAGGCGCGTGTTGGGGACGCCGTTCTCCTTGAAGTAGGCCGACGTGCGTTCGGTCGCGAAGATCCTGTAGCCCAGCCCGGCCAGGATTTGGGCGGCGCCGAGAAAGCGGTGCTTGGATTCCTCGCCGCCGACCGTCAGGAGGATGTTCTTCTTCGGCAGGACGAACCCGGTCGAGAGGATGGCCTTGAGATAGGCCTCGTGGACGTCCTCCCCCAGGCAGGCGACCTCGCCCGTCGAGGCCATCTCGACGCCCAGGACGGGGTCGGCGCCCTTGAGCCGGGAGAACGAGAACTGAGGCGCCTTGACGCCGACGTAGTTCAGGTCGAGCGTCGTCTTCCGGTTGCGGACGGGCCGGCCCATGATGGCGGCCACGGCCAGTTCGACGAAATTCGTCCGGGCCACTTTGCTGACGAAGGGGAAGGAGCGCGAGGCCCGGAGATTGCACTCGATGACCTTGATGGCGTTGTCCTTGGCGATGAACTGGATGTTGAAGGGGCCGGTGATATCGAGGGCCCGGGCGATCTCGCGGCCGATGTCGCGGATGCGGCGGATCGTCTCGATGTAGAGCTTCTGCGGCGGCAGGACCATGGTCGCGTCGCCGGAGTGGACGCCGGCGTTCTCGACGTGCTCGATGATGGCCGAGGCGACGACCTCGCCGCGGTCGGCCACGGCGTCGAGCTCGATCTCCTTGGCGTTCATGATGAACTTGGAGATGACGACGGGGTACTCGGGCGAGACCCGGGAGGCCTTCTGGAGGTAGCGGTCGAGGTAGCCCTCGTTGAAGACAATGCTCATGGCCGCCCCGCTCAGGACGTAGGACGGCCGGATGAGGACGGGGTAGCCGATCGTCCGGGCGAAGGCCTTGGCCTCCCGGACGCTGCGGAGCTCGCGCCACTCGGGCTGGTCGACGCCGAGCTCGTCGAGGAGCCGGGAGAACTTGAAGCGGTTCTCGGCCCGGTCGATGCTCCCCGGCGGCGTCCCCAGGACGCGCACGCCGGCCTGGTGGCACCTCAGGGCGATATTGTTCGGGATCTGGCCGCCCATGGACAGGAGGACGCCGAGGGGTTTCTCCTTTTCGTAGATGTCGAGGACCCGCTCGAAGCTGAGCTCGTCGAAATAGAGCCGGTCGCAGATGTCGTAGTCGGTCGAAACCGTTTCCGGGTTGTAGTTGACCATGAGCGTCGTGTAGCCGAGCTTCTTGAGGGCCAGGGCGGCGTTGACGCAGCACCAGTCGAACTCGACCGAGGAGCCGATGCTGTAGGACCCCGAGCCGAGGACCATGACCTTGCCCGGCTTGCCGGAGCCGTTGCGGAAGGAAACGTCGTCCTCGCGGCCGTTGTAGGTCACGTAGAGGTAGTTCGTCTGGGCCGGGTACTCGGCGGCGAGGGTATCGATCTGTTTCACGGCCGGGACGAGGCCGGTCTCCTTCCGCCTCTTCCTGACGCGGAGCTCCGTCGAGCCGGTGAGGAGCGAGATCTGCTTGTCCGAGAAGCCCTTCCGCTTGGCCTCGAGGAGAAGGTCCGGCGGCAGGTCGCCGAGCTTGCGGCCCCGGAGCCGGACCTCGCAGTCGACGACCGACTTGATCTTGTGGAGGAACCAGCGGTCGATCCGGGTGAGCTGGTGGATGCGGTCGACGGTGAGGCCCTTCTTGAGGGCCTCGGCGATGCCGAAGAGACGCTCGTCGGTCGGCTGGCGGAGCTCTTTCTCGAGGCTCCGGAAGGAGTAGTTCTCGTTGGCGACGAGGCCGTACACACCGACCTGGAGCATCCGGGCCGCCTTCTGGATGGCCTCCTCGAAAGACCTGCCGACGGCCATGACCTCGCCGACGGACTTCATCTCCGAGCCGATCTTTTTCGAGACGCGGCCGAATTTCTTGAGGTCCCAGCGCGGGATCTTGACGACGAGGTAGTCGAGGGCCGGCTCGAAGCAGGCCGAGGTGACCTTGGTGATCGAGTTCGGCAGGTCGGGCAGGAGATGGCCGAGGGCGAGCTTGGCGGCGACGAAGGCCAGCGGGTAGCCCGTGGCCTTGCTGGCCAGGGCCGAGCTCCGCGACAGGCGGGCGTTGACCTCGATGATGCGGTAGTCGCCGTCGCGCGGGTTGAGGGCGTACTGGATGTTGCATTCGCCGACGACGCCCAGGTGGCGGATGGTCTTGATGGCGATGGCCCGGAGGCGGTGGTACTCCTCGTTCGTCAGCGTCTGGGACGGGGCGATGACGATGCTCTCGCCGGTGTGGATGCCCATCGGATCGAAATTCTCCATGTTGCAGACGGTGACACAGTTGTCGGCCCGGTCGCGGACGACCTCGTACTCGATCTCCTTCCAGCCGTCGAGGTATTCCTCGACGAGGACCTGGGGGGCGGCGGTGAAGGCCTTTTTCAGCGACTCCCGCAGCTCGCGCGGCGTGTAAGCGATGCCGCTGCCCTTGCCGCCGAGGGCGTAGGCGACGCGGGCCATGACCGGATAGCCGACGGAGTCGGCCGCCCGCAGGCCCGCTTCGACCGTCCGGACGGCGATGCCCCGGGGCGTCTTGAGAGCGGCCTCGGCCAGGGCCCGGTTGAAGAGCTTCCGGTCCTCGGTCTTCTCGACGGCCTCCATGGGTGTCCCGAGCACCGGCAAGCCCATTTTGTCGAAGACGCCGCTCTTCCAGAGCGCGACGCCGCAGTTGAGGGCCGTCTGGCCGCCGAAGGCGAGGAGAATACCTTGGGGCTTCTCCCGGGCGATGACCTTCTCGACGAAATACGGGGTGACGGGCAGGAAATAGACCCGGTCGGCCATCCCTTCGGAAGTCTGGATCGTGGCGATGTTCGGGTTGATCAGGACGACATCCAGGCCCTCTTCCTTGAGGGCCTTGATGGCCTGGCTCCCGGAGTAGTCGAACTCTCCGGCCTCCCCGATCTTGAGGGCGCCGCTCCCCAGGATGAGGACCTTTTTCGGCTTCTTCATCCGGCGGCCTCCAGGAAGGCGTCGAAGAGGAACTCGGTGTCCGTCGGGCCGGGGCAGGCCTCGGGATGGAACTGGACGCCGAAAACGGGCAGGCGGCGGTGGCGGATGCCTTCGTTCGTCCCGTCGTTCGCGTTCCGGAACCAAGGCGCCCAACCGCGGGGCAGGCTCGCGCTGTCGACGGCGAAGCCGTGGTTCTGGCTGGTGATGTAGCAGCGCTTCGTGCCCTCTTCGAGGCAGGGCTGGTTCTGGCTCCTGTGGCCGAACTTGAGCTTGTAGGTCGTCCCCCCGGCGGCCAGGGCCAGGACCTGGCTGCCCAGGCAGATGCCGAAGAGGGGAACGCCCTCGCGCAGGAGCCGGCGGACCGCGGCGATCGTCGCCGTCGCCCGCTCGGGGTCGCCCGGACCGTTGGAGATGACCACCCCCCGCGGCGAGAAGGCCAGGATGCGGCCGGCGTCCGTGTCGGCCGGGACGCGGACGACCGAGACGCCTCGCCGGAGGAGGGACCGGATGATGTTCATCTTGACCCCGCAGTCGATGAGGACGACAGTTTTCGGGGCCTGGGGGTTGTAGATGCGGATCTCCGGCGTCGTGACTTCGGCCACGAGGTCGCGGGCGTTGGGATCGGGGACCTCGCGGGCCTCGCGCCGCAGGCGGGCGGGGCTCTGCGGATCGTCGCCGGCGTCGAGGAGACCGGGCATGACGCCGTGGACCCGGAGCTTCTTCGTCAGGGCCCGGGTGTCGACACCGGAGATCCCCGGGACGCCGTTCTCCCGGAGCCAGTCGTCGAGGGTTTTCCGGGAGGTGGCGTGGGACGGCCGGTCGCAGAGCTCGGAGACGACATAACCGGCGATGCGCGGCTTTTCGGATTCGAAGGCGGACGGGTCGACACCGTAGTTGCCAATCAGGGGATAGGTCTGGCAGAGGATCTGGCCGTGATAGGAGGGGTCGGTGATGCTCTCCGGGTAGCCGACGATCCCGGTATTGAAAACGACTTCCCCCCCGATCTCGGCGCTCGCGCCGAAGCCTACGCCCTCGAAGATGGTCCCGTCCGCCAGGGCCAGAACTGCTCTGCGAATGAGGTCAGCCTCCGTTCCATTTTCCGGGCAGTATAGCACAAGCCCTGGGAGGGCTCAATAGCCGGAGAGGAGGCGATTTCACCCCTTGAATCACCTGGCGGAAGCATGGTATTTTCATCGGGGGAGAGGAGAATGGTCCCCGGCTCCCGAAGGATGAGGTGAACCATGCCCGCGGACGCCGGCGACGCGACGCACGAGAGGCCGGACGGGTCCGCCCCTGTCGCTCCGGCCCTTTCCGGGCCGGCCGGCAAGGACGAGCTCATCCGGTCCATGACCAGGGCCCTGCGCGTCGCCTTCAAGATGGCCTCGATCTACAACCCCGACCATCCGGCCTTCAAGAGCAGCGTCAACGAGCTCATGGCCAAGCTCGAGGCCGTCTTCGTCCACATCAGCCCGCTTTCCATCGGCTTCTCGCCCCACGCCCTCCTCATCGACAACCGCTTCTGGGAGGGCGAGCGGACCTACATGGACCTGGCCCAGCTCTTCCACTTCCGCAAGATCAAGCGCCTCGAGATCCGGCCGGGCATCCCCCACGCCGAGTTCATGCGTTTCGCCTCCAAGATCATGCTGCCCGTCAAGTCGTTCATCAAGGAGGGCGGCGCCCAGGCCATCATCAAGAGGGAGAACATCGTCCACATCTCCGTCGACGTCCTGGACTACTCCCAGGTCCTCCTCGGCGAGGGCGAGGAGATCAAGGACATCTGGCCCTACCTCCTCATGGAGGCCGTCGAGGAGAGCGATGACGGCAAGCTCGAACAGCTGGCCGGGAGCTTCGGCAAGGTCGTCGGCAAGTTCAACACCGAGGACCTCATCCAGAACGAGGAGCTGCACAAGAATTTCGGCAAGTTCTTCCACTACCTCAAGACGACCTCCGAGGAGAAGCACCGGACCTGCGCCAAGCAGCTCCTGCGGACGGTCGTGTCCGCCCGGAAGACGCCGACGGAGTCGAAGTTCGAGAACCTCAAGCTCCTTATCTCCGACCTGAGCGAGGAGGACCTGGCCTCGACGCTCTGGGAGGAGATCATCGGCAACGATAAGTTCGACTCGCTGAGCTTCAGCATCTTCTCCCGGGTCATCGACAAGGAGCGGCACAAGAAGATTTCGACGTCGCTCCACGCCCTCTTCCACACCGACAACCCCCGGAACCGGAGGGCCGAGACCGAGTCGAAGATCCGTATCCTCCTCTCGGGGGCCTCGTCCCAGCTCCACTCCGAGATCTACCGTCAGACCTTGTCCAACCTCCTGAACGAGATCTCCTTCGACAAGAAGCTCGCTCTGGACCACCAACTCCTCCAGCGGAACTACCGCTTCCTCCTCCTCGTCCTGCTGTCCCGGGAGGACAACAAGGACACGCCCGTCGCGGAGCTGGGCCGCGTCGCCGAGGAATGGGAAAGGATCGTCCAGGAGGGCGATTTCGAGTTCCTCCTCGATTTCTTCGACGTTCTGGAGGGCCGGGCCGCGGACCTCGAGGGCGAACCGGCCTACGATCAGGCGAAAAAGTCCATCGCGGAACACATCGAGGGTTGCCTCCTGCGCGGCGAGACGAGGCCCGAGATCGACCTCTTCATCGACAAGCTCGGGCGGAGCCTCCACGACTGGCAGGCCTATTCCGCAACGGTGTTCAAGGATAGGATCGTCACCTCCTCCCTCCTCCGCGCCTGTTTCCGCTTCTTCCCCGGCGAGATCGAGGCGTTCCACGCCGGGGTCAGGAAAAAAGCCTCCGACAGCGAGCTCCTGGGCCGGATCGCCGACGGCCTGAAGCTCATCGATACGCCCGTGTCCCTGGACACGCTGAAAAAAGTCTTCAACGCCGGCGACGCGGGCGTGAAGGTCAAGGCCCTCCAGGCGATGCAGAACCTCAAGGAGTTCGACGAGGCCTTTCTCTTTCCCATCCTGGCAAAGAAGAACGAGCTCGTCCAGGCCGAAGCCCTGATCCTGCTCATGAGGAACGAGCGGACAAAACACGTCGCCTTCACCAAACTCTTCGGCCTAGCCTCCCCCTACGGCCTGCGGAACAAGTCGCTCCTCCGCAACCTCGGCATCGTCGGGCGCTGCAACCTGCGCGAGGCCGCCCCGTACGTCGAGCCCCTGGAGGAGCGGAAGGACATCTGGAACCGCAAGGTCCGGCAGGAGGCCGGACGCGTATTGGAGAAATGGCGTGCGGGATAAGATCAAGATCTGCTTCATCTACCTGATGAACGCCATCCAGGCGGGGAAGATCTATACCGGCGACCACCCCAAGTTCAAGGAGTACCTCATGCGGCTCTACGCCGCCGTCCAGGAGATCCTCGAGGACCGGAAGGAGCTCGTCCTCGGCATCGTCGGCGGCGAAGCGGCCTGGGAGGACGAGATCTTCTTCAACCTGCACGGCAAGCTCGGCCTGCTCATCGACTTCCTGGAGAAGAACGGCGTCGAGCGGATCATCTTCCAGCAGGGCCTGCGCTTCGAGGAGCTCCGCGAGTTCATCATCTTCCTGACCCGGGTGAAGCGTCAGGAGAAGATCAGCGAGCAGGAATACTTCAGCCTCCACGGCATCCAGAACATCCGGGCCGGGAAGCTGAGGGCCATGGTCAAGGGGGAGGACGTGGCGGCGGAGGCCGAGACCACGCGGACGCGGTACGAGGGGTCCGTCCAGACGGTGTCCAACGCCCTCAACGTCGTCCTCGAGAAGGATGATGTCGACTACCTCGACCTGCGCTTCAATATCCTGGGCATCATGGAGGACTTCGTCGGCCGCCACCAGGAGCTCCTCAACCTGGTCTCGGTCAAGCGGCGCGACCTGGTGACCTTCGTCCACCTCCTCAACGTCACCCTGCTCTCGATGTTCTTCGCCTCGAAGCTCCAGTTCTCCAAGGAAGACGTCCTCGACCTGGGCATCGCCGCGCTCTATCACGACGTCGGCAAGCTCTACATTTCGCTCAAGGTCATCCAGAAGGAAAGCAAGCTGTCCGAGGGGGAGTTCCTCCAAGTCCGCAACCACCCGCTCCTCGGCGCCAAGATCCTCGACGGCTACAAGGACGCCCTGGGCGTCCTGCCCATCGTCGTTTCTTACGAGCACCACCTCCGCTACGACAGGACCGGCTACCCGAAGTCGCCCTTCGCCCGTAAGCCTCACCCCGCTTCGCTGATGGTCTCCATCTGCGACGTCTACGACGCGCTGGCCCTCAAGCGGTCCTATAAGAAGGATTACCCGCCCGAGAAGATCCACGAGCTGATGATGCTCGAGAAGGGCAAGATCTTCGACCCCCGGCTCCTGGACAAGTTCTTCCAGTTCATGGGCGTCTGGCCGGTCGGGACGCTCGTCGCGATGAGCGACGGGCGGGTCGGCGTCGTCCGGGCGACGAACGAGCAGGACATCGACCGCCCGTCCGTCCAGGTCCTCGCCCCGGAGAACGCCGGGGAGGTCGTCGACCTGGCCCTGCGACCGGACGTCCGCATCCTGGAATCCCTGAACCCCCAGGGCGAGGGGGCCAAGTACCTGCCGCTCATCGGCTGTCCGGAGCCGCCGCCCGACGTCGGCGACGAAGAGGCCGAAGAGCCGGACCTCGACTGAAGGAGAAAGACCATGTGCGGTATCATCGGCTGCGCCGGCGTCCGGGACACCGTCCCCAGCCTGCTCGAAGGTCTGCGGCGGCTCGAATACAGGGGCTACGACTCGGCCGGGATCGCCGTCCTCGACGGGGACGGGATCGGCCGCCGGCGGGTCAAAGGCAAGATCCGGGACCTCGACGAGGAGATCCGCCTGCATCCGCTCGCGGGCGACTGCGGCATCGGGCACACGCGTTGGGCGACGCACGGGCGGCCGAGCGAGGACAACGCCCATCCGCACACCGACTGCAGCGGGACGATCGCCCTCGTCCACAACGGGATCGTCGAGAACTACTGGTCCCTCAAGGAGAGGCTCCGGGGCGAAGGCCACGTCTTCCGGACCGAGACCGACACCGAGGTCATCGTCCACCTCGTCGAAAAGCACTTCCGCGGCTCCCTCGAGGACGCGGTCCGCGCGGCCGTGGGCGAGCTCGAAGGGGCCTTCGCCGTGGCCTGCATCTCGTCGCGCGACCCGGGCAAGATCGTCGTCGCCCGCAACGGCCCCCCGGCCGTCGTCGGTCTCGGCTCGGGCGAGACCTTCATCTCCTCGGACATCACGCCGCTCCTCCACCACACCCGGCGCGTCTCGTACATGAGCGACGGCGAGATCGCCGTCCTGACGCCTTCGGGAGCCCGCTTCACGACCTTCGCCGGCGCCCCGGTCGAGAAGGCGGTGGAGACCTTGAACTGGGAACCGGCCATGATCGAGAAGCGGGGCTTCGAGCACTTCATGGCCAAGGAGATCTTCGAGCAGGCCGACGTCGTCCGGGACACGCTGAAAAGCCGGGTATCCCTCGAATCCGGACGGGTCTTCCTCGACGACATCGGCATCGGCCAGGACGTCTTCCGGGAAACGACGCGGGTCGTCCTCATCGCCTGCGGAACCTCCTACCACGCCGGCCTCGTCGGGAAATATCTCCTGGAGACGCTGGCCCATATCCCCGTCGACGTCGAATACGCCTCCGAGCTCCGCTCCCGGGATTTCGTCATGGACCGCGGCACGCTCGTCCTCGGCATCTCCCAGTCGGGCGAGACGGCCGACACACTGGCCGCCCTGCGCGCCACGAGGGACAAGGCCCGGGCCGTCCTGGCCGTCACCAACAACATCAACTCCTCGATGGCCCGCGGCGCGGACGGCGTCCTCGACCTCCACGCCGGGCCGGAGATCGGTGTCGCCGCGACCAAGACTTTCGTCGGCCAGATGGCCGCCCTGGCCCTCTTCGCCCTGGCCTTCGCCCAGGCCCGGGGGGCCCTCGGGGCGGAGGACGGCTTGGCCCTCGTCCAGGAGTTCCAGCGCGTGCCGCACAAGATGGACCTGGTCCTCGGCCGGGCCGCCGACATCGAGCGCGCCGCCCGCCGCTATCTCGGCTGCGAGCACTACCTCTTCCTCGGCCGCTGGATCAACTTCCCGATCGCCCTCGAAGGGGCCCTGAAGCTCAAGGAGATCTCCTACACCCACGCCGAGGGCTACGCCGGCGGCGAGATGAAGCACGGCCCCATCGCCCTCATCGACGAGGGGATGACGACCCTGGCCATCGTCCCGCGCGACCGCGTCTACGAAAAGATGCTGGCCAACATTTCCGAAGTCCAGGCGCGGAGCGGCCGGATCCTGGCCGTGGCTTTCGAAGGCGATGACAAGGCCCGGGCCGTGGCCGAGGAGGTCTTCCCCATTCCCGAGACGAACCAGCTCTTCACGCCGTTCCTGACCATCCTGCCGCTGCAACTCTTCGCCTACTATTCTGCCGCCGCCAAGGGCTTCGACGTCGACCAGCCGCGCAACCTGGCTAAGAGCGTCACCGTCGAATGACCTTGCCTGGGCTATTCATAAAAACGCCGGTTTTCTCAGTAAGACAAAAAGACCCAAGACCGGCATTTTTATGAATAGTCCGGGCTTGATGTAAACGGGGGGGCTGGAGTATTCTTGATGCGTGAGGAGACACCGATGAACAAACACGCCGCATGGCGATTCGGCGCCGTCATCGTCCCCGTCGCGGCCCTCCTCTTCGCCTCCGGGGCCCTGGCCCAGGCGAAGAAGCCCCGGGCCGTGTTCAAGGCGACGTCCCACGATTTCGGCAAGATCAAGCAGGGCGACGTCGTCAATCACGAGTTCGTCTTCAAGAACGAGGGCGGGGCCCCGCTCGTCGTCGACAAGGTCGAGACGACCTGCGGCTGTACGGCCGCCCTCGTCAGCGAAAAGAGAATCGCCCCGGGCGAGGACGGCAAGATCAAGACGACCTTCGACACCCGCGGCTATTCGGGGCGGCTCACGCGCTACATCTATCTCGTCTCCAACGACGGCGAAAACCCGAGGCGGGAGCTCAGCCTGATCGCCGATATCGAGGTTCCGCCCTCGGCCCGGATCGACGTCGACAGGTACAACGTCGACATGGGCCTCTGTCTCGAGGGGGAGACGCCGTCCGCCAAGATCGTCGTCAAGAGCGCGGGCCAGCGCGAGCTCAAGGTCGAGATGGCCCATGAGAACGTCAAGTTCTTCTCCGCCGGCAAGCCCCTGGCCTCTCCGTTCTTCCTGCCCACGGGCGAATCGCGGGAGGTCGAGCTCCGCTTCCCGCCCCAGGGCCGGACGGGCGTTCAGCGCGACTACGTCCTCATCAAATCGAACGACCCCGTCCGCTCGACGCTGTCCGTCTACGTCAGCCGCTACGTCATCACCCGGAAAGAGCTGCAGGAGCTCTTCGACAAGTACCGGACGGTCCTCAAGGACCGGGATTAGGAAGGGACGGACGCCCGAACGTCCGGGCCCGGAGAGGCATGGTCCGCATCCTCACGGTCAAGGTCCAGCCGCGCTCGAAGACGCCGGGCGTCGAAGAGCTCGGCGCCGGCGTTTTCCGGGTCCGCGTCAGGGCCGCGCCGGAGAAGGGCCGGGCCAACCGCGAAGTCGTCGAGCGGCTGGCCGAGCACCTGGCCGTCCCGCCGTCGCGCCTGACGCTCGTCCGGGGCGAGACGTCGTCCCATAAGATCTTCAAGGTCGAGTCATGACCGCTTGGAACCTCGTCAGCTTCCTGGGCATCTTCGTCCTGGCCGGCGTCGCCTGGCTTTTTTCCTCGAACCGGAAAGTCGTCAATTCGCGGGCCCTCCTCTGGGGCATCGGACTCCAGCTCCTCATCGGCCTGTTCGTCTTCGTCCTTCCGGCCGGCACGACGGTCTTCCTCTGGGTCAACAAGGCCGTCGTGGCCGTCCTCGACAGCGCCACGGCCGGCACGAAGTTCGTCTTCGGCCGGGTGGCCCTGCCGCCGGGGACGGTGAATGAGGCCGGCGAGACCTCGCTCGGCTACTCCCTGGCCTTCCAGGCCTTGCCGACGATCATCTTCTTCGCCGCCCTTCTCGGCGCCCTCTATCACGTGCGGGTCATGCCCTTCTTCGTCCGGCTGTTCGCCAGGGTCTTCACCCGGACGATGCGGATCAGCGGGGCCGAGGCGCTCTCGGTTTCGTCCAACATCTTCGTCGGCGTCGAGTCGGCCCTCGTCGTCAAGCCCCACCTCGCCGACATGACCCGCTCGGAGCTGGGGACGATCATCACCGCGGGCATGGGCACCATCGCCTCGACGACGCTCGGGCTCTACGTGCTCCTGCTCCAAAAGGACATCCCGATGATCGCCGGTCACCTCGTCTCCGCCTCCTTCATCTCGGCGCCGGCCTGCGTCGTCATGGCCAAGCTCATCATGCCCGAGACGGAGAAGCCCCTGACCCTGGGCGTGGACGTCAAACCGCATTACGAGAGAGACGAGAACCTGATGATGGCCATTATCAAGGGGGCGCAGGACGGGCTCAAGCTCCTCGGCGGCATCATCACCCTGCTCATCGCTTTCCTCGGCCTCCTGGCCCTCCTCAACCTCGGCCTCGGCTGGGCCGGCGGCCTCCTCAACGGGCTCTTCGGCTGGCATGTCCGCTGGTCTCTGGAGGCCCTTCTCGGCTACCTCTTCTATCCGCTGACCCTCGTCCTGGGCATCCCGCCGTCCGACGCGCTGGCCGTGGCCAAGGTCATCGGCGAGAGGACGGTAACGACCGAGGTCGTGTCCTTCAACCATCTCTCCGCCCTGATCTCGAGCGGCGCCCTGCGCGACCCGCGCTCGGCCATCATCGCCTCCTACGCCCTCTGCGGCTTCGCCCACGTCGCTTCGCTGGCCATCTTCGTCGGCGGCACGGGCGCCCTGGCCCCGACGCGCCTCCGCGACCTGTCCCGGCTCGGCTTCCGGGCCCTGCTCGCCGCGACCCTGGCCTGCCTGATGACCGGGGCGGTGGCCGGCACGTTCTACACGGGGTCGTCCCTCCTTTTTGGGCGTTGACGAACGGGGGGGCGCCTGGGAAAATCCGCCCCTCCCGGGCGTCTTTCTCTCAAGGAGACATCCTCCGATGGACGACCGCAACCTCTGCTGGCTGGCCCTTCACCTCCTCTTCCGGGGGCCGAGCGCCGCCGCCCGCCGGGTGCTCGAACGCTTCTCGTCGGTCACGGACGTATTCCGGGGGCAGCGGGCGGATTTCGAGGATCTCCGCCTGGAAAGAGCGACGGTCGAGGCCATCGTCGCGGGCCAGGCGGTCGCCGGGGCCAGCCGGGAATTGGAAAAAATCAGCCGGAAGGCGTATACTCTCTTGACCCTTGAGGACCCCGGATATCCGGGCTACCTGAGAGAGATCTTCGATCCTCCCTTCGTCCTCTATTGCGAGGGCGACGCGGAGACTCTTCGAAACCCCGCGGTGGCCGTCGTCGGGGCGAGAAGGCCCACCCCTTACGGGCGGGCCGTGGCCGAGAAGCTGGCCGACGACCTCGCCGGCCGCGGCTGCGTCATCGCCAGCGGACTGGCGATCGGCATCGACGCCTGTGCCCATCGGGGGGCTCTCAGAAAGGGAAGGACGGTGGCCGTGCTCGGTTCGGGTTTGGACGTTATGTATCCGCGGGAGAACCGCGCTCTCGCCCGCGAAATCGCCGGGCGGGGCGCCGTAGTGACGGAGTTCCCCCTGGGAACGCCGCCGCTCGCGGAGAATTTCCCCGTCCGGAACCGGATCATCAGCGGCCTCTCCCTCGGCCTGGTCGTCGTCGAGGCCACTTGGCGCAGCGGGTCGCTCATCTCGGCCAAGCTGGCCCTGTCTCAGGACCGGGAGGTCATGGCCGTCCCGGGCAACGTGACCTCGGAGCTGAGCTTCGGCCCGAACGGCCTCATCCGGGACGGGGCCAAACTCGTCGCCTCCTGGGAGGACGTGGCCGAGGCCCTGCCGTCGCCGTGGCGGGAGAATCTCCTTGCGCGGCGGGACGAGAAAGAGGAGAATATGCAGGCTTCTCTGAGCCGGGAAGAGCGCCGGCTCGTGAGCGAACTGCCCCTCGACGCGGCGCTCGCCATCGACGAGCTGGCCGAAAAGACGGGCCTGCCCGTTTCCGTCCTGCTGGCGCTCCTGCTCGGCCTCGAGCTGAAGGGGGCCGTCGTCCAGCATCCCGGGAAGCAGTTTCAGAGGAGAATGTAAGTGGCGAAATCACTCGTCATCGTCGAATCGCCGGCCAAGGCCAAGACCGTCAACCACTATCTCGGCGAGGACTACGTCGTCAAGGCCTCGATGGGCCACGTCCGCGACCTGCCCGAGAAGAAGCTCGGGGTCGACGTCCAGGCCGATTTCCAGCCGACGTACCAGGTCATTCCCGAAAAGAAGAAGATCGTCGCCGAGCTCAAGAAAGCGGCCCGGGAGAGCGACAGGGTCATCCTGGCGGCCGATCCCGACCGCGAAGGGGAGGCCATTTCCTGGCACCTCAGCCAGCTCTTCGCGGAGGACAATCCGCGCATCTTCCGGGCCACCTTCCACGAGATCACGGAAGAGGGCGTCCAGGCGGCCTTCCGCAACCTCGGCCAGATCGACCTCAACCTGCTCGAGGCCCAACAGACGCGGCGCGTCCTCGACCGGCTCGTCGGCTACCTCATCAGCCCTCTCCTGTGGAAGAAGATCGCCCGGGGCCTGTCCGCCGGCCGGGTCCAATCCGTGGCCTTGCGGCTGATCTGCGACAGGGAGAAGGAGATCAAGGCCTTCGTCGCCGAGGAGTATTGGTCGATCGCGGCCCGGCTCGAGGCCCAGGATCCGCCGGCCTTCAAGGCCGCGCTGATCAAGATCGACGGGAAAAAGGCCAAGGTCGGGAACGCCGAGGAGGCCGGGGTGATCGTCGAGGCCTGCAAGCGCGCGACGTTCGTCCTGGAAAAGGTCGAGGTCAGGGCCAAGCACAAGCACCCCGCCCCGCCCTACATCACGAGCACCCTTCAGCAGGACGGCTTCCGGCTCCTCCGCTTCCCGGTGAAGAAGACGATGTTCGTGGCCCAGAAGCTCTACGAAGGCATGGCCATCGGCGAGATCGGCCAGACCGGGCTCATCACCTACATGCGCACGGATTCGATGCGCGTCTCCGACGCGGCCCAGGCCGCGGCCCGGGCGTACATTGAACAGAAATTCTCGGCCGCATACGTCCCGGCCAAGCCGAACCAGTACAAGAGCAAGAAAAAAACCCAGGACGCTCACGAGGCCGTCCGGCCCGCCCGTCTCGACCTGCCTCCGGAAAAGGTCAAGCCCTTCCTCAAGAAGGAGGAATACGACCTCTACAAGCTCGTCTGGAACCGCTTCCTCGCCTCGCAGATGGCCGCGGCCGTCATCGAGGAGACGGCCTTCGCCGTCCGGGCCGACCGCTATCTCTTCCAGGTCAAGGGCGAAGTCGTCAAGTTCGACGGCTTCCTGGCCCTGTGGCCGAACGGGAACGGCGGCAAGGAGACTCTGCCCAAGGCCGCGGCCGGCGAGACGCTCAAGTTGCTGGAGATGGAGTCGACGCAGAAGTTCACCGAGCCGCCGCCCCGCTACACGGAAGGCACGCTGGTCAAGGAGCTCGAATCGCGCGGCATCGGCCGGCCGAGCACCTATGCGCCGATCATCGCCACGATCCAGAGCCGCACGTACGTCGTCAAGGACCAGGGGAAGTTCATCCCCTCCGAGCTGGGGATGTACGTCACGGATTTCCTCGTCAAGTACTTCGCCAAGCTCATGGAGTACAAATTCACCGCCCATATGGAGGAGGAGCTCGACCAGATCTCCGAGGGGACCCAGAAGGGCGTCGACAGCCTCAAGGAATACTACGCGCTCCTCGAGACCTATCTCAAGCAGGGCCAGGAGACCGAAGGGGTCAAGAAGACGGGCATCCCCATCGACGAGAAATGCCCGAAGTGCGGGGCTCCGCTGGTCATCAAGGACGGCCGCTTCGGCCGGTTCAAGGCCTGCTCGGGCTATCCCGGATGCAAGTTCCGCGAGAGTTTGGACAAGAAGGAATCCAAGCCCCTGGACGAGAAATGCCCCCAATGCGGCGCCCAGCTCACCCAGAAGTTCGGCCGGTTTGGCCCCTTCGTCGCCTGCTCGGATTACCCCAAGTGCAAATACATCAAGAAGGACAGCGTCGAGACGGGGATCGCCTGCCCGCTCGGCTGCGGCGGCCAGATCCTGCGCCGGAAGACCCGGCGGGGAAAGTTCTTCTTTGGCTGCAACGGCTACCCGAAGTGCACCTTCGCCTCCTGGGACGAGCCCATCGACCGGCGCTGTCCGCAGTGCGGGGCGAGGATCCTGTTCAAGAAGAACCTCCTCCGCGGCGAACCGTACATCTACTGCAAGAACGAGAAGTGCGCGTTCAAGGAAGCGGCGCCCCGGGAGAAGATCTGGGAGAGGGCCGGGACGCCCGAGAAATCCGCGGCCGCCGAGGAGCCCGGCGGGACCGATGAACAAGGAAATCGCTGAGTTCCTCTCTTTCCTCCGGCACGAGAAAAACGTCTCGCCCCACACCCTGGCCGGTTATGAGCGCGACCTCCGGCAGGTCGCGGCCTACCTGAAAGAACGGGAGGTCCGCTGGGACAAGGCCGGCAACGTCGTCCTGCGCGGCTTCCTGGCCGAGCTCCATGAGAAAAAGCGGAAAAAAACGACCATCGGCCGGAAGCTCGCCGCCCTGCGCTCCTTCTACGACTTCTGCGTCCGGAAGAAATGGATCGCCGAGAATCCGGCTAGGATCCTGGCGACGCCCAGGCCGGAGAAGCGCGTCCCCTCCTTCCTTTCGGAGGACGAGACGGCGGAGCTGCTCGACCTGCCGCGGTCGGGGAGGCCGCTGGACCTCCGCGACAAGGCCATCCTGGAGCTCTTCTACGCGTCGGGCATCCGGGTGTCTGAGCTCGTCGGCATCGAGACGGGGGACCTCCATTTCGGAGAACGCCTCGTCCGTGTCCGGGGCAAGGGCAAGAAGGAGAGGATCGTCCCGTTCGGCGGCAAGGCCCGCGAGGCCCTCGAAGACTATTCCCGGGCGCGGCCGCGGCTGATGGAGGGCGCGGCCGGCGAAGCCGCGTTTTTTCTGAACTACCGCGGCGAGAGGCTGACGACCAGGTCCGTCCAGAGGATGGTCCATAAGTGCATCCGCCGGACGGCCGTCGCCCGCAAGATCAGCCCCCACTCGCTCCGGCATTCCTTCGCCTCCCACCTCCTCGGCCGGGGCGCGGACCTGCGCGTCATCCAAGAGCTCCTGGGGCACGCCAGCCTGGCC
>Ga0154867_1132_pt2 | contig 39338 bp, 38 predicted proteins | sample Rifle2008BG19ft_FD_105839 | JGI IMG/M metagenome (GOLD analysis project Ga0154867, IMG submission 105839) | Candidatus Aminicenantes bacterium RBG_19FT_COMBO_65_30 | reverse complement strand
AGGCCTCCTGGGGGATGTCCACCTTGCCGACACGGCGCATCCGCTTCTTGCCGGCCTTCTGCTTCTCCAGAAGCTTCATCTTGCGCGTGTAGTCGCCGCCGTAGAGCTTGGCCAGGACGTCCTTGCGGAAGGGCTTGACCGTCTCCCGGGCGACGATGCGCTTGCCGATGGCGGCCTGGAGGGCGACCTCGTACTGCTGGCGGGGGATGACCTTGCGCATGCGCTCGACGAGGGCCCGGCCGATCGTCTGGGCCTTCGCCTCGTGGACGATGAGCGACAGGGCGTCGACGGCGTCGCCGTTGATGAGGATGTCGATCTTGACCAGGGGCCCCTCGCGATAGCCGGCGAATTCGTAATCGAGCGAGGCGTAGCCCTGGGAGAGCTGTTTGAGCTGGTTGTAGAAGTCGAAGACGACCTCGTTCAGGGGCAGGGTGTAAGCTAGAAGGACACGGCCCGGCCCGATATACTCCATCTTCTTCTGGACGCCGCGCCGTTCCTCGAGGAGCTTGAACAGACCGCCGAGGTAGCGGTCGGGGGTCAGGATGACGGCGTCGATGATCGGCTCCTCGATCGTCGTGACCTCGGCCGGCTCGGGCATTTCGGAAGGATTGTGGATCTCGACCGTCTCCCCCACGCGGTTCGTCACCCGGTAGCCGACGCTCGGGGCCGTCGTGATCAAGGTCAGGCCGAACTCGCGCTCGAGCCGCTCCTGGACGATCTCCCGGTGAAGCAGTCCGAGGAACCCGGCCCGGAAGCCGAGGCCCAAGGCCGGCGAGTTCTCCGGCTCGTAGTGGAACGAGGCGTCGTTCAGGCGGAGCTTCTCCATGGCGTCGCGGAGCTCTTCGATGTTGCTCGCTCCGGCCGGGAAAATGCCGCAGAAGACCATGGGCTTGGCGTCCTTGAAGCCCGGCAAGGGCCTTTCGGTGGGCCGATTCCGATGGGTGACCGTGTCGCCGATCCGGGCGTCGCTCAGCTTCTTGATGCCGGCGATGAGGTAGCCGACTTCCCCGGTCTTCAGGACGCCGGACTTGACCGGCTTGGGCGCAAGGTAGCCGACCTCCTCGGCTTCGTACTCGGCGCCCGAGGCCATGAGGACGATCCGGTCGCCCGTCCTAAGCTCGCCGTCGACGATCCGGACGAGGACGATGACGCCCCGGTAGGTGTCGAACCAGGAGTCGAAGAGGAGGGCCTTGAGCGGAGCGTCCGGGGCGCCCGACGGGGGCGGGATGCGCTTGACGACGGCCTCGAAGAGCTCCGGCAGGCCCTGGCCCGTCTTGGCGCTCACCAGGAGGGCCTCGGACCGCGGCAGGCCGATGACGTGCTCCATCTGCTCAAGGGAGTCTTCGATCTGGATCTGGGGCAGGTCGATCTTGTTTATGACCGGAACGAGGACGAGGTCGTTGTGGATGGCGAGGTAGGCGTTGGCCAGAGTTTGGGCCTCGACGCCCTGGGAGGCGTCGATGACGAGAAGGGCGCCTTCGCAAGCCAGGAGGCTCCGCGAGACCTCGTAGGAGAAGTCGACGTGGCCGGGGGTGTCGATGAGGTCGAAGATGTAGTCCTCCCCCGAAAGACTCTTATAGGTCAGGCGGACCGTCTGCGCCTTGATGGTGATGCCCCGCTCTCTCTCGAGGTCCATGGTGTCGAGAACCTGCTCCTTGAGCTCCCGGGCGGACAGGGCACCGGTCAGCTCGATGAACCGGTCGGCCAGGGTGGACTTGCCGTGGTCGATGTGGGCGATGATGGAGAAGTTCCTGATGTTCTTCATGGAAACGCTCATTATCGCAGAATTTCCCCAGCCAGTCCACACAGTCTGCCGCCCGTTTCGGCAATGAAGGGAGCCGGGCCTTTGCCCCGGCCGGCGGCGGATTGACTTTTAGGGGGTTCGGGCGTATCTTCTAGGGGAGAAATCGCGGTCAAAACCTAAGGAGATTCGCATGCTTGGATCCATCGGACCGACCGAACTGATCCTGATCCTCCTGATCGTCATCATCATCTTCGGCGCCCGGAAGCTGCCGGACCTCGGAAAATCCATCGGCGAGGGCATCAAGAACTTCAAGAAGTCCATGAGCACCAAGGACGACCCCGACAACCCCAAGAAGCCCGAGCCCCCCGCCGGCTGACGGCCCACTCTCAGCGCTGGCCGGGTCCACCGTCCGAGCCGGCCCTCGGGAATCCTCCATGACAGCCTCATACGATGCCGGTTTTGACATCGGCGGCACCCGTCTGAAATACGGCCTTGTCGACCGCGACGGACGTCTCGTCCAAAAGGGCAAGGTCCGCAGTCCGGAGGCCATGGCTGACATTCTGGCCGTCCTCGAGCAGGCCTGGTTCTCCCTCCGGAAAAAGGCGCCCGGCCCCGTCCGCTCCTGCGGATTCGGCATCGCCGGCTTCTACAGTCTGAAGGAGCGGAAGATCCTTCAGTCGCCCAACTACCCGAGCCTCAGCGGCTACCCGCTCATCCCGGCCCTGCGCACGTTCATCGACGTCCCGATCCGCATCGGGAACGACGCCAACATGGCGGCCTACGGCGAATTCAAGCACGGGGCGGGGCGCGGCGCCCGAAGCCTCGTCCTGCTGACCATCGGGACGGGCATCGGCTCGGGCATCATCCTCGGCGGGAAGCTGTGGGAGGGAGAGGGCGGCTACGCCGGCGAGATCGGCCACATCACGGTCAATCCCGAGGGCGAGCCCTGCAACTGCGGCGGCCGGGGCTGTCTCGAGACCGAGGCCTCGGCCCCAAGGATCGTTCGGAACTACCAGGCCCTCACTGGGCGGACCGACGTCACGGACTCCCGGGAGGTCTTCGTCCTGGCCAAGGCCGGCGACGCGGCGGCCCTCGAGAGCTTCAGGAAATGCGCCTACTACCTGGGCATCGGCCTGGGCATCGTCATCAATCTCCTCAATCCCGAGAAGATCCTCATCGGCGGGGGAGTCGTATCGGCCGGAAGGCTCCTGCTCGGGCCGGCCGTCGACGAAGCCCGCCGGAGGTCCCACCGCATCTCTTTCGCCGGCTGCCGCATCGAGAAGGCCGCCCTGGGCAACGACGCCGGCCTCGTGGGCGCGGCGGCCTGGGCCCGTCTCAAGGCGGGGAGCCGGGGATGAAAGGCCGTCGCCGGCGCCTCCCCCCCTGGAACTTTCCGAGCGGAACGGGAGTTAATTGTTTTGACAACCCGGGACGAAAAAATATAAAAGAACGGTTGAGACAGAGACCAAGGAGGCCGCTTTGATCAGGAAATCCACCGCCGCTCCGGTCCTCTTGGCGGCCCTGCTCGTTCTCTGCCTGCCCTCCGTCGCGGCCGGTCCGAAAGGCGCCATCAAGGGCAAGGTCGTCGACGACAAGGGCGCGCCTCTCTCCGGGGCCTACCTCTACGTGACCTCCCCGGCCTCGCTCGGGATCACGAACTATATCACCTCGAAAACGGGGCGCTACGGCATCGTCGGCCTCGAGCCGGGGACCTTCAAGATCGTCGTCGAGGCGCCCGGGTTCAAGACGGTCAGCGTCGATGACGTCGCCCTCTCCGCCGGAGCGACGGCCACCGTCAATTTCAAGATGGAACCCACCGACATCGAGGAAGAGCCCATGACCGGCCGGCCCGGCCCGACCCTCGACCGGGATTCCTCGCGGGCGGCGGTCATCCTGGACAGGGAGCTCATCACCCGTCTGCCCCTGCACCGCGATTTCACGGCCGTCCTGGGGCTCGTCCCCGGGCTCGTCTTCGAGGCCGACACGCCCGGCATGCGGGCCTCCTTCAACGGGGCCCCGGTCACGGCCAACCTCCTCGTCCTGGACGGCGTCATCGCGACCCATCCCGTCGACGCGCGGGCCATGGGCCGGATCAATGTCGACGTCATCGACGAGGTCGTCGTCGAAACGGCGGGCCACGCCGCCGAAGCGGGACCCGCCCAGGGCGCCTATGTCAACATCGTCCACCGGCCGGGATCGGGCTCGCCACAGGGCAGCCTCTCCTACAGCGCCTCCGGCAGGGGGCTGGTCGATTCGCTCTGGACGGCCGGCGAGATCGCCGAGATGGACGGGGCGGCCGCCCCGGCGCTCAAGAGGGAGCACGACCTGTCCCTGACGTACGGCGGTCCCGTGCTCGAGGACATGGCCTGGCTCTTCGCCAACGTCCGTTACAAAACCCAGGGCAGCAGGGCGCCGTTCCGCTACTGGACCGATCCCCTCGGGGTCCGCCACTTCGTCTACGACTACGCCGAACGCGACTTCGCCGGATTGTTCAAGCTCTCGATGAACGTCCTCGACAAGTTCAAGGGCGTCCTGGAGTTCGGCTTTTCCGGCCTCCGCGAGCCCGTCTACGAAGCGGACATCGACAGGCTCCGGCCCGAATCGTCGACCCGAGAGCTCTCCGGGGAGGGGGTCATGCTCGGCCGTGGCGGATTTTCCTATATCGTCAACCAGAGCACTTTCTTGGACCTCTCCGTGGGGTACACGAAATACAAACAGCCCCTCATCCTCAATGAGATGGCCAGCGCCAAACCCCAGTACCACGACGTCATCACGGGATACAGCTGGGGCAGCGGCTCCTTGAACGACCGTGAGGTGGCGAGCCGCATGAGCGCCAAGGGGACCATCACGCGTCTCCTGGACAAGTTCCTGGGCATGCCCCACGAGCTCGTCGCGGGCGGCGAGTACGAGACCATGTATTCCACCTCATCCGTCTGGAAGGCCGACAATCTCATTCACAACTACACGGCCGGGAGCCCCTATACGTTCGGCAACGTCATCTCCCCGTTCTCGGGTAACGACGTCGGCTGCGGCCTCATCGGGTTTTATATCGCCCCTCAGGGCGAAGGGAACATGACCGTCCGGCGCGAACTCAAGAGGCTCGGCGCTTTCGCCCAGGACACGATGCGGATCGGCGGCCGGATCTCCCTATCCGGCGGTCTCCGGTTCGACCGTTCCGAGGCGAGGTTCCCGGCGGTCATCAAGGGCGCGAGCGGCAATTCCGTCAGCGTCGATCTGGGCAACACTCTCATCGACCCGCTCATGGGCTACAACCCCTACAGCACGGTCAGCCTCGGGGCCTGGGAGAAGGCCATCATCTGGAACTCTCTCTCGCCACGGGCCGGTCTGAGCTTCGACGTCCTCGGCAACGGCCGGACGCTCCTCAAGGGCTCATGGGCGCGGCTCCCGGAGTACCTTGGACTCGGCTATTCCCAGGACCTGGCTCAAGTCGACCCCCTGGCGTCCCACGATTTTTTCTGGTTCGACGAGGACACCAACGGCCTCGTCGGCACGTCGGATATGTTCATCCCGTTACCCTACGATTTCCGCGTCTATAAAAGCGAGTACTTCAGGCAGGCCGTCGACCCCGACCTCAAGGCCCCCGTCATCGAGGAATGGACGGCCGGATTGGAGCAGGAGATTCTCCGCGATTTCACCCTCTCCGTTCGATATATCTCGAGACATCACACGAACATCATCGGACACGTGCTCTATGATCCCTCAACGCAAGTTCCCTGGTGGCGCCTCGAGGACGCTCCGACAGGCTGGTGGGTCCCCTTTTCGACAGTCGTTCCGGGAACAGGCGGATATGCCGACGTCCCCGTGACCGTATATCTTCGTTCGTCCACGGCCCCCAACTTCTTCGAGAGAATCGAGAACGTCCCCGACCTCGACGCGAAATACCGGAGTCTGGAGTTTTCGTTCCGCAAGAGGATGTCCCGGAACTGGCAGCTCTTCGGGTCCTTCACCTGGAGCCGGTCGACCGGGACGGCCGGCGTGGCCTCCCGCTGGAGCGCCGGGAATTCCCCGGTCCTCCTCAACCCCAACGCCTTCATCAACATCGCCGCGACCAACCGCCTCCTCCAGGACCGGCCGCTCGTCGCCCGCCTCGCGGGGACCGTGCGGTTCCGCTGGGACATCTACCTCAGCTTCCTCTTCAAGGCCCAGAGCGGCGCCCCCTGGGCCAGGACGGTGACCGTCATCCCGCCGTCGGACTGGGCCGCGGCGAACGGCGCCGACATGGCCCCGGTCACCGTCTACCTGGAGGGCCCGGGCGCGCGGCGCTTCGGCTCGTGGAAGAACTTGGACGTCCGGCTGGAAAAAGAATTCGCGAAGGCGGGCCGAAGCCTTTTCGCGGTCTCGGTCGATGTCTTCAATCTGCTCGGGGACAAGTACAGGACGCTCGACCTTAACGACGGCGGGACCTGGTCCCCTGACGGCGAGGGCGCCGGCACGGGCACGCGCGTCCTCAGCGGCACCTACGGAAAGTATTGGCCCCTGTGGGGGACCCGGGTCGTTCGGCTCAACCTCAGCCTAAAATTTTAGCCGGAACTCGACGGCTTTCTTCAGCTCCTCCCCCTCGATCGAGTTCTTGACCGAGACTTCCAGTCTGAGCTTCCGGGTTTTCAGCGGGCCGCCGTGAAACTCAGATTGGTGCGGAAGGGGGGACTCGAACCCCCAAGGCCTTACGGCCATAAACTCCTGAGGCTTACGCGTCTGCCAATTCCGCCACTTCCGCACTCAGAGAGCCATTATTATAACGATTTTATGGCCGTGCGTAAATACCGCCTGGAAACAGGGCGAGGCCCGGTGGACAACTTCATCCGCTTGACAAAAGGCTCCGCGGCACCTATTGTAGATGCGTTGATGAATCCGCTCATCAATCGTCTCCCTCGCTTCCCCAAAACCCGCCTGCAATCACCCTAGGAGGATGAATGAAATTCCAAAGCCGTTCCCAGATCGAGGCGATGGCCAAGTTCAAGAGCCAGGGCGACCTCGTGACGTCGTTCTACCTGGACACGGACAAGGGCCGGCTGAACAGGAAGGAGATCCAGCTCGCCCTGAAGAATCTGCTCAACGACGCTAAGGCTCGGGCCTGCGGTCTCGCCGCCGCCAAGAACAAGACCGAGTCCCTTCTGCGCGACCTGGACCTCATCGCCGATCACAGCGGCCGGGCGCTCGCGTCCTCGAACGCCGCCGGCCTGGCCGTTTTCTCATGCAGTCAGAGGAAATTCTGGCAGGCCCTGGAGCTGCCGCACGGACCCCGCAGCCGGGTCGTCTTCGACACCAACTTCTATGTCCGCCCCCTCGCCGCGATCCTGGACAAGTACAGTTCCATTTGCGCCCTCCTCCTCAGCCGCCGCGAGGCCCGCTGGTACGACATCTCCATGGGCGAGATCAAGGCCCTCGACGAGCTCAAGAGCGACGTCCCCGGCCGGGTCCGCGAAGGCGGCTTCGAGGGGACCGAAGGGAAGAAGATCGAGCGTCATCTCGACGCCAAGCTCCAGGACCACTTCAAAAAAACGGCTCAAAGGACTTTCGACCTCAGCAAGAAGCACCCCTTCGAGTGGTTTTTCATCAGCTGCGAGGACAATCACGGCGCCGATTTCGAGGGCCACCTCCACAGCTATCTCCGCGAAAAGATCAAGGCGCGGATCCACTCCCACGTCGGCGACTCCCCAACCAAGGTCCTCCAGGAGGTCCTGGAGGTCGAGGCCCGGCTCAAGAAGGCCGAGGAAGAGGAGACCGTCCGGAAGCTCGTCGCCGAGCTCGAGCGCGGCGGTCTGGCGGCTTCGGGCCTGCGCGATACGATCCACCGTCTGAACCAGTTCGAGGTCCAATCGCTCGTCGTCACCCATAATTTCTCCAAGCCGGGGCGGATCTGCCCGACGCACAAGATCTTCTACCTCGACGAGCTCAAGTGTCCCGTCTGCGACAAGAAAACGGACGTCGTCCAGGACATCGTCGACGAGGCCATCGAGACCGTCCTCAAGCGGAACGGCACCGTCAAACACATCACGCCGCCGTCGAAGCTCGACCGCTACGGGCAGATCGGCGCTTTCCTGAAGTACAAGGCCTGAATATCGCGTCAAGCCGGGGCCTTTTTCTCCTTGAACCGTATCTTGTTGAATAGACTATAGATGACCGGGATCACAAAGAGCGTCAGGAATGTCGTCGTGGTCAACCCAAAAGCGATGGCCACGCCCATGGGGGCCCGGAATTCGGAGCCCGAGGACCTGGAGAAGGCCATGGGCAGGCTGGCAAGAATGGTCGTCAGAGCCGTCAGCAGGACGGCCCGCAGGCGCGTCGTCGCCCCCTGCAGGATCGCCTCCCGCTTGTCGACGCCCCGCTTGATCAGCTGGTTGATGTAGTCGATCATGACGATGCCGTTGTTGACGGCGATCCCAGCCAGCATGATGACCCCGATCAGGGCGGCCAGGTTGAGCGTCCGGCCGGTGACCAGGAGGCCGAGGATGACGCCGATGATGCCCAGGGGAACCGTGAACATGATGATGAAGGGATGGACGAAATGCTCGAACTGGGAAGCCATGATCATGTAGACGAGGAGGATGGCCAGGGCGAAGGCGCCGGCCAGGATGAGGAAGGCTTCCGACATTTGTTCGTAGGCGCCGCCGTATTCGAGGAAGTATCCCGGCGGCAGCCCCTTCTCGAAGCCGGCCAGCCGGCCCTTGATGTCCCTGACGACGCTGCCGAGGTCGCGGTCGACGATGTTGGCCGTGACGGAGACGCGGCGGGCCTGGTTCTCGCGGTTGATCATGATCGGACCTTCGCCGCTCGTGACGTCGGCCACCTGTTCGAGATAGATCGTCTGGCCGGCGGCCGTGCGGAGCGGAATGCCGCGGACCTCGTCGAGGCTGTCGCGGTATTTTTCCTTGAACCGCAACCGGACGTCGATCTCGTCGCTGCCCTCGCGGTAGCGGGTGGCGACCTTGCCCAACGTGGCGGTTTGGACGGTGTTGGCGACCTGGTAGACCGACAGGCCCAGCCGGTAAGCCCGTTCCCGGTCGATGTGGATCTGGACTTCGGGCTTGCCCGCGGCCATCGTGTGGGTCAGGTCGCGCACGCCCTCGACGCCCGTGATGAGCTGGACGATCTGGTCGGCCTGGCCCTTGAGCGTCGGCAGGTCCTTGCCGAAGAGCTTGATCTCGACCGGGGCCGAGGAGCCGCCGAGGAGCATCTGGCTCATGTCGATGGCCTCGAACTTGACGCCGCGCAGGTTCGGCAGCTTCCGCCGGATCCGTTCCAGGATCTCCTTGTCGGAGTATTGCCGCTTGTCGCGCTTGACCAGCCCGGTCCAGAGGAGCCCCTCGTGGGTCCCGGCGTTGGAGAACGCCGAGGCGGCGTCCCCGGCGTCCTGTTCGACCTGGGAGCCGCTCTGGGCCGAGATCATGGTGATCTCCGGCATCGCCGACATGATGTTCTCGACCATGGCCACGACCCGGTCGGTCTCCTCCAGGGCCGTACCGACGGGCATGCGGACCTTGAGCAGGATCATGTCCTGGTCCTGGGCGGGCATGAACTCCGTTCCCAGGAAGGGGACGATCGCCAGAGAGACGACGAGGGCGAGGAGCGCGCCGCCGACGACCCAGCGGCGGTGGTGGAGGGCCTTGTCGAGCCATTTTCTGTAGAGGGCCTTGGCCTTGGCGAACTGGCGCTCTTCGGGGGCCTTGGCGATCGCCTTGAGGCTCATCTTCGAGCGGAAGAGAAGCGATGTGGACAGGGGCACGACCGTCAGGGCGACGAACAATGAGGCGATGAGCGAGAAGGCGATGGACAGGCCGAGGGCCTGGGTCATCTTGCCGGTGACGCCCGAGGCAAAGATCATGGGGAAGAAGACGGCGATCGTCGTCAGCGTCGAGGCGGTGATGGCCATGCCGACCTCGCCCGCGCCCGCTATGGAGGCCTGGTCGGCCCCCTCGCCTTCTTCGAGGTGGCGGTAGACGTTCTCGATGACGACGATGGCGTTGTCGACGAGCATGCCGATGCCCAAGGCCAAGCCGCCGAGCGTCAGCAGGTTCAGAGTGTAGCCCGCGGCGTAGAGGGCGATGAACGTGGTGATGATGGATAGGGGGATGGCCAGGCTGATGATGAACGTCGGCCGCCAGTTGCGGAGGAAGAGGAAGATCAGCAGAATGGCCAGGAGGCCGCCCTGCCAGGCGTTGGTGACCGTGTTCGACGTCACCTGCTCGATCATGTCGCCCTGGTCCATGGCCACGTGGAAGACCGGATTGCCGGGGATCGTTCCCTTGAGGGCCTCGATCTCCTTTTTGACGGCCGAGCTGGCGATCTGGGTGTTGGCCCCGGAGCGCTTGCTGACGATGAGGTAGACGCCGTTCTGTCCCTGGATGCGGGACGCATAGCGCATCTCCTTGAGCGTGTCCTTGACTTCGGCGACGTCGGCGACATAGACGGGCTCCCCGGCCGCGCTCATGCCGACCACGGTCCGGCGGATGTCGTCGAGTCCGGTGAACTCGCCCATCGTCCGGACGAGAATGTCCGTGTAGCGCTCGACGATGTTTCCGGCCGGGAGGTTGAGGTTCTCGGCCCTGAGGGCCGTCATGATCTGGTCAAGGGTCAGGCCCCGGCTCTCGAGCGAGGCCTTGTCGACGTCGACCAGGATCTCCCGCTCGTCCATGGAGAAGACGCGGGCCGAGGCGACGCCGTCGATCCTCTCGAGCCTGGGAGCGACCTCGTCCTCGATGACGGTCTGGAGCTTCATGGCCGGGATGTCGCTGGTGATGCCGTAGAAGATGACGGGGAACTGGCTGAAGCTGAACTTCATGACCAGGGGTTCGGCGGCGGCCTCGGGCAGATATTGCTTGGAAAGGCCGATCTGGTCGCGGACGTCCTGGGCGGCGAAATCGAGGTTCGTCCCCCACTCGAACTCGATGCTGATGACCGAGACGCCCTCGGATGTCTGGGAGGTGACCTTCTTGACCCGGTTGACGGAGCTCACGACCTGTTCGAGGGGCCGGGTCAGGACGTTCTCGATGTCCGTGGACGAGGCGCCCGAGTAGGCCGTGATGACGGAGACCGTCGGGAACTCCAGGTCGGGGAAGAAGTCGAGCCCCAGCCGGGTGAACGAAATGGCGCCCAGGACGACCAGGATCGCGGCCATCATGGACGTGGTGACTTTTTTCTTGACGGAGAATTCGGGGAGCTTCATTTTTTCACCTCTTCGAGGACCTGGACGGCCGCCCCCTCTTCGAGCCCGAAGTTGCCTTCGACGACGACCGCATCGCCCTCGGCGAGGCCGTCGAGGACCTCGACCATGGTCGTGTTCTGGAGGCCGAGGACGACGTTCTTCTTGACGGCCTTGCCGCCTTCGGCGACGAAGACGTAAGTGTTCTCGAGGACGGCCAGCTGCGGAACGACCAGGGCGTTCTCGTGGGACCGGACCTCGAAGACGAGGTCGCCGAACGTGCCCGGCCGCAGGGCCGCGTCGGGGTTGTCGATGACGACCTCGACCCCGAACTTCTTGTTCTGCGGGTCGGCGGTCAGGTTGACGACGCGGACGGCGCCGCGGAAATCACGTCCGGGGAGGGAGCCGACGCGGAGGACGGCCTCCTGACCTTTGCGGATGCGGCCGATGTCCTCGGAAGAGACGGCCACGGCGATCTTGACCCGGGAGTAGTCCATCAGGGTCAGCACGCCGCCGGCCCCGCCGCCGAAGCCTCCCATCATGGGATTGATGACGTCGCCGACCTCGGCGTTCTTCGAGGCGACGACGCCGGCGATGGGCGCCCTCATGATGGAGACGTCAAGGGCGTGCCGGGCCAGGTTGAGGCCCGCCCGGGCCTGCTCGAGCTGGGCGGCGGCCGCATCGTAGCCGAGCTGGATCTTCTCGCGCTGCATCTCGGAAACGGCGTTCTCTTTGATCAGGCGGTCCATGCGCTCCTTGTTGCGGAGGGCGTCGGCGTGGCTGGCCTCGGCCACGGCGACCCCGGCCTCGGCCTGCTTGAGCTGGAGGCGGATGGATTGGGTCTCGAGCTCGGCCAGGAGCTGGCCCTGGGCCACGCGGTCGCCCTCCTGGACGAGGATGCGGGCGATCTTGCCGCCCACTTCGGGCGTGATGTTGATCTTGGTCCAGGCCTCGAGGGTGCCGGTGTAGGTGATCTTCTCCGTGATCCTTTCCCGCCGGACCTGGAAGACCTTGACCGGCGCGGCGCCGAAGGTTTCGGCCGAAGCGGCATCTTTCGACGCCGGCTTCTTGCAGGCGACGGCGGCGACGAGAGCGGCCGCGGCGAGGGTGGCGACGACGAGCTTCCGATGGGTGTTCGGGTGTTTCATGGGTTCCTCCGTTAATTCGAGCGGCTCTCCGACCGGCTCCGGCCGACGGCCTTTTCGAGCTGGGCTTGCGAGATGACGCAGTCATAGAGCGCCTGGGAATAGTTGGTCCGGGCCTGGCTCAGGGCCACCTGAGCCGTCGAGACGTCCAGGTTCGTGGCCAGGCCTTCGGCGTAGTTCAATTCGGCGATGCGGACGGCTTCGCGGGCTTGTTCGACGTTCTTTTCCTGGGAGAGTAGGGTCTCGCGGGCCTGGCTGTGGTTCAGGACCGCCTGCCGGACCTCGAAGGCGATCGCGTCCGAGAGGCCCTTGCGGGTCCAGTCGAGCTCGCGGATCATGGCCTTAGACTGGCCGACTCGGGCCCGCGACTCGAAGCCGTTGAAAATGGGCAGGGAGAGGGACAGGTTGATCGTGTAGTAGTTCTGCCAGTTGCCCTTCTTGAAATTCAGGTTGTCCGACCAGAAGTTGTAGACGCCGCCGATGGCCAGCGTCGGCAGGACGGAGCCGCGGGCGATCTTCAGCATCTCCCCGGCCATCCGCCGCTGGTATTCGAGCTGGCGGAGCTCCGGCCGCTGGGCCAGGGCTTCTTCGATGACGCCCTCGGCCGCCGCGTCGAGAGGCGCCGCGGTGAGCTCCCCCTGGACCTCGATCGGGGTGTCGAGGTCGATGCCCAGGATCGTCTTCAGTCCCAGCGCGGCCACGTCGACGCTGTTCCGGGCCTTGATCGCCTGCGGTTGGAGGTTGGCCACCTGGACCTCCGAGCGGAGGAGGTCGAACTTCGAGGCCATCCCGACTTCGTGGAGGTTCTTGACGTTCTCCCGGAACTTCTCGGCCAGGGCTAGGGCTTCCTGGGCCACCGCGGAGAACTCCCGGGCCAGGAGGTAGCCGAAGAACGACCTTTTCACGTTGAAGATCGTCTCCTGTTCGGACAGGCGGACCGTCTCCTTGCTGGCCTGGAGGCCGTAATTGGCCTGCTTATACCCGGCCACGAGCCGTCCGCCGGCGAACAGAGGCAGCGAGAAGGCCAGGGACATCTGGTAGTCCTTGGTGAAGTCGATGGAGATCCGCTGGGGCGGCTCGCCCGGGATCATCGACGGGAACTCCAGGACGAAGAGCTTCTCGTCCAGGGTGTCCTGGCCTTGGGCGTTCAGGGTCGGCAGGAATCTCGACACGGCCTCGCGCACCTGGGACCGGGCCTGCGCCTCCCTCTCTTGGGTGGCCAGGAAAAAAGGATTCTGCCGGAGGGCCATGGCGATGGCCTCGTCCAGGGTCAGGACGAGCGTCGGCTTCGTTTCCTGGGCGGCGGCGGCGGCCGGCCCGAGGGCGGCGATAATCGCCACGATCAGCAATCCTGCTGTCTTCCTCATATCAGTTCTCCTTCACATGCCGTTCGGGGTTCCCGATCCCCTCGAGGATGAAGCGCGTCAGGACGTCGGCCGCGTCCGGCGTGATCGGCGCATCCCCCTGCCAGAAGCGGTTGTGGGCATAGCCCTGGAGGACGGCCTCGACGAAGGACAGGGCGGCCAGCGTGTCCATGCGGCGGAATTCTCCCGAAGCGACGCCTTCCTCGAGGATCTTGGCGCCTGTTTCCATGACCGCGCGCCTCTTCTTCCTGAGCAGGCCGATCATCTTCCGGTCCGTCGCGGAGGGGGCGACCGCCTTCCCGGACGAGGCGGCGAAGACACGCATGAGCTTCAGCATGGCGTTGTCCATCCAGAGGACCCGCGTGATGTTCTTCTTGTCTTCGTTGTACTGGAGGATCATCCGGATGGCGAGGCGGAGCTTCTCGCCGGCGCTTCCGGGCCCGGCCAGGATCTCGGCCATCCGGGACCGGACCTCGTCGAAATAGTGGCCCATGATCTCGAACAGCAGGACACCTTTGCTCGGGAGGTATTTATAGAGAGTGGCCTTGGAAAACTGGGCCTCCCGGGCGACGTCGTCCATGGTCGTCGCGCTGTAGCCCTTGCGGAGAATGACGCGCTCGGCGGCGTGGAGGATGGTCTCCCTGTAGCCCGCACGTCGGAGCCGCTCGCGCTCACTGCGGAGGTCGCTGGGTTTCATCGTATTATACCTTTGAGTTTATTTATTGAACTTATAAGTTTATTTCCTGAACCGATAATTCCGTACAGGATACGCCTCCGGGCGCCGTTTGTCAAGTGCCCGGAACCGCTTTAAAAAGAGACGATATCCTGGAGATACGCCGAAGGATGGAAAAAGGTTTCTCCCGGCGGCGGGCGTCAGGCCCGCGGATGGAACTTGTCGTAGACGCGGCGCAGCCGCTCCCGGCTGACGTGCGTGTAGATCTGGGTCGTCGTGATCTGGCTGTGGCCGAGCATGAGCTGGACCGACCGGAGGTCCGCCCCCCTCTCGAGCAGGTGCGTGGCGAACGAATGACGGAGGATGTGGGGGCTGATCTTGGCGGCGAGCCCGGTCTTGCCGGCGTGCTGACGGAGGAGCTTCCAGAGGCCCTGGCGGGTGAAGGCCCGGCCGCGGCGCGACAGGAAAAGCTCCTCGCGGTCCCCCGGATCGACGAGCGGCCGGACCTCGGCCAAGTAACGCTTGACCGCGCCACAGGCCGAGCGGCCGAGGGGCACGATCCTCTCCTTGCCCCCCTTGCCGCGGCAGACGAGAAAGCCGTCCTCGAGGTTGACCTCGGCGAGCTTGAGGGAGGCGAGCTCCGAGACCCGGAGCCCGGAGCCGTAGAGGACCTCGAGCATGGCCCGGTCCCTCACTCCGTGGGCCTTTTTTTCGTCGGGAGTCCGCAGGAGCTCCTCGACTTCCGCGACCGTCAGGAATTTGGGCAGGGCGAGCCAGGTCGAGGGCGTGGTCAGCTGAGACGAGGGGTCTCTCTTGAGGAAGCCGCTGAGGACGAGGAACTTGAAGAAGGAGCGAAGGGCGGAGATCAGGCGGGCCAAAGACCTGGCCGACAGCCCGGCCTTGCTTTCGCGGTGGATGAAGCCGACCAGGGCTTCCTCGGAGATGCGGTTCCAGGCGATCTTGCCGGCCTTGACGAAATCCACGAACTTGCGGATGTCGCGGGCGTAGGACGTGACGGTGTTCCGGGCGAGGCCTTTCTCGACGGCCAGGTACTCGAGGAAAAGTCGGAGGGAATCCTCGGGCGAGGAGGAGGGAAGCTTCATGTCAGGAAGGGATTGGAGTTGCGCTCCTGCTCGACCGTCGTCCCCGGCCCGTGGCCGGGTAGGACGATCGTTTCCTCGGGGAGGGTGAGGATCCGCTCCCGGATCGACCGCTCGAGGTCCTTCCAGGAGCCGCCGGGGAGGTCGGTCCGTCCGACGCCGCCGCAGAAGAGCGTGTCGCCGGAGAAAAGGACGCCGCCCTGGACGAAGCCGATGCTTCCGGGCGTGTGCCCAGGGATGTGGAGGACCCGGAGCGACGTCCGGCCGACGGCGATCTCGTCGCCTTCCGCGAGGAGGCGGTCCGGCGGCGGCGAATTCCTGGCCCCGAGGAGCAGGCTGAGTTCGATGTAGTCGGAGACCTGGAGCATCCCGGTGTCGGCGGCGTGCATCCCGAGGGGCACGGCGTACTTCTGGACGATGTCGCTGTTGGCGCCGATGTGGTCGACGTGGCCGTGGGTGTTGAGGACGATGACGGGCTTGAGCTCCAGGTCGGCGACTGTCGAGATGATCTTCTCGGGGTCGGCCCCGGGGTCGATGACGGCGCAGGCGCGCGTTTCCTCGCAATAAACCAGGTAACAGTTGGTCTCGAGGGCGCCGACGATGACCAGCTCGTATTTCATGCCTGATTCCCGGACTCATCTTAATGCGAAAACTCGGGGATAGTCAAGGACCGCACATATGGGTATAATTGGCGTAATGGATGTGTTCATAACCCCCGAAGCGCAGCGCGAGATCGAGGCGCTAAGAGCCGCCCGGCCGGCGGCTTCGACCTGGGGATTCCTCGTCGGCCACAAGCGGGGATTCCGCTTTATCGTCGAGAAGGTCTTTCCGGCAGGGAGCGGACGGACCCTGCCGGATGAGCGGCTGCTCGTCGGACTCGATGGGATCTGGCCGGGGAGGACGATCGGCCTCTTCGCCGTCCGCCCCGCCACCGCTTTCAAAAAGGCGGTCCTCGGACCGGCCTGGTACGGGAAGCTCATCATCCAAATGGCCGGGTCCGCCAAAGCGCCGGCGATGCGGCCGTCCGTCGTCGAGTTCGAGCGGAAGTTCTTCCTCGCCCCGGTCCCGCTCGCGCCGGCCGGGAAAGAGAAAGGCCATGAGTGATCCGCTGACCCCCGCCGAGGAACGCGCCTGTCTCGAATTGGCCCGCCAAGCGATCGAGTACTATTTCAAGACCGGTGGCCACCTCCACACGCCCGTAAGGACGGGCACGCTCAAAGAAAAAAGGGGTGCGTTCGTCACCCTGACCGTGGCCGGGGACTTGCGCGGTTGTATCGGCTACCCCCTGCCGGTCAAGTCCCTCGATGAGACCCTCATCGAGATGGCCGTCGCCGCGGCCAGCCAGGACACGCGGTTCGAGCCGCTGGGCCCTAACGAGCTCGGCCGGCTGAAGATCGAGATCTCCGTTCTCGGCCTGCCCGAGCCCATCGGCGACCCGAAGGAGGTCGAGGTCGGCCGCCACGGCATCATCGTCTCGAAAGGCTTCGCCAGGGGCCTGCTCCTGCCCCAGGTCCCGGTCGAACACGGCTGGGATAAGGAGACCTACCTGCGCCACGGCTGTCTGAAAGCCGGTCTCGCTCCCGAGGAATGGAAGAGAGGCGCGAAGATCGAGGTCTTTACCGCCCAGGTCTTTTCCGAATAGCGGCCCGCGGGAACCGGCCTACTTTTTCTTCGTCTTGAGCTTGTCGAGCTCCACCCTGGCCTCGGCCTTCAGGACGTCGTCCTTCGACGTCGTCTTGGGCAGGTCGATGCACTTTTGAAAGGCTTCGCCCGCTTCGTCGAATTTTTTGAGGGCGACGAGCGTCCGGCCCAGCTCCAGGTAATGGTTGGCGTACTCGGGCTGGAGCTCGATCGCCTTCAAGAGGTTCTTTTCCGACTCGGCGTACGAGCCCTTGGGGATGGAGCCGTAGATGATGCTCCCAAAGAAGCGTTTGGCGCCGCCGATCTCGTCCATCCGCCGGTGCCAGCGGCCGAGGGCGTGGTAGGCGAGGTGGTTCGTCGGGTCGAGCTCGATGGCCTTGTCGATCTCGGCGCGGACGGCCTTTGAGGCTTCGATCTGTTCCTTTTTCCCGAGGAGGAGGAGGCGCTTGCCGTTGGCGGCCGCCAGCTGGAAATGGCCCCACGTGTCGTTGGGATTGGCGTCGACCGCCTTCCGGGCGAGCGCGGTGGCCTCGGTGTACATCTTCATCTGGCGGTCCTTGACGTCCTTGTCCGTCGCCGGGATGACGTCGGCGATGTCGACCATGGCCCGCGAGGCCTTCCAAAGAGCCTCGTAGCTTCCGGGTTCGAGCTTCAGGGCCGCCGAATAATGCTCGAGGGCCACCGCGTCGTCGAACACGGCGTAGGCTTCATCGCCCATCTGGACGTGCTCGGCCGCCGTCTGGGCCAGGCCCGACCCGGCCAGGAACGCGGCCAACGCGAAAAAGAACAGGATTTTCTTCATGTTTCCCTCCGTGTCCATTACCTATTATCCATTTCCCGGAAAATGTCAAGCGACGGGGGGGCCGGTCCCAGGTCGGCGCTCACGGAGCCGCTCGATGAGGAGGCCGGCCAGGAAGCCCGCGGCGCCCAGGCCAACCCCGAGCGGAAGAGACCGCGGCCAGGCGGGGACGGGAAAGAGCCGGAGGCCGGATTCCTCGAGGAAACAGACGACCGCATACCCTCCGCCGAGGAGGAGGCCCAGGAGTCCGGCCAGGGGCGCCCGCTTCTTCAGGAAAAGCGCGGCGAGGCCGGGGACGAGGAGGCCCTCGGCCATGATCGTGGAGGCGAGGCCGAGGGTTTTCAGGATGTCCCCCAGGCGGGCGGCGACGAGGAGCGCGGCGCCGGCGAGGGCCGCGGTCGATACTCTCGCCAGGACGAGCGGCCGTCCTTCGGAGCTCGGTCCCGTCCCCCGCCCGAGGAGGTCTTTCGTCAGGGTGAAAGCGCCGGCGTTGAGGGCGGCGTCCATCGTCGACAGGATCGCCGCCAGGACGGTCACGAAAACGAGTCCGCCCAGGAAAGATCCGGCTTCGAGGGAGACGAAACGGGTGACGAGCGGGGGGCTGTTCCCATCGTCCGGGAAGAGCGGCAGGAACAGCATTCCGGCCGCGACGATGGCGGCATAGAAGAGACCCAGGAGGAGGGCCGCGCCGGCGAATCCCCGGCGGGCCGCCCCTTCGCTCCGGGCGGCCTGCATCCTCTGCCAGGCGATGGGCGAGATCGTCCAGGCCAGGACGAATGAGACGGCGATGAGGACGTTGCGGTCCACGCCGGCCAGGACATCAAAATAGGCACCCTTCCCGAGCTTGCCCGCCGCGTCGCGGACGGCGCTCCACGTGACCCGCGAGGCCAGGGAGGCGATCATTCCGGCGACGCCGGCGACGAGGAGAACGAGTTGGACGACGTGCGTCCTGGCCACGGCCTGAAGGCCGCCCGCCGCGGAATAGACGATGACGATCCCGGCCGCGATGGTCAGGCTCAGAATCGGCCCGGTCCCGAGAAAGGCGCCCAGGAAGGGCCCGGCCGCGACCATCTGCGAGGCGGCGAGGACGGTCATGTACCAGACGACGAGGACGGTCGTCAGCGATCCGGCCGTCTTTCCGTACCGGCTGCGCATCAGCTCGGACAGGGTCAGACCGGAAGTCGCCCGGATGGGCCTCGCCAGGGCCAAGAGAACGATCAAGGTGGCCGCGGCCGGCACGCCAACAATCCAGATCGCGCTCAGGCCCTCCCTGAACGCCTCATCCGTCGAGACGAGGAGGGAAGCCGCCCCGATCCAGGAGGCGCAGAGGGAGAAGGCGACGCGGCCGGCGCCCAGCCGTCTTGAGGCCAGGAAAAAGGACTCCAGGCCCCCGAGCCGCCCGGGAAGCCGGAGCCCGGCGGCCCAGATGACGAGCACGTAGCCGACGACCGCCAGCAGGAATCCGGTCTTCATGCGCACGGAGTATATAACAAAATCCCGCCCGGCGAACCTATGTTATAATGGCCGGCATGAGGCGTTTAACAGCCCTGATCTTGGGCCTCGTCGTCCTCGGGGCAGGCGCATTCGCGGTGACGCCCGAGGAGGCGGTGGCCAACCTGGAGCGGACGCTCAAGGCCGTCGGCACGCTCCAAGCCAAGTTCGAACAGTTCCATTACTCCATGTTGGTGTCGGTCCCCCTTCACGAAAAGGGTGAAATCTTCTTCCAGAAGCCCGACCGCATGCGCTGGGAATACAAGGCCCCCCAGGACAAAGTCTTTCTCTACAAGGCCGGCGTCCTCGAGATGTACCTGCCCGAAGAAAAGCAGCTGACCCGTAGCCCGGTCTCCAAGGAGGCCCTGGAGTCCGATATCTTCGGCATCTTCCTCGGTGTGATGTCCTTCCGCGACGCCTACGTTGTCGAGGACAGTCCCTTCCCGACGGACGCGAGCCGTGTCCGGCAGGTCAAGCTGACACCCCGGACCGAAGGGGATTACTCCCACATCCTCCTCGAGATCGACGAGACGACCTGGCTCCTGCGGCGGGCCATTTTCCTCGAGTGGGCGGGGAACAAGCGGGAATTCGTCTTCAGCCGGGTCCGGACCGGCGTCCGCCTCCCCGCCAAGACCTTCACCCTCAATGTCCCCCCGGATTGCGAGATCATCGACGATGTGGAGAAATCCAGGCGCTAGGCGCTGAACCTTTCGGCCCCGGGTCCGTATGAACACGCGAGGGCAAGACGTCCGCTCGATAACAGACGACAGCACGCTCGTAGCCCGAGCCCTCGAAGGAGACCGGAAAGCGTTCGAAATGATCGTCCGCAAGTACGAGCAGCCTCTGACGAGCTACCTCGGCCGCATGACCGGGGAGCGCGAGGCGGCTCTCGATTTCGCCCAGGAGATCTTCATCAAAGTTTACTGCTCGCTCGGGTCCTACCGTCCCGCTTATAAGTTCAGCACCTGGCTCTTCAAGATCGCCTCGAACCACCTCATCGACCACTGGAGGAAAAAGAAGATCCCGACCGTCTCCCTCGACCAGCCCGTCGACGGCGGGGACGGCCCGCTCACGCCTCAAGTGCCGGACCCGGGGCCGTCGGTAATCCGCAAGTTCGAGCTGGTCGAGATCCGGCAGAAGATCGAGCGGGCCCTGGAGGCCGTCCCGGAGACCCTCCGGGAACTTTTCGTCCTCAGGCACGTCAACGAGTTCTCGTACGAAGAGATCGCGGACATCAAGAGCCTGCCCGTCGGCACGGTGAAGAACCGCGTTTTCCAGGCCAAAGAGATGCTCCGGAAAAGGATGGAGGGATCATGAGGATCTGCCCGCGCCCCGAAGATCTCTACCTCTATCTCGAGGGCGAGCTCGGCCCGTACCAGGCCCGGACGCTCGAAGAGCACCTCGAGCGGTGCGCAGCCTGCCGCGGACGGCTGGCCGAGCGGCGCCTCCTCCACGAGGCCTTCACCAGCCTGCCGCCGTTCGAGGTCCCGCCGGATTTCGCCCTGTCGGTCATGGACAGTTTGCCCGAGCCCGCGGAAGGCAAGGCCGGCTGGCTGGCCCCCCTTATCGCCGGGACAACCTCTCTCGTCGTCGGCCTCCTCGGTTTCTACCTCCTCACCGGCGAAAGCCTGTCCGACATGCTGGTCGCCATCAGCCGGTTCTTCGGCTCGGCTGCCGGCCGGTTCCTGCCCCTGCTCGCCAAGACATTCAAGATCGGAGGCCTTCTCCTGAAGGTTGCCGCCGACGTCGTCTCGATGTTCTTCGCCGGCCTCGGCGCCTTCTCGCGCTCCCTCGGTCCGCAGGGCATCGGCCTCATCCTCGGCCTGGGGTTCCTCATGTCGCTGTTCATATTCTTCGGAGCGAAGAGACTCCTCTCACTGGGAGAAAAAACATGATGAAAAAAAGTCTGGCCCTGGCCCTTTTCGGCCTGTTCGTCCTGGCGACTCTCGCCGTCCCGACGCCGGCGCGCGCCGAGGTCAGCTCCCGGAAGGACATCCACGTCGCTCCCGGCGAGACCCAGGACAAGATCTTCAGTCTCGGCGGGAACGTCCTCATCGAGGGCAAGGTCCGGGACGACGTCATGGTCGTCGGCGGATCGATCACGATCAGCGGCGAGGCCGGTCAGTCCGTCGTCGGCATCGGTTCCCGGATCGTGGTCAAATCCACGGCGGTGATCGGGGACGACCTGGCCGCCCTGGGCGGGACCCTGGAGAAGGAGCCCGGCTGCACGATCGGGGGCGACACGATCTACTTCCAGACCCGCGAGCTCGGGAACGAGTTCTTCAAGGGCGGCCTCTTCCAGGGCGTTTTTTCGCTCTCGCTCATCCCCATCATCGTCGTCGTCAAGCTGGTCATCATCTTCCTCTGGCTCATCGCCGCCGTGATGGGCGCCGCCCTTTTCCCCAAGCCGATCGCCTTCGCCTCCGGGGAGATCCGGAAGTCCTTCTGGCCGGCCCTGGGGACCGGCCTCGTGGCCATCATCGTCTTCACCATGCTCGTCATCTTCGCCGCCCTCCTGAGCATCATTCTCATCGGCATCCCGATCGCCCTCGCGCTCGGCGCCGCCGGATTCATCGTCAAGGTCTTCGGCCGTCTGGCCGTCTTCCATTTCCTCGGCGTGAGCGCGCTCCGCGCCGTCGGTTCCCGGAACATGTCCACGATGGGGGCCGTCTTGGCCGGCCTCCTCCTCTTCAGCCTGGCCGGATTCGTCCCCATCCTCGGTTTCTTCTTCGGGTTCGTGATGAACGCGTTGGGCTGGGGGATCGCCATCCGGACGAAGTTCGGCTCGCGGGAGAACTGGTTCCAGAAAAAGCCGGCCTGTTGACCGGCGCGGCTTCAGCGTTCTAGGATCTCTTTCTCTTTCGCCCCGGCCAACTCCTCGATTTTCCCGACGGTTTCGTCGAGCAGCTTCTGGAGGTGCTCAAGGCCGGAGAACTTGTCGTCCTCGGTGATCTCCTTTTCCTTCTCCAGCTCCTCGATGAACTCCTTGGCCTCGCGGCGCATGTTGCGCAGGGCCGTCTTCTCCTCCTCGAGCATCCGGCCGATCTTCTTGGCGATCTCCCGGCGGCGCTCCTCGTCGAGGGGCGGGATGGGGACGCGGAGCAGCTTGCCGTCGTTGAGGGGGTTGAAGCCGAAGTCCGAGCTCCGGATGGCCTTGTCGAGCGGCTCGAGCATCGACGGGTCGTACGGCTGCACGACGATGAGGGTCGGTTCGGGGACCTTGATGGTGGCCACCTGGTTGACCGGCGTGGGGACGCCGTAGTAATTGACCTTGATCTCCTCGAAGATGCTGATGTTGGCCCGCCCGGTCCTAAGCATGCCCATGTCCTTGCGGAAATGGTCGGCCGAGGTCTTCATTTTTTTTTCCGCGTCCTTGAGCACATCTTTGACCATCGCGTCCCTCCCCAAGTTCTAGCTGACTCGGGTGCCGATCGCTTCGCCGAGGACGGCCCGCTTGATGTTGCCCCCCGCGCCCAGGGCGAAGACGAGGATGGGCATGTTGTGGTCCTTGCAGAGGGAGATGGCCGTGGCGTCCATGACCTTGAGGCCCTTCTTCAGGACGTCGATGTAGCGGATGGACTTGAACCGCTTGGCCGCCTTGTCGGCCATGGGATCGGAGGAATACACGCCGTCGACCTTGGTCGCCTTGAGGATGATGTCGGCCCCGATCTCCAGGGCCCTCTGGGCGGCCGCCGTATCCGTCGTGAAGTAGGGAGAGCCGATGCCCGCCGAGAAGATGATGATCCGGCCCTTCTCGAGGTGGCGGATGACGCGCCGGCGGATGAAGGGCTCGGCCACGGACTTGATCTCGATCGACGAAACATGGCGGCTGTCCGCCCCGGCCTTGTCCAGCGCCGACTGCAGGGCGATGCCGTTGATGACCGTGGCCAGCATGCCCATCTGGTCGGCCGATCCCTGGTCGATGCCGACCTCGGTCCCCTTGGCGCCGCGGAAGAGGTTGCCGCCGCCGATCATGACGGCGACGTCGACCCCGAGCTCGTGGACTTCCTTGATCTCCCGGGCGATGGCCAGGGCCCGGCCGTAATCGAGACCCGTGGAGATGTCGCCGAGGAAGGACTCCCCCGACAGCTTGAGGAGGATGCGCTTATAGGTCGGTTTGGGCATGGGCTTCGAGGGCATTCTACACCCGTTCGGGCCCGGAGTTCAATCCTGGCCGATCTCGAAGCGCGCGAAACGCCCGATCTTGATGTTCTCGCCCATCTTGGCGACGAGCTGGGCGATGAGGTCGCGGACCTTGATCTTGTCCTCGCGGATGTAGGGCTGGTCGAGGAGGCAGACCTCCTCGAAGAACTTGCCGAGCTTGCCCTGGACGATCTTCTCCATGATCTCGGGCGGCTTCTTCATGTCGCCGAGCTGGGCCTTGATGATCTCCTTCTCCTTGGCGACGATGTCCTCGGGGACGTCGCTCGAGGAGATGTAGCGCGGCTTGGCCGCCGCGATCTGCATGGCCAGCTCCTTGGCGAGCTCCTGAAACTCGCAGTTGCGAGCGACGAAGTCGGACTCGCAGTTGACCTCGATGAGGACGCCGATCCGGCCGTTCATATGGATGTAGGAGCCGACCAGGCCTTCCTTCGCGGCGCGGCTGGACTTGGCCTCGGCCCGGGCGTACCCCTTTTTCCTCAGGATCTCGATGGCCTTGTCCATGTCGCAGCCGCACTCGGCGAGGGCGCTCTTGCACTCCATCATGCCGATGCCGGTCCTCTCCCGGAGCTCTTTGACCTTATCCGCCGTGATCTCCATGATGCCCTCTTTCTCAGTTGTCTTCGGGCGCGCCGCCTTCGGGCCCGCCTTCGGCGGCGGAGTCGCCGGCCGTTTTCTCCGCGAGGAGCTCCTTGCTGATCCGGTTCTTCTTGCCCTCGATGATCGATTCGGCCGCCTTCGAAGCGAACAGCTCGATGGCCCGGACCGCGTCGTCGTTGCCGGGGATGGGGTAGTTGATGTCCTCCGGGTCGCCGTTGGTGTCGACGACGGCCACGATGGGGATGTGCATCTTGCGAGCCTCGGCGATGGCGATCGTCTCCTTCGACGAATCGATGATGAAAATGGCCCCGGGCAGCGCGCTCATGGTCTTCAGGCCGCCGAGGTTCTTCTGGAGTTTCCGGTAGACCTTCTCGAGCTTCGACTGCTCCTTCTTCGACATGAGGTCCCAGCGGCCGTCTTCCTTCATCTCCTCGAGTTCTTTGAGCTTGTCGACGCTGCCCCGGACGACGCCGAAGTTCGTCAGGAGCCCGCCGAGCCAGCGCTGGTTGACGTAGCTCGACTCGCACTTCGTGGCGTAGTCGCGGACGATGTCCTGGGCCTGCTTCTTGGTGCCGACAAAGAGGATCATCTTGCCGTCCTCGGCCACGCCCCGGATGTAGTTCAGGGCTTCCTTGAAGTTCTTGATCGTCTTCTGCAGGTCGACGATGTAGATGCCGTTCCTCTGCCCGAAGATATATTCTTTCATCTTCGGGTTCCAACGCTTCGTCTGGTGCCCGAAGTGAACACCCGCCTCCAACAGTTCTTTCATTGTAACGGAAACCAAATCGAGCCTCCCCTCTTAGCGCTTATGATACTGAGGAGCCTTGCGGGCGCCCAGCAATCCGTATTTCTTGCGCTCTTTGACCCGCGCGTCCCGCGTCAGCAGGCTGGCCGACTTGAGCACGGGCTTGAGCTCCCTGTTGAACTCGACGAGGGCCCGGGCGATCCCGAGCCGGATGGCCTCGGCCTGGCCCTTGGCCCCGCCGCCGCTGACCCGGAGGAACATGTCGAACTTGTTCTCCGTCTCCGTGAGGAGGAGCGGCTGGCGGATGATGACCTTGTAGGCGTCCAGGCGGAAGTATTCGGTGAAAGGCCGCGGCCTCTTGTTGACGAACAGCGTGATGTCGCCCTTGCCCGAACGCAGGAAGACGCGGGCGATGGACGATTTCCTCTTCCCCGTTCCGTAGTATTGGATCAGACTCAAGGTGCCTCCTAAAACTTGTATTCCTGGGGGTTCTGGGCTTCGTGGGGGTGGGAGGGTCCGCGGTAGACCTTGAGCTTCTTGTACAGCGCCCGGCCGAGCTTTCCCTTCGGGACCATGCCCCAGACGGCCTTTTTGATGACCTCTTCCGGCTTCCTCGCGAGAAGGTCCTTGAGCGTCTCCTCCTTGATGCCGCCGGGGTAGAGGGAGTGGGTGTAGTACTTCTTCTGGTCGAGCTTGCGGCCGGTGACCTTGATCTTCTCGGCGTTGACGACGACGACGAAATCCCCCGTATCCAGGTGGCTGGTGAACTGGGGTTTCCTCTTGCCGCGGATAAGGTCGGCGACCTCGGTGGCCAGGCGTCCGAGGATACGGCCCTCGGCGTTGACCAGCCACCACTTCTGCTCGATATCATCCTTTTTTGGAATAAACGTCCTCATGAGCTTCTAACCTTAATCGAAAGTAGAGAGATGGAATAAAATACTAAATCTAAAGGGAATTGTCAACTTGCGCCCCGGGCCGGGCGCGGCGGCCCTCCTCAGGGGCTACTTTTTCAGCTCTTCCTCGAGCTTCTTCCGCTCGGCCGCCCGCTTCCTCAGTTCCTGGAACCTCTCGATGTACTGATCGGCCTCGGCGTTGTAGCGGGCCGCTTTTTCGGGCTCGAGCTGGGCGAAGACGGCCTTGTAGAGGGGGCTCATATGGGAGTACGGTTCGGGGTAGTTTGGATCGATCTCGATCGCTTTCTGGATCGCCCTCAAGGCCTCTTGGGCGACCTTCAGTCGTTCTTCTTTCGGAACGCCCTGCTGGAACCGGTAGGCTCGGGTCCAACGATTGACGCCCTTCGACAGCCACGCTTCCGCGTTATCCGGCTCGAGGGAGATCCTTCTATCCCAATATTCGTTAGCCAAGTCAAAATTCGCGATGGCCTGGTCGATGTGCTCGGCCGAGGTGGGGAGGTTTTCGTAGTAGTTCGCCGCGTAGGCATAGCCCTGGGGGTTATCGGGGTCCGTTTCGATGCGGCGGAGGTACATGGACTCGGCCTTCTTGTCCATCCCCGGCTGCTGGCCGATGTAGCGTTTGTAGAAGTCGGCTACGACGTAGTAGTTGCTCATGTCCTCGGGCTCGAGCTCGATGATGCGGAGATAGAGCTTTTCGGCCTCGGGGAAATTTTTGATCTTGTCGTACATGTCGCCCAAGGAGTAGATGATGTCCTTGTTGTTGGGCTCGATCTCGAGGGCTTTGGTCAGGGCTTCGAGGGTCTTCTTCTCGAGCTCCTTGTTGAGGGCCGACTCGACGCCGGGCTTGTAGAGCTGCTTGTAGCTCTCGCCCAGGAAGCGGAACGCCTGGATCATGTTGGGATTGTACTTGAGCGTCGCCTCGTACTCGGTGATGGCTTTCCGGTATTGATTCTCGCGGAAAAAGCTGTTGGCTTTTCCGAAATGATAGTTGGCGGAGAGCTTGGAATAGCTGATGTTCTGGCAGGCCGTGAAGGCGAAGATCACCGCGAGCGCGGCGAAGGCGAAAATGAATCTTCGGGTCGTCTTTCGGGACATCCTGACCTCCTTACAGTCGATGGCACATCACAGAGAAAGACAAGGACCTATTTATAAACGAAGCCTCCCCCAAAGTCAAGAAAAAAGGGCCTGTTGAGCGGGGCGGCGGCTCAGCTCGTCCGGACGATGAGCCGCAGGGGCGTGCCGGCGAAGCCGAACTCCTGGCGAAGGGATTCGAGGAAATATTTTTCGTAGGTCGGCGCCAGCGGGCCCCGGGCCCCCAGGAACAGGATGAACGTCGGGGGACAGACGCCCTTCTGGGTCATGTACCGGAGCTTGGCCCTGGCCCCGCTCTTCAGGCGCGGCGGGTGGGCCTCGGCCGTCCGGGCCAGGAAGTTGTTGAGCTTGGACGTCTCGACGCGGGTCGAGGCCCCCTTGTAAACCTGCTCGGCCGTGTCCAGGATCTTGATGACGCGCTGGCCCGTCCGGGCTGAGACGAAGAGGAGCGGCGCGTAGCCGACGAAGCCAAGCTTGCGGAAGACCCTCTCGCGGACAGCATCCGGCCGGACGGCGTTCTTATCCACGAGGTCCCACTTGTTGAGGGCGATGACCAGGGGCCGGCCGGACTCGAGGGCCAGCTGGGCGATGCGGGCGTCCTGCCGGGTGGGGAACTCCAGGACGTCGAGGATGAGACAGACGACGTCGGCCTGGCGGATGTTCGCCTTGGCCCGGATGATGGCGGCCTTCTCCCGGCCGTCCTCCGCGGCGGCGAGCTTGCGAATGCCGGCCGTGTCCACCAGGCAGAACGCCTTCCCGTCGCGGACGAGGAGGGTGTCGGTGCTGTCCCGAGTCGTGCCCGGGATCTCGCTGATGATGAGGCGCTCCTCGCCGGCCAGGCGGTTGACGAGGGACGACTTGCCGACGTTGGTCCGGCCGACGATGGCGATGCGGAGGGGCGCCGCTCCGTCCCGGGCGGTCTCTCCCACCGGCAGGGCGGCGGCGACGGCCTCTTCGAGGAGCCCGACGTTGATCTTATGTTCCGCGGAGACGAAGTGCACGTCCTTCTCGCCCAGCCGGTAGTATTCGGCCGTCATCGATTCTTCCTGGACCGGGGAATCGAACTTGTTGACGACGAGGAGGAGCGGCAGGCCGCGCCTCTTGAGCTGGAAGTAGAGCTCCTCTTCGGCCGGGGCGATGTCGCGTTTCCCGTCGAGGACGAAGAGGACGAGGTCGGCCGCGGCCGCCTCCTCGAGGGCTTTGTCGCGGACCTTGTCGCTCAGGGGTTCGTCGGCGATGCCAAACAGGCCGCCCGTGTCGACGAGAGTGAACCGCCGGTCCCCGAGAACGCACTCGGCGGCGAGGCTGTCCCGGGTCATGCCCGGGTCGGAGTGGACGAGGGACTTCCGCCGGCCCAGGATCCGGTTGAAAAGAGTGGACTTGCCGACGTTGGGGAAGCCGACGATGACCACCCGGGGAAGTTTCGTCACGGCCGGCCCCGGGTTATCTCGCGACCAGGGAATAGTCGGGGAGGAAGGGCCGCGACAGGTCGACGTGCCCGCCGAGGGTTTCTTTTTCCGCGCCCTCGACGAGGAGGACGACTTTCTTGACCGGCTTGAAATTGAAGGCCAGCGTGTCGACGACGGCGTAGACCGCCGCCAGCTCCGAGGAGGAGCCGTAGGAGATCTTCTCGGTGATGTCTCGGCTGAAATCGACGGTGGCCAGGCCGTCCTTGCCGATGAAGACCTGGCGCACCTTGGTCTGGGGAGGGAGCGGCGAGACGAAGCCCTTCTCCGAGCCCTTGATGAGCTCGACCAGGGCCCGTTCCGCTTCCTCGGCGTCCGTCGGGCCGGCGGCGATCTCGCGCGTCTCCTTATGGAGGAAGTCATCGTCGTCGGAGAGGAAGAAGAGCGTCACCGTCTTCGCGGCAGCCTGTCCCCCGGCGGCGTCGGACGCCTTGGGGACGGCGGCGTCGACGAAGCGCTTGACCTTCTCCCCGATCCCGCCGGTGAAAAAGAGGATGACCAGGACGAGGAGAACGACGGCGAGGCCGCCCAGGATGAGCGCCTGCCGGGAGACCCCGCCCTGCTTTTTCTCGGTCATGGAGTCCTACTCGGGCACCCGTAGATAGCGAGCGAGCCCGCGGTAGATCGCCTCGGCGATCTTCGCCTGGAAATCCGCCGAGGCCAGCTTCTGCTCTTCGGCCGGGTTGGAAATGAACGCGGCCTCGACGAGGATAGCCGGGCAGGCGACGCCGGTCAGGATCTTGAAGGGCGCCTGCTTGATGCCCCGGTTCCTCGTCCCGAGCATGGCGTCGAGCTCTTCCTGGACGAGCTCGGCCAGCCGGCTGCTCTGCTTGATATAGGCCGTCTGGGCCATGTCCCACAGGATCATCATCAGGTCGTCGTCGGAGGATGGGTCGAGGCGGCTCTGGAGCTCGGAGGAATTGTTCTCGAGGTAAGCCAGACGGCGCGTCTCCTCGTCGGTCGCGTTGAGGCTGAGAAAGAACGTTTCGGAACCGGCCGCTTTCTTTTGGACGGCCCCGTTGGCGTGGATGCTGATGAACAGGCCGGCTTTGCGGTTGTTGGCGATGGCCGACCGGTTCTCGATCGAGACATCCACGTCCTTGTCGCGGGTCAGGACGACCTCAAAGCCCATGTTCCGCTCGACGATGGCCTTCAGCTTGAGGCTGATGGCCAGGGTGATGTCCTTTTCGAGGTTCCCGAACTTGCCCTTGGCCCCCGTCTCCATCCCGCCGTGGCCGGGGTCGATGACCATGGTCTGGATGCGCCTGTCCTGCCCGGCCGCGGCGTCGCCGGAGACGGGACAGACGGCGGCGGCGACGAGGAGGGCCGCGGCGAGGGCCGCGCCCCGCGCTGTTCGATGTATCCTTGAAATCTTCACGCTCGGGTCTGGTGGAGGCGGCGGGAATCGAACCCGCGTCCGAAAGCATTCAACAGCAAGTCTCTACACGCTTATCCCCTTCATTGATCTCGTCGCCCGGCGCTCGAAGGGGAAGAGCACCGGGAAACCAGCCCCGAAGGAGTTTCGCTCCCCGGCCTCAGGGCGAAACCGGCTCGCTATCCCGCCCGGTTGACGCTCCGGAGGTCCTGCGGGAGAGGGCCCCAGGAACGGCGTGCCTTTCTATTAGGCCGCGACTGCTAAAGGTTCTGCAGTTAAGTTTGTTTCCACCAGTTTAGCGAGGTGGGTGGGACCTCGACGTGCAACTTGTGTCTCATTACCTCCGTCGAAACCAGTTCGCCCCCATACTCCTTTCAGCTTTCATTATAAAGGCGGCCGGGGGGGGTGTCAACCAGAAGGGGCCAAACCTACGGCGGGGAGCGGATTCTGAGGATTGACCAACAGAAGCGCGGCGGAGCGGCTCGGAGCCGTACTTCTGGGGAATATCTGGAAAGTGTTGATAAAAGCGTAAAAAGTGGGCTTGACCCCTTCCGGATAAAAAAGACAGCCGCGGGCGCGAAGCCCGCGGCTGCCGGAACGAACGGGCAGTTGATCGACTGGTAGGCGATCACGGTGTAGGCGTGCCAGCTGAAAGTCCCGTCGGTCGCCTTGACCGGCCGGACCCAGACCCGCACTTTGGGGAGGCTGGGCGTGAGAAGTGCCGGCCACTCGCTCGGGAGGACCGGGACAGTGAACGTGTGAACCCTGGTCGTGGCGTTGAAGATAAAGGAACCGACCACCGTCTGGAGGTTACCTATCGTGTCCAGGCAGACCGTCATGTCCTGGACCTGGCCGGCGTCCCACGAGCAATAGGTCGTGACCCCCAGGGAGCCGCTGGCCGCGGTGTAAGCGGTCGTTATCTTGGTCGGGTCCCGCAGCTTTTCGGGCGCGAGGACGAGGTTTTCCACGACCCACCGGCCTTCGGCCTGGTCCCAGAAGAGCCCGGCATGGGCGAAGATCCAGAGATGCGCGGACTTGGCCTGATTGACCGTGTCGATGAAGTCCTGGATGTCCGGGGAGGCACTGGACGGGAGGCCGAAATACCACCAGGCAAAGGCATGGTCGGCGACGGCGCTGTAGGGCAGGAGGCGCACTTGGCGGTCCCACCAACCGAAGCTGATGTTGGCGTCCGTGACGTCCGTAATGACGCCTTCCTCGTGGGCGCTGTGGACGTTGATCGATTTTGCCACTCTGGGGTAGACGTCGATGTTGGCGTACGTCACCTCGACCCGGAAACCGCGCCGGATGTGCCGGAGGACGGCCGTCCCGGTCCCCATGGAGATGTTGTCTTGGAATGTCCAGACCGTGTTCTCGTCAACGAACACCGTGTCCACGTTCCAATCGCAGGAATGGCGCAGGTTAGCGGTCGTCTGCGTTCTCTTTATTAGGATACGGAGCCAGTTGTCGCCCACGCGCCGGACGAGACCTTCCGGAGTGAACCGGGGCAGGGTATCGACGCCCGCAGCGTACCAGACGCGCCGGGCGTAGAGGCTGCCGTCGGAGTTCATGTTGGAGGCGACGAGAGCGGCGCCCTGGCCCACGAGCGCGGTCAGGCCGACGAACGTTCCCGGCTGATTGGCGTCCGCGTCGACGTAGATCGTATTGGCGTTGACGTTGAAGGTGATCTCGGCCGCGTGCAGCGTCTTGATGGTGAAGGTGTTGCCGTCCGCGGCCGTCAGATCGCCGATGCTGCGGGCGAACTGGAGGTTCAAGATGCGACGGGGCAATGCCTTGTGGCGGATCTGGAGGTTGATGATGACCTTTCCGTCCAGGTTGACGATCGAGAGCGGATGGGCCAGGTCGAAGTCGACCTGAAGGTTCGTGGTCTCTGACTCGACGACCGTGATGGCCGGGCTGATGTCGATCCGGATCTCGCCCCTTCTGCCGGGATCCACGACCGTAATCTGGCCCGGGTCGATCTGGTTCCCAATGTCATCCACCAGCTTCATGGTGGCCGGGTCGGTGTTGATAACGAGTTTCAGCCGGTTATAGGTGCCGACGGGGATCGTGGCCTGACCCAGGATGAGGGCCACGCCGCTTAAGTCCACGAGGTTGACCTTGCCGGCGTCGGGCGCGGCCGGGTCGGCGGTCCAAACGTCCTCCCAGGAGTTGCCGTCACGGTTGTGAAGGCTCACGGACTTGAGGACGACGGTCACTTCCTGCCAGTCGTCCGTGGGCCCGTCGGTCACGAGCAGGTTCAGCCCGCCGGTGGCGCCGGACGCCCCGCCCCCGGTGATGTTACACGAGGTGACCAGCCCGAAGCTGGCCGTGCCCGCGACGGCCAGGAGACATAGGGAGAGAATGCGGATGAAACGATTCACAGGATCCTCCTTATTGGCCGGAAAAAAGTTATTAGCCCCTAACCACCGATATATTATGTCCGCGAACGGCCGGTGTCAAGAAAGGCATGGCCCCCGGCCGGCGGCCCTTATTTTCCATAATTTTGAGCGGTTTACCAAGTATCATGGGTTTGAAAGGCTCCCGACGAATCTCGCCGGGGCGTCACGGGCCGTTATGGGCGTCATCTGGTCCTCTGCCACATTAGACGAAGAAGTAGCGCCGACCTTTGCGGCCGCAGGGATCGCCCCGAAGATTGACACTTCTCAAATCCGGAGAGTAAGATAATGACGTGATTTTCATCGTTATTGCCGACTAAAGAGTTATGGCGTCTTTTTCCTTCATTAACATCCGGTCCAAGGCCACCCTGCTGATCCTCTTTCTCTTGACCGCCACGACGTTTCTGTCCTACGTCATCACCACCCGCATCATGAGAAGCCATGTCGCGGACAAGATCATCCGGACGGCGGAATCCCTGGGCCGGAGCATCGCTCCCTCGGCGGGCTTCTTCATGGGCGCCCATGACCTGCTCGGCCTCGACTACATGGTTTTCCAGATCAAGAAGGCGAATCCCGACATCAAGTCGATCGGCGTCCTCGGTCCGGAGAGGGACATCATCGTCCACAGCGACATCAAGGAGCGCGGCCGCAAGATCGAGCCGGCGTCGGGCGAAATCCTCGAGCGGAGCGAGGACGGGACCTTCGTCCGCAGGGTCCCCGGCGGGTCGGGCACGCTCATCGAGATCGAAAGCCCGATCGTCTTCATGGACAAGCGCCTCGGCTCCGTTATCCTCGAGCTCGATTGGTCCGTGCTGTCGACGGCCCAGGGCGTGGCCCAGCGCAAGGTCATCGGGCTCTTCGCCGTCATCCTGGCCTTGGGCACCGTCAGCAGCGTCCTTCTGTCCTCCAACCTGACCCGGCCGATCAAGGAGCTCTCGTCCGGCGTCGAGGAGCTCAAGCGCGGGAAGACGGGCAAGCCCCTGCGAGTCTTTTCCGGGGACGAGCTCGGCCGGCTGACGGCGAGCTTCAACGAGATGTCGGGGCTCATCACGCACCAGAGGGACAAGCTGGCCCAAGACGCTCGGGATCTCGAAGAGGCCTACGTCTCGACCGTCCGGGTCGTGGCCGCGGCCATCGACGCCCGGGACACCTATACGCACGGCCACTCCACCCGCGTCTCCGAGCTGGCCGTCGCCCTGGCCAGGGAACTCGGCATGAGCGGGCAGGAGCTGGAGGATATCGAGATCGCTTGTCTCTTCCACGACGTCGGCAAGATCAAGATCTCGGACGCCATCCTCCACAAGGCCGGCAAGCTCGCCCCCGACGAGTGGGCGGAGATGCAGAGGCACCCCGAGTACGGCGCCGAGATCCTGCGCAAGGCGCCCTCCCTCCGCCGGTTCATCCCCGCCGTCCGGCATCATCACGAGTGGCACGACGGTACCGGCTATCCGGACGGGTTGAGCGGGGAGAAAATCCCCCGGGAGGCGGCCATCATCTCCCTGGCCGACGCCTATGACGCCATGACCTCGGACCGGCCCTACCGGAAGGCGATGACCAAAGAGAAAGCCATGGCCACGATCGAGGAGTACGTCGGAACGCAGTTCAGCCCGGAGCTCGCTCCGCTCTTCATCGGCACCGTCGAAAAGATGGGATGACATCATGCTCAAACGACCCCTGCCGCGCGCCCTCGCCGGGGCCGTCCTGTGCGGCCTTTTTTTATCGGCCTGCGCCTTGGCCGACAAGATCAAGACGAAACAACCCCCCGTCGAATCCCGGCCGGTGTTGGCGGAGGGCGACTTCGAGAAAGCCCTCGACGATTTCAAGGCGGCCTACGAGAAGACCCCGCGCGACAAGAAGCTCGCGGCGAAATATCAGGGGACGGTCCTCGAGATCAAGGCCATCGGAGACAAAGCCTTCGGGGCCAAGGATTTCGCCCGGGCGGGCGGTATTTATCGGATCCTTCTCGACCGCTACGGCGATTTCGGGGCATTCGCGGCAACCCTCCCGTTCAAGAAGGTCCAGCTGGAGACGGCGCAGAAAGAATGCCGGATCATGGCCGTCGACAATCCGGCCGCGCGGGCCGTGAAGGCCGGAAACTTCGCCCGAGCCCTTGACATTTTTCAGGCCGCACTCAAGGAGAGCCCGGGCGACGCCGAGCTCGCGGCGAAATACCGGGGGACGGTCAACCAGATCAAGGCCATCGGAGACAAGGCCTTCGGGGCCAAGGATTTCGCCCAAGCCGGGAGAGTCAATGCCTCCCTTCTCAGGAATTACGCCTCGTTCGAAGGGCTAAAGCCGCCCGTCGCTTTTTCCAAGGAGGACCTGACCAAGGCCGTCGTGGCCTGCCGGGAAAACCTGACCAAGACGGGTCTTGCGGAATATCGAAAAGGGAATCTGGCCAAGGCCATCGCCGTCTGGGAGGGCCTGCTCGCCTTCGACCCGGACAACGCCGAGATCAAGAAGGCCGTCAATACCGCGTGGACCCAGCTCGACGGGATCAAGAAAGAACAATAGGGGGACACCATGCTCGGGAAGCTTTTCGCGACCGACAAAGGCCTTTCCGCAACGGTCCTCAGGGTTTTGCTGGGGGTGGTGATCTTCCCCCACGGCGCCCAGAAGCTCCTCGGCTGGTTCGGCGGCGGAGGCTTCAACGCCTCCATGAGATGGTTCGAATCCAGTTTCCACATCCCGACGATCTTCGCTCTCCTGGCCATCTTGGCCGAATCGGTCGGGGCCGTGGCTTTGGTCGCGGGATTCTTTACGAGGATCGCCGCCCTGGCCATCTCCGTGAACATGATCGTCGCCGTCGCTCTCGTCCATTGGAAGGTCGGCTTCTTCATGAACTGGAACGGGACGGCGAAGGGCGAGGGGTTCGAGTATCACATTCTGGCCGTGGCCATCGGGCTCGCCTTGCTGATCAAGGGCGGCGGCAAGTGGTCGGTGGACGGCGTCATCGCCAAGAGGCTGAAGAGATAGGACAAAACCCCCCTACTCCTCGGGCGCAATCGAGAGGGGCCCCGGAAAAGGAGTGTATTTCCATGAAAAAGATTATTTTTGTTGTTCTGATAGTGTTCATCGCCGGCGCTGGATACTACTTTCTTAAAAAAGATAATAGCCCTGTAGGTGAAGACGCAAATAAGCAATATCAAAACTCCGACGCGGGAATATCTTTTGCATATCCTAAAATCCTCACAGCAAGCACCACAGATGGTATCGCCGTACTCCACCATGATATCCCCTACAAGAATTCAGGGCCGTGCGACATGATGGGTGATGAAATAAAATACGACAGACTGACTGACTTTGAAATGAAAATCCAGATCATAGATAAAGATCTTACCGAGACCGTCAAAACTTTAAGCTCCTACATACCTCAAGAGAATTTTGTCAATGATAAGCTTGTCGCTTCCCCCGGATTTATTGATCCTTACACGATCGCCGATTTTTCCGGCTTCGCCATCTACGAAGGAGCCGAGGGTTGCGGACAGACCACATACTACTTCCCCATCGCCGGCAACAAAACGCTCGTCATAGCCAACGCATCCATACAAGTCCTCTCAGGAGCCATAGTCCAAGAAAAAGCCAATGAGGTTTTGGCTGTGCCGGGGGTCATATCAAGAGAAAAAAATAAGGAAATATTCGAATCTATCGTCCGAAATTTAAAAATCAATTAATCCCGTTATCCCCCTCGAGAATTGGATTGAGCTTGAGGACGGCGCTTAAGATACAAAAGCGCCTCTCAAGACTTTTTCGTATTTCTTAACCCCCTTATCCCCCTCCGTAATTAGGGGGAACTGGAGGACGGCGCTTTTGATTAAGGATTGGCGGGGCCGACGAGACTCGAACTCGCGACCTCCGGCGTGACAGGCCGGCGTTCTAACCAGCTGAACTACGACCCCGCGATGGGCTGGCCTATTATAGAGAAATGCCCGGGCACTTTCAAGAAGCCCCCGGCCTCTCGTAGAAGCGCTGGTTTTCTGATACATTGAAGTAAGGAGGGGAAATCATGGCCAAGCTCACTAAAAAAGACGAGTTCCTGGAGAGACTCGGTATCGAGATGGACCACGTCAAGGCCGGGCTGATGGAGCTCAAGGCCAAGAGCCGGAAGCTCAAGCTCGAGGCGCGCCTGGAGTACGACAAGGGCCTCGAGTCGCTCGAGGAGAAAGTGGGGGAGCTCAAGGTCCGGATGGGAGAATGGAGCAAGGCCGGCGAGAAGGCCGGGGAAGACGTCAAGAAGGGGCTCGAGCGCGCGGCCAAAGACCTCAAGAAGGCCGTCGACGACGCCTACGCGCGTCTGAAGTGATCTACTAAGGCGGGGTTTAGTCGCACGAGCCGGTTTCGCAGCCTGGGTCCTCGGCGATCTCCGGCTGGAACGTGGTATGGAGGACGTCGAACCTCGACGACACGAGCACGTGCGCGTTTTTGATGACCTCCTGGACGTTCCGGCCCCTGGAGATTTTCAGGTGGGCGCTCAAGGAGACGAATCCGGAGGTGATCGTCCAGACATGGAGGTCGTGGATTTCGATGACTCCCGGGACCTCGGCGATCGCCTTCTCTATGGCCGTGAGATCCAGATGACCCGGGGCCCCTTCCATGAACACGTGAAAGGATTCCCGGATCAACCGGCCTGAGCTCCACAGGATCAGGGCGCAGACGGCCACGCTCACGATGGGATCCCAGGCGAAAGACCCCGTGATCTTGATGAGCAGGGCCGCGGTCAAGACCCCGACGCTCCCCAGCGCATCGGCGATCACGTGGAGGAACGCGCCCTTGATATTGAGGCTCCGCTCCCGGCCGTGGAAAAGGACGGCCCCAACGACGACGTTGGCGACGAGCCCGAGAGCGGCGATCGCCATCATCAGGCCGCTCTTGATCTCGGGGGGAGAGCTGAGTCGCCGGAAGGCCTCGAATCCGATCACGGCGGCGATGGCCCAGAGCGCCAGGCCGTTGACGAACGCGGCGAATATCTCGAACCGGCGCCAGCCGAACGTCCTGCGGTTCGTCTTTGGACGCCCCGACAGCCAGAACGCGAAAAGGCTCAGGCCGAGGGCCGCGGCGTCCGTGAGCATATGTCCCGCGTCGGCCAGAAGGGCCAGGCTCCCGCTCAAGAACCCACCCGCGGCCTCGACAAGCATCATGGCCGCGGTGATGGCCAGTGCGGTCTTCAGGGGCCTCTTATGTTCCGCCAGGGAGTGGGACGGATGGCCGCTGTCCAGTGAACGCACGTCACCCGCCATTGTCCTTCTCTCGAGGCCGCCACGGCCCGCCGGGTGGCCAAAGCTTATCGAAAGACTCTGCCCTCGACGCCGCTCTGGCCGCGGGCATAAGAAATTTACGGACGGATTCAACGATCCCGGCAAAATTCTTCTCTAGAGTTATCGCATTCGTCTGGATCAAGAAACTGTTCCATTGGGCTCTTTTCATCGGATCCATGGCAAAATCCGCCGAGAGTCCTCTGGGAGTCCGCCACGGAATCGGAGTTCTTTGTCGCTCGAAAGTCGCGATAAGAGCTTGGGATAGATATCTCCCCTTGAAAACGAATTTTTGCGAAAGGTAAAAAATATCGAAATAGTCCTTCATCCGGCTGTTTCTCATGCCCAGATCCACCGCCGCGTGGAATTTTTCAGCTATCATGGTTTCGCGGGAGCAGGCTCTCAGACGCGGGGCAGGGAAATTTAGGAGAACGGGGAAGCTGACTATTTTCGCCGGCGGGATACACGGATCGCCAAAACCCACATCGACTTGGAGAGGGACGCTGGCTTTCCCAAGCATTCCTATCAGGTTGACTCTTATCCCGCCGAAAATGTTCTGCCTGCGAATTTCTCGCGCCTGAACACTCTCTGGAAGAAATTGGATCCCATCGGGCTTGACCTGGACTTCGCAGATTTTTCGGAAATCAGAGGCAAGACGGTCCAATGAGGGCGGCTGCAGGCTTAGAACATCCGCATCGCGGGTTGTCCGGTGCAGCTCGCTGCTCCAGACCCCAAAAAGCAGGGCCCCCTTGAGGATGAAGTGCGGTCGAGAACGCGATACGCTCATCCTGTAGAGGAACCGCTCCAGCGCATATTTGGTCAGTAGAACGTTGAACTCGACCCGAGTCTCCCGGGAGAGGTTCAGCAAACGCTGTTTGACGGAAGCGGGGAGGTTCGTCAGTTGTTCAACGCTCATTGGATGGCTTCGAGATAAGGCTTCATGACGTTCCAAACCCGGCATATCTGGGCATAGCGATAAATCTCGTCGGATGTCGCCTTCCGCTCATGGAGACATTCTCTGACCGCCTCGATGGCCGCCTCCAGACCGATGCGATTCCGAAATTTAAAGCAGTCGGCGACAGTTTTGGCGGGATTGTAGATTCTGACCATGACTCCCTCGATCGTATGCTCATCGATCCCTTCAGAAAAGGACAGTCCGGAGAGTCGAACAACCGAGATCGGCGGATAAGAAAGACGGGGTTGGGCGCTCCCCTTTTCGAGAGCCAGACAGATCTTCCGGGGAAGTTGGGTCCCGATGTTGTGAAAACGCAGGGCCGACGTCAGGCAAATCACTCCCTTGGGAAGTCGCTTCCCGATTAGGGCAAAATCATGATGCTCCGTGATTTCAGAATCGGCGAGAGTGTATAGGCCTCGTTCGGAGCGAATAAGAATTTCCTTAGTGACCAGCCGCCGGGCGAATTCCGGATGGATCCCCCGGCTAAGGAGGTCCCTAATACGGATCGTCCCCAGTTTCTTGGCCAGGTCGATGACCGCCTGCTCTTTCGATTTTCCCATGTGTAAAAGTATATACATTTATCGATATGTGTCAATACTATTGCACATAGGCGCATGGATTCTTGTTCTCTCCCCAGGCGGGCATATTTGACAAAACCTAGGTATCTATGGGCATTTACCTAGGAAAGACAAGAACTAAGGCCTACATCTTCTCCAGGGCGGCGATGCGTTCTTCGATGGGCGGGTGGGTGCTGAAGAGCTTATTGACGCCGCTCTTGATGTTTTTGAGGGGGTTGACGATGTAGAGGTGGGCCGTGGCCTTGTTGGCCGCCTCGAGGGGCTCGGTGTCGGCCGAGATCTTCCGCAGGGCCGAGGCCAGGCCGGCCGGGTAGCGTGTCAGCATGGCCGAGCTCGCGTCGGCCAGGAATTCCCGCTTCCGCGAGACGGCCAGCTGGATGATCGTGGCGATGAACGGGGAAAGCACCGCCAGGGCCAGGCCGACGAGGATCAGGATGCCTCCGGCGCCGCCCGAGCCGCCCCTGCTCCTGCCGCCGCGCCGCCGCCCACCGCCCCAAAGGAAGCTCCTCAGCATCCAGTCGCTGAGGAGCGCCACGACTCCGGCCATGACCACGACCAGGGTCTGGAGCCGGACGTCGTAGTTCTTGATATGGGACATCTCGTGGGCGATGACCCCTTCGAGCTCGACCCGGTTGAGCTTTTCGAGGATGCCCGTCGTGACGCAGATGACGGCCGTCTCCGGCT
>Ga0154867_1016_pt1 | contig 39789 bp, 31 predicted proteins | sample Rifle2008BG19ft_FD_105839 | JGI IMG/M metagenome (GOLD analysis project Ga0154867, IMG submission 105839) | Candidatus Aminicenantes bacterium RBG_19FT_COMBO_65_30 | reverse complement strand
TGGATACCGCGAAGGCCACGAGACTCTGATAGGGCGAGCGGGGCTCCCGGGTGGCCAGAACGCCGAGCTTCTGGCCGGCGAGAAGCCGCCGTATGACGGCCCGGGTGTCCAACCGCATTCTCGCTTCCATCCCCTTATTTTCGATGAATCCCGCTTATTTGTAAACGGAAAGCCGGCCCGCTGATCCCTCCCGGGAGCTAAGCGCCGGCCGCGCGTCGGCGCCGCCGGCGCCGGATCAGAAAAAAAGCGCCGCCAGGCCTGCGACAGCCCCGATCGCGACCAGCAGGAACGCGCCCGACAGGTTGAAGAAGGCCGTCCACGGCGACTTGCCGAAGTAACGCTTGAGCTTCGGCAGGGCGACGATCGTCCGGGCCATCTCCTTCGGCGGGAACTTCTCGATCTTGCCCACGGCCAGGACGTACTTGCCGGTATTGTCGGGGCTCGTGACGACGACGGTGTAGGCGCCCGCGGGGACCTGCTCGTCGTATTCGGGCCCGAGCAGGTAGCGGTCGCCGCCGAAGGGCTCGTAGAACGGGCGCCAGGCGTACGTCTTCCCGTCGAGGCGGGCCAGGAGCTCCTTCTTCCCGTCCGTCTCACGGAAGACGGCGGCTTCGTAGTCGGTCTCGATGCCCTGGATGTCGGGGACGAGGAGGTTGATGTAGAGCCGCAGCGGGGCATCGCTCCCGATGTGGTACGTCTGGGGATCCCCGGCCAAGCGGGCGTAGAAAGCTTGGGAGATCTCCGGGTCGCGGACGATGATCGAAGGCCGGTCGTCGACGAGGCGGGGCTGATGGGCGAAGGCCGCCCCGGCCGCGAGGACGAACAGCGCGAAGGCGAGGAACGGGAGCCGCTCTTTCTTTCTTCCGCTCATGGCCTCATTATAACCTAAACGCGCTTTCCTGACAGGGTCTCGCGGCCGACCTCGAACGTCAAAAATGACGCTGCCGAAGGTCCGAGGCTCGGATCCTTAAGAAAACGGCCGTTTAAGCTTCATTCGACGATATCCGCGGATGCGCCGAGGAGGGGAAGGTCCGGGAGCAGGCAACCTTTTAGGACCGGTTTCGTCCTTTTTCATGTAGGCCAAGAGGGTGGAGGAGACGACTGTGAAAAAGCTTGTCGTTCTGATTGTCGCGACCGGGATTTTGACGGCAAGTTCATGGGGGCAGGCCCAAACGGCCCAATCGTCGGCCGGGACCATGCCTGCCGACGTAAAGAAGGTCCTCGCCGAAATCGCCGGGGGCTATGATTTCGAATACCAGGGCGGAGCTCTGACCGTCAACGTCTTCGAACAAGCCGGAAAGCTCTTTGGCACCTCTCCAGGGGAAAGCCCTGAGGAGATGCTTCAGGTGCAGGGGAATCCCCTCAAGTTCAAACTCACCGCTTCGGCCACCGGCCAGTTTTATGAACTGGAATTTTTCCGGAATGAGGCCGGCAAGATCGATAGATGTATGATGAAAACTCAAGGCATCGAGCTCCTTGGGAAAAAGCGCGAGGGACAAGGACCACCCGCCCAAAATACTGTCGCCCGATCCGAATCGGGGCAGCCGAGCACTATCTCTGTGAAAGAATGGAACGAGGACTTGGAGTATTTGATCAAGCGTCTCGAGATCATGCACCCGAATTTATACGGCAATGTGTCCCGAGAAGCTTTTTATGGCTATGCAGAGAAGTTGCGAAATAAGATATCCAGTTCTACCACCAATGAAATGATCATCGGTATCCATGAGCTGATCGCTCATATCAAGAACCTCCATACGTTCTGTACGCCGGTGTCATCTTCGCCGGGACTCGAGGAGATCAAAAAGACCTATAGATACTATCCTGTCGGGTTCTATCCATTCGAGGACGGCCTCTACATCAGAACGATCTCGAAAAAATATGGCGGGGCGTGTGGAAAAAAAGTCATCAAGATCGGGAGCTTGACGGCCGAAGAGGCCATGCACAGGCTCTCCCGCTTTGTTGCCGCCGATAATGAGATGACGGTTCTCGAATACTTGCCGCGATTCTTCATGAATGACGGCCCACTGCTTCAATATATCGGAGCGAGCCATTCGTCCGATGACATTCATCTGCTTTTAGCGGATGAACAAGGTCGGGAACTTGATTACGCGATCCAAACGGATGTCGGAATGTCCGCTCCGGTATTCATGAATGAGGAAAGCAAAAATCCCGCTCCTCTCTATCTCAAACAGGCGTACGATTCATATTGGTATGAATACTTGCCTGAACGGACGGCGATCTATCTTCAGATCAATGCGTTCGTTGATAAAAAGAACGAGCCGTTCGATAAGTTCTGCAAGCGCATGTTTGAAGCGTTCGATGAACGGAGGGCCGAAAGACTGATCGTCGACGTCAGGCGGAATGCCGGAGGAAATCATATCGAATGGCCTCTCGTTAAAGGGATCCTCAACAGGCCCGGCTTGGACCGTCCGGATCGTCTGTTCATCATTATCGGAAGGGCCACGGTCTCCGCGGCCCAGCATTTTGTGTCGGAGATCGTTCGGTACACGAACGCCACTTTATTCGGCGAGCCGACCTGCAGCAAACCGAACCAATATGGGGCCATTCGGCGGTTCAATCTCCCTCACAGCAAACTGCAAATCGGCTGCTCCGTCGATTATTATCAGGACGCCCAGCCGTTCGATTTTTCCGTGGGAACAGAACCCCATTTCTTTGTCAGGCTGACATCGGCTGATTTCAGGGAAAATCGGGATCCCGTCTTCGAGCGGATCTTCGACTATGATTCGTATAAGAACATGAGGCCGGAATTTACGGCCCAAATGGCCGATGCCTACCGATCAAGCGGCTTAGAAGGCTTGAAAAGCAGCTATGATCGGATCAGGCTGAATTATGATAAGTACGGCTTCAATATGAAAAACCTTCTCTACGACGATCTCGATGGCTGGATGGCGATCAATAAGAAAACAGACGACGACTATATCGGTTATCTGACGTTCGTTCACAACGAATTGCCGAGGGCCATCGACGTCTGCTATGACCTGGCATCCTGGCTCGAGAGATCGGGGCATGTGGAGGAAGCTAAGAAATATTACAAAAAATGCCTCCAATTGAATCCCGAGCACTCCTACGCCAGAATGAAACTCGGTCTCTTGGACTTGGAAGAGAACGTTAAAAAAACGACGGGCGAGGGGGGCGACCGAAAGGACGGGGTCCGTTGACCCGCTCTTGGCAGGGGCAGGCCGGACTGACCGGCAGCTGATAACCGTACTCCAAGGATGAATGCCCTCTCGGGCCCGGCCGTGTGCACAATTCTGAGCACACCTTCTAGAGTTGAGCGCGTAAGCCGCTCATCCTAGATTAATTAGAAAGACGAACCAGCTGCCTTCTAAGCAGCGGGTCGGGGGTTCGAGTCCCTCCTGGAGAGCTCCCTTATTCGCTGAGAAATCCGCCTTTGGCCACCACCCGCAATAAAGGGCAACGGAAGAGCGCCCAGCGGGAACATTTCCTTATCAAGACTCGTCAGGTAAGTCATAGCCGCAGTGATGGAGGTTTCCTAATGCGCAACAACCAACGCTGGATCGCCCTTTCGGTCTTTTCCGTGTTTGTCGTCCAGTCCTTTCCGGCTCAACCGACGGCCTCCCGCCCCGTCGGACAGATCCTGAGGTCCTTTGTGGAGGATTTCCGGAATGACCCCGCAGCGAATACTCGATGTATTTTCGGGGTCTCGGTCCCAGGCTCAGCCGAACCTGAATGGCATGTCGTCGTGACGGGCCGGAAAGACGCCGCTGGCCGGTTCGAAGTCGATCTCCGACGAGGCCTCCCGCCGGAGCCGGGCGCTGTCTATACGACCGACCTGAAGACCCTTAACAAGATCGACCGCGGAGAGCTGAACGCGCTCACCGCGATGGGGCGAGCCAGGATGTCAGACCCGGCGCCCATGGACATTACGTTCATGCCCGGCTACACGCCCGGTGAGGACTTCTTGGCTATCTTTCTCCCCTTGACCTTCCATTTCTGGACCCGCGGCTTCCCCGAGACCGTAAGCTTCAGTCCGGCGGTCGGCCGCGAAGTCCACGGCGCTACGATGGTCGTGTTGTATTACCAAAAGGGACTCCGCTCTGCCTGGGGACAGATCCGGAAAGGCCAGCGCGTCAACGCCGACCCGAGGGATCAGGTCAATCCGTTCCCGACCATAATCATCGGTCTCCGCGGCCGGGCCATGTCGAAGGTCGGCGGCGTCGAAAAGATTCTGGAGCCGGGACAGATGATGTTCGTCCCGCCGGGCACCGCTCATGAGGCCTGGAATCCGTTCGATGAGCCGGCAGAGTTCATCCTCCTGATGTTCGGGGAAGGCGCCTGACCTTAGCCGTACAGGGTCAGAAGGAGCCTTAGCGGGTTCGAGTCCCTCCAGGCGCGTTCCCCGGTGGGTCATAAACTTCGTCGCGCTGGGCCGGTCGCCGGGGAGGGCGCTAGCCGATCCTCCTGGCGCAGCGGCGGGCGGCGTTGATAGCGCTCGGCACGCCCCCGATCTGGGCCGACCAACAGGATCCGATAAGCAGGTTCTTGATAGGCGTGCCGATGTGGACGCCCAGAGGACTCCCGTAGAACTTGTTATGAGGGTTCCAGCTCCAAGCCGAAGTCGCGCCATCGGTATTCGCCGTGAACCGCTCGTACGTGAGCGGCGTCGCCAAGTCGGAATATTCTATGCGCTCCTCCAGGCCCGGGATAACGGCCGCGGCCTTGGCGACGAGTTCCCGCTTGACTCCTTCCTTGAGCTCCCGGTACTTCTGCCGGTCGCCGCCGCCCCAGTTGTTCATCCAATGCGTGGGCGCTATGGCCTGGATCATGAGGCTCGACTTCCCCTCTGGAGCGAGACTCGCATCGTGAAGCGAAGGAGAATAGAGGCCCGCCCCGGCTTTCTTGAAGTAGTCAGGGTCATCGGCTCCAAGGCGGAAGTCGGCAACCGAAGACGGATCGCGGTAACTGCCATACGGCGCCTTGAGCCATTTCCCGAGCTCGGCCGGCGGCAGGCTCAGTCCGAGGTAGGCCGTGACAATTCCTTCGGATACGGCGGTTTCCGAAACCTTTTTGACGAACTCCGCGGGCAGGAGCGAGCGATCATCCAGCCAGGCCAGGAAAGTCTTCTTATAGTCCGCGGCGGAAATGACCCAATCCGCGGGAAAGAATTCACCCCGGGCTTCGACGCCCGCGGCGGCCCGGTGCTTTGTCACGATCTTGTCGACCGGCGTCCCGAGCCTCAGCTCACCGCCCAGGGCCCGGAAGTTGTCGGCCAGGGCGTCCGCCCAGGACTGAAAGCCCTTCTTGACTGTCCAATAGTCGTCAAGAAAGGCGGCCAGGGCCGGCCCGATGAGCGCCGCCGACATGTCCGGATAGCCGAAACCCTTGAAATGGGCGTACAGCGCCGAGCCCTCGCCGAAACATGCCGCGGCGAAGTCCGTCACGGTGATTTTCGAGTACTTGCGAAACAAGTACATAAACCCGGCGAGATGGAATGGAAAGGCCAGGAATCCGGCGACGCCGTGAGGCGCCATCATCCCGGTCATGGCCCGGATCATCTTGTCGGCCTCGCCGAAATAGCGGTCGAGCTTCTCCTTTTCGCCGGGGTACGAACAATAGGCCAGGGTCTTGAATTCTCGATAGCTCGAACAGACGCCGTTCATCTTCCCCGCATTGATATGCATCTTCTGGCGCGCGAACTCAATCTTGTCGAAGACGCCGATCTCCTTCATGGCCCGGAAAACCTGGGCGGAAGATTCGAAGGCGAGCGTCCCGCTTTCGAAATAGAATCCCTCGTGCCGGAAGCCGCCGGTGTAGCCTCCCGGCGTTTTCTGGGCCTCGAACATCGTGACCTTATGGCCTTTCTTCGCTAGCAGGTTGCCGGCGGTGAGCCCGCCCATGCCCGATCCGATGATAACGATCGATTTCATGATGCTCCTTTTAGAGGCGTGCGCCGTCCTTCATGCGGCTAAAAACGATTCACATCCTCATATCCATTATTTTGTGGCCGAGGGCTGGGAAGACGAGACGGCCAGACGCGCCATATAAGGATTAGCAGGGTAAAGACGGCCAGGGCAATGCCAGTGAGTGGAACCGGCGGAAACCGATACAGCACAAAGGTCAGAAGGGCTGACAGGCAGACCGCTGTCAGCAGCCGGCCCGGCCAGCGCCGGGCAAACAGCATGATGAGGATAAGAAGGCCGGACCTCAGGATAGAAAAGAACCAGACATAATCAGAAGTTGTGGGAATCAGGGGGCGCTCCGCCGGAGTCTTCGCCTCGGCCAGTTCCTTGATCCCCAACGTCATGCGGCGCTGCATCAGGAAGTGAAGGGGATCAAGAACAACGGACATGATGAACCGGACGAGCGGCTTGCCCACGCTGCGGCTGCGAATGAGGAAGCGACAGCTCCTGCCGTCGGGCGCGGGCTCGAGCACAAAGGCGCCCCAGTATGTCAGCATCAGGGCCCGGCCTGGCTCGACGGCAAGGACCGTGAGCTTGATCACGCCCTCGTCCCGACCCAGCCTGACGGTGTCGCCGACCTTCAATTCCTGCCATTCCGGCCTGATCTCGTTTGTGTTGTGGATATCAGCGCCTACCAGGTTCTCCAGGAACGTGTAGCTGTAGAATCCTCCCCGGTCCTGGCCGATCTGGACCAGCCATTTCCAGACCTCGTCCGCCGGCGCATGGATCGTCAGGCCGCAGGTGTGCTGCGGAGCCGACGGAGCCCCGAACTCATCACCCGGGAGGGGCTTCACAACCGCTCCTCCTTGGTCGCACCCCAATTGGAGGCCCATGGAAAAATGAAGATCCGCCACACGGCAGCCGTGACCGCCAGCAGGAGAAGCATCCAGCCCAACGCGCCCAAGAGCCTTCGCCAGATGGGTCTTCTATTCGACATCCAACATCGCCCTGTGCGGATCATTATAGCAGGAAACCCAATCTGGAATTACTGCTTTTTAGCTATCCCGCGCTGAAGGACGCCATCCCAAGAATCGGCGACCGACCGAAGACCATCTTGAGGCCCTATATGTGCACAATTCTGAGCACACCTTCCCGAAGCGAAGTCGTAAGCCATGCATATCGCATCAATTAAGGAGGCCGCCCAGCTGCCTTCTAAGCAGCGGGTCGGGGGTTCGAGTCCCTCCAGGCGCGCCATCATTAATAGGAGGGGGCAAACATGGACTTTTTCACTTTCCAAAACCATTCAGATATTTCGCAGGTTTGACCCCCTCCGATGATTCTCCTCACCCCTCGAGATGGGACAATTTTTGCTAAATTCACCCAGGCAATGCTCACCCCGGGTGATTGACGCAATTTGTCGTTAAGAGAGAATAGGGGCCATCGGAGCAATGCCTTGGCAATCTTGAGCATCTTAGGTATAAGAGAAAAATCGGCCCCGCGGCCGTCTTTTAATGAAGAGCCAACGAGGGAATCGATAATTGACAGGAATTGTCTAAAATAATATGATGACGGCATAAAAAATGGCATCCAACCTGGGCGAGCTTCTCTTAAGGGAAAAGATCCTTTCCGTCGACCAGCTGAAGTCCGCCCTAGATTTCCAAAAGAAGAACAGCCTGCCCGTCGGGACCTCGCTCGTCCAGCTCGGCTATCTGACAGAGGAGGACATCGCCCAGGCCCTCAGCCGCCAGCTCGGTTATCCTTATATCGACCTCGACCAGTTCGACGTCTACCCCGAAGTCATCAGCCTCATCCCGGTCGACGTGGCCAAAAAGCATATGGTCATGCCGATCCATCGGATCCGGTCCTTCCTGACCCTGGCCATGGTCGACCCGACCGATCTCGAGATCATCGAGGATATCCGCTTCCGGACGGGGCTGTCGATCCAGCCCGTCATCGCCTCGGAGACGGGGGTCGTCAACGCCATCAACAAATACTACGGCACGGCCGACGCCATCCGGGTCAAGAAGATCATCGAGGACATCGCCCTGGCCGACGACGGCCGCGTCAACATCATCGAGGACGAGAAGGAATCCACCGTCCTCACCGACACGGACGGCGAGGCCGAAGAGGCGCCGATCATCAAGCTCGTCAACCAGACCTTCATCGACGCCATCAAGCGGGGCGCGAGCGATGTACACTTCGAGCCCTACGAGACGAGCTTCCGCGTCCGCTACCGGATGGACGGCGACCTCTACGAGATCGTCAACCTGCCGCTGAAGTACCGCAGCCCGGTCATCTCCCGGGTCAAGATCCTGGCCAACATGGACATCGCCGAGAAGCGCCTGCCCCAGGACGGCCGGATCAAGATGCGCCTCCGCCTCGACAACGGCAAGAAGAAGGAAATCGATATGCGCCTCTCCTCCATGCCCACGCTATGGGGGGAGAAGATCGTCGCCCGTATCCTCGACAAGGAGATGCTCAAGCTCGACCTGACCCAGCTCGGATTCGAGGAGGAACCGCTCGCCGTCTTCGATGACGCCATCCACAAGCCGTGGGGCATCGTCCTGGTCACCGGGCCGACGGGGAGCGGCAAGACGAACACGCTCTACTCGGCCATCTCGACAATCAACTCGCCGGACATGAACATCATGACCGCCGAGGACCCGGTCGAATTCAACATCCCGAACATCAACCAGGTCCAGGTCAAGGAAGAGATCGGCCTGACCTTCGCCATCTGCCTGCGGAGCTTCCTTCGACAGGACCCGGATATCATGCTCGTCGGCGAGATGCGCGACCAAGAGACCGTCGACATCGCCATCAAGGCCGCCCTGACGGGCCACCTGGTCTTCTCCACCATCCACACGAACGACGCCGCGAGCTCCATCACCCGCATGGTCAACATGAACGTCGAGCCCTTCCTCATCGCCGACTCGCTCATCCTCGTCGTCGCCCAGCGGCTCGTCCGGCGGCTCTGCAAGAAGTGCTCCCAGCCCCACGCCCTGCCCGAGGCCGCCCTGCTCGAGATGGGCTACCTGAAGAGCGAGCTCAAGGGACTCCAGATCATGAAGCCCGGCGGCTGCGACACCTGCAACAGGACCGGATACAAGGGCCGGACGGCCCTCTTCGAGGTCATGAAGATCGACGACGACATCCGGACCATGATCCTGACCCGGGCCCAATCCCGGGAGATCAAGAGGAAGGCCATCGAGAAGGGCATGCTGACGCTGCGCCGGAGCGGCCTCGTCAAGATCAAGAACGGCGTCACTTCGGTCGAAGAAGTCCTGCGGGAGACCGTCCGGGACGAATGACCCATAACGACAAAGAACGGAGGATGACATGGCCAAGCCGATTTTCGAGCTCCTGAAAGCCACCGTTGAGGCCGACGCGAGCGACCTGCACATCACGACCTATATCCCGCCGCGCGTCCGCGTCCACGGCCTGCTCAAGGACCTGGACCACCCGTCCCTGACTCCTTCCGAGACGAAAGAGGTCATCTACAGCATCATGACCGACAAGCAGAAGAGGCAGTTCGAGGAGAAGCTCGAGATCGACTTCTCGTTCGGGGTCAAGGAGCTCGGCCGGTTCCGGGCCAACGTCTTCATGCAGAAGGGCGCCGTGGCCGGGGCCTTCCGCCGCTTCCTGCCGTCGATGTGGAGCTTCGCCCAGCTGGGCATCCCCCGGCGCGTCCAGCAGCTCTGCTACCTGCCGCGGGGACTCGTCCTCGTCACCGGGCCGACCGGCTGCGGCAAGTCGACGACCCTGGCCTGCATGATCGAGCACATCAACTCCGAGCGGGCGGTCCACATCGTCACCATCGAAGACCCCATCGAATACTACCTGTCGCCCCGCAAGGCCATCATCAACCAGCGCGAGCTCTACGCCGACACCCAGTCCTACGGCAACGCCCTCCGCTCGGTCCTCCGCGAGGATCCCGACGTCGTCCTCGTCGGCGAGATGCGCGACCTCGAGACCGTCGAGGCCTGCCTACGCGTCGCCGAGACCGGCCACTTGACCTTCTCGACCCTGCACACGAACTCGGCCGTCGAGAGCATCAGCCGCATCATCGACATCTTCCCCAGCCAGTACCAGACCCAGGTCCGGATCATGCTGTCCATGTCCCTCGAGGCCGTCTTGACCCAGGCCCTCCTGCCGCGCGCCGACGGCAAGGGCCGCGTCCTGGCCATGGAGATCCTCATCCCCAACCCGGCCATCCGCAACCTCATCCGCGAGAACAAGATCCACCAGATCTATTCCTCCATGCAGATGGGCCAGGAGAAGTTCGGGATGCAGACATTCAACCAGTCCCTGGCCAGCCTCTATTACCGCAAGTTGGTCACCCTGGACATGGTCATGGCCATGACGTCCTTCCCCGAGGAGCTGACCGACATCATCCAGCGCCACGACGGCGTTAAGATCACCCCGGGGGGAGCCGCGGGGTTGTCCAGAAAATAGGGGCCCGGCCCAGAAAGGCGAGGTAAACAATGCCGACATATGTTTGGAAAGGGAAAAACCGCTACGGTGACACGGTCGGCGGCGAGCGCGTCGCCGCGTCCAAGGAAGAGGTGGGGCGCCTCCTCCAGAAGGACCAGATCACGGTCTTCAGCGTCGCCCCGGCCAAGGGGGGCTTCTCCATCCCCTTCCTCAAGAGGGAGAAGGTCCGGCTCAAAGACCTGGCCATCTACAGCCGCCAGCTGTCCGTCCTCATTGACGCCGAGCTGCCGCTCATCCAGAGCCTGGGCATCCTCGAGGAACAGCAGAAAAACACTTATTTCAAGAAAGTCATCAAGACCATCAAGGATGACGTCCAGGCGAAACGGAAGCACCCCAAGGCCTTCGACGACCTCTACTGCAACCTCATCGCCTCGGGCGAGCAGTCGGGCTCCCTCGACATCATGCTCCGCCGCCTGTCCGAGTTCATCGAGAAGAACGTCCGGCTGAGGGGCAAGGTCAAACAGGCGATGATCTACCCGGTGGCCATCGTCATCTTCGCCGTCGTCGTCTCCGTTTTCCTGCTCTGGAAGGTCATTCCCGTCTTCGCCTCGATCTTCCGCGACCTCGGCGCCGAACTGCCCTTCCTGACGGCCTTCGTCGTCGGCATGAGCGACTTCGTCGAGAAGAACATCCTCTTCGTCGCCATGGGCCTCGTCGCCCTCGTCTTTCTTTTTCGTTACTACCGGAGCACCAAGCAGGGACACTGGGCGACCGACCGACTCATCCTGAAGATGCCCCTTTTCGGCCCGCTCCTCTTCAAGGTGTCCATGACCCGGGTGACGCGGACGCTGGCGACGCTCATCTCCGGCGGCGTGCCCATGCTCGAAGCCCTGAGGATCACCTCGACGACGGCCGGCAACGTCATCATCGAGCAGCAGATCATCGAGGCCCGAAAACTCGTCTCCGAAGGCAAGACGTTGAGCGAGTCCTTCAAGCAGGCCGGGAGCTTCCCGACGATGATGCTCCAGATGATCAATGTCGGCGAGGCGACGGGGACCCTCGACGAGATGTTGAGCAAACTGGCCGGCTTTTACGACGAGGAGGTCGAAATGGCCGTGGCCGCCCTCCTTTCGATCCTCGAGCCCATCCTGCTCATCGTCGTCGGCGTTATCGTCGGCGGCCTGGTCGTCTCCATGTACCTGCCGATCTTCGACCTCATGACGAAGTTTTAAGGTTTCGGGACGAAGTCCGGCGGCGGCGTGTTCCGCCTCTCGAAGGCGCGTGGGATGAAGAAGGAAGATTCGGTGGATAAAAGAAACGTCCTCCTGTACAACCTCTACCGGCTGGCCGTGCTCACGTCCCTCCTCGTCTCGGCCTTCATCATCCAGCTGTCTTCGCCGGACTCCCAGCCCAATCCGCCCTTTTACTATCTCATCCTCGGCGCCTACGGTTTTTCGGCCCTCTTCTTCGGCCTCTACGTCTGGGGCCGGTGGCTCATCGTCCAGGCCTACGTCCAGGTCGCCTTCGACCTCCTCCTCATCACCGCCTTCGTCTACATCTCCGGCGGCATCGCTTCCTCGATGTACTTCCTCTACCTATTCCCGATCATCGCCGCGGGCCTGGTCGTCTCCGGGCGGGCGGGCTACCTGGCGGCGTCCCTGTCGGCCATCCTTTTCGGCCTTCTCGTCGACGGCGTCCACTTCGGGTTCATCCCCACCTTCCGGCCCGAGCACGCCGTCAAGTCGTCCCTCGGCTCCTTGCTCGTGACCATCTTCATCGCCTGGGGCGTCTTCTTCGTTATCGCCGCTTTGATGAGCACCCTGGCGGGGAGCCTCCGGCGGACCCGCGAGGCGCTCCGTGTGGCCGAAAAGGAACTCCTCGTCCGCGAGCGCCTGTCGGAAACGGGCCGCGTCTCGGCCAGCCTGGCCCACGAGATCCGGAACCCCCTGGCCGCCATCTCGGGGTCCGTCCAGGTCCTCAAAAAGGAGCTCGCCCTCAGCGACGAGCAGCGCGACCTGATGGACATCGTCCTCAAGGAATCGGAACGCGTCTCCCACAGCCTGGAACAGTTCCTGGACTTCGCCATGCCCTCGAAGCGGGTCTTCTCCCCGATCAACCTGCCCGGAATCCTGGACGAGACGATCAAGATCCTCCGGGGGGGAGGAGAGCTCAACGGCAAGGTCGAGATCACGGGGAACTTCCGGACGTCGGACGTCCCCTTTTACGGCAACGCCGGCCAGTTCAAACAGGTCTTCTGGAACCTCATCAAGAACGCCGTCAAGGCCATGCCGGAGGGCGGGCGGCTGAGGCTCGATTTCCTCGGCCCCCAGAGGAAAGAAATCCGGATCGTCGTCGCCGACACCGGGAAGGGCTTGACCGACGAGGACAAGGAGCACCTCTTCGAGCCCTTCTACTCGGGCTTCGAGAACGGCCGCGGCCTGGGGATGTCCATCGTCCGCAAGATCATCGACGACTACGACGGGCGGATCGACGTCCGCTCCGAGCTCCACAAGGGGACCGAGGTCGCGATCACGCTGCCGCTCCGCAGGCCGGCCGGAGCGTAAGGCCGCAACCATGGAAACGATCCTGATCATCGACGACGAAAAGAGCCTCCTCGACCTGCTCACGGTCGTTTTCAAGAAGGAGGGGTACGGGGTCAAGTCCTCCCTCTCGGCCGCCCGGGGCCTCGAGATCCTGGAGAAGGAAGAGGTCGACCTCGTCGTCACCGACATCAAGATGCCGGGCGCCGACGGCATGGACATCCTGCGCTACGCCAGGGAGAACCGGCCCGACCTGCCGGTCATCCTGATCACGGCCTACGGCAGCATCGCCCAGGCCGTCGAGGCCCTCAAGGCAGGGGCGCTCGACTACGTCGTCAAGCCCTTCGACGTCGAGGAGCTGAAGATCATCGTCGGCCGCGGGTTGGCCTCGAAGCGGCTCAAGCAGGAAAACATCCTCCTCAAGCGGGACCTGAAGGACCGCTACGGCTTCGAGCAGATGATCGGCAAGAGCCGGGCCATGCAGGAGATCTACATCCTCATCGAGAAGGTCGCCTCCACCGAGTCGACCGTCCTCATCACCGGGGAAAGCGGGACGGGAAAAGAGATGGCCGCCCGGGCCGTCCACCTTCAGGGCGCCCGGCGCGACTATCCCTTCGTATCGATCAACTGCGCCGCGCTCCCCGAGAACCTCCTCGAGAGCGAGCTCTTCGGCCACGTCCGGGGCTCGTTCACCGGGGCCGTTTCGGACAAGAAGGGCATGTTCGAGCTGGCCCAGCGGGGCACCCTCTTCCTCGACGAGGTCGGCGAGATGTCACCCTGGACCCAGGTCAAGCTCCTCCGCGCCCTCCAGGAACGTAAGGTTCGCCGGGTCGGCGGGGCGGACGAGATCGCCGTCGACGTCCGCATCATCGCCGCGACGAACCAGGACCTGAAGAAGCGCATCCAGGAGGGGAAGTTCCGCGAGGAGCTCTTCTACCGCCTCAACGTCATCTCCTGCGACATGCCGCCGCTCCGCAAGCGTATCGAGGACATCCCCTTGCTCATCGCCCATTTTCTCCAAAAATATTGTGACAAAATGGGCAAGAAACCCAAGCGGTTCACGCCCGAGGTCGTCGGGCTTCTCGAAAGCTACTCCTGGCCGGGAAACATCCGTGAGCTGGAGAACGTCATCGAGCGCATCGTGGCCATCGAGGACCGCGAGACGGTCACCGTGAACTGCCTGCCCCAGGAGATCGTCTCCCCCCAGAAGCAGAAGCTCGAGACCCAGGCGCTCTTCACCCCGGGGTTCAGCCTGACCGGCCATCTCGACGAGATCACCAAGAAATACATCCACGAGGCCCTGGCCGCCACGGGCGGGAGCCTGCAGAAGGCTGCGCCCCTCCTGGGCTTGAGCTACCGGACCATCCGCTATCTCATCGGCAAGTACGACCTCAACCAGGTCCGCAAGGCCGAAAAGCGGAACGGCAACGGCGACCGGAATCCCGCCTGATAGACAAATAACGGCAAAAATGACAAAAGATGTCATCGTTTTTTCCGCTTGCCCCAAGACAACAGTTGTATATCGTTTAATATCTATTACTTAAAACGCTAGCAAAGTTGGCACGGATATTGCTATAATATGGGTGCCAACTAAGAGTGGCAAACAACCCGGCTGAGGAGATCAGCTAGGGAATCTTAAGGAGGTTTTCAATGATCAAGAAGATGAGAGGATTCACCCTCATCGAGCTGCTGATCGTCGTCGCGATCATCGGCATCCTGGCGGCCCTTCTGATCCCGAACGCCCTCGAGGCCATTCAGAAGGCCAAGCAGAAATCGGCCATGAAGGAGATCATGACGGTCTCCACGGCCGCGGTGGATTACATCACGGACCGCGGGGATTGGACGGCCGTCACGCAGGCGGGTCCCCTTGTGTCGAACAACACCTTCATACAGCGCATCGCCTCGTTCTACGTCAAAGTCATCCCCATCCAAGACCCCTGGAACACGCCTTACCAGGCCTATGTCGGAACAACCGTCGCCTCATTGATCACCGGTGCGACCGGGACGAACGCTCCCGCCGCCGATGATTTCGCGATGGCTTCTTTCGGAAGGAATAAGGGCTCTGGTCCTATTAGTGCAGCGACCTATAACCCCACGAATCCGGAAGCCGGCCTGTATACCGTTACCGGGATGACCAGTTTCGACAACGACCTCGTGGCTTGGAACGGCTCATGGGTTGCCGGACCCAGGACTAACGTCGGGAGCTGATCTCAAGTCTGATCCTAACGCGTTTTAAAAGGGGCGGCTTCGCCGCCCCTTTTTTTTGCCCGCATTTCCTCAACCTGGGTTATAATGATGACGTCATGGAGCGCTCCGTGTCCGAAACCCCGACTCTCGTCGGAAGGCTCCGGTCGTTCATTCTCCCGGACGGCGGGCTGCCCTATTATCGAGGCAACGCCTCAGCCGCAGAGCCGACCCTTCTCACCGCCCTGGCCCTGTCCGTCTCCGGGGCCCCGGCCGAACGCGTCAAGCCCCTTCTGGACTGGGCGCAAAAACTGCAGACTCCGGACGGGTCCGTCGGCGTCGACCCCGGGCACCGCGATCAGGGTGTTTGGCTGACCGCCCAGGCGGCCATAGTATTCCATCATTTCGGGCTCGCGGAGAACGCGAAACGGGCCCTCGACTTCCTCCTCTCGCTGCGCTCGGTAACCGCGCCAAAAGACCCGAGGCTCAGGCAGGACGACACCCTGACCGGTTGGCCCTGGGTCCGCGGGACTTTCGGCTGGGTGGAGCCGACCGCCTGGTCCCTCATCGCCCTCAGCCTTTTCGGGTTGGGCGGACATGCCCGGGCTGAAGAAGGCGTCCGCTTCCTTTTGGACCGGCAGATCCCTTCGGGCGGCTGGAACTACGGCAACCCGGCCCTGGACGGAACGGAATTGTTGCCCTTCTGGGACACGACCGGACTGGCCCTCGTCGCCCTCCATGGGCACGGCGACCCCAAGCGGCTCGGCGCCAGCCTGGAGCTCATGGAAAAGAACCAGGAAAAGATCGAGTCCCTGAGCGGCCTCTCCTGGGCTCTCCTGGGCCTTGACAGCTACGGGCGGGACGGCGGCCGGGCGAGGGTGAAGCTCCTGAATGTCATGGCTTCCCTGCGTGATGAGGAATTCCACGCGGGAAATTTCGCCCTGGGCCTGATCGCTATCTCCGGGATAAAAGTGCTCATCCCATGAAAAGGCGCGAATTCCTGAAAAACACCGTTGTCCTGGCGAACGCCGCGGCCTTCGGAGGACCGGCCTATGGCGCTCAGCAAGCCTCGGTCCCGTGCCCGGTGACGCTGCTCCCCATGCCCGATTACGGCAGGGATCTGGAAAAGGAAATCGCGGCCGTCATGGCAGGCGACGGCCTGGCGCTCAAAGGGAAAAAGGTCCTCCTGAAGCCGAATTTCGTGGAAGCTCACCCGGAGCGTCCGATCAACACGAATCCAGCCGTTATCGCCAATGTGGCCCACGCCTGCCTACGCCTCGGGGCGGCGGAAGTCATTGTGGGAGAGGCCTCAGGACACCGGCGAGACCCCTGGTTTTCCGTCCTCAACCCATCCCTCAGGTCCATCCTGGACAAGAAGGTCGGCTGCGTGGACCTCAACCACGGCGATGCCGTGGCCGTGCCGAACAAGGGCGGCCTGACCGGCCTTCCGCGTTTTTATCTGGCTAAGCCCGTGGCCGAAGCCGATGTCCTGATCAGCCTGCCCAAATTGAAAACCCATCATTGGGTCGGGGTCACTCTGTGCCTGAAGAACCTCTTCGGCGTTCTGCCGGGGATCTACTATGGCTGGCCTAAGAATCTGCTCCACTACAGGGGGATCGAAAGGTCCATTCTGGACCTGGCCCGGACGGTCAAGGTCCACTACAGCATCATCGACGGAGTCGTCGGCATGGAGGGAGACGGTCCGATCATGGGAAAGGCCAAGCCTGTCGGCGCCCTGGTCCTGAGCCCCTTCCCCCTGGCCGCCGACTCAACGGCCGCCCGCATGATGGGGTTCGACCCGCGGAAGATCCTTTATCTCGCCCAGGCCGGCCGGTTCCTGCCCGGACTGACGCCGCAGGACGTCGTCATCCGGGGGGAACGGCCCGCAAGATTCGCGGCGCAGTTCGATTGTCCGGATGAGTTCAAAGGGATGCGCGGCGGACCCTTCTTTTAGCCCGTCTGCCGAGGATGCAGGCGCCGGCGGGAATGAGGCCGATCGACGCCAGGCTGATGACCACCCCCCAAAGAAAACTCGCCGGAAGATAGCGCAGGACGATCTCCTGGTCCCCGGCCGGGACCAGGACGCCCTTGGCGAAGAGATTCGCCTCGAAGACCTCCGTCCTCCGGCCGTCGATCCGGGCACGCCAGCCGGGGGCGGCGTTTCCGGGAAACACGGCAATCCCTTCACAAGGCGAGCTCACGGAGTACCATCCCCGTCCTTGGATCTCCTTTCGGATAAGGACCGCTCCGGCTTTCGTGTCTGTAATCCCAAGTGACCCGGGCGGGAGGACGTCCTTTTCGGTGATGATTTCCTTGAGCGGGTCGAACTCATCACCGACGAAGATCCCGAGCTTGTCTTTGACTTCCGCCGCCCGGAGGGCGCGGAAGGCGATGAACGGCGAGGCGCCCGCTTCGGCGATCCGCTCGAGCCAGACATCGACGCCCTCGATCTGAAGCCGTTGGGCGCTTTCCCTGGAGAATAACGGTTCGTAGCCGATATGCGCGGCGCAGCCGATGTATTTCAAGACCTTGAACTGATCCCTCGGAGGCAGTCCTTTATAGGCTTCCCTCAGGTCGAGATAGCGGCGCGAATAGGTCCCGTAGAAGTCCCAATTGAAGACATATCGCACGCCGTCGCCCATCCAGGTGAATGGATAAAGGCTCTTCCGGAAAAAGCGAAGGAGCTTGACGTTATCTCCAATCGTCTCCTTGAGGAACGGGGAATAGAGCTCGTCCCGGTAAATGGCGAGCGGAGCGGTGAGGAGGCCCGGGAGGGGCGGTGTGTCGTAGAACGAGGCGGGCACGGTCGGATTGACATACCTGTTGTGATAGGCGGGGTCAAGGACGGCGAGGGCGATAAGCGTCCAGCCCAGGATCCGGCCTCGTCCCTTCGTCCGGTGAAGCAGGAAAAATATCAGGGCGTAAACGGCCAGGAGGACGAAGCCTATCTCGATGGACCGGCCCAACTCCCGGAACGATTCGTCCCGGTCGATGATAAACAGCTTGTTCAGAATACCAAGCATCGGCCGTTTGAACAGCCAGAAGAGAGGGAGGCCGAAACCCGCCGCAACAGCCATGAAGGAAACAGCTTTCCTGCCCGGTTTCCCGGCGTCTGTAACCCTGTCGAATCCAAAGGCGGCGAGGATCGACAGGCAGAACACGGAGCCCAGGAAGAACTTGATCGGGTATCTGATCGAAGACAGCGCGGGGATGAACCTGTAGAGGAAGAAGAAGGGCGAATGGCGGCCGCACGAGAGAAGGAAAAAGACAAAGAACATGAGCAGGATTATTTTTTGCCGCCTATCCCAGGGCTTCCTCAGTCCGAAGAGGAACAGGAGAAGGGCGCCAACGCCCATATAAAGGCTGTAATACAAGGGGAATTGCTGGTCGAAGAGGTGCCGGCCCCAGAAGTCATCGTGCCCGGGCTGCCGGTCGTTTCCCAAAAAATGGGGGAACGGCAGGTTGGAGAGCTGGACGAGCTCGAGCGGCCACTGGGCGGATTGGGCGGCCCTCTCGGTCCGACCCAGCAGTTCGATCGATGGGAGGATTTGGGCCGCCGAGATCAACGAGGCCAGGAACAGGGAGAGGACCGCTGAAGCGATCTTCTTTTTCCATTGGCCGGCCGTGAAGAAAGCCTGACCGGCGGCAAGAAAAAGCGTCATCAGGATGAACTCCGGGGCGCCGGCCAGGATCATCAGGACCCAGAGGAACACGAGAGGAACGATCCGCGCTCGTCCGGGCCGGGCGTCCTGGTGGAGGAGCCAAAGAACCCAGGGCATCCAGGCCAGAACCGCGATGTGGTTGTAGAACTCGAAAGACGAGAGATACATGCCGCTGAAGGCGAAAAGCGACGCCCCCAGGAACGAGGCCTTTTTTGAAAAGGAATAGGACCCGCAGAGGACGTAGAGGCCGAGCCAGCCGAGGATGACATGGATGAAATAGTGGAGCTTGAAGGCCGTGAAAAGCGGCAGGATGAGATAGAGCCAGGTCGTCGGATAAAAGACCGCGTTCTTCGGATTGGCCAGGAACGGCTGGCCGTTGCCGTGGGCGTCCGTCCACAGGGCGAAGTTCCCCTCCTTAAGCAATTGAACGGTGAGTTTCTTGACCGGGGCCTCGACGACGGTCGTGTCCCGCTCGAAGAAGACGCGGTTCGTGAAGAAGAACTCCCTGAAAACGAGAAGAAAAAGGGCGACGAATAAGGCAAAGAAGAAAAGGTCTTTCTTAGAGACGAGACCGGCCGCGCTTCGATCCGGAATCATGCTTACAGGTTTTATCAAAAACCGCGTTTATTCTCAATTCTTTGATGATGTTCTCGTCAACGGCAAGGAGAAGGACCTTCCCGAGTATCCTGTTCAGGGCTTCCGCCCGGCGGTCTATCGGGCTCCAGCCGTGGCGGCCGCGGCGGTCGAGCCTGCCGACGAAAGCCACTGTTTGCCTTGACATCATCTATTGTGGTTGTTTAGTATTCAATCGGAGATACAAAAGCCGCAGTCCTGATAATAGAGAATCGATTTGGGCAAAGTCGAGAAGAAGAGGATATCCCGATATGCGCATAAATATGAAGTCGGGCATCTTTCCTCTCAGGAAAAAATGTCCTTGTTGACTTCCTATTATCAGTGGTCCCTAAATTATCTTCGGGAATCGAAAGGGCGGCGGATTTGGGATGCGGGGGCGGGAATAGGGATCGCTTCAAAGATCCTTGAACCGCACAGCGATTACATACTGGCTACCGATATCGGCCAAGATAACATAAGCTCGTTGAAAAAGAAATTCAGCTCTTGCCCGAAGATCGAAATCCGGGAATGTGACTTGCTGAATATCCGTTGGGAAGAACTCCCTCGCGGAATAGATACCATTGTGCATCTTGATGTCCTGGAACATATCAAAGAAGACGCCAAGGTCTTGAGGCTGTTTTATGACTGCTTGGCCGCCAACGGGTGCCTCCTGGTAAAAGTCCCGGCCCATCCTTCGTTGTATTGTGCAATCGATAAAACCTCCGCTCATGCTCGAAGATATACGCTGGAAGAACTGAAAGAAAAGCTTGTCAACGCGGGCTTCAATGTATCCCGGATCACATACATGAATATGATCGGAGCTATGATATATTTTGTGAAAGGGAAGATCCTCGGGCATGATCGGGAATTCGCCAATACGATCAATAAAAATAGTTTTGTTGTTATGAACAAGATCATTCCTGTTTATCAATGGGTTGAACGATTCTTGCCGCGGCGCTTCGGTTTGAGTGTGATCGCAGTCGCCGTTAAAAAGGGTGCTTGAAGCGGAGAACCATCGAACATGATAAATCCTGAAGCAGTGCAGGATCAGCAAAGCATCGAAGTTTCTTTTGTGCTCCCGTGTCTGAACGAAGAAAATACTCTGCCGATCGCCTTGGGCTATGTCAAGGAAGCGATCGCTCGGCTTGGCTCCAGATGCGAGATCATCGCCGCAGATAACGGGTCGACGGATCGGACGGGCGAGATCGCCGGACAAAATGGCGCACGGATCGTATGCGTTGAGAAAAGGGGGTACGGAAGTGCCCTTCTTTCGGGAATTCAGGCCGCGCGGGGAAGGTACATCGTCATGGGTGACGCGGACGGGACTTACGATTTCAGGGAGGCGACGGCTTTCATCGAAAGACTTAGGAATCATGAAGCGGATATGATCATCGGGTCCAGGCTGAAGGGAAAGATCGATAGGTCCGCCATGCCTTTTCTTCATAGATACTTGGGAACACCGGTTTTGTCATTCTTGATCCGGACCTTTTTCAAGCTTAGGATATCCGATTGCAATTGCGGCATGCGGGCGTTTACCAAGGCGGCTTTTGAAAGGATGCACCTGATAAGCACGGGAATGGAGTTCGCTTCGGAGATGCTCATCAAAGCGGGCGTATTGGGCCTCCGCGTTGAAGAGATCCCTTGTTCGCTCTACAAGGATCAGCGGGACAGAAAGCCTCACCTCAAGACCTGGCGGGATGGATGGCGACATCTGAAATTCATCTTGATCTTCGCGCCAAAGTGGCTGTTCTTGATCCCCGGGATCGGCCTCCTTGTTCTGGGAATCATACCTACCGTCATGTTGATGTTCGGCAAAATCACGATGGGGAGCATTGAGATCGATTCGCATTTCATCTTGGTGTTTTCCATTCTCATTATCTGTGGCTATCAGATCATCTGGCTCTATAAGTTTGGATATTATTTCGTCGTCTTTTCCGGCTACTTCAAAAAGGATAAGGAGCCGTCTTTCGCTTTGGAGAAGACGTTGATCATCGCCCTTGTCCTCTTCTTTGTTGGGCTCGGATTGGGCATCTACTCGGGCCTTGAATGGCTCAAGACAAAATACAGCTCAATCGCCAATTTACGGGTCATGATGCTTGGTGTCGATTTTATTTTTCTGGCGATATTGACCGGGATGAACGCGTTCATGCTGAGCACTCTCAATATTCGGATCAGGAGAAGCAGTTGACGGATCCATGAGAATATTGCTGGTCCAACCCCCCTTTTACCGCTTCCTCGGCTATTACAGCCGGTATTTTCCCTACGGACTTCTGTCCTTGGGCACTGTCCTAAAGAAAGATGGGCATGACGTCAGGGTCTACGACGCGGATTACAACAGCGTCCCATCGGACCTGGACATTTCTCGGGTCTTTGAAAAATACGATGGTTACCTCTCCTCTTTTAAGAACCCGTCGCATCCGATATGGCAAGAAGTCCGGAAACGGGTGAGTGATCTTAGACCCGACATCGTGGGGATTCAGGTCTATACCGATTTTTGCGCGTCCGCTTTTTATGTGTCCGAAATCTGCAAGCAGGTCGATCCCGGCATACGAATTATCATGGGAGGCCCTCACATTCATTCCAGGTATGGGGAAGTCCTGGACATCGCACCGGCCGTTGATTTCGTGGTCAGGGGAGAGGGGGAAAACGCGGTCGCCGAGCTTATCGCGCGGTTGGGCCGCGGGGAGACCAAGCCGCAGGGAATACCGGGCGTCTTGGCCAAAGGGTCAGAGACGAAAGCGGCGGTTGCGGACTCGGTTGCGAACCTGGACGCCATTCCTTTTCCGGACCGTCAGCTGCTCCTCAATAATAAAAAGTACACGTCCGAAGACTTGGGCCTTATCATGACGACCCGGGGTTGTCCCTACCGATGCGCTTTCTGTGCCACAGAAACGCGGCGTCCTCGTTATCGGTCCGTAGATCATGTCCTGGAAGAAATTCGGCAGATCAAGGCCGAGTATGGAACCGTCCAGTTCACTATTAAGGACGACACTTTTATTGTCCATAAGGACCGTATCATCGAATATTGCGAGAAATTGCTGGCCGGCGATCTCAGAATCCATTGGGAATGCAACGGACGGGCCAACCTCATAAATGAAGAACTGCTCAAACTCATGAAAAGAGCCGGATGCAATTTCATTAAAATCGGGGTCGAATCGGGCTCTCCGAGGATGCTGGAGAAAATGAAGAAGCAGATAACGATCGATGAGTATCTTCGCGCAGCGGAGACAATTCGGCGGGTGGGCATCCACTGGACGGGTTATTTTATGATCGGCGCGCCCGGAGAAAACGAAGCGGATATGCATGAAACGCTTTCTTTTATGAGGGAACTGAAGCCTGATTTTGCCTATCTGGGGACTTACCAACCCTATCCGGGAACAGAGATGTTCGATGAGGGCGTGGGACTCGGTTTGATCAAGCCCTTAATGTCCTATGAAGAATTTTTCGAAATTCCTCCCGATCAATACTATAAGCGTCGGCCCGTGCGTCAGGTTGAGACCATGACGCAGGATAAATTCAAGGAGATCGAGAAGATCATGATGACGGCGTTCCACCGGTATAACAAAAATATCCTCCGAGCCCTCAAAATGGCCAGGGCCAGGACGGGAATATATTTGAGCGAACCGAAAATGTTGATTTATGATCTCCGGAAGTACCGGGCCTATTGAACGCTCATGGCCATGAATGGTCGGGGGTTTTCGAGCAACGGTATCAAGGAGGATCACCGGGGGTTGGTCGATGACAACTAAGGGGTTCCGTATGACGTTGTGGCCTACCGCTTGGCCATTCTTGGTCTCGCTGGGAATGCTCGTATCGTTCTATGCCGCCGGCGCTGTGTTCATGGACGGCTATGTGCTTGATTTAGGCTCTATCCTGTTGCCGACAGTACGCTATACCTATTTTATCTTGTTCTGGATCGTCCTCGGGACGGGTGCGGCCATTTTCCTCGCCTGGGGAGGATTAAGGCTTTTAGGGAATGCCGATATCATGAAGAAGGTTCAGCACCGGAACGAAAACGAGAGCGATAAGCGGTTCATCGTCATGGGAGCCATCCTTGGGTTCATGATCCCATGTTTGATACGGATCTTCGTCCTCCAGGGAGTCCCGCTGACAGATGATGAAAGCTCTTATCGGTTTATGGCTGAATTGATCAGCGGCGGCCGCATTCGGGCTCTTTCGCCTCCGATGAAGCTTTTCTTTGACAACGTGTTCATGATCAATGATGGGCACATATATTCACAATATTTCCTCGGCTGGCCCATGTTGATGTCTCCCGGAGTGTTCCTCAAGGCGACAGGTTTTATGAACGCGATTTATTCGGGGCTGACCATCATTCCCCTCTTCCTCATACTTCGCCGGTTGACAGGAAGCAGATATGCCCAGTTAGGGATCATCCTCTATATCACGTCTCCCATGCTCATGGTCGGATCGGCCACGGAGCTGTCGCATACGTCGTGTCTGCTCGTTTTGAGCTGGATGATTTGGCTGTTCTTGAGAATCCGGGATGAGGATTCTCCGTTGTGGGCTCACCTGGGATTCGGCGGGATGATCGGCCTGGCGTTATTCATCCGGCCATTAACCTCAATTGCAGTGGCCGGCCCGTTCATGATCGCATGGATCCACAGGGTAGCTCTTCGGTCCCATCCGGCCCGTATTAAAAGAATACTATGTATGGTCTTCCCGCTTCTGGCTTTTGCCGTTCTCTTTTTTGCCGTAAATAAGGTCCAAAACGGCGATTATCTTAAAACCGGCTATCAACGATACCTGGAATACAGCGGAGAGAACCATTTCCGGTTTTCGCTTTGGGCCGGAGAGCCGGGGGCTTCACTTGTGGGGTTGAAGCCCGGCCTCGTGCCTTGGGCTAAACTCGCCGTCGGCTTCCTGAGAGTTAATATTGATCTCCTCGGATGGCCCCTCCTCTTTAGTCTCCTCTTGCCGCTTTCTTGGAAGCAGAATCATGGCCGGCTGATTGCGCTCTCTTTCATAACAATCGTTGGAACGAGCTTTGTGATCCAGGACGCGGGCATCGATACGTTCGGCCCTGTTCATCTCTACGAAGCGGGATTGCCGGCAATCCTGTTTATTATATTGGGCGTTAAGTCCATCAGTAGATTCATGGCTTCATGGACGTCTCAGCAATCGGCGAAATCAATCCATGGCAATAATCCGCATCTTGTTTACGCGCCGCAAGTCATGGTGATCGCGCTTGTACTCGTGAGCCTGGTGGGCTATGCGCCATTCCGGATCAAGGCTATTCGATCCATAGCAGAAAATATCAATACGCCATTCGCGGCTCTCAAAGAAGCGGGAATTCACAATGCCGTGATATTCACGTCCCGGCCTTTCATACGACAGGAGCCGATCGCCCCGACCAAGCACTTTGTATTCTTCCGGCCGAACAATGATCCCAACCTAAAAAATGACGTTCTCTGGGTTAACCACATCTCCCTAGAGGAGAATATGAAATTGATGCAAGAATTTCCCCAAAGAAAAGGCTTTGTTATGGTCTGGGAAAAAGACTACCGAGTAACATTTCTTCCTCTAGAAAACATTGAGCCTGGGCCAATCCCAAGCGGCATGGCCCCGGAGGGAGGCAGGCCTGATTAGGGTGATGATATTGGCCGCCGGAAAACGCAGGAATGAATATTTCCCCTTATAGGCAGCGCACTATGGGGCGGCAGGGCGCTTTAGGGATTCTTTTGGCCGGACAGGATCTCGATTTCCCGGCGCGCCGCCTCCGTGGGAGAGATCTTATAAGCCGATTTGAAATCCGCCAACGCGCGGTCCAATAAATTCAATTCTTTATAGGCCATCCCGCGATAATAATAGGCGCGATAAAAGTTCTTGGTGATCCCGATGACCGCGGTTAGATCTTGGACGGCCTTTTCGAATTCCCCCAGGCGGCCCCAGAGAATGCCCCGGTTGAGATAGCCGAGCTGAAAGCGCGGGCTAACGACCAAGCTCCGGTTGAATTCGCTCAGGGCCTTATCATATTCGCCCCTTTGGAAATGGATGACGCCTCGATTGTTGTAGATCCTCGGGTTTCCCGGCACGAGCGCTTCACCCGCGTTGAGGTCGGCCAGCGCCTTGTTCAACTCTCCGGCGTCGATATAGGCCTGACCCCGATTCGGATAGGCGACCGGATTCTTCGGATCATATTTCAGGACATGGGTCCATAAGGATATGCTGTCATGCCAGACCCGGCTGAGAGCCCAGGTTCTTGCGCCCAATAAGAGGACCGCGAGGCCAAAACAGGCCGCCGCGCCGTAGCCGAGAATTCGTCGCGTGGACCAGTATTTGGGCAGGATCTCGAGCAAGAACACGGAAAGGATGAAAAGAATGCCGGCTACCGGCAGGTAGGCATAACGGTCGGCGTAAGGTTGACCCGCAAAATGAAAGGGAAGTGTCGGTAGCAGCGTGAGAACAAAGAAGGCCGTTCCGAACGTCGCGAATTCTTTATAACGGCGGTAGACGGCATAAATAAGCGCGCCGCCGACGGCGAAAATCGCGCCATTCAGCACGAGGTCCAAGGGATATTGAACGATGTCGGAGGAATAGCGGGCCATGAGCCGGACGGGCAGAAGGACCTTGCTGATGTAAAAAACGAATGCGTAGAAAAAGAGGCTCAGATTCTGGAAGTAGGTCAAAGGCTCTTTGGGCGAAGGGATCCCGGAGGATCCGGGTTTCAGGGTGACAAAGGCCAAGACAAGGAAAACGACGGCCAAGGCAAAGAACGGGGCCGATCGGCGGAGAGCGCTCCGGTCGATCTTTTGACCGGCGAAGAACTCCAGGAGCAGGATCACGAGGGGAAAGGCGACGGCCGTGACTTTTGAAAAGAGCGAACACACGAAAAGCATGAGCGACAGGATGTAATAGATATTTATGCGAGCTTTCTTCCGTAAGAACAGCAAGTAGCTGATCAACGCCCCCAAAAAGAAAAGCGAGAAGAGGAGGTCCTTCCGGCCCTGTATCCAAGCCACGGCTTCGACATGCAGAGGATGGACGCCGAACAGCAGCGAGGTGATAAAACTCAGCCGGATGTTGCGGCTGATCAAAAGGATCAAAAAATAGATCAAGACCGTGTTCAGGACATGCAGGATGAGGTTGTCGATATGGAAGATCTTTGGATTCAGTTGAAAGAAATGGACTTCCAGCGCATAACTCACAAAAACCAGAGGGGTATAGCCTCCGAATCCAGCATAGGAGCCCGAGAAAAGGCTCCGCATATTGGCAGAGGAAAGGCTCTTCACCGCGTCATTCTCGAGAAGAAGCTCCGGATCATCCCAATTGGTGAATCCATTTTTGAGAGAGGGGGAAAAAGCGATCCCGGTGATGAGAACGATAAGGCAGAGCTGGAGGATGATCCGGGTTTTCTTGGTCATGATGATCTTCGCTATCCCGGCCGCGTCAATATGTCTTCCAAAGACGTCCCCAATCCGTCTTCATGAAGGCCCGGATGCGCCTTTTCCCGATCGTCGGATACCAGAGGAGATCGTGATAGACGTTCGAGGCGATGGGCGCCCAGACGACGAGCGGGGAATGAAGAAGGAGCTTTTCCAGGCGCCGCAGGAAACCCTTGCGGATCATCTGATCGCCCCAGATGACGAAACTCCGCTTGGTTTTGAAGCCGAAATTCATCGCCGCGATGTCCTCGCCCGCGATTTCGATCTCCCGGGGATCGGCCGTCCCCAGCCCCATGTCGTGAGCCATGCGGAGATAGGGGATCGTCAGCGGATCGAAGCCCATGATCTTCGCGGCGATCGAGTCGATCGCCACGGAATCTCCGCTCGCCAGGATGATGTTCTCGATTTCCGGACGCATCGTCCGGGGCCCGGCGCCGTTTCCGCAGACCGTTCCGTCCATGACGCAGAACAGGCTCGGATGGATCTCTTTTTGCATGAGCAAGAGATCCACCAAGACCTCATGGATGTATTTGTGGGCATAGTGGCGGACTTCCTTTAAAAGACCGCCGAAGGCGTTCTTCACGGCGCCCGTGGTGGTCGAGTGGCCGTGGGTTTTGACCGTCGGCAGGTGGAGCACGTTTTTCCCGATGAACATCCTGGGGATCTGCAAGCCTTCGGGGAAGATGTCGTTGAGCTTGAGGAGTTTGCTCCGGAAGGGATAGACCGTCCACTCGACTCCCGGCAAGGGAATGAACGGCAGGCCGCTTTTTTCGAGGACGGGCAGCCAGCGATTGTTCCGGCAGCCCTTCACGGGATTCGTCACGACCGTCTTGTTCTCGACGGGGAAGAGCCTGTCTTTTGGGAAACCGCCGTCGAGGAGGGTCTTCACGACCCCTTCCACCTGCCAGGGTTCGCTCGAGCAGGCCGGGAAATACTTCGTCCAGGACAGGTTGAGCTTGATGAGGGTGTCCCGATCCGGGGGCAGGAAGCGACGCCACTCCGCCACCTCCATGAGACGTCGATAATCGGTCCGGACGGAATCCGGGGAGGTTTTGAGAACGGCGACTTTCGCGCGGGTCATGGGTTCACCGGAAATTGAGAACGGCGGCGGCGACGCCGATCCACAGGGCGATCGCGACGAGCAGGGGCTTGTCCCGGATGATCAGGGATTCCGGCGTTCCGCCTTCGGCCTTTTGATGGATGAGGTAGAGGTAACGGAAAATCCCATAGAGGACGAAGGGCACCGTGAAGATGAGATTGCGCGTCCCGAATTTGGCCACGGTTTCTTCGGAGATGGTGTAAAGACAATAGGCCAGGAGGGTCGAAGCCGTGACGACGGAGATCATCTGATCGAGCAGATAGGTGTTGTATTCCTTCAGAATGGGACGGTGGCTGGCGGCCCGGCCTTCCATGAGGACTATTTCGTGACGGCGCTTGCCCATCGCCAGGAACAGGGCCAGGAGCGTTGTGCAAATAAGGAGCCAGGACGACAAGTAGACGTGGATCGCGAATCCGCCCGCGACGACGCGGAGCAGGAAGCCGGCGGCGACGACGAAAACGTCGAGGATCACGACGTGCTTCAGCCACAGGGTGTAGGCTATTTGCAGGGCGAAGTAGCCGAGCGCGATGAAGACGAAGGAGCGGTTCACGAGCAGGGCGACGAGGAAACCGGCGGGCGCGATGATCGCCAGGGCGGCGACGGCCGCGCTTCTTTTCAGCCGCCCCGAGGCGAGCGGGCGCTGGACTTTCAGGGGGTGCTGCCGGTCTTCCTCGATATCCCGCAGATCGTTGAGGAGGTAAACAGCGCTCGAGATGAGGCAGAACGCCAAGAAAGCCAGGCCGGCGCGAAGGACGAGGGCCCGGTTAAGCACATTTTGGGAAAAAATCAGGGGCGCAAAGACAAACAGGTTCTTTATCCACTGTTGCGGCCGAAGGGCTCTGAGAAGTTCCCATATCATCGGGCGTCCTCAATGCCGATTTTATGAGGATTGGGCCAAAAAAGCAATCCTGGAAAGGAAAAGCGTTGTGCTATAATCCCGTCCGCTCATGAGATTCCGCGCGATCGTCCTGGTGCTGTTCTACGTCCTGCTCGTTGTCCTCATCACGCCGTTCATCGCCTTCTGCATGCTGACGGGCTTGAGAGACCCGCTGATCGCCGTCGGCCAATGGGCCATGCGCGTGAGCCGGCGCATCCTCGGGATCGGGGTCGAGGTCTCGGGCCTCGAGCGGATCGCCCCCGGGACGGCCTGCATCTTCATGCCCAACCACCTGAGCTTCCTCGACGGACCCCTGGTCATGATGCTTATCCCCGGAGCGGCCCGGGTCATCCTCAAGAGATCCGTCCTGCGCCTGCCCATCGTGGGGCTGGGAATGCGCCATGTCGGGTTCGTGCCCGTTGACCGGAAAGGGGCCGCAGGCGGTAAAAGGAGCATCGCCCGGGCCGCGGCGCTCATGAGGGACAGGGGATACTCCTTTTTGATCTTTCCTGAGGGAACCCGGAGCCGCGATGGGAATCTCCGGGCCTTCCGCCGGGGCGGCTTTTTCCTAGCCCTCGAGAGCGGGGCGCCCATCGTGCCGGTGACCATCCGGGGGACGTTTGAGCTCATGCCCAAGGGGCAATGGTTCGCCCGCCGGGGGACGGTCAGGGTCGCCTTTCATGAGCCCGTGCCGGTGACGGGCTACACGATGGAAACCATGGCCGGATTGATGGATAGAGTCAGGGAGGCGATCCTTGAGAAATAAGAATTCCGGCACTGACGCCGAAGCGTGGGAAGCGGCCGCGGAGCTGCACGACGTCCTGCGCCGCTTTTTAGAGACCCGGTCGGGCGTTTTTAGCGCCGCCGCCATAGCCATTGCCACGAGCGTCCGGGCCGGGGGCATGGTCCTCATCTTCGGGAACGGGGGAAGCGCCGCCGAAGCCCAGCACTTTGCCGCGGAACTCGTCAACGGCCTTTCGCGGCGGGAGAAGCCGCCCCTTCCGGCCATCGCCTTGACGACGGACACGTCCTGCCTGACGGCCATCGGCAACGACAGAGGCTTTGATCACCTCTTCAGCCGGCAGGTCGAGGCCCTGGGAAAATCCGGGGACGTGGCTTTCGCCCTGACGACGAGCGGCAAGTCGCCGAACGTCCTTGAGGCGCTGAAAGCGGCCCGAACGCAGGGGCTCGTGACGATCGCTTTGACCGGCGAGGGGGGAGGGGACGTCGCCCCGCTTACGGACTACCTTCTCGACGTGCCTTCCCGCTCGACGCCGAGAATCCAGGAGGCGCACCTCTTCATCCTGCATCTTCTGGCGGGAGAGTTGGAGGCTCGGGTCTAGCGGCCGGGAGATCCGGGGTCCTTCTTCCCGGCGCCCCTTTTGTCGAACTCCGCTTGGATCCGGGCCTGCTGGGCCTGGGCTTTCAAAAGCCGCTGGTTGGTTTCGTCGATCTGTTGCTGGATGACGTAGCCGGGGACCATGGCATCCTGGTATTCATACTGCTGGCGGAGGGCGTTCATCTTGGTCGTCAGGAGGTCGACGAGGTCGGTCGCCGCTTTGAGCTGGGCGTCGAGAGTCTTTTCGGAAGAGGACAGGTCGACGGACTCGCCCTCCCCCATGATCGTGGGTCCGTCGGCCGAGACACGGGGAGTGATCCGCCGGGCCGCGGTCGCCGGCTGCACATCCTGAGCTTCGTCCAGGGCGGCTTCGCCGACGGCCTCGTCGGGATTGGTGACTTCGACCGCGGGGGCTTTCTGGACGCGGAGAAGATCCGCGTTCTTGATGACGACGGCATGGCGGCCCCGGAGGGCCTCCCGGCGGGCTTTCTCGCGCTTGGCCAGCTCGGCAACGCTCTGGGCCCCAAGGGAGGCGCTAAGCCCTATAACGGCCAGAAGTATCAACGCTTTCTTCATGACAAACCCCCAATTATTATCCTCTCTTGTCCCCCACGTGTCAAACGCGCCTCCTCTTTTCCGCTTTCCCGGCGGCGGCAAATCCCGCTCCTGGCAAACGCGGAGCGGCGGCACGTTTCCGCCCGCCGCCCCCGTCCTTTGAGCGGGCGCATGATCCTTACCAGATGATCCTGTATATCTCCCGCCAGGACTTGATCCGGAGCAGCGATCCGATGGGCTGAGCCAGCTGTTCGATCGTGGAGTCGTATTCCTGGACGTAGATCTCGCGCTTACTGACCCGGCCCGCGACGCGTGAGGCTTCGCCGACGGTCACGGCCCGGCGGGCCTTGCTGATGAGCTGGAGGTACTCGGGCGGCGTCGCCTCGGTCGTCCGGAAGGCCGTCCCGCCCACCGGGATGGCCGAGGCCTGACGGATGTAACGGGCATAGAGACGGCCGCCTTCCCCCAGGTTGATGCAGGGGTTGACGGACTCGATACTGCCGGTCAGGGTACTGAAATAGACGACCTGGTCGGCGATGACCGGGTCGGCCCAGACCTTGCTCCCGACGCCCAGGTCGCCGGTATCCTTGGTCGTGGGCAGGCCGCCGAGAAGCGCCGGGTTGCCGATGTACCATTCAACGGTCGCCGAGTTGCTGCCGTTGTCGATGATGCCGACGAATGAAAATTCTCGGGTGGCCAACTCGTCGGTGTTCGGGTTGTAGGTCCCCAGGCCGCGGTCGTGGCCCCCCGTGCCGAAATAGATCCGCGGCGGCGTCGGGACCGACTCGTAGGGATTGATCCAGATAGCCGGCTTGGTGACGATGGGATAGTTGAGATAGTCCGTGTAGATGGCCCTGAGGCTCCAGTTGGAGGGGTTTGTCCCGGTCGTGTCCATGCGGTAGAGCCGGCCGTCGAGATCGCCGACGTAGACGGAGTTGACGAAGCCATCAAAATCGTTGTCGATGGTTGTCGGCGAGGCGACGATAGCGGCCCTGATGTCCGTATAACGGTACGGTTGCCTGGCGCCGGTGAAGCTCATGGTGTCCTCCTGGCCGATCTGCACGGTCTGGAGGAACAATTGGCTGTCGAGAAGCGATCCCTTGTCGATCTGAACGACGTAGAAATATGTGCCGGCGACGTCCGCGGCCGGGTCGTTGTCGTAGCCGGAGCCCATGAAGGCCACCCAGCGGGCCGTCCCGTGGTCGTTGATCTTGCCGATGGCCGGAGTCGACCAGGTCTCGCCCATGCTCCGATAGGTCGTATTGCCGCTTCTGTACGTATGGGAAATCTCCCAGAGAGGCCGGGGGTTGGTCGGGTCGGTGACGTCGAGGGCCCAGTAGTAGTTGAGGCCCCCGGCCAGCGTGCTGCCGCTGCCCGGCCCCTGGCCGCAGACAAGGACCGTCTTCCAGGCCCCGTTTATTTGGACGTCGGCGACTGAGGGCGTGCCGTCGACGTAGACGTCGTGGGCATAGTAGCGGGCATTGTTCCCGGCATCGACCTGGTACATGTTTTTCAGCTTGGGCAGGAGGTTGTAGGGGATGAAGCCCCAGAGCTCCTCGCCCGTGGAGGCGTCGAAGCAGTGGAGCATGCCGTCGTTGGCTCCGAGGTAGAGGACCTTCTGGCGGGCGGCGTAGGTCTGCTGGAACTCGCCGTACCCCGTTCCCATGAGCACGGGGTCTTCCGCCGGCGGGCCGACGACGACGGGGGTCGAGTGATTGACGTCGCCCATCTTCCAGTAGCGGTCCTTGCCCCGGACGAAGTCGATGAGGCCGGCGTTGTCGTTGTTGACGTCCTGGAGGAACCAGGCCAGCGTCCCGACGGTGGCCGGATTCCCGACGTTGGCCCGGATGAAGTCGGTCCGAACCAACGGATTGGCCAGGGTGCCGCCCGCCCGAATGGCCGTGTAGATCGTCCGCGAATCGGAGCCACGGTCGTTGAGCATCTGCCCGGCGTCCCAGAAGATCTCGGCGCCTACGACCAGGGTCCGTCCCTGCGCGGCGTCGAGGTCCGAAGTGGTGATCGTCTGAAGTGCCGATGTCGTGCCGGCGGCGAAGGAGACGGCGGATACGTCATAGGCCCGGAGTTGGCCTTCCCAGCCCGGGAAGATGAACGAAGAGCCGATGACAAGCTTCTTGGGGGTCCCGGCACTGGTGACGATGGTCGCCGCCGCAGAAGCGCGGGAGTATTCGCGCCGGTCGATGTAGATGAACTCGAGATCGAGCTCGTCGATATAGGGCGTCTCGAACGAGGCATGCTCAAAGTCGGGCATCGGGTCTTCCTCCGCGGTCAGGACGGCCCGCCAGCGGAGGTCGGCTCCGAACTGTTTGAAGTCGTACCAGGGGAGGTCCGTCCTGTTGGCGATCGCCGCAGCTTCGAATCGCTGGTAAAACTCCCAGTTCTTACCGCCGTTGTTGGAGAAGTACAGGGCGACGGTCAGGCCGGCGCTCGAACCGTGAAGGACGCCCTGGCGGATCGAGCTGACGCGGACGCGGGTGACGGCGTGGAGGCGGGAGTCGAGGAAGCCCGCGCCGACGTTCAGCGATTGCCCCTGGCCGTAGAGCTCAAAGACCGAGGCCAGCTCGTTCTCGATCCGGTAGTAATCCCCCGAATGGTTGGCGTCGGCGATGACGACATCCAGGTCGCCGTCGTTGTCGTAGTCGAGGGCCGTGCTCATGTCGACGTCATAGCTCGGGGGGATGATCGGATTGCAGCCGTTGAGGCACTTGAACAGCCAGTCGACCTGGCCGTCGACGAGGCCGCGGTTTCTCAGGAACCACATGTGAGCCTGGTTGCCGGCGTTCCAGGCGTCCGTGGTCACGAAGATATCGGGCCAGCCGTCGTTGGTGAAATCCTTGCCCAAAACGCCGACCGAGCCCGTGCACGAGGGATTGGGGATGGCCAGCTCCTTGCGGGTGAATTGGCCCAACCCGTCGTTCTCGTAATAAACGAGGTAGTCGATGTCGTTGACCGTGCCGCCGACGATGTCGTAGTCGCCGTCGTTGTCGAAGTCCGCCGCCGAAATGCACGAGCCGCCGCGGCCGACGGTGAATCCCGTCCGGGCGTCATAGGCCAGCTCGCCGATTGAGAATTGGCCGACGGTGAAATTGGCGGGGCCGGGGTTCCTGATGAGGAAGATCCTGTCCTGGCTGATGGCCAGGATATCGACGTCTCCGTCCTTGTCGATGTCCACGGACGTCAGATGGTCGGCCGCCCAATTGATGTAAATCCCGGCCGCCTGGAAGGCGGCGGTGAAGTCGAGACTCGGCGAGACGTTGTAGGGCCGGAAATCCGGGACGAACGCCGTCCCCGTGTTGATGTACATTGATGCCCGAAAGTTGTCGTATGTGAAATCGTCGTCCGAATCCCTCATGAAGAAGAAATCGAGCAGGCCGTCGCCGTTGTAGTCGCCGACCGTTATGGAGGCCGGACCGGTATGGGTATAAAACTGATCATAGGAGGTCGCCGGGTCGACCTGAAAAGGATTGGCCTCGCCGTTCGTCTGGTAGAGGTTGCGGATGAGCACGAGATCGGACCAAGGATTGGATCCCGTGACCGGGTACTCTCCGCCGATGTCGAGCCCGATGAGGTCCGGATAGCCGTCTCCTGTGAAGTCGCCCGCCGCGCAGGCGTAAATTCGGGCGCCCATGCTGCCGGGCGAGGCCACGGCGAAATTGGCCCCCAGGCGGGGCAGGGTGATCGGCCCCCTAATATCTTCGCTCCATCCGGCCACGGACGAGTTCGCGGCGTCCTTGAAAGTGAGGGTATTGAAGTTCTCCCCGAAGGCCCTCGTGTACTCCGTGCAGCTCTGTTGCGGCCAGAGTCGCGGCACGACGATCGCCGCAGCGATCACCACGCAGAGCGGGGCGAGGACATAAAGGCTCCCTTGGCGCTTCAAGCCTTTGTGTGTCATGGCGATTCCCCTTTCGCGGACCCTCAGGGTCCGACCTCGATGACGATCTCAAGTCGTTTATACGTGTTTCTGGGCCCCCGCCCGATACAGAGCAGGATGCAGTCATGGTCGTCGGCGGCGACCGTCCCCGGCGCCTCGTCGTTGATGAGGAACACCGTGTATGTGCAACGCGGGTCGGTGACCAGCGGCTCGGAGTTGAAAATAATGGTGTTGGGGTCCGGATGGGCCAGACAGTCGGCGACGATCTGCTCGTCGGTCAGCTTGCGGAAATAATAAGGGTTCGTCAGGGTCGGGTCGTCCAAGACATTGTCGACCCCCCCGTATTGCGTCCGGTAATGGCCGCCGAACGACGTGTAGAGCTGGTTGAGGAAAGCGTCGTTGAGGACGATCCAGGCCTGGTTGAAACCCGCCTCGGCGGCGTCGAAGGCCATTCCTTGGAGACGCATGCTGTCGGAGACCTTGGGGCTGGTGCCGGTCACAGTCAGGAGGAGCATGCCGACAGCCAGCATGAAAGCGACGATCATGATGATGACGATGAGGCCGGAGCCCCGTTCCCGTGATGTTCGAATGGGACGCTTATTCATGGATCGCTCCTCATCTCTGGCCGAGGTTGTAGAGGTTGAGGCTCATGTTCCGGATGTTGGACTCGGACTCGAGCAGGATCCTGCGGTGGCGGTCGTCGGTCGCGGCGCCCGGAGCATTTGCCGGGTTGGTGGTCAGGGTCGGCCGGCGGTATGTGTGGATCCCCCCCGGCGGCGTCCGCCCGACCGAGGTGAAGGGCTGGGGAGTCCGGCCGAGGACCCACACGCGGACCTGCTGGACCCGGGCGACCTGTTCCAGAGTCCAGGTCGTCTGCCACGGCAGCCAGCCGTCGAGGAGGAGATTGTTGTCCATGTCCCCGTTGTACTCGATCTGGAAGCTCTCGATGTTGCGGGCCAGGGGGAAATGGACGCCGTTGTGGGTACAATAAAGGACTCCTCCCTCCCCGCCGCCGATATAGCCGTTGAGGCCCGCCGTGAGACCGGGGTAATTCCCGGTGATGTCGAGCCAGTATTCCTTGACGTTGATGAAGGCGATGGTCCCCCCGTCGTAGTCGTTGGGGCTCAGGCACGTCCCGCTCAAGCCGCCCGGCGGGTCGACGCCCGGGGCCAGTCCGGGGGAGAAGTTGAAGCGCTCGTTGGTCCCGCCGGTATTGTGGGTGACGTGGGTGATGACGCGGATCTCGACCGCGCGGCAGGCCGATTCGGGGTTGGGCAGGACGATGACGAACTGGTTGGCATAAAATTCGTCGGGGTACGCGTACTGCTCGAAGCTGTAATCCTCGATGTCGAGGACGACCGAGGATCCCTGGTAGTTCCGGATGGGCAGGTTGAGCGGATCGTCGATGTTGCCCATGAGCCGGACCCGGTCGGGCAGGACATCGTTGGGCCCTTGGTCTTCGTTGTCCCAGCCCTGGATGAAATAGGAGGAGAATTCCTCCGGGAGCCCCGCCCCGGCCATGCGCAGGTCCCGGGTGATGAAGAACATCGAGGCCCGGACGTCGTTCTGGACCTCGGTGACCATTTGCTGTTCGACGGAGATCTTGTTGCTTCGGGCATAGATGAACAGGGCCCCGAGGATGGCGACGAGCATGATGGTGCTGCCGACGAGGAGCTCGACCATCGTGAAGCCCGCGGCGCGGCTCGAGGAGGGGGTCTTGGGTGTTCTCACGGCTTTCGCTCCTTCATCGCGTGATGATCGTCGTGATCATGGCCCGCGGCCGGTATCGGACCGGGTCCGCGAGAAGCACGGACGGGCTCGCAATGCTGATTTTCTCGGCGGAGAAGACGTGGATGCTGACCTGGAACGTGTCGGCCGCGGCCGCGAATACGGTGATCCGCCTAAAATCGTTCGTCCCGTCCCAATTGAGATCGATGATCTCGTCCCGCTGCTGCAGGGTTGTTCCGGCGTACACGTTCAGCTCATCCAGGGTGAAGCCGCGCAGCCAGTCGATCTGCTGCTGGGCCAGAAAGGTCGCGTTGGCGACGCGGTCGGCCTGCTGGTTATTGGCGACCGAGAGCAGGAAGAGCTCGGCCAGGCCGAGGACGGCCACGGCGACCAGGAAAATGCCGACCAGGACCTCGATAAGACTAAAGCCATGGGTGTGCTTTTTTTGGTTCATCTCAAGCGCTCTTTCTCTTCGCATATTGGATCGAACCGCCCATGAAGATGCTGAGGACCCTCTGATCGTCCTGCCCCAGGCGGTAGAGCTTCGGACTTTGCAAAGTTATGGAATTTTGGCTAAGGGCGAATTGCGGGAAAGTCCCCAGGGAGGAGAAAATGGCGATGCGGTCCGCGCCCTCGGCGGGGAAGGTGATGGTGACGTTAAGCTCGTTGGGGATGGCCTTGCGCGGCGCGTTCCCCGCCTTGATCCAGGTGCCGTCAACCTGGAGGCGCTCGATGTCGTAGACCCAGTAGCCCGCCGGGACCTGGGAGAAGCGGACGCGGTGGACGATTTTTGTGCTGACCGCTTGGAGCTTGGTCTGCTGCATGAACGTCTGGATTTGGCGGGTCGTGTTCTCCAGGTTCCGGGTGGCCATGGTGTTGAGGATGCTGGGATACGACACAGTCATGAGGATGCCCATAATGCCGATGACGACGAGGACCTCGATCAGGGTAAAGCCCCGTGAGGCCGAGTGATGCCGAATGAACTTCTTCATGGCGCTTCCCTCTATCAATCCGTCTTTACCCTCTTTATATAGCAAAATCAACACCTTTTCAAGACGGGGCCGCGGGGCTTCTCCGCCGTTTCGCATTATCGGACGCCCCCTTAACCTCGCCAATCACCGCGGCGGGTGATAAGAAGGGTGATTTTATGAGGGGACATCTCCCCCCGAATGGCTAGCCGCCGGAGGGGTGCTTAACGGCCGGATGACACGAGCTCTTTGAGCTTGTCCGCCCCGGCCACCCCGCTGTTGAAGAGGACGCATCTTGCCGAGTCGAGGAGCCGGCCGAAAAAGGCCCTCTGGACCTCGAGCTTCTCCGGTCCGGCCCCGAGAAGATGGGGGTTGTAGTAGGGCTGGGTTTTGCCCGCGGTCAGGGCCTTCTTGGCCCCGGCCGCTTCGCCGGCCTCGAGAGTCCGCAGGGCCTCGTCCTTCCCGATCTCGACGACGGCCGGCGAGGTCGCGTCGTTCCTCAGGAGGACAAGCCACCTCAAGTTCGTCCGCCTGACCGAAGCGGCCGGCCCGCCGAGCCAGCCCGGGTCGAGCATGGCGTGGGCCTCCTTGGCGGCCTTGTAGCAGTAGAGAGAACCCTTGTCGAGCCGGCAGTCGTCGGCCCGCTGGCAGTCCATATCCTGGCAATCGTCCTTGTGGACGATGACATTCTCGCACTTGCTCCGGTCGAAGAGCGGGGCCAGCCGGCGGTCGAGCTCGACGGCCGCCGTCGGCATGTAGAGTTTCCGCTCGACGCAATCGGCCACGGCCCGCCCCCCGGCGATCCGGACGAAGACGACGTCGTTCGCCTGGAGCTTGAAGCGCGGATCTGCCAGGAGCTCGAAAAAAAGCTCGGTTTTCTTCGTCCCCGGCGGCCCGACCAGGATGAGCCCGCTGCCGTCGATGTCGGTCGACATGCCCCGGACGGCTCCGGCCGTGCCGGCGCCCGCCGTCCTCACGGCTATATCCATGGCCAGGCCGATAGCCAGGCTGCGCAGGGAGCCGTAGTTGTCCGTGTTGACCAGGATCCCCGTCTGCGTTTCCGCGTGATAGAAGCCGCGCGGCTCCCGCCCGGCGATCCCATCCACGGCATAGATCATGCCGTGGGGCGTCATGCCGGCCTCGGCCGGGGCGGGCGGGAAATTCTCGACCCAGAAGTCATTGAGATGGGCGACGTTCGTCCGCAGCTGGATGACGGCGCCGTTGATGTTCGCGTTCCATTCGTAGCGGCCCTCGTAGCCAAGGTGGCCCTCCATCTCGGCGGCCAGGGCGTCGCGCATCCGGGCGTCGATCTCCGTTTCGACCGGGACGGCTTTCTTGACCCGGGTCGCGGTGTTGTTCAGGGCGACCCTTTTCGCCTTTTTGGCCGTCTTGAGCCGGCCCAGGGCCTCGATGATGCGGTCCATGCTCTTCTCGAGGCTGGTCATGGATGTCGCGTAGGACAGCCGGATGTAGCCGTCCGCGCCGAAGGCGTCGCCGGGCACGATGGCCACCCGCGCTTCCTTGAGGAGGTAGTAGGCCAGGCCGTAGGAATTGCGGATCTTGGCCCCGCCCGCCTCCTTGTCGTAGAAGGACTTGACGTTCGGGAAGAGATAGAAGGCCCCCAGGGGCTTGAAACAGGCCAGCCCCTGGACAGTGGCCAGCCGCATCAGGCAGTAGTTGCGGCGCCGCTGGAATTCGGCGACCATCTTCTGGACGTCGTACTGGGGCCCGTCGTAGGCCTCGAGGCCGGCCTTCTGCGCGATCGAACAGGCGTTGGACGTCGTGTGGCTCTGGATCTTGGACATGCCGTCGATGACCTCGGCCGGCCCGGCGGCGAAGCCGATCCGCCAGCCGGTCATGGAGTAGGACTTCGATACGCCGTTGACGATGATCGTCTTCTTCTTGATGTCGTCGCCTAGGGCGGCGAAGCTTGTGAACTTGAAATTGTCATAGACGAGGCTCGAATAGATCTCGTCGGCAACGACGTAGACGTCCTCGCCGCGGATCACCTCGGCCAAGGCCAGGAGCTGGTCCTTGGTGTAGGCGCCTCCGGTCGGATTGGCGGGGTTGTTGAGGATGATGGCCTTCGTCGCCGGCGAGATCGAGGCCTTGAGCGCCTCAGGCGTCAGAAGGAAGCCGTCCTCCTCCCGCGTCGGGACGATGACCGACTTGCCCTTGGCCAGGGCGACGCATTCGGGGTAGGTCACCCAATAAGGGGCCGGGATGATGACCTCCTCGCCCTCGTCGACCAGGGCCTGGACGAGGTGGAAAAGCGAGCTCTTGGCCCCGGCGGAGACGATGATCTGCTTGGGGCCGTACTCGAGGCCGAAGTCCTCCTTGAGCCGTTTGGCGATGGCCTTGCGCAGGGGCAGGATGCCGTCGCTGTCCGTGTATTTCGTGAAGTTGTCGCGGATGGCCTTGATCCCGGCCTCCTTGATGTTCTCCGGCGTGGGCAAATCCGGCTCGCCGACGCTCAGGTCGATGACGTCGATGCCCTCGGCCTTCATGGCCTTGGCCTTGGCCGAGATCTTCAAGGTGGGGGAGGCGCCGATGCGCTGGACTTTTTCAGAGATCATGGTTCACCTGCCTCGACGCCCGGCCGGGCGCTCACTTCTTCGCG
>Ga0154867_1018_pt2 | contig 53851 bp, 49 predicted proteins | sample Rifle2008BG19ft_FD_105839 | JGI IMG/M metagenome (GOLD analysis project Ga0154867, IMG submission 105839) | Candidatus Aminicenantes bacterium RBG_19FT_COMBO_65_30 | reverse complement strand
GAAGCTAACGTCGCGGAGGGCCTCGACCGGGCCGAATCGTTTGGATAGCCGATGCGCTTCGATCATGTTCGCCCCCTATTTCCCCAGCTCGAGCGCCCGGGCCAGCCGATTCTGGACGAAAAGCGATAGCGCGAGCCCGGTCAGGACCTCGGCGGCAAAGACGAGAAGCCGTCCGGACACGACCACGTTGGGCAGTATGGCGACCAGGCCGCCGAAGAGGAGCTTCGGGCCAAGCCCAGGAAAATGCCCCGAGGCCGCGTAATCGAGAAAGCCCGTCCGCGAAGTGGCCGAGAAGAGCAGCGCGATCAGGGCGGCCGACTGGGCGAGCAGAAGAGCCAGGACATTCGACCCGGCCCTGAGAAAGTAGCTCAGGGTCCCCGCCAAGGCGATATAGTAGGACCCGGCCAGGAGCCCCAGCGCGAACCTTATGACGAAATAGGGCCTGAACGCGCCGGCGGCCAGTCCCCAAGCCGTGAATAATCCGAACAAGCCGCAGGCGTAAACCCCGACGGCCGCGGCCAGGACGTAGCTCTTCGCCCTGAGGAAGCCTCGGAACCTGCCGCCGAGGAAGAGAACGTTCTCGAGGGCCCCGCTCTCGATATCGGTCCGAACCGTGTCCTGGGCGGCGATGAGAAAGACGTGAGGCAGGAGAAAAAAGAAGAACTTCGCCGCCGTTTCGTACGAGTCGTTGAAGCCGATCCAGACGACGAACGCGGGGAAGGCCAGGCCGGCGGCTATCGCCAGCGGCGAGGCGAGAAGCCTCCGCCGGGTGACGCGCCACGTTATCGGGAAAAGAGCCGTGTCAAACATTGTTTCAATTCCTCCCGGCGTCCCTCGGGATCGCGGTAGGGATCGTCCCGATAGACCGCCTCCGTCCCCAAGAGCAGGGCCTTGAACGGGACGGCGTCCACCTTGAATCTCCTGAAAAGGATCTTCCGCCTGTCCAGGACGACGGGGAGCGCCCAGGCGTGTTTCTCGAGGAAGATCCTGAGGTCCTCCCGGAGCCCGGAACAGACGCCGACCACGGAGACCGGCCAGCGTCCCTTGTCGATCAGGTATCTCGATTCGAAGAGGTCGTCATAGCAGACGGGGCAATCCGTCGAGAAGAAGACGAGAAGCACGGGGCCGGCGCCGGACGGGGCCGCTTCGTCGAGGCTGGCGCAGATGCGGACGTCGACGGGTTCCCCGGCCGTCCCCCCCAAGCCTCCCGCGAGGGACGCGGCGACGGCGACGATCAAGAACCAGCGTTTCATCGGACGATCTCGAAGATCCTCAGTCCGCCCTCGTCATCTATGGCAAAAACACGATCCTCCTCGACGACGAACCGATGGACGGGGCACGGCAGCTCGACGACAGCCTGAAGGCGGCCGTCTTTATCGATAACGGACAACCGCCGGCCCGGCCCGAGGTCCTTGCCGTCCACGGGCTCGGGCGCCGAAAGATAGAAGAGTCCCCGGTCCCGGGCCGCTGCCCAGCAAAAGCCGAGGAGGCGCTTCTTCGGTCCCTTGAAGGGCATGTCCAAAGGCCGGAAGGCGTGGCGCTCGTCGACGGGGGTTTTCCCCCGGAGGACGCCCGTCCCGGCGAAGCGGAGGATCGTCCGGTCGCCGCTCCGGAAAACAACGTAGAAGTCTTTCTCCTCCCCTGGGCACACCAGGATCATGTTCCGGAACGTGTCGTACATCGGGTCTGACGAGGATCGCGCTTCGAGCCCTTCCCAGCGGAGGCGGCCGGCGTCGCCGTAGATGTGGAGGAGCATTTCTCCCGCCCGACGGCCGGTCGGATTTCCCGTGATCAGAAGCGTTTCGGCGCCCATGGCGAAGACCTTGTCCGGCGCGAAGGGCACGGGATAGCCCCCGCGCGGCTTCCCCTCTCCGTCAAATATCTGGATCCGGTAGTTGAGCTTGTCGGCGACATAGACCCTCCCGCCGACGACGGAGACCCCGGAAGGGAAAGTGAGCTCGCCGGGCCCGCGGCCTTTCCGGCCGAACGCTCTCAGAAATCTCCCGTCCTTCGAAAAAACCTTGACGGCGCAATCCTGGGCGTCGGCCACGTAGAGACACTCGGCGTCGAGGGCCAGGGAGAGGGGCCGTCCGAGCAAGGCTTCGTCCGCTTCGTTCGCCGCGGCCGCGACCTCGACCGCCTTCCAGCGTTCAACAGCTTGCTCCTTCGCGCCTCCGGACGCCGCGGCGACGGTCAGCGACAGGATGACGACCATGGCCTCGGCCGCGCGTCTTGTCATGCCCATGCCGACCGTGCTTTTCGCCGGCCGGCATGGAGGGCCCTCGAAAGCGAGGGCCCTCTCCGCCTCGATCACATGAAGAGGATGCACTTGCCGAGCCCGATGTCGCAGACCGTCAGAAAGATCATGACCTTGTACCAGGGGGCGTCCATGTTGAGGACGTTCTCCCGGCAATCCCGGTGATCCCTGTCGCATTCATTGACATCGTGTCCGGCGGCGGCCATGGGGAAAAAAAGGGCCGCGGAAACGAGGACGAGCCCGGCCAGGGCTAAGATCGCCAGCTTTTTCATCGGGTGTCTCCTTTCGCCCTCTTCAAAGCAAGCGGCGTGCCAGCGGCCGAGCCTCCGGAGCCTGGTCCAACCCGCTCAAAACAATCGGGATGGAAACGAAAGCCGAGGGCTTTCGGAAAGGCGAGTTGACACCCGCCGGGGGAACGCGCCGCGGCGCGTCGCTTCCCTTTGACGGTGCTTATTTCATCATCGGGATCTTGAGGCCGTTCTTCTTGGCGCAGGCGATGGCGTCCGGGTATCCGGCGTCGGCGTGGCGGGCGACGCCCAGGCCCGGATCGACCGTCAGGACGCGCTCCAGCCGGCGCCCCATCATCGCCGTTCCATCGGCGACGATGACCATCCCGGCGTGGATCGACAGGCCGATGCCCACGCCGCCGCCGTGGTGGACGGAAACCCACGAGGCGCCGCTGACGGCGTTGAGGAGGGCGTTGAGGACGGGCCAGTCGGCGATGGCGTCCGAGCCGTCCCGCATGCCCTCGGTCTCGCGGTTCGGCGAGGCGACCGAGCCGGTGTCGAGGTGGTCGCGGCCGATGACGATGGGCGCGGCCGTCTTTCCTTTTTTCACCAGGTGGTTGATGACGGCGCCGAAGCGGGCCCGCTCGCCGTAACCGAGCCAGCAAATGCGGGCCGGCAGGCCTTGGAACTTGACCCGGCTCCGGGCCTTGCGGATCCAGCGGGCCAGGGCCTCGTCCTCGGGGAACTCCTTGAGCACGGCCGCGTCGGTGGCGGCGATGTCCTGCGGCTTTCCGGAGAGCGCCGCCCAGCGGAAAGGCCCCTTGCCGAGGCAGAAGAGAGGCCGGATGTACTCCAGGACGAATCCGGGGATGTCGAAGGCCTTGGCCACCCCCGCTTTCCGGGCCTGGCCGCGGATGTTGTTGCCGTAGTCGAAAACCCGGGCTCCCCTTTTCCGCAGTTCGAGCATGGCTTCGACGTGGGCGGCCATCGCGGCGTAAGATCGGCGGATGTAGTCGGCCGGGTCCTTCGTCCGGAGAGCCAGCGCGTCCTCGTAGGAAAGCCCGTTCGGCACGTAGCCGTTGAGCTCGTCGTGGGCCGAGGTCTGGTCGGTCAGGACATCCGGCGTGATGCCCCGGCGGACGAACTCAGGCAGGACGTCGGCGGCGTTCGCGAGGAGGGCGATGGAGAGAGGCGTCCCCTTCTTCATGGCCTCACCGGCCAGGCGCAGGGCCTCGTCCAAGCTGTCGGTCATGATGTCGACGTATTTCGTGGCGAGACGCCTCTCAATACGGCGGGAGTCGACCTCGGCGACGATGGCGACACCGTCGTTCATGGTCACGGCCAGGGGCTGGGCCCCGCCCATACCGCCGAGCCCCGCGGTCAAGGTCAGTGTCCCCTTGAGCGAGCCTCCGAAATGCTTTCGGGCCGCGGCGGCCAGGGTTTCGTAGGTCCCCTGGAGAATGCCCTGGGTCCCGATGTAGATCCAGCTGCCGGCCGTCATCTGGCCGTACATGGTCAGGCCCAGCGCTTCGAGGCGCCGGAATTCGTCCCAGTTGGCCCATTGGGGGACGACCAGGGCGTTGGCGATGAGGACCCGGGGCGCCTCGGCGTGAGTCCTGAAGACGGCCACCGGCTTCCCCGATTGGACGATGAGCGTTTCATCGTTCTCGAGCTTTTTCAGGCTGGCCACGATGGCCCGGTAGGCTTCCCAGCTCCGGGCGGCCTTGCCGGTCCCGCCATAGACGATGAGCTCGCCGGGCTTTTCGGCCACCTGCGGATCCAGGTTGTTCATGAGCATCCGCAGTGCCCCCTCCTGGGACCAGCCTTTGGTTGTCAGGCGGGAGCCCCTCGGGGCCCGGATATTCGCGACCGGTTCGTTCGCCGTTTTTGCCATTTTTTGTCTCCTCGAACGTTTCTCGCCCGGGAAATATACCACATCGCCGGAAGGCTAATCAAAAGTCAAAAAAAACGATTGACGAGGGCCGAAAATCTGGTATACATATTAAAGAGGAAAAGGAAGAGTTTTTCGCTCTTTCGTCAGGAAAGAGGCAACGAGGGCTATGATCCAAAAGCTCATCCTCGTTATCCATCCGTTGTCCACGGAAGCCGACCGCCTCGCCCGCCTGGCCCAGAAGTACGGCCCGGTCCGGGCCGAGAGCGACCCCGAAGCGGCCCTGGCCGTGTTCGCCGAGGGGAACGTCGCCGTCGCGGTCATCGACATGGCCTTCGCCGGATCGACGGCGCTCAAGGCCATGGTCCACCCTCCGACCGGAGTCCTCCTCGCCGGCGACGACGAGGATCAGGTTTCGCGTGCCGCCGACGAATGGCCGCCGGGCGTCGACGTCGACTTCTGCCGCACCTCGCCCGCGGCGCCGCGGGAGCTCGCTTTCCTTCGCGCCCTCGGCCGCGTCGTCGAACACGCCCGGCTGAATACGGAGGCGGCCGACCTCCGCCTGTCGCTTGGCCTCCAGGACGCCAAAGTCAAGGACGTCTTGGCCGAGATCCACGAGATCAAGGGCCTGCTCAACACCGGCTTCATACGCGAGGTCGAAAAGCGGATCGCCATCGAGGCGCAATACGTCGGATCCCAGAAGGAGCGCCAGCGGGTCGAGACGACCCTGCGGAAGATCTACGGCGCCGACGACGTCAGCAGTCTTCTCGACATCGTCCCCGAGATCCGGGACATCGTCCAGGCCGAAAGCGCCACCGTCTACATCATCGACGAGAACGAGGTCATCGGCCGCTACCTGAAGCCCCTCGTCTGGGACAACGCCTTCCTGGCCCATTCGGATTTCTCCAAGTACATCGCCCCGCTCGAGGCCCAGGACTTCGCCGCCTCGGTCGCCCGGTTCGGCCACGACGTCAGCGTCGCCAACCTGACCTTCGACCGGCGCCTGAGCAAGCGCTACACGGCCTTCCTCAAAACCCCGCCGAAGAGCCTGCTCGGCGTGCCCATCATGCACGGACCCAACGTCATCGGCGTCCTCGAGGTCTACAACAAAATGGCCGCCGGGAAATTGAACCCCGAGGGATTCACCCGGGAGGACCTGGAGATCCTCCGCGGCCTTTCCGACCACATGGCCATCGCCATGACCAAGCTCAACCTCATCCAGTTCGATCCCCTGACCGGGCTCCTCAGGCCCGAGCCGTTCTTCGAAAAAGTCCTCCAGAAGGTCAACGCCCTGAGCAAGCGCCGCCGCGAGGAGGGCGCCATGGCCTTGGTCATGGGCGACGTCGACTGGTTCAAGGCCTACAACGACCGCAACGGCCACGAGGCCGGGAACAGGCTCCTCCGCGAGCTCGCTCACGTCCTCAAGCTCTCCATCCGCGAGGAGGACCTGCTCTGCCGCTACGGCGGCGAGGAGTTCCTCTTCTTCCTGATGGGCGTCAAGAGCGTCGAGGAGTCCTTCCTGCTCACCGAACGTATCCGGAAGAACGTCGAAGACCACTATTTCGAGCTCCAGGAGTTCCAGCCGCGCTCCAACCTGACCATGTCGTTCGGCGTGACGATCTTCCCCAAGAACGACGGCGAACAGCCGGGCCCCCTGACCAAGCCCGACCTCAAGCGCCTGGCCGGCGAGGCGGACCTCGCCCTGGCTGAGGCCAAGGGCAAATGCCGGCCGGACCTCGCTCCCCGCGGCCCCACCGACGTCCCCATCGACAAGAACCGCGTCTGCAACTTCGTCTGGGAGGAAGTCGGGGAGAGCAAGAAAGCCGAGGGCGCGGCCGCGGCCGGCCGCTTCGTCCGGGAGAGGAGGAAATACGAGCGCTACAACGTCTCGACGCCCTTCCTCTTCCGGGAGAACGGCGGCTTCAAGGTCGCCAAAACCGTCAACATCAGCCTCGAAGGGGCGCGCGTCGTCTCCGACACCGCCCTCCCCCCGCTCCAGACGCTCGAAACGATCCTCGTCGTCGAGGACAAGGCCATACTGATCAAAAGCGACATCATCTATTCGGAGAAGGGCGGGGGCGACCCGGGCTTCTATTATTCAGGCATGAAGTTCAAGGACCTGACCTTCAAGGAGATCAAGGGGATCGAGAGCTATTTGTTCCACTTCAGGAGAAAGGACACTCTCTCCTGATCCGCCGCCGGCCCGAGGGGCCGGAGCCTATTCCGCTTCGATCTCCCGCTTGAGCGCCAAGAGATAGGCGAGACGCGGCTCGATCCGGGCCTGGAAGGCCTTACGGATCTCGGCCACGGCGGCGGAGAACGAGGCGAACTCCTCGAGGTTGCTCCAGTTCTCCATGCTCAGCCGCTCGAGCAGCCGCCGCAGGACCTCGGGGTTGAGGATCTCCTCGGTGTAGAGGGGCAGAGCCCAGGAGCTCTTCTCGCACATCTTGATGATCCGCAGGAAAAGCGCCCGCAAACCCTCCTGCCAGTTTATGAGCTCCTGCTTGATGAAGAACTGGTCCTTGGGCGACTCCGTCAGGCCGAGCTTCAAGGACAGCCGCTGGGCCTCGTCCATCGTGTTGCCGACGGCGGTCAGGATCTTTTCCGGGTCGGCGATGACGACCTTGTCCTTCTGGAAGTAGTGGATCTCGCCGCTCCCGTTGGCGGGTTCCGTGCGGCGGCAGGCTTCGAGCCAGGCGATGGCCTCTTCTTCGGTGACCACTTCGCAAGCCTCCGGGTCGGACTCGGGCTCCCGGACGGGTTCGGGAGTTGCCGCGGCCGCGGTTTCGACGGCCGGGCGCGGCGCCTCTTCGGCCGGGGCTTCCGGACTATCGGGGGACGCCGGCCCGGCGATGAGGTCCCGGATCTCGGGGATGTCCGGGCCGGCCCTTTCCGCGGCCGCGTCCATCACGGCCAGGTCCTCCCGGCGGGCCGGCTCGCCGCCCATGCGGCCGAGGCTGGCGGCCGCCGACTCGAGGGTCAGGAGGTCCTTGATCTTGCGGAGCTTCTCCAGCTCCTCGTCGAGATCGAGGCCGAGCGGCTTGGGCTCCTCCTCCATGACCTCGGCCACGATCCCAAATCGCTCCTTGAGGTCGTTCTTGAGGAAGGCCGCGCGCTCCGACGTCTTCGCCCGCAGGCCCTCGAGCCGCTCCTGGATCTCGTTGACCCTCTTGATCTCGTCCACCGTGGACTTGGCCAGGCTTTCGATCTCGGCCTGGAACTTGAGGACTTTCTGGAAGCGGTCGCGGGCCTCGTTGAGAAGGCCGGCCCTCTTTTCCTCGAAGTCCCGGACCATGACCCGGTAGTCGGTCAGGGCCGTTTTTTCCTTCTCGAACTCGTGCTCGATCTCTTCTTTGCGCTTGCGGGCGGCTTCCTTTTCCCGGTTGATGCGCTCGACGAGCTCGGAGTCGACGTCGCGGAATTTTTTCTGAAGGATCCGTTCAAGCTGGTCTTCGACTTCCTGGATGACCTGCGAGGAATCCCTAAAGATGTTCGCGTCGTGTTCCATGGCCGCTCCTTAACCTTAGCGAACATATTATGATGATACGATCGCTTCCTTGTCAAGAAAGAAATGGCCCGGCTTGAAAGCCCGAATGAAAAAAGGTATAAAAAAGCGTCATGAACGAAGCCGGGGTCCTTTTAATCGTCGAGAATGACAAAAAACGGGCAGAACTTGACGCATTTTTGTCCGGTCTCGGCGTTAGAGTCGATGCCCGGCGAGCCCTTCCCGCCCCTCCGGAAGCGCCCGGGCAGAGGGACGGCCTCTTCGCCCTGGTCGTCGCCCCGGGCGAAGGGCAGAGCCGCCTCCCGTCCTCGATCAAGGAATGGAGGCGGCTCCATCCTGTTCTCTCGATCATCGCCCTCGTCGGTTCGGAAGCGGCGGTCCGCTTCATCCCCGCCCTTGAGGACGGCACGCTCGACCACCTGGCCGACCCGGCCAATCCGGCCGCCGTTTATTCGGCCGTCCGCAACGGGCGGTCAAAGGGCGAGGCCCGCCGCCGCATCGATCGTTCAAAAGAGGATTTGCGCCGGTTCAAGAAAGAGCTGGCCTTCCACCTCCGCAGATCGCGGGAGCTCGAGGAAGTCTACGACACGACCCTCGAGAACTTCATGGCCGCGCTGGACCTGCGGGATGTCGAGACCTACGGGCACTCCAAGACGGTCTCCCGTTACAGCCACGTCCTGGCCGAGGCCGTCGGCGTCCGCGACCCGCGGGCGCTCGACAGCATCCGCAAGGGGGCGCTCCTCCACGATTCGGGCAAGATGGCCATCCCCGACTCCATCCTGAAGAAACCCGGGCCGCTGACGGCCAAGGAATGGGAGGTCATCAAGAGGCACCCCATGCTCGGTTACGGTCTCGTCCGGGACGTCAAGCTCGTCCGCGAGGTCGGGAACATCATCCTCTGCCACCACGAAAAATACGACGGCACGGGCTACCCCAAGGGCCTGAAGGGCGAGGCCATACCGCTCGAGGCGCGCGTTTTCGCCGTGGCCGACACGCTCGACGCCGTGACCTCCCACCGCCCCTACCGGGCGCCGCGGGACTTCCGCGCCGCCCGGCGCGAGCTCGTCGGGAACGCGGGGCGGCAATTCGACCCGAAGGTCGTCGACGTCTTCTGCGGCCTGGACCTGGCCGTCTGGGAGAAGATCCGCTTCGAGACGACGCGCCTCCTGCCGCCCATCTAATTCGGGGACACAATACCCGTTTCCGAATTCCCCTCCCCGGCCGATGCCCGTTGTTGACCGCGCGTCCTCCCGGTGTTACCATTCTCTCTCTTGAATCTCATTCGCCTCGTGCCGGCATCACCTTTCAAAAAGGCTTCATCTTATGCCTAACGGCGGCGGCTGGCGGTCCTTTCTGCGCTACGACGAGGAGCAGGATCGTCCGGAGATCAGCCGGGCGTTGGTTCGGCGCGCCCTGGCCTACGGCCGCCCCTACCTCGGCCGCATCGCGGCCATGCTGCTCCTGATCCTGGTCGTGACCCTGCTCGGACTGGCGCCCCCGCTGCTCGTGCGCGACCTCATCGACCGGGCTTTGCCGGAACGCGACTTCCACCGGCTGACCTTGCTCGCGCTGGGCATGCTGGCCGTCCCCCTGGTCAACGGGCTGTTGGGAGTGGCCCAACGCTACCTCGGCGCGTCCGTGGGCGAGGGGATCATCTGCGACCTGCGGACGGGGCTGTTCGACCATCTGCACCGCATGTCCCTGCGCTTCTTCACCCACACCAAGACCGGCGAGCTCCTCTCGCGGCTGAACAACGACGTCATCGGCGCCCAGAGGGCGGTCAGCGGCACGATCGTCGACGTCTTCACCAATTCCATCACTCTGGTCAGCGCGCTGGTGATCATGCTCCGGCTGGAGTGGCGGCTGACGCTGCTGGCCATCGCCGTGCTGCCGCTCTTCCTGATCCCGGCGCGTCTCCTGGGCCGGCGGCTGCGCGCCGTCGTGCGCCAGCAGATGACGCTCAACGCCGAGATGAACGCCATGATGGACGAGACCCTGAATGTCAGCGGGGCACTGCTTGTCAAGCTGTTCGGCCGCGCGGCCCTCGAGGTGGCGCGGTTCCGCGGCCGGGCGGACCGCGTGCGCCGGGCCGGCGTGCGCCAGGCCTTCATGATGCGCTGGTTCTTCTTAACGGTAAGCCTGATCAGCGCGGTCGGCACGGTGGTGGTGTTCTGGGGCGGCGGATTGCTCGTCCTGCGCGGGGCCGGCTTCACCATCGGCACGATCGTCGCCTTCACGGCGTACCTGGGGATGCTCTATGGTCCGCTCTCGGCGCTGACAAACGCGCGCATGGACCTGGCCACCTCGCTGGTCAGCTTCGAGCGGGTCTTCGAGGTCATGGACCTGCCGGTGGAGATCGAGGAGCGGGCGGGCGCGCTGACGCTGAAGTCGGTCCGAGGGCACGTGCGTTTTTCGGGCGTCTCGTTCAGCTATCGGCCGGGGAAGAACGAGACGGAGGCCGCGGCCGAGGGGTTGAGCGATGTGGTCCGCTTCGGCCACCGCGGCGGGGGCATGGCCCCCCCTCCTCTCTCGCAAGAGGGGGGGAAGCTCCAAACGCCCGATCCGCAATTCCCCGAAGAGACTCCGGCCCACGAGCCTCCCGCCGCCGAACCCTGGGCGCTCCGCGACCTCAGCTTCGAGATCAAGCCCGGCCAGCTGGCCGCGCTGGTGGGCCCGAGCGGGGCGGGGAAGACCACGGTCACCTACCTGCTGCCCCGGCTCTACGATCCGACGAGCGGCGTCATCAGCATCGACGGCCATGATTTGCGCGGTCTGGCCATGAGCACCCTGTCGGCGCATATCGGCATGGTGACGCAGGAAACCTTCCTATTCAACGACACCATCCGGGCCAACCTCCTCTACGCCAGGCCGGACGCCACCCCGGCCGCGATCGAGGCGGCCTGCACCGCCGCGAATATCCACGCCTTCATCGCGGGCCTACCCGAAGGCTACGACACCGTCGTGGGCAACCGCGGCTACCGCCTCTCCGGCGGCGAGAAGCAGCGCGTCGCCATCGCCCGGGTCATCCTCAAGGACCCGCGCATCCTCGTGCTGGACGAGGCGACGTCGTCGCTCGACAGCCAGTCCGAGGCGCTGATCCAGGAGGCGCTGGAGCGGATCATGAAGGGCCGGACGAGCCTGGTCATCGCCCACCGCCTGAGCACGATCCTGGCGGCGGACGTCATCCTGGTGCTGGAGGCCGGCCGCCTGGTCGAGCAGGGCACACATGTGGAGCTCCTGGCCAAGGGCGGCCTCTACGCGGCCCTATACGAAACCCAGTTCCGGCCGGGGCGGGCCGCGGCGGGGAGTGACCGCCGACCCTAGGTCCGGAGAGCATGATTTCGTCTGTCCGGCGCGGCGCTGATGTGATGGCCGAGACCACGAGACCACGCTCTTGACATCGAAATAAAGCGTGGAATATCATGACATTCGGAAACACGAAAGGAGGCCGTGCCGAAAATGAAAAAATTGAGCTTTCTCGCACTGTCCCTCGTCTTTGTCGCTTCACTGCTCTCGGCCCAGGACTCGACCCAGACGGGTATCATCAGCGGCCGGGTGACGGACCAGGAAGGCGTTCTGCTGCCGGGTGTCGCCGTGACCATCGCCAGCCCGGCCCTGATCCAGAAAACCCAATCCGCCGTCACCTCCGTGAACGGAATCTATCGATTCGTCCTGCTCCCCGTCGGCAACTACGACGTGACGTTCGAACTGAGCGGGTTCAAAACTCTGGTGAAGACGGGCGTCAACGTGGCCATCCGCGTGACGACCACCGTGAACGCCGCCCTGGAGCCGGCGGCCCTTCAGGAGACTGTGACGGTCGTCGGCGAGAGCCCGATCATCGATATCAAGTCGTCCACGATCGCCACGAACTTCACGCTGGACATGCTCCAGAAGCTGCCCACCGCCCGCGATCCGTGGGTCCTGATGGAGATGACGCCCGGCATGGTCATGAACACCCAGAACGTCGGCGGCAGCGAGGGCGGCCAGCAGAGCCGCGGCTACGCCCATGGGACCATGACCGACCAGACCCAGTACAACCTGGACGGCATCCAGGTCACGGACGCCGCGGCCGCGGGGGCCACGGCCATGTACTTCGACTTCGATTCCTTCGCCGAGATCTCGGTCGAAACGGGCGCCCACGCCGTCGACATCCAGTCGAGCGGGGTCGTCCTCAACATGATCACCAAATCCGGCGGCAACAAGTTCAGCGGCGGGATCAGCCTCTACGGCGAGGATGAGACCTTCCAGTCCAACAACATCCCGGACACCCCGGCCTACGACGGCGTCGGGTTCGGCAATCCCACGAAATACCTCTACGACTACGGCGGCGAGCTGGGCGGCCCCATCCTCAAGGACAAGCTCTGGTTCTACACGGCCTTCCGGCGGACCGAGATCAACAAGTACATCATCGGCTACGAGATCGACGGCCAGCCGGGCACCGAGTACTCGGACCTCATGCACTGGACGGGCAAGATCACCGGTCAGCTGGCCAAGAACAACCGCATCATGGGTTGGGTCAACTACGACTCCAAGGCCATGCCCAATAGGGGCGCCGGCCCCCGCCGGCCCCCCGAAACGACCTCCTTCCAGGACTCGCCCTCCTGGTTCTTCCACGTCGAGGACACCTGGACGCTGAGCCCGAACCTCCTCGTGAACTTCAAGCTCGGCTACTACGACATGTACTACCAAATGGCCCCTCAGCCGTCCGTGAACATGGACCAGCCGGCGGTCCTGATCTACTATTCCGAGCCTTACCGACGGATGTATGAGGACGCCTATTACCAGTATACTTGGTACTACAGCGACCGGTACTCGTTGACGGCCTACGCCGACTACTTCAAGGACGACCTCCTCGGAGGCGATCACGAGATCAAGGTCGGCTTCGACTACCAGAAGACGCCGTTCCATACGGACCGGAAATTCCCGGGAAATCACCTGCTCTATTTCGACTATCCGGATCGGACGGGGTCCTACCGCGTCTGGACGTTCCGCGAGGTCCAATGGTCGCAGACGAACGACGTCTACTCCGCCTTCATCCAGGACATCTTTACCCTGAAAAAGAACCTGACCATCAACCTCGGCCTGAGGTTCGACAGCACCCACATGCACACGAACGAAACCGATACCGCCGGGAACATCTGGACGGACTACTACACCACGCGGACGGGAGAGCCCGTGGCCACCCACTCCCCGGCCAGGAAGAACGTCGTGGCCTGGAACGTCCTCTATCCTCGAATCGGGCTCACCTATGACCTTTTTAACGACGGGTCCACGGTCTTCAAGATCAACCTGGCCCGCTACTCCTACCAGGTCAACTACGACCCGGCCTGGAGGATCATCGACACCGGCACCTGGGAGGTCGACTATTCCTGGGATGACGCCAACGAGGATGCGCAGGCCCAGACGGACGAGCTCGGCAGCATCAGGTTCGTCGACATCGCCTCCAAGTACTCGATCGATCCCAACCTGAAGGCCCCCTACATCGATGAAGCCGTCATCGGCTTCGAGAGGAAGCTGACCAACGACATCGGCCTCAGCCTGAACTTCATGTACCGCGAGAACAAGCGTCTCTTCTACGAGTACAACCTGGCCAACGATCCGGTGGCGGACTACACGCCCATCGAGGTCCAGGACCCCGGCCCGGACGGCGAATACGGCACGGCCGACGATGGCGGCTTCGCCACGGTCTACGATCTGGCGGCAGACAAGGTCGGGCTGATCGACTATTACATCACCACCCGGGAAGGCTACAAGAACTCCTACCGCGGCGTGGAGCTCGTCCTCCGCAAAAGATTCTCCCACAAGTGGCTGGGCCAGGCGTCCGTGACCTACGGCCGCACCAACACCAAGCTCCCGATCACGGCCGTCAACGACCCCAACAACAGGGTCTTCAACGACGGCGTCGTCTCGTGGAACGACTCCCCTTGGATCATCAAGGTCGTCGGCAGCTACGAGCTGCCCTTCGGATTCACTTTGGGCGGCTTCTTCAACTACCGCGCCGGCCTGCCGGCCCAACGGTACTACTACTACCCGGACGTGAACCAGGACGCCATCAACGTCGAGTTCGAGAAGTACGGGACGCACCGCTATCCCGCCATGACCATCTTCGATCTGAGGCTGAGCAAGGTCTTCCGCTTCAAGAGGATCGGCACGTTCGAGGTCATGGCCGACGTCTTCAACACCTCAAACGCCAATACGACCCTGGATTGGGACAACGAATCGTGGAGTGGATATCACCAGATCCTGATGGTCCTCGCCCCGCGGATCCTCAGGCTCGGTTTGAAATGGCAGTTCTAGGCCCGGACTGACAGCGGTCATCGACTCTTCAAAGGGGAACTCCCGCGAGTTCCCCTTTTCTTTTCAATATGCTATGCTGATGCCGTGTTCGTGGAAGTGGCTGTTGCGGCTGACCCGGCCCGACGTCCCATAAAAACAGGGTCGACCGATCCCCGCAGAATTCCCTCGATTCGGTTCCGGGTCGTGACCTGTCTCCTCCTCGGCGGGATCCTGGCCGTTTTCGCCCGGCCGGCCGGCGCTGTCCCCGGGAAGCCCAACCTTCTCGTCGTCACCGTCGACACCCTGCGCGCCGACAGGGTCGGGGCCTACGGGCACAAGGGGGCCCGGACGCCGTCCATGGACAAGCTGGCCCGGCGGGGGGTCCTCTTTTCCCGGGCTTTCAGTCATGTCCCACTGACCCTCCCGTCCCACTGCACGCTCTTCACGGGCTTCCTGCCTCTCACCCACGGCGTCCGCGATAACGGCGAGCGCCTCCGGCCGACGCCCGCGACGCTGGCCGAGATCGCCCGCGGGCGGGGGTATTCCACGGCCGCGTTCGTGGGGGCCTTCCCCCTGGATTCGCGGTTCGGCCTGGACCGGGGCTTCGAGACCTATGATGACCTCTATGGCAGCCGGAACAGGGTCCGGGACATGGCCTTCGTCGAACGGCGGGCCGAAGATGTGAACAGGAAGGCCGAGGCATGGATCCGGATCCACAGCCGGGAGCCTTTTTTCGTTTGGGTCCACTATTTCGACCCCCATGCCCCATATGATCCGCCTCCTCCCTTCGACAGGGATTTCGCCGGCCGGGAGTACGACGGAGAGATCGCCTACGCCGATGAGTGCTTGGGGAAGCTCATGAAGGCCCTGGAGGAGTTCGGCCGCGCCGACGACACCCTGGTCGTCCTGACGTCCGACCACGGGGAGGGGCTGGGCGCCCACGCGGAGAAGACCCACGGGATCTTCATCTACGACCCGACCTTGCACGTTCCGCTGATCATCGCCGGACCCGGGCCCCTGCCGCGGGGCCGGACGGTCGAGGCCCAGGTCGGCCTTGCGGACGTCCTCCCGACCGTGCTGGACCTCATGGGCTGGCCGCCGCAAGGGGATCTGCCGGGCCGGTCCATGGTCCCGATGATGACGCGTCCGGGGGCCGGCCGCGAGGGCTCCGGGCGGACCCTTTACATCGAGTCCATGGCCCCGCTGCTCGGCCGCAACTGGGCCCCGCTCCGGGGTGTCCGCACGTCCGAATGGAAGTACATCGACGCCCCGGCCGCCGAGCTCTACGATCTCAAGGCCGATCCCGGCGAAACCGTCAACATCCACGGCGGCCGCGCGGAGGTCGTCCATCGGCTCCGCGGGGAGATGGAGACCATGATCAAGCGGCAGGCCGCGCCGCCTCCCGACACGGCGCCGGGCCCGGCCCTCGACCGCGAGGCGAGGCAAAAGCTCCAGTCCCTCGGATATCTCAGCAGCGGCGTCGCCCCGGCAACGACACCCCGGCCGGACCCCAAGACGATGATCGCCCTCGACAACCTGTTGAGCGACGCCGTGAACGCCTCGGAGACCGGCCGGCTCGAGGAAGCGGAAGCGATGTACAAGGATATCCTTCGCCGTCAGCCGGATTACATCATCGGCTATGATTACGCCGCCTACAATCTCACCAAGATGGGCCGGGGCGGCGACGCCATCCGTCTTCTCGAAGAGGCCGTCGGCCGCGGCCTGGCCACCGACCAACTCCTGGCCCATCTCGGCCTGTATTACCAGGAGGCCGGCCGGCTCGAGGAGTCCGTCCGCGCCCTGGAAAAGGCCTTGGCGCTCAATCCGGATGCCGCTGAGCCCCACAACGACATCGGCGTCAGCCTATATAAGAGCGGCCGCGTCGAAGAGGCGGCCGTGGCGTTCCGGAAGGCCCTGTCGCTGAATCCGCACTACGCCATGGCCATGAACAACCTGGGCAACTGCTACCTGGCCCAGAAAAGCTATCCGGAAGCGGCGGAGCGGTATCGATCGGCTATCACCATGGACGACCGGCTGGCCTCCGCCCATAACGGCCTGGCCGCGGTCTTATACCGCCAAGGCCGGGTCGACGAGGCGGTGAAGCTCTGGGAAAAATCCCTTGAGATCGAACCCCGTCAGACCGAGGCGCTCTACAACCTCGGGCGGGTCTACCTGAGGCTGGGCCGGAAAGAGGACGCGCTCCGGCGCTTCGAGCTCTTCGTCCGGTATGCATCTCCCCGGCAGGATGCCAAGGACATCGAGGAGGTCAAGGGCGTCATCGAGAGGCTGAAGAAGGAGAGGCATGAGTCCTAGGTCCAAGAGAAGAACCGGTATCCTATCGTTGCTCGCCCTCGTCCTCCTATGGATCGCGGTCCCGGTCTCGACCTCAGGGCAGACCCGGGCGGCCCTGAAAAACCTTCCTCAGCGGTTCCGGGAATGGCTGGAAAAAGAGGTTGTCTACATCATCAGCGCCAGGGAGCGCGACGTCTTCCTCCGGCTCGGGAACGACCGGGAGCGGGACATCTTCATCGACGCCTTCTGGAAGCAGCGGGATCCCACGCCGGGAACGCCGGCGAACGAGACCAAGGAAGAGCACTACAAGAGGATCGCCTATGCCGACGAGTTCTTCTCGCGCGACACGACCCGGCCCGGCTGGATGACCGACCGCGGGAGGATCTACGTCATCCTCGGACCTCCCCTGGATATCAGCCGGTTCGAAGGGGAATCTTATGTCTACCCGACGTTGATCTGGTCCTATGCCGGCCGGCCGGAACTCGGCCTGCCGTCTCATTTCGACATCGTCTTCTTCAAGCGGAAAGGCGCGGGGGAATACGTCCTCTACAGCCCGGCCCAGGACGGCCCCGCGAGTCTCCTCGTCAACTTCCGCGGCGACCCGACAAGCCTCTCGGCCGCCTACGAACAGCTCCGCAAATTCAACGCCCGTCTGGCCGAGGTCTCCCTTTCCCTCATTCCCGGGGAGGGACTTCCCCTCGGCCAGCCGTCCCTGGCCTCCGACATGTTGATCGGCCGCGTCCACGGCCTCCCTGAAAAAGCCGTTGATCCCGGGTACGCCGAGGCCCTGCTTAGGTTCAAGGATGTCATCGAGATCGATTACACGGCCAACTACATCGATAGTGACAGCTTGGTCTCGATCATCCGGGACGACTCCGGCCTCTTCTTCGTCCATTATGCGGTCCAGCCGGCGAAACTGTCGCTCTTGTCCCACGACGGGAAGGCCAGCGTCAACTTCGCGCTCAACGGGATCGTCACGGCCTCGGACGGCCGCGTCATCTTCCAGTACGACAAGACCTTCCCGCTGGATTTCGGCGAAGGCCAGATCGAGGACGTCCGGAAGACGGGCATCCTCATCGAGGATGCTATTCCCCTGGTCTCGGGGGAATACAACTTCAGCCTCCTCCTGAAAAACACCGTCTCCAAGGAGTTCGCGTCCTTCGAAAAACGGATCGCCGTGCCCGGCGCCCGGCCCGCCGAGTTTGGGATGAGCCCTCTCCTGCTGGGCTATCGGGCGAAGCGATTGCCCGCCGCGCCGCGCCAGGTCAAGCCTTTTCGCGCCGGCGACATCCAGATCTCCTGCCAGCCGGGCCGAACCTTCGCCTCAGGGGAAACCCTGGCCGTTTTCTTCCAAGTCTTCGCCATGCCCGACGATCTGCGGAGGACGGGACGCGCGGAGTTCGTTTTTGAGCGGCAAGGCCGGGAGTTCCTGCGGAGCGAGGTCCCGCTCAAGGACCTGCCGGCGATGGATGTCGTTCAGGAATTCCCCCTGCGGACTTTCCCCCCCGATTACTACAAGCTTCGGGTGACCCTCCGCGACGCGCAAGCCCGGACGGCGGTCACCGCCGACGCGGATTTCGTGGTCTCGCCTCTCGCGGAGATCCCGAGGCCCTGGGTCGTGGCCAAGGTCATGCCGCCGGCCGACAACGCCATGTATGCCTATCTCGCGGGCGGCCAGCTCGTGAAGGCGGGCGATCGGGATGGCGGCGGCGAGCTCCTGGCCAAGGCTTACCGCGCGAATCCCAATATGCTGGATTACGCCCTGGCTTATTCCGAATGGCTGGTTCGGAGCGAGGAGTACGCGAGGGCCAAAGACGTCCTCAGCCCCTTTTCCAAAGCGACGGGAGAAAAACACGAGGTCCTGGCCCTCCTGGGGACCTGCAGTCAAGCCCTGGGACAGTACCGGGAGGCCATCCTTTATTACCGGACTTACCTTGACCGGGCCGGGATGAGGCTGGATATCCTGAACTCCATCGGCCAGTGCGCATTCGAGCTGGGGGATCTCGAAGAGGCCCGGACCGCTTGGGAAAAATCCCTGGCTATCAATCCTCAGCAGGATCGTGTCAGGGAGAACCTCGACCGGATCAAGAAGTAGTCCATTCCCATAACTATGGCCCGCAACATTGGGATATTTTTCGCCCTCTGCCCATCATGCCTGCCCGCCGGTTCCTGACCGTTTCAGGCCCGACGGGCCGTAATAACGCGAGGCTGGCCGGCCAGGTCCCAGGCCGTCTCGATCTCGGTCCAACGTTTGCCGAATAGGGAAAGGACCCTGTCGCGCTGGCCGTCTCCGATCTCGAAGATGAGGTAGCCGCCCGGCCTCAAGAACGTCCCGGCCCGGCGGATCAGCCGCTCGATCAGCTCCAGCCCGGACTCCCCGGCGAGGAGGGCCCGCCGCGGCTCGAAGTCCCGGACCTCGGGCGGCAGCCCGTCCCACTCGCCCCGCGAAATGTACGGCGGGTTGGACACGATGAAATCGAAGCGGACGCCCGTCCCGCGGAAGGCCGAGAAGAGGCTGCATCTGTGGAATTGGATATGCCCGGCCTTATGGAGCGCAGCGTTCCGCCGGGCGACGCGCAACGCCCGTTCCGAAATGTCCACGGCCTGGATGCGGGCCCGCGGCAGCTCCTTGGCCAGGGCGACGGCGATGCAGCCGCTGCCCGTGCCGACGTCGAGGATGGACTCGTCCTCCCGCGTCGCCAGCCCGAGGACTTTTTCGACGAGGACCTCGGTCTCCGGCCTCGGCACCAGGACGGACGGCGAAACCTCGAACGGGATGGACCAGAATTCCTTCTTGCCGGTGAGATAGGCCAGCGGCACGCCGTCGAGCCGCCTCCCGACGAGCCTCAGGAAAAAGGCCTCCGCTTTCGAGGAGCACGGTTTGTCGGGGGCGGCGAGGAACCGTGCCTCCGTGACGGCCGCGGCCCGGAGAAGGAGGACCTTGGCTTCGAGAACGGCCTGGGGCCGGTCGCCTAAAAGGGCGATCCCGTTCCGGTAGAGCTCGCCGAGGGTTTTCTTAGATTCCAACGTCCTTGGCCTGGCCGGAGTCGCGCGGCATCTCGCCCAACGCCTGGGCCTGGGACTGGAGGACGAGCCTGGCCAGGATGTCGTCCAGGTCGCCGGCGAGGATGCCCTCCATGTTGTGGAAGTTCTCATTCAGCCGGTGGTCGGTGATCCGCGACTGGGGGAAGTTGTAGGTCCGGATCTTCTCGCTCCTCTCCCCCGTTCCGACCTGGGACCGCCTGTTCTGGGCGATCTCGGCCTGCTGTTCCCGCTGGGCGATGTCCATGAGCCGGGCGCGCAGGACCCGCAGGGCCCTCTCCTTGTTCCGGTGCTGGGATTTCTCGTCCTGGCAGGAGACGACGAGGCCCGACGGCTTGTGGGTGACGCGGATCGCGGTGTAATTCCGGTTGACGCTCTGTCCGCCCGGGCCGGACGAGCCGAAGGCTTCGATCTTGAGGTCCTTGGGGTCGATCCTGAGTTCGATCTCGTCGACCTCCGGCAGGACGGCCACGGTCGCCGTCGAGGTGTGGATGCGGCCGGAGGCCTCGGTCTTGGGCACGCGCTGGACGCGGTGGACGCCGCTCTCGTACTTGAGGAGCGAGTAGGCGCCCTTGCCGCGGATGTTGCCGATCGCTTCCTTGAGGCCGCCGATCGGCGAGAAACTCGTGTCGACGACCTCGAGCTTCCAGCCCTTTTTTTCGGCGAACCGCGAGTACATCCGGAAAAGGTCCTGGGCAAACAGCGACGCTTCGTCCCCTCCCGCCCCGGCCCGGATCTCGAGGATGACGTTCTTCTCGTCGTTGGGGTCCTTGGGCAGGAGCATGGTCCGGAGCTCGTCGACGAGGGCTTTCTCCCTCGTCTCGAGCTCCTCGGTCTCGCCCTCGGCCATGCGCCGGAGCTCCGGCTCCGTCTTGGGATCGGCCAGGAGGCGGCGGGCCTCCTCGCGGTCCTTGCGGACGCGCTTGTACTCTTCATACTTCCGGAAGGCGGGCTCGAGCTCGGCCCGTTCCTTGGCCAGGGCGCGGATCTTCTGGGGGTTGGCGGCGATCGCGGGGTCGGAAAGCGCTGCCGTCAGCCGGCGATACTTGTCTTCGATCGCCTGTAGTTCCTGGATCATCGAGACGATTTTTTAGTCTTCGCGAGGCTCTTGACGTCCCTGGCGGTCTTGACGTCCTTGGCCGTCTTGAAGTCCTTGGCGTCGCCGAATTTCTTCTTGAACTTCTCGACCCGGCCGGCGCTGTCGATGAACTTCTGCTTGCCGGTGAAGAACGGATGGCACTGGGAGCAGATCTCCACCCGGATCTCCTTCTTCGTGGACCTCGTCTTGAACGTGCTGCCGCAGGCGCAGGTCACGACGCATTCCTGGTATTCGGGGTGGACGTCTTTCTTCATGGGACGATCTCCTTGAGCGCGGTATTATAGCAGATTCTAAGGGCCGCCGCAAAACGCGGGGATGTCGGTGGATCTCCTCTCGAATTCGGCCCAATCGACGGAAAAAACGGGATTTTTCCGGCCCGTTCTCACGACGTCCTTGTACCGCCGGGAATCGAAGTAGTCCTTGAGGGGGCGGGTCATGGGATAGAGCTGTTCCTCGGCCGCCCATTCGTAGACCGTGCCGTCCTCCCGCCTCAGGCAGTTCAGGTGGACGACCCAGGCCAGCTGTCGGAACGGCATGTGGCTGAAGGTCCGGCGGATGGCCAGGACCTCGGCTTCCTTGCGCGGATTCCAGAAGTGGAAGTACCGCGAAAAAAGGACGGCGTTGTGGAAGTAGGCCGGGAAGGCCAGGAGGCAGTCCTTGTGGATCAGCCGGGCGAGGTAGAGGAACAGGTCCATGATCTTCGCCCGCAACCTCAGTCCGGGACGCGTCTGGCCGGGCAGGGGCGCGAACGGCTCGCCGGGCTTGACAAGGGGGTTCTGGAGGGTCAGCCATTCGAAGGCCAGGGCCTTTTGCGGCGGCAGGAGCGGCAGGCCCTCCGCCGTCTCCTTGGGGACGAACTCGGTCTCCTTGACCTTGACGTCGACGATGAGGTTCTCCGGCCCCGGCTCGCGCAGGTAGATCTGGAGCCTCTGGAGGGGGTAAGCGGACGAATCGAGCTCGTAGGCGAGCGGCCAGAGGAAGCGCTTGCGGGCCTCCTTGAGGAACCCCTTCTTGTTGAGGACGGCCAGGACCTCGTTGAGAGAGTAGCGGCCGAGGAAGAGGGAGCTGCCTTTCTTTGCGGCCAACTCGGTGAAGATCTCGCGCTCGTCGACGAGCGGCGCCTCTTTCCAGAACGGGGCCGCCGCGCTCCCGGTTTTTTTCATGGTCTCATTTTAAGGGAACGCGGCGCGCGGGGCAAGCCCGTCTTCGGCCGTTTCGCCGCGGTTTCGGCGTCGGCGGGCCCGGCCTCGCCGGCCGCGGCCGCGGCCTCCGGAACGAACAGGGCGAGGACGTCGTCGCCGAGAGCTACCCGGCGCTCGAGCTTGAAGTCCCCGAGCTTGGGCTTGATCTTGAAGTAGTGGCGGAGGACGATGAGGCCGCCCGGCTTGAGAAGGTCCCGCTTGCGGATGACCCTGAGCGGGTTCCGCTCCTCGAGGAGCCGGTAGGGCGGGTCGAGGAAGATGATGTCGAAGCGGACGCCTTTCTTGGCCAGGTCGATGACCGCCCGGTTGAACTCCCGGTGGAGGACGACCGACTTCTCCTCGGCCCCGCACTTGGCGACGTTCAGCCGGATGACCTTGACCGAAGGGTAGAACTCGTCGACGAAGACGACCCGGCCGGCGCCGCGGCTCAAGGCCTCGAGGCCGACCGAACCCGTCCCCGAGAAGCCGTCGAGGCAGACGCTCCCCTTGATCCGGTCGCCGACGATGCTGAAGAGCGCGCCCTTGACCTTGTCCTGCATCGGCCTGACCAAGGGGCTGGGCACGAGCTTCAGGCGCCTGCCCTTGTAAATGCCGCTGATGACCCGGATCATTCTCTCCCCCTCCTCTTCCCTTTGTCCGTTCAGTAGATGACGACGACGCGGCCCGGCCGCGTCTCGAGCCGAAGGACCCCGGGCGGAAGGTCGTACCAGTCCTTGAGGCTCGCCGGCTCGACCCCCTGCAGGCGGGCGACGACGTCGATGATGACGTCGACGAAGGCCGGCGCGATCGGCTGGGTGCCGAGGAAAAGGCTGTCGATGTTGATCCTGATCTTCCCGTCCCGGGTCTCGCTGCGGGCCGCGAAGAGCAGGTCCTGCTTCTGCGGCAGGATGCCCGAAACTCGGGGCTTGCCGAGGTCGATGGTGATGCGCCCCTCGAACTTGTCGCCGGCGAGAAGCTTGAACTCCGCGGCCTTGACGTAAGGCCCGCTCTCGGCATCGAGCCGGCAGGCGGCGTAGGCGTTGAGCTCGGCTTCGGTGAAGGTCAGGCTCCGGGAACCCGGCGCCGGTCCGGGCCGTCCCTGTTCCGCCTCGATCTTGTCAAGGGCGGTGAAGATCCCGGCCGCCCTGGCCCGGACCTCGGAGCTGACCTGGCCGCCGGCTCCGGTCCGGGCGGGCGAACGTGTCGCGACCGTGGCCATGGTCACGATGATCGCAAACGTCAGCAGAGCCGTTTTTTTCATGGCGGTCGAACCTTCTTCCCCATATTAGCAGATTACGGTTCACGAGAAAACAAGGGAAGAGGGCGCGGAGAGCAGGAGACCGAGGGACGACGGGGTGATGTCGAACGGCCTCTTTAGGAAAAGGGCGCGGAGCCGTCCGGACCCGTGTCCCGCCTCGAACCCGCCCAGGCGATGGCGGCGATGGCGGCCAGGATCCCGGCGGTGTCCACGGCCCAGTCGAACGGACTGCCGAACCGATTCGGGACGAAGGACTGGAGAAGTTCATCGAGGAAACCGTAGGCGATGGCTATGGAGGCCGCCTGGAGCGCCTTCGGCTTGGACCAAGTCGGGCCTCGTCCGGCGCGGAAGGCCCGGTAGAGAAGGAAGGCCAGGAAACCGTACTCGATGAAGTGGAGGGTCTTACGAAAAACGATGTAGACCAGGCCGAGGGTCCGGGCGGAAGCGTGCGGCGCGAACCATCTAAAGACGTCGGCGAAGACCTCGAAGATGCGGCTCGAGCCCAGGGCCGGGTTTCCCAACGGGAAAATAAAGGCCATCCAGAGGAGCGGCGGCAGGCCGTAGACGGCGAACTTCTTCCAGGAGGACATCTCGGCCATCAGGATATCATGGACTTCACGAGTTCTCCATAGGACCACGAGATTTTTTTCCTGGCGAAGCGGCGGACGAGGTCGCCCCGGGTCCGCCCGCCGCTTTCTTGACAGCCCCCGGCCCCTCCTCTATACTCTATATTCCATTCTTTCGCGCGGGATCGACCCATCATGACGCAGACGGAAAAAGCAAGGAAAGGTGTCCTCACTCCTGTCTTGAGAAAGGTCGCCGCGGCCGAGGGCATGGCCGCGGACATGCTGGCCGGGCTCGTCGGCCGCGGCCTCGCCGTCATCCCCTTCAATCCGAACCACTCCCCCGCCCGTCCCGCCGGCATCGGCCAGGGCCTCCGGACCAAGGTCAACGTCAACATCGGCACTTCGCGCGACTTCCCGAGGCTCGCCGACGAATTGCGCAAAGTCATGATCAGCCTCCAGCACGGGGCGGACACCCTGATGGACCTGAGCACGGGCGGCGACCTGCGCAAGATCCGCAAGGCCATTCTCGCCCGGACGCCGGTCCCGCTGGGAACCGTGCCCATCTACCAGGCGGCGGTCAAGGCCATCGACCGCCGGGCGACCATCGTCGATATGGCCGAAGAGGACCTTTTCGAGGCCGTCGAATCCCAGGCCCGCGAGGGCGTCGACTTCATGACCGTCCACAGCGGGCTAACCCTGAAGGCCATCGACCGCCTGAAAAAGCAGGGCCGTGTCGCCGACGTCGTCTCCCGGGGAGGCGCCTTCCACCTCGCCTGGATGCTCCACAACGAAAAGGAAAACCCCTTCTACGCCCGGTTCGACCGCCTGCTCGAGATCGCCCGGCGCTTCGACGTCACCCTCAGCCTGGGCGACGGCCTCCGTCCCGGCTCGATCCTGGACGCCACCGACCGCCCCCAGATCGAGGAACTCCTGACGCTCGGCGAGCTCGTCAAGCGCGCTTTGGAGGCCGGGGTCCAGGTCATGGTCGAGGGCCCGGGCCACGTCCCGCTCGACCAGGTCGAGATGAACGTGCGCCTCCAGAAGCGGGTCTGCCACGCCGCGCCGTTCTATGTCCTCGGCCCCCTGGTCACCGACATCGCCCCCGGCTACGACCACATCGTCTCGGCCATCGGCGGGGCCGTCGCCGCCGCGGCCGGCGCCGATTTCCTCTGCTACGTCACTCCGGCCGAGCACCTCGGCTTGCCCAGCGATGACGACGTCCGCGAGGGGCTCATCGCCTCGAAGATCGCCGCCCACGCGGCCGACATCGTCAAGGGCGTTCCCGGCGCCCTCGAGCGCGACCTCGCGCTCGCCCGGGCCCGGAAGCGTCTCGATTGGGAGACCCAGCGACGATTGGCCATCGACCCCGCGAAGTTCGCGGCCGTCCGGAAGAGGCGGAAAACCCGCACCAAGGCCTGCTCCATGTGCGGGGATTTCTGCGCCATGCGGATCGTCAGCGAATTCCTCGGCTCCGGAGGGAAGGCCGATGGCGATTGCGCCTAGGGGCCTCCACTTCGGGACGGCCGGCGTCCCCCTCTCGTCCGCCGACGACTCCAGCCTGGCCGCGATCGAGCGCATCAAGGCGCTCGGGCTCGACTGCCTGGAGATCGAGTTCGTCAAGGGCGTCAAGATGGGCTTCGACACGGCCCGCAAGGTCCGCGAAAAGGCCGCGGCGCTGGGCGTCCGGCTGAGCGTCCACGCCCCCTATTTCATCAACCTCAACTCCGAGGACCCCGGCAAGCGCCTCCAGAGCCAGGAGCGCCTCCTCAACACCGCCCGGGTCGGGGCCGCCTGCGGCGCGGCGAGCGTCGTTTTCCACGCCGCTTTCTACGGCAAGGATTCGGCGGAAAAGACCTACGAGGCCGTCAAGAGAGAGCTGGGCGCGGTCCAGTCCATCGTCCGGACCGAGCGCCTGGCCGTCACCCTCCGGGTCGAGACGATGGGCAAGCGGTCCCAGTTCGGGTCGCTCGACGAGGTTCTGACCCTCTGCCGCGACGTCGCCGGGCTCCAGCCCTGCCTCGATTTCTCTCACCTCTACGCCCGGGAGGGGAGGATCAACTCCTACACGGACTTCCACCGGGTCCTGAGCAAGGTCGCGAGAAAGCTCGGGCCGCGGGCCCTGCGCAACGTCCACATCCACATCGCCGGCATCCACTACGGAGATAAGGGCGAGATCAAGCACCTCAACCTCGAGGAGACGGATTTCCGCTACGACGAATGGCTCCAAGCCCTGCGCGACCTGGGCGTCGAGGGCATGGTCATCTGCGAGAGCCCGAACCTCGAGGAGGACGCCCTGATGCTGAAAAAGCTCTACCGGGCCCAAAGGGCGAGATAATAAGGAGGGGACACATGAGATGGCAGGGAAGACGCAAGAGCGACAACGTCGAAGACCGGCGGGGGATCGGCGGCCGAGGCCTCGCGGTCGGAGGCGGCTTGGGCGGCCTGGTGATCGTTGTCCTGTACTTCCTCCTCGGCGGCAATCCGTCCGAGATCACAGAGAGCCTCCAGGTCGACGGGCCGCTGGCGACCACGGGGGCTGGGCAGCCGCTCAGCGAGAAGGACAAGGAGATGGGCGATTTCGTCTCCGTCGTCCTGGCCGACATCGAGGACGTTTGGAAGGCGCAGTTCCAGCAGATGGGACAGGGCTATCGCGAGCCGAAGCTCGTCCTGTTCACGGGCCAGGTCGATTCAGCCTGCGGCTACGCCGGTGCGTCCTCGGGCCCGTTCTATTGTCCCGGGGACTCGAAGGTCTACATCGACCTTTCGTTCTTCGAGGACATGCAGCGCAAGCTCGGCGCCCCGGGCGATTTCGCCCTGGCCTACGTCATCGCCCACGAGGTCGGCCACCACGTCCAGAACCTGCTCGGCATCAACGACCAGGTCATGGCCAAGCGAGGACGGCTGAGCGAACGGGACTTCAACCAGCTCATGGTCCGCATGGAGCTCCAGGCCGATTTCCTGGCCGGCGTCTGGGCCCACTACGCCAGGCAGTCGACGGACTTCCTCGAATCGGGCGACATCGAGGAGGGCATCAACGCGGCCGGCGCGGTCGGCGACGACAGGATCATGAAGCAGACGCAGGGCTACATCGTTCCGGACGCGTTCACTCACGGCACGTCCGAACAGCGGGTGCGCTGGTTCAAGAAGGGGCTGGAGACCGGCGACATCCGCCAGGGCGACACGTTCGGCGCCGCCAATCTCTAGCTCCCCGGCCGGCAGGGAGCGGACTCTTGGGAGCGACCGGCAGAATAGCGGCGGAGCGGCTCGAAGCCGCTATTCTGGTAAATATCTTAAACAAATCCTGAATTACTCTTCGCTACTGGTTCGCTGTGGGCCGATTTGTTGGTTTGACCCTGATTCGCCCCGGGCATATAATAGCGCTTCATCCAAAATCGCTAAGGAGAGGCACATGGTCGAAATCCGTTTCCACGGCCGCGGCGGCCAGGGCACCGTCGTCGCCTCCAAGATCCTGGCCGACGCCATCGCCAAGGAGGGCAATTGGGTCCAAGCCTACCCCGAGTTCGGCGTCGAGCGGCGGGGCTCCCCCGTCGTCGCTTTCATCCGCATCGACGACAAGCCGATTTACGATAAGAGCCGGATCTACACGCCCGACAGCGTCGTCGTTGTCGACCCGACGCTCGTCGAGGCCATCGACATCACGGACGGCCTCAAGCCGGGCGGGACGATCATCATCAACAGCGACCGGCGGCCCGAGGCCTTCCCCTTCCACGGCAAGTTCAAGGTCCGGACGATCAACGCCACGGAGATCGCCGTCAAGAACAGGCTGGGAACGCTGGCCGCCCCGATCGTCAACACGGCCATCGCCGGCGCCGTCATCAAGGTCCTCGGCCTGACCAAGCTCGAGTCCCTGGCCGCGGCCATCCGTGAGGACATCTCCATCAAACCGGAGGACAACGTCAAGGCGGCCCAAGAGGCCTACGAGTTGGCCTGAGGGAGAGATCACATGAGGGAAAAGAAAGCCAAAAAGATCGTCTTCAACTCGGCCGAGGAGATGCCGCTGATGATCGCGTCCGTTGGCAGCCAGACCCACAACCTGACGGGCGCCTGGCGGAACATCCGCCCCGAGATCGACCTTGGGAAGTGCCTCAAGTGCGGCATCTGCTGGAAGTTCTGCCCCGAGCCGTCGATCGACATCGTCGACGAATGGCCCGTCGTCGACTACGACTACTGCAAGGGCTGCGGCATCTGCGCCGAGGAATGCCCGGCGAAGTGCATCGTCATGGTGGAGGAGCGGAGATGAAGAAAGTCATGATGGGCAACCACGCGCTGTCCTACGGCGCCATGCTTTCCCGCTCGCAGGTCATCGCCGCCTATCCCATCACGCCGCAGACCCAGGTCGTCGAGCTCCTGTCGGAGATGTGCGCCGACGGGACGCTCGACGCCCGGTTCATCAAGGTCGAGTCCGAGCATTCGGCCATGGCCGCGTGCATCGGCGCCTCGGTCGCCGGGGCGCGGACGTTCACCGCGACCTCGGCCCAGGGGCTGGCCTTGATGCACGAGATGCTCCACTGGGCCTCGGGCGGGCGCCACCCCGTCGTCATGGGCAACATCAACCGGTCCATGGCCCCGGGCTGGTCGATCTGGACCGACCAGAACGACAGCCTGTCCGAACGGGACACGGGCTGGATGCAGTATTACTGCGCCTCGAACCAGGAAGTCCTGGACACGGTCATCCAGGCCTTCAAGGTCTCCGAGGCGCTGATGATCCCGGGCATGGTCGTCCTGGACGCCTTCGCCCTGTCCCACACCTACGAGGTCGTCGACGTCCCGGACCAGGCCGCGGTCGACAAGTACCTGCCGCCGTTCAAACCCGAGATCCGGCTGACGCCGAACGACCCCCGGGCCTTCGGCGGCCTGACCGGCGCGGAGCACTACATGGAGCTCCGCTACAAGCTCCAGAAGGACATGGAGAAGGCGCCGGCCCTGATCGAGGAGACGGGCCGCGAGTTCGAGAAGATGTTCGGCCGCAACCTCGGCCTCGTCGACGCCTACAAATGCGACGACGCCGAGTTCGTCTTCGTCACCTCGGGGACGGCGGGCTTCACGGCCCGCGTCGCCGTCGACGAGCTCCGCCGGTCCGGCGTCAAGGCCGGGAACTTGCGGATCAAGGTCTTCCGCCCCTTCCCGTTCGCCAAGGTCCGCGAGATCCTCAAGAAGGTCAAGAAGGCGGCCGTCGTCGACCGGAACTGCTCCTATGGCGCCCACGGCATCTTCTTCCAGGAAGTGAAATCCGCCCTCTACGGCGAGCCCGGGACACCGCCCGTCTTCGGCTACATCGCCGGGCTCGGCGGGCGCGACATCACCACGGACTCATTCAAGGAAGTCGCCGCCCACGCCCTGGCCAAGGATCGAGCGGACGAAGAGATCGTCTGGATCGGAGTCAAGAAATGAAAAAAGATAAGAAGATGACCCTGACCCTTCCGGCCGAAGAGCTGATGGCCTGCGGCCACCTGGCCTGCCAGGGCTGCGGCGCGGCGCTGGCCATGCGCTACATGCTCAAGGCCCTCGGCCAGAAGACCGTGCTCTGCATCCCCGCCTGCTGCTGGGCGGTCATCGACGGGCCATATCCCTATTCCTCCCTGGACGTCCCCATCTATCACTGCGCCTTCGAGACCGCCGCCTCCACGGCGACGGGCGTCAAGGCCGGGCTGGAGATGACGGGAGATGCGGAAACGACGGTCGTGGCCTGGGCCGGGGACGGCGGCACCTTCGACATCGGCCTCCAGGCCCTGTCCGGGGCGGCCGAGCGGAACGATGACATCATCTACGTCTGTTACGACAACGAAGCCTACATGAACACGGGCATCCAGCGCTCGTCGGCGACGCCCTACGGCGCCTGGACGACGACGACCCCGGTCAAGCATTTCAAGACCCAGCCGAAAAAGGATATCGTCGCCATCCTGGCCGCGCACCGCGTCCCGTACATCGCCACGGCCAGCGTCTCGCATCCCGAGGATTTCTTCAAGAAGATGAAGAAGGCCAAGGACATTAAGGGAACGCGGTTCTTCCACGTTTACGCCCCGTGCCCGACCGGCTGGAAGAGCCGGCCCGAGGACACCGTCAAGCTGGCCAGGATGGCCGTCCAGAACGCCTACTTCCCGCTCCTCGAGATCGAGGACGGCGAAAAGTACACGCTGAACCTGAAGCTCAAGGACAAGAAGCCGGTCAACGACTACGTCCGGATCCAGGGCCGGTTCCGGCACCTGACCGATGAGCAAATCGGCTCCATCCAGGCCGAGGTCGACGCCCGCTGGGAGCGCCTCCTCAAACTCTCCGTCTAAGATAAGAAGGGGTCAAACCTACGGCGGGGAGCGGATTCTGAGGAGCGACCAACAGAAGTGCGGCGGAGTGGTTCGGAGCCGGACTTCTGGGAGATATCTGAATGGTGTTGTTAAGGGCGTAAAAAGTAGGTTTGACCCCTTCTCTTTCCCCCCTTTTTTCACTATAATTTATATCGTATTTGTCAGATTTTGGCGGTTGACCGCAGATCGAGGAGATACCGATGAAGAGACTTCTTGCCGCCGCTTCGGCACTGACGATGTTCACGCTCGCGGTGACCGGGATCGCCTGCGCCCAGGCCAAGACGGAAGCGGAAGCCGTCCCGGCCCCGGATTTCTCGCTCAAAGACCTCCAGGGCAACTCCCTGTCCTTGTCCTCGTATAAAGGCAAGGTCCTGGTCCTCAACTTCTGGGCGACCTGGTGCCCTCCCTGCCGCCGGGAGATCCCCGACTTCATCGAGGCCTACAAGGAGCTCAAGGACAAGGGCCTGGAGATCCTCGGCGTTTCGGTCGACGACGCATCGGCGTCGGCTCTCCTCGAGTGGACCCAGAAGGTAGGGATTAATTATCCGGTCGCCCTGGCTACGCCGGAGATCGTCCAGGACTACGAGCCGGGCGAGTTCATCCCGGCTACGATCATCGTCGACCGCCAAGGTCGCATCCGCTACCGCCAGTCCAGCCTCATGGACAAGGCGACGCTCATCCGCCTTTTCCGGCAATATGAATAAGAAGGGGTCAAACCTTAATTCTTATACTTTTAAACCTAATCTCCGTGCGGGCAGAGATTAAGAACCTAAAAAGTATAAGAATTAAGGTTTGACCCCTTCTGGATTGTCCGCAAGGCCGCCCTTGTGCCATAATTGGGGCGTGGACGCGACCCTCCAGACCCAGCCACCTTCAGGCGTTCCCGAGGGCCTCCCCTTCTGGCTGCTCTGGTTCCTTCTCTGCGTTATCCTGCTCCTCATCGTTTTCATCTTCCTTCGGGACAAGGACCTCCGCCGCAGGATCAGCGCGTTCCTGTCGGGAGCCCGCCGCCACATGCTCCGCCTCCGCCTCCAGGTCAAGCTGAAGAAGGAAAATGAGAAGAAGGCCGGGCTCTGGAGGGAGCTCGGCAAGCTCGCCTGGAAAGAGGACGTGCGGGCGCCCTGCATCGAAGAGGAATGCGGCAAGCTTTCCGGCCTTGAGCAGGAGATCGGCCGTCACCAGAAGACGTGGCACGACGTCTTTTCGCGGATCGAGGTCCTCGGCCGCGAACACGAGGCGGCGCTTGAGCGGTTCCGGGCCCTCGTCAGCGAACAGGAAGAGGCCCGGCGGCCGCACCAGGAGGAGATGCTCGCCCTAGCCAACAAGAAGAAGGAAATTCTCGACCCCCTGGAAGCATCGCTTCGCGAAGCCGAGGCCGCCGAAGCCCAGGTCAGGGCGGTCGAAAAGGACGTCCGTAACGCCGAGGAGAATCCAAAACTCAATGAAGCCGACAGGACGGCCCGGCTGGACAAGGCCCGGGACAAGGCGGCCTCCCTGGCCGGCCTCGTCCGCGCCCTCCGGGAGAAGGCGCCCCTCCTCCAGGAGGAGCGCTACCGGCTGGAGCGCCGCCTTGAAGAGGTCGAGGGCCGAGTGCGCGTCTTCAACGCCGCCATCCACCGGATCGAGGAGGAGTACCGCGAGCGCCTCCAGGTCCGGGAAAAGGAGATCCGGGAGTGGCAGAAGGCGAAGGCGCTCATTCAGGACAAGATCGTCGATGTCAAGCGGCTCATGGAGCCGTTGTTCAAGAATGTCGGCCGCATCCTCGACGAGGCGCGGATCGGCCATGAGGACTTGGCCGTCGTCTACTTTCAGATCGACGGCGTGAACAAGACGATCGCCGACCTCGAGGACCGTCTCGAACATTTAAAATAGGCCGAGGGGATCGTATTCGGCGGATGTCCGCGCTGACTTGTCCCCAATTCAGAGTACAGCTAGAATAGTCGGGTGCCCAAACCCAGCATTTTGGTTCATGTCTGCTGCGCGCCTGACGCCCTGTTCGTCTTCGGCGTCCTCAAGGAAGCTTACGAAGTGACCGGCTTTTTCTCGAACTCCAACATTCATCCCCGCGAGGAGTACGACCTCCGGCTCGAAGAGGCCCGCAAGGTCGCCCGGACCGTCGGCGTCCCCTTACTCGAGGACGAATACGACCCGGCCGGCTGGTTCGCCCTGACCAGGAAATTCAAGGACGAGCCGGAGAAGGGGCGTCGCTGCGACGTCTGCTACGCCGCGAGGCTCCGCCGGACGGCGGAGAGGGCGGCCGGCGAGGGGTTCGACGCCTACGCCACGGTCATGAGCCTCAGCCCCTGGAAAAAGGCCGCCGTCATGAACCGCATCGGCCGTCAATTCGCCGCCCGTTACGGCGTCGCCTTCCTCGAAGCGGACTTCAAGAAGAAGGACGGCTTCAAGAAAAGCGTCGACCTCAGCCGGGCCCACGGGCTCTACCGGCAGGATTACTGCGGCTGTCTCTACAGCCGGGCCGCCGTCGGGAAAAGGTCCTCATCGTGAGGCGGCGGGACCCATGACGACAAGAACGCGCAAGGCCGCGGCGCGCCTGACCGTGTTCGGCGTCGTCCAAGGAGTCGGGTTCCGCCCTTACATCTACCGCCTCGCCCGCGGCTTGGGGCTCGACGGCTGGGTCGAGAACGCCGGCTCGGGCGTCGAGATCCACGTCGAAGGGCCGCCCTCGGTCGTCCGCGAAAAATTCCCCGCCGCCCTGCGCGCGGGCCTGCCGCCCCTGGCCGTCATCGAGAAGCTCGACGTGCGCCCCGCGCCGGTCGAGAACAGCCGGGGCTTCGAGATCCGGAAGACCCGGGACGCCGCGGGATTCGTCTTCATCTCCCCCGACATCGCCACGTGCCCCGATTGCCTCGAGGAGATCGAAACGCCCGGGGAGCGCCGCTACCGCTACGCCTTCACCAACTGCACCAACTGCGGCCCCCGCTACACCATCGTCCGGGGCCTGCCTTACGACCGGCCGCGGACGACCATGTCCGGCTTCCCCATGTGCCCGGACTGCCGCCGCGAGTACGAGGATCCGCTCGACCGCAGGCATCACGCCCAGCCCATCGCCTGCCCGGCCTGCGGGCCGCGCCTGACGCTCCTCGATGCGCGAACCGGACGCAAGCTCCGCGGCGACATCCCCGAGGCCGTCGAGCTCATCCGGGCGGGAAAGATCCTGGCCGTGAAAGGGCTCGGCGGCTTCCACCTCGTCTGCGACCCCTTCGACCGGAAGGCCGTCGCCCGGCTGCGCCGGACGAAGGACCGCCGAACGAAGCCGCTGGCGCTCATGGCCCGGGACGTCGCCGTCGTCGGCCGCTTCGCCGACGCAAGCCCGGCCGAGCGCCGGCTCCTCCTCTCGCCGCGCCGGCCGATCGTTCTTCTCAGGAAAAAGAAGGACATCCCGCTCATCGCGCCCAACCTCGACGAGGTCGGCTTCATGCTGCCCTATACGCCCCTCCACCGTCTTCTTCTCGAGCACCTCGAGCTCGTCGTGGCCACGAGCTCCAACGCCAAGGACGCCCCGATCATCAAGGACGAGGAAGAGGGGATCCGGAAGCTCTGCGACGCCGTGCTGACGCACGACCGTCCGATCGCGACGCGGGCCGACGACTCCGTGGTCAAGGTCGTCAACAAGAGGCCTCTTTTCGTCCGCCGCGCCCGGGGCTACGTCCCCACCCCCCAGTCCGTTCCCGAAGCGCTCCGGTCCGACACCGTCCTCGTCGCGCTCGGCGGCGAGCTCAAGGACACGATCTCCCTCTACAAGAACGGCTACGTCGTCACCAGCCAGTTCCTGGGCGATCTCGACGATTACCGGAATTTCGGCTATTTCGAAGAGACCCTGGCCCATCTCCTGCGCCTCTTCGACGCCAGGCCGGCGGCCGTCGTCACCGACCTCCATCCCGACTTCCGGACGACCCGCTACGCGGCCAAGATGGGCATCCCCCACCATCGCGTTCCGCATCACTTCGCCCACGTCCTCGCCCCGCTCCTTGAGCATGGGCACGTGCCGCAGCGCCGCGTCCTCGGCGTGGCCCTCGACGGCTACGGCTACGGCCAGGACGGGACGGCCTGGGGCGGGGAATTTCTCCTGGCTGATTATGACGGCTACGAGCGTTTCGCCAGGTTCGAGCCCGTGCCCCTGCCCGGCGGCGACCTGGCCGCACGCGAGCCGTGGCGGATGGCCCTGGCCTACCTCGACCGGGCCTTCGGCGCGGACGTCCCCGGCCTCGCCGCCTTCCACAGGATCGGCAATCGGCGCGCGGTCGCCGTCCTCGGAATGATCCGCGGCGGCGTCCGGAGCCCCCTCTCTTCGAGCTGCGGCCGGCTCTTCGACGCCGCTTCGTTCCTCGCCGGCACGGCGCCCGAGCGTCAGGAATTCGAGGCCGAGGCGGCCATGCGCTTCGAGGCCGCCGCCGACGGGGCCTTCCGCGGCGCCTACCCGATCGCCCTGTCCGATCCGGGCCCGGGCCGGCCCGTGGAGATATCCTTCGCGCCGCTCATTCGCTCCTTCGTCCGCGACATCGAAAAAGGAACGCCCGTTGCGGCGGTTTCAGCCAAGTTCCATGATTCCCTGGCCGGCCTCATTGTCCGCGTCGCCGAACGCGCGCGGCGCGAACACGGGACGGGGGATGTTTCGCTCGCGGGAGGGGTCTTCCTCAACAGGCGGCTTCTCGAAAGGACGGAGAGACGGCTCGCCGCGAAGGGGTTCCGCGTTTTCCGGCCGCTGGCTTACTCCCCCAACGACGAATCGCTGTCGCTCGGCCAGATCGCCTGGGGCCTGGCCAGGGTCAAGACCGGCGGAACCTGAGGCCGCCGACGAGCGACAGGATCCCGTTCGAAACGGCGGCTATGGCCGCGCCCGCCGCCCCGCCGATGCCGAAGCCCAGGATCCCGCCGATAATGGAGAACGCCAGCCCTCCCAGGAGGTCACCCTGGTGGTCCACAAAAAAGCCGGGCAGGCCGGCGACGAAACCGGTGAAGAGGCTCGTCACGCCGGCGAGGAGGCCGAAGAGGATCCCCGCGAACAGCCCCAGGACGCCGAAGAACCAGAAAAACGAAATCACGTTGGCGGAGCGGATGACGATCTCTCCGCCCGCCGGCGGCTGGGCCGCTTCGTCCGGCGCGGACAATCCGCCTTCGTCCGCCGCCGTTGGCGTTTCGGGGGCTTCCTCGTCGTGCCGGTTGCCGCAGCGGGCGCAGAACTCGGCTTCGAGGTCGTTCTCGAAGCCGCAGGCGATGCAGATCGCCTTCCTCTCCATCTGGGAAGGAGGCTTGGCTTCGACCCATTCGCCGTTCTCGAAGGCGTACCATTTGCCGCTTTGCGCGCCGATCACCCAGAAGCGGCCCTGATCGTCCCTGATCCGGAGCTGTTTCAGGGAGTCGGCGAACTCCCTCTGGGAGATCTTATTGTCCCTGAACTTTTCGCGCAGGAGGCTGAATGTCGCCTCGGCTTCACGGAACTGGTCGGCCATGCGCGCCTCCTTCGGCCCTCCATTATATTAACGCCACAACATCAGTCTTTTCAATGAGCTGTTAACTCATTGAAAACGCCCGAATTGCGGCCATGATGAATTCTTGTGCAATCCGAGTTATGTTCAAGCAGGGCCGGACATTAACTTTTCCACAAATGTTGTGTAAAAATCCGGGCCGGCTCGCTGTCATCGCGCTCCGTCATCCGGCTCCGAGCGCGCCCTTGATAACACTCAACAATCCCATGCCCTTGACCGGGTCGGGAATGAAGGACAGGATGAAAATAAGAACGATGAGAACGCTCAGGAACCGCCTTTTCGGGTCGAGCGGCGCGTCCTCATCCATGACCGGCGGGTGTTTCATGCGGGACTTCGACTTGAATTCGAAAAAGAGGATCACGGCGGCCACGATGAGCCAGGTGATGTGGAAAAAGACGCCCATGACGACGAGGAATCCGACCATGATCCTGGAGACGAACCGGGCCTTCCTTCCGAGAAGGGCGTAGGCGATGTGCCCGCCGTCGAGCTGGCCGAGCGGCACCAGGTTGATGGCCGTGACCAGGAGTCCCACCCAGCCGGCGAAGCCGACCGGGTGCAGGATAAGGGCCGAACCCTCGGGGACCCTCCCGAAGAAAAGGGCCGTCAGGAGCTTGAAGAGGAGCGGCTCGCCGAAGGAGATGGTATCCGCCGCGGGGATATAGGCCGTCACCCTCGAAAAGGCCAGGCCGCCGGCCAGGGCGGGCAGGGCGAGGAAGAATCCGACGAGCGGACCGTTGGCGCCGACGTCGAAGATCTGATGCTTGAAGCGGATGGGTGACTTGATGCGGATGAACGCCCCGAAGGTCCCGATGAACGGAGGGCCGGGGATGAAGAAGGGCAGCGTCGCCCGAATGCCGTAGCGGCGGCAGGTCAAGTAGTGACCGAGCTCGTGCCCGACGAGGATGGTCATCAGGGCGGCCGCATAGAGGGCGCTCAGCGGGAAGATCCGGGGATCAGTGAACGCGCGGCCTGCCCCGGCGACGAAGTCCGCCCCGGACGCGGCGCCGCCGTCGAGATAGAGATAGCTCGCGCTCCAGCCGAGTCCGGCAAAGCAGGTCGACAGGATGGTCAGGACGAAGAGGAGCCCGTTCAGCCAGGGCCTTTCGCCAACCGACGCGTCATTCATGGTCCCAAGAAAAAAAGGAGGAGTGAAGCCCGTTCACTCCTCCTTCAAGACTAGCCCGATCGATGAGGGATTACTTCCCCGTGAGCTTGTGGAACTTGACCATCAGCTCGTCTTTGGTTTCCTTCCGTTCGGGGTCCTGGACGCAGGCGTCGACGGGACAGACGGCCGCGCACTGGGACGTGTCGAAATGGCCGACGCATTCCGTGCACTTGGCCGGGTCGATGACGTAGCGTTCCTCGCCGGCGGTGATGGCCTGATTGGGGCACTCGGGTTCGCAGGCGCCGCAGTTGATGCACTCTTCGGTGATGATGAAAGCCATGGAATTCCTCCTCGGGATATTAGGGGATATTATATCACACTATTTCTGGAGCCCCAGCCGGCCGACCTTGAGGGACGCCTCGTAGCCGTAGTAGGACTGGGCGTACTCCTCCTGGAGCTTCTTGTAAAGGTCCAGCGCCTCTTTGGTCTCGCCTTTGAGCTCGTGGCTCTCGGCGAGGTGGAACAGGGCGGCGTCGAGCGGATAGACCTTGGGCTTTTCGTCGCCGATCTTTTTGTAAATGGCGATAGCCTTGTCGAACTCCTTCTTCCCCAGCGCGACTTGGGCTTTGAGGTCCTCGGCCTGGTAATGAAGGAGGTCCTTCCTGCCGTCGGCGATCCGGCCCAGGTACGATTCCGCCTTGGCCCAATCGCCCTTCTCAGCCCAGTACCTGGCCAGTTCCATGTTGGCCAGGCGGGCGGTGCGCCCTTTCTCGGCGAGCTTCTCCAGGTCGGCCAGCTTTTCGGGTTTCAGAACGACCTCGGCGGCGAGGTCGCCGATTTCCCCGATAGCCCGGCTCTGAACGCTCCGCCCGTGAGAACGGACGAGGAGGAGCGCGCCGAAGACGACGGCCGCGAAGACGAGCGCCCCGGCGACGATGACGATCTCACGCCGATACTTCCTGATCGTCTCGACGAGCCAGTTCAGCCCGTGGGCCATACCGTCTTCTTGAAGGTGGTGCCTCTCCGTTCTCTTCATTTCTCTCTCCCGCGCCGGATATCGGCAGCCTTCTTTTGTAGCACAATCGACCACAACGGTCAAACAAGAAGGGGTCAAACTGTGCGCGTTGCCGCCCGGTCAGTGATGGGACGGCCTGGGGCGGGGGCCGCGGGCCTCAGATCTCGAACGTGATCAGGCCGGTCTTGAGCTTGATCTGCTCGCGAATGGCGTCCTTGGAGATGCGGCTTTCCTTCTCGGCCTTGATCGCCCGGAAGAGCTCGTAGGTCGCGAGCAGGCCGTTGCCGTCCTTCTGGGCCTCCTCGATCTGGGAGGCGGAGAACGGATTCTCCCGGATCTTGGCCTCGGTCGCGGAGAAGTAGTTGCCGACGAGGACGGCCTTCATCCGGGTGTTGTCGAACTCCTGCATCCGCCGGCCTTTGTACTTCTGAAGGAGCGCGCACTCATCGTCGGTTGCCCAGTTCTTATTGCTCCGGACGAGGACGATGACGAGCTCGCCCTTGCGGATGCCGACCTCGACGGGTGAGTCGCCGGGCTCGATGAGCCAGGCGTCCTCCTCCTTGTTCCGGATGACTTTCTTCCAATACTCGTCGACGTCCACCACCCGGCCCCAGCCGAGATAGCGGAACGCATGGACGATGGCCTTCTTGAGGACGGCCCCCTCGCCCGTGAGCAGGCGGTGGAATTCCTCCTGGCCGCCGGCCCTCATGTCCTTGATCTGGCGGTCGTAGTCGGCCAGGACCTCGTCGAACCGCTTCTTCTCCTCGTCCCGCTTGGCCGCCAGGGCCTTGAGCTCCGGGAAGGCGTAGTCGTCGGCGTCGAGCCAATCGCCGGCCGGCTCATCGAGGAGCTCGGCGCCGAGCGATAGCTTGTCTTTCAGGATGGAGTCGACGACCTCGACGTTCTTCGGCCCGAACGAAGGCAGGAGGAGGACATGGCCCCTGCCTTTCCTCAGGATCATCGCCACGGGCGCGCCGTCGGTCGTCTTGGCCAGGAATTCGAACTTGCCGGACGTGGCGGTCTCTTTCTCCCATACGCCGTCGGCGAAGGTCTCGGGGAGGAGCCGGAAGGCCTTGGCGATGAAGGGCTTGAACCGTTCGAAGGGGGCGTGGAACAGGGCGCGGGGGCTGAAGACGACGGCGTCGGCCCGGACGCTGTCCTTGATCTGGAGTCCGGCGACGGGCCCGATGATATTCGTCAGCTGGCGCGTGTCGCCGCCGCCGATGAAGCAGACGACCCGGGCGCCTTCCTTCACCCTCGCCATGAGGATTTCGTGGACTCCGGCGTGGAGGTCGGCCCGGCCCGCTGCGGCCCCGCCGCCGACCTGATAGAAGACGATCTCGCTATCGTCGGGCAGGTTGAGGGATTCGTCCCCGCCCGTCGTCCAGCCCGTCGTCCGGGTCTCGACGTCGTATTTCTGGGAGACGAGATGGTCTCTTTCGGCTTCTGTGAAATCGAGCAGCAAAATCTTGGCCATGGGCCGGCTCCTTTCAAAGCGCGCCGGGCGGATTATAACACGGAACCGCCCGGACAAGAGTTCTTCAGCCTATTCCAGCCCTATCATCCGGCTCACCCCCGGCCCCGGTCAATCACCCCTAAGGGTGAACCCCGGGAGGAATTTCCCACCGCGCCCGGGGCACAAGGGCCGGGCCGCGGTTGACAGCCTCATATTAATTCTATAGGATATATAATAATAATAGGAATGAAAATCACCAGCCTGTTCGTCCCGCTCTTCGCCCTGGCTGTCGCCGCTTCCATGGCTCCCCCTTTGGGCCGGGGGGCGGGCGCCCAGGAAATCCCGGGCCCCCTGAGCGCAGCCCATGCGTCTAAGCCGGGTGAGACCGACTGCTCAGCGTGTCACGTGGCCGCGGGCAAGGTGTCCCCCGCTAAATGCCTCGCCTGTCACGCCGAGATCGCCTCCCGCGTCGCCGCCCAAAAGGGCTATCACCGCGACAAGGCCGACGACTGCGCCGTCTGCCACGCCGAACATCAGGGCCGTCAGGCGAACATAGTCCCCCTCGAGCCAGCGAGCTTCGATCATGCCGAAACCGGGGCCGACCTCCAGGGCGCCCATCTGAAGACCAAGGATTGCGAAGCCTGCCACACGCCGGCCAGCACCTACCCCAGAACCCAGGGCAAATCCTACCTGCTAAAGGTTCCGGGCTGCCGGGGTTGTCACAATCCCCCGCATCCGGGCCGACAGGATAATTGCTTGGCCTGCCACACGCAGGAGAGCTGGACGGTCGATCGCCGGCGGGCAAAGGACTGAACCATGCGGCTGCGAAAACCGGCGATTGTCCTCTTGGGAGCGGCGCTTCTCGTCGCCGGGACGCGCTTGGCCGGTCAGTCCTCCGGCGCCTCCTTCTACCAGAAGGGGACGATCTATCTCGATTGGAACGGTTCGCGCTATTCCGACGGGACGTTCTTCAACCAGGTTTCCGCCAGGTTCAGGTTCGACCTCATCAACCGGCCCGGCCAGGGTTGGACCCTGACCGTGGACGCCCGGGACCGTATCGGCATCCGCGGCGACGCGACGAACCAGCTCATCCTCTACAACGCCCGTCTGACCTACGATAAGCCCGGCTCGCGCTTTTATCTCGCGCTCGGCCAAATGAACCTTTACGACACCGCCGGGATCGGCTCCCTCCTCGGCGGCGTAGCCGGCTTCAAGCTCAACTGGGACATTATGGCCGGAGCGTACGGAGGGTTCGAATCCACGCCTTACATCAACCGCCTCGACACGAAGTACCTCAAGGCCGGGGCCTTCGTCCGCTGGCTCGGCCCGCAAGGCCGGACGATCGGCCTCACCTTCAACCACCTGAGGTACGAGGGCAGCGTCGAACGGCAGTACGCCTACGCCAACGTCTTTCTTCCCGTCAGGAAGATCTTCGTCTTCTACGGGAACGCGGAATACGAACTGGGGAACCACGTCGACGGCACGAACCGTTTGTCGCGACTCTTCGGGAACATCCGGCTGGACCTCGGCCGGTGGGCCGACCTGACCGCCAGCTACAGCTCGGGCCGGGGCCTCGACTTCCACGGTTACCTCATCGCCGCCTCCCAAGACCCGACGATCTACGACCAGAACGTCGAGCGGTTCTACTACACGGGCTATTACGGCGTCCGGCTGAGCCTCAAGCCGACACGGACCGTGCGCCTGTCCGTAAGCCGCCAAGAAAGCCAGCAAAAAGACCTCGGCGTCCGCAATCACACCTGGCGGTTCGGCGCCTCCGCCTGGAACATCCTCGGACAGGGCATCTCCGCCGTCGGGGATTACGCCCTCAACCGGGGCGACCTGTCCGAATCCGACACCTATTACATTTCCCTGACCAAGGACTTCGGGCGGTTCTCCTTGAACGGGAGCTACTCCAACTCCTTCAACGGCATGCGCCTCGACTCGAGCGGCGGCGACCCCCAGCTCATCCATCTCGACAATTACAGGAACGTATCGCTCGGGACGCTCATCCGGCTCGGCCGGGGCCTCTCGGCGTCCATCGAATACGGCGGGTTCCTCCAGTCCGGCCTCAACGAGCACTTTCTATTCGTCAGGATGATCTACAGGAGCCATTGAGGAAGCCATGAACCGACTTCGCAGCAAAGCCGGGCTGGTCATCGCCCTGGCAGGAGCACTCGTCATCCCTTTTTTCCTCGTCCTCGGAGCTCAAAGGGGCGCGGGACAAGAGAAAACGGGCGGAAGCACCAAAGCGGTAAAGGCCGGCCAGGAAGGGACGGTCGAGTCCCATGACCGGACGAACTTCCCCCTCGTCGGAAAGCACCGGACGCTCGGTTGCCGGGAGTGTCACCTCAATCTCGTCTTCGAGGGCACCCCAACGGACTGCGAGGTCTGCCACTGGCAGCGCCGCCAGGACGACCGGTACGGCCTCCGCCTCGGCACGCGCTGCGCCGACTGCCACACGCCTCAATCCTGGAAGAAGGTCGACCCGGCAAAATGGAACCACGAGACGGATGCCGGATTCCGGCTCGAGGGCATCCACCGGACTCTCGACTGCGAGGCCTGTCATGGAAGCGGCGGCTTCGCTCCCCGGCCGACCGACTGTTATTCCTGCCACGAATCCGACTACCTGGGAACCCGGGAGCCGAATCACGCCGAAGCCGGTTTTCCGACGAGCTGCCCGTCCTGCCACAGCCAGCGGGCCTGGGAGGACGCCTCCTTCAACCACGCGGATTTCGTCCTCCAGGGGGCGCACGCGTCGGCGGCCTGCTCGGACTGCCACAAGAACGGCGTCTACGCGGGGACTTCCCCGGCCTGCGCCTCCTGCCATCTCGCCGACTACAACGGCACGACCGACCCCAACCACAGCGCTTCCGGTTTCCCCCTCGATTGCACGGAATGTCACGGGACATCGGCGACCGGCTGGACGGGCGCGAATTTCGACCACGCGTTCCCCATCCAGTCGGGAAGGCACGCAGTCGCTTGCTCCGAATGCCACCGGACGAGTGACTACAGGGTCTTCAGCTGCCTCGAATGCCACGCCCACGACCAGACGGACATGGACAACGAGCACCGAGGTGTCACCGGATACTCCTACAGCTCCCAGGCCTGTTACTCCTGCCACCCGCAGGGAAACGGTTAGACGTCGACAAGCCCGGCTTTCCTGTGTTATTTTCCCCTCCTGAAGAACGCCGCTATTCCTCCAAGGAGGGTCCCATGAAAAAGCCTCGTCTCCGCTTCCTCCCCTGGGCGCCGCCGCTCGCCGCGGCCGTCATTCTGCTGGCGACCCCGCTCGCCTCCCCAGCCGAGGTCAGGTTCGCCGTGTCCTTCCCGAGCGCACGCTCGAAAACGCCCCTCGACGGCCGGATGCTCCTTCTCCTGTCGACGAACGGCGATGCCGAGCCCCGGTTCCAGATCAGCGACGGCCCCGCGACCCAGCTCGTTTTCGGCGTCGACGTCGAGGGCCTCGCGCCGGGCGCCGAAGCGGTCATCGACGCTTCCGCCTTCGGCTATCCCCTGCGCAGCCTGGCCGAGCTGCCGGCCGGCGAATATCATATCCAGGCCCTCCTCCACCGCTATGAAACCTTCCATCGCTCCGACGGCCACACGGTCAAGCTGCCCATGGACCGCGGCGAGGGCCAGCGCTGGAACGCGGCCCCCGGCAACCTCTACTGCGCTCCCCGCAAGCTCGCCATCGATCCCGGCCGGACCGAGACCGTGCGCCTCGTCCTCGACAAGGAGATCCCGCCCATCGAGCCGCCCAAGGACACGAAATACATCCGCCACGAGCGCATTCCAAGCGGTCTGCTGACGAGGTTCTGGGGCCGACCCATGCACCTCGGGGCCTGCATCCTCCTGCCCGAGGGTTTCGACGAACACCCCGAAGCCCGCTATCCCCTGGTCATTTTCCACGGCCATTTCCCGTACACCTTCGGCGGCTTCCGGGAAACGCCGCCCGACGCCAACCTCAAACCCGACTACAGCGAGCGCTTCCGCCTTTCGGGCTACAACCGGATCCAGGAGGAGTACGCCCACCAGTTCTACAAGGAGTGGACGGGCAAGGATTTCCCGCGGGTCATCCTTGTCGAGATCCAGCACGCCAATCCGTACTACGACGATTCCTACGCCGTGAACTCGGCCAACCTCGGCCCATACGGCGACGCCATCGTCCGCGAGCTCATCCCCCATATCGAAAAAAAGTACCGGGGCCTCGGCCGGGGCTGGGCCCGGTTCCTTTACGGCGGCTCAACGGGAGGCTGGGAGGCCCTGGCCGCCCAGGTTTTCTATCCCGACGAGTTCAACGGCTGCTTCGCCTCCTGCCCCGACCCGATCGACTTCCGGGCCTACACGATCGTCAACATCTATGAACACCGGAACGCCTATTTCGTCGACAGTCCCTGGAAGAAAACGCCGCGGCCCGCTCTCCGCAACTACCTTGGCGAGGTCAGCGCGACCCTGGAGGAGACCGGCCATCGCGAGCTCGCGCTGGGCACCCATTCTCGGTCGGGCGACCAATGGGACATCTGGCAGGCGGTGTTCGGGCCCGTCGGCGGGGACGGCTATCCCAAGCCGATCTGGGATAAGTTCACGGGAGAGATCGACCGCGAAGTAGCCGAGTACTGGAAAGAAAACTACGACCTCGTCCATATCCTCGAACGCGACTGGAAGACGCTCGGCCCGAAGCTCGAAGGCAAGATCCACATCTACGTCGGCGACATGGACAACTACTACCTGAACAACGCCGTCTATCTCGCCGAGGCGTTCCTTGAAAGCACGAAAGCTCCGTATTACGCGGGCGAAGTCGACTACGGGGACCGGGCCGAGCATTGCTGGAACGGCGACCACGACCGGCCGAACGCGATCTCGCGCCTCCGCTACCACCAGATGTACATCCCGCGAATCGTCACGCGGATCGAGGCTACGGCGCCCCCGGGCTCGGACATCAAAAGCTGGCGGTACTGAGAAATAGGGCAGGCATGCCTAAGACGGCGCGGGACCGAGGCTGGGTCATCGGCTTGACTCTCGGCCTCTGGGTCCTCGCGGCCTGGCTTCTCTATCCTCTGATCAACCTTGACCGGGTCGACATGTCGAACGTCAAGTCGTACCTCTACCGGTCCGCCCTCGGGCTCACTCTCCTGATCATCTTCTTCGGCAAGACCCTTTTCGACCTGATCTACCCCTGGGTCTATTCGAAGAAACTCCCCCGCTTGAACGCCGCACTCCTGACCCTCTACGCCGCCGCTCTCGGAGGCGGCATCATTTTCATGATCATCCGGATGGCCGCCCTGGCCATGAAGAACCGCGGCGGGGGATTCCTTTTCTAGCGTTCGGGAAGAAAATCCGCTCCTTCCCGTCAAAAGGGATGGTGATTTTTCGTATCCAGGAGTCCGCATGATGCCGCGATATCGACACCGTCCCCTCGCCTGGATGGGCGCCTTGGCCGTTCTCGCCGGTCTCGTCCTCCCCCTCGATGCCCAAGAGCCGGCCAAGAGGCAGACCGTCAGCTGCATCGTTACCGCCCCCCCTAAGATCGACGGCCTCGTCGACGACGCCTGCTGGCAGGGCGTGGAGCCCGTCTCGGGATTTTTCCAGTACGACCCCATCAACGGCGCCAAGGCCTCCGAGGAGACCCTCGTTTGGGCCGCCTTCGACCAGGACTACCTCTATTTCGCCTTCCTGATGAAGGACTCCCAGCCGGACAAGATCTGGGCCGAGCTGACGCCGCGCAACGAGTTCGAGAACAACGATTCGATCACCCTCATCCTCGACGCCTACAACGACAAGCGGACGAGCATCACCTTCTCCCTGAACCCCAAGGGCATCCAGAAGAACTCCGTGGAAACGATCTGGAAGTCCGAAGCGGCCATGCGCCCGGACGGCTGGAGCGCGGAGATGGCCATTCCCTTCAAATCCCTGCGGTTTTCCGCACGGAAGCTCGAAGTCTGGGGCGTCAATTTCGAAAGGTATATCCACCGGCTCAACGAAACGGACTACTGGACCGACGTCGACCGCGACCTGCCCAAGCTCCAGCAGAGCGGCGAGCTTTGCGGCCTGACCGGCCTCCGGCCCGGCTACAACCTCGAATTCTTCCCCTACGCGGGCGTCCGGACGTCGAAATGGGAGGACGAGACCGACACGAAGGCCGCGGTCGGCCTCGACGCCAAGTGGGGCATCAAGCCCAACCTCTACCTCGACGTCACGGCCAGCCCCGACTTCAGCGAGGTCGAATCCGATCCCTTCATCTACCAGCTCTCCCCCTACGAGAACTATCTCGAGGAGAACCGCCCCTTCTTCACCGAGGGCAGCCGCTACTTCAGCCTGTCCACGGGGGACGAATACCACGGCGGCGGGATCAGCCTCTTCTACTCCCGGCGCGTCCGCAACCCAAAGATCGCGGCCAAGATCTCCGGCAAGACAGGCGGATTCGGCTTCGGCATCCTCGGCGCGCTCAACAAGGAGGACGCGGGCGACTCCTTCTTCGGCGTCTTCCGCGTCCAGAAGGACATCTTCAAGAACTCCCAGGTCGGGGTTTATTACGCCGGGATCCATGACGGCGCCGACCGCAACCAGAACGTCGCCGTCGACTTCAATTTCAACTTCAAGGATTTCTACTACATCCAGGGGATGAGCGCCCTCACCTTCAACGAGGGAGTCGCCGGCGCGCGGAACGGCATCCACCAGATCCAGTTCCAAAGAGAGCCGGACGCCGGCCTGCAGATCATGTCGGGCTTCCAGAGGATCGAGGACAACGTCGACATCCGGACCGGCTACATCGATCAGGTCGACGTCCAGTCCTTCGACCTCATGGCCGGGTACGCCTGGCGCTACAACAAGGGTCTTTTCAAGCGCTTCAGCTTCGATGTCGGCGGCGAGCTGCGCCAGGATTCCCACGGCAACGCCACCGGCGAAGGCATGGAGGTGATGTTCTTCTCCGACCTGTTCAACCGGATCGAAGTCCACGGCGGCTTCGACCTCGGCCGGAGCAAGTACCAGGTCCTCGACGTCGCCGACGAGCTCGTCTGGACCCCGGACTACATCAAGACCTACGGCGGCAACCTGGACTTCAGCTGGGAGCGCGGCGGCTTCCTGAAGGAGATCAGCGTCGAGGGCGGCTGGGACAAGCGCGGCGTCTACAACGAGGAGTTCACCGCCGTCGTCCCCGGCACCCAGACGAGCGTCGAGGGCCAGCTGGTCCTGCGGCCCCGGAGCAATCTCGAATGGTCGATCGAGGGCGATTGGATCCGCCAGACGATCGACGGCACCGGGGCGGAAGCCTTCAACGGCCTCGCCTACGAGACGGCGCTCCACTACCAGCTCACCCGGAGCCTCTTCCTCAACACCCGCTTCCTCGGGGAGACCAGGGAGAACCAGTACAGCCTCGATTTCCTCGTCGGCTATTACTTCGGGGCCGGGAACATTGTCCAGCTCTCATTCAAGAAGAGTGAGCGGAACGAGCTCCTCGGCCGGGTGGGCGGCTACTCCATCACCCTGAAGGTGTCCTACCTGCTCCGGATCTGACCCTCCTCGCCGCCGGCAAAGCCCTCCAACGTCGGGCGACGGGCGTCAATACCAGTCGGCCAGGACGATGCCGACACCGATCCGGCTCACCCGGTGGTCGAAGTCGAGAAGGCTCTCGCCGTACCCGAAATAACACTGGACGAGCGCGCCGACCTGCGCGAACAGCGGAAAGCTCCAATCGGCCTGCAGGGCGGCCCGATTGAAACGAAAATTCAGGTTGTCGCGGAGCTTGATCCCGAACCTGTGCCTCCTGAGGAAATAGTAAGCCTGGACCTGGCCGTAGCCGAGGTATCTCGAGATCCCGGGGTTCTCGTTGGCCTCGGGATTGTAGAAAACGCGGACCCAGCCGGTCACGAGGAAAGAGAGAGGCCCCCTCTCCAGGCCGACGCTGGCCACGACGCGGTTCCAGTTCCTCGACAGGGGCTGGGCCAGGCCGTTGGACTGGTGGTTCAGGCCGATTTGGACGAAGCGGCCCGCGAGCCCCATGAAGCGAAAACGGGTCCGGATATTGAGAATGAGCTCCGGTTCATGGTCCGTTTCCCGGAAGGGGGAGGATTCAGCGACGTTGTAGAGCTGCCAGAAAGACATCTGCGTGTAGCCGAGCCACAGGTCCATCTTCCGGCCGAGAACGTCCTGCCAAAGCTTCGCCTTGATGCTCAGCTGGAACGCGGTTTCCGATTTCATGAGCGTCCTGCCCGGATCGACGTCCCGGAAGACTTCGATATTGGGCGAGCTGTTGGTGGAAAAGACCAGGATATAGTTGGACCGGTAGGGAGTGAACGCGAACCTGTCGCGGCGGTTCTCCTCGTCCAGGTCCCAGAGCCGGGTGAAGTGGGACGGTTTTTCCCCGGGGCCGGCCGGGTCTTGGGGCGAGGCCGCGAGCACGGCCGGCGTGACGGCGGCCGCGAGGACGAGGGCAACGGCCAGGCCGGTGATGAGATGAAGCGCGACGCGTCTATTCATGGCCGGCACGGGTGTCCTCCCCTATTTTAAGCCGACACGGGGCAGCGCGCAAACGGCTATTTTCCCGAGCCTTGAAATCTCCCCGGCTCTTGGATTACGATGCGCTGGAAATGGGAATTCCCTTGGGACCGGTCATGAAGACGGCCGTGATCCTCGGCCTCGCCCTGCCGCTCCTTGCCGTGAGCCGGCCGGCCGGAGGCGCGGACAAGCCGGCGAAGCTCGTCGACGCGCTCCTCAGGGGCATCGGCTCTGAGCGGGAGCCCGGCGCGGCGGTCATGGTGCTGAAGGATGGGGAGGTCATCTATCTCGGGACCCGCGGGGTCGCCGACCTCCAGGCCATGCGCCCCATCGACGGCCGGACGAACTTCCGCTTGGCCTCGCTCACGAAGCAATTCACGGCCGCGGCCGTCATGCTGCTCGTCCGCGACGGCAAGCTCCACTACGAGGACCGCCTGACCGACCTTCTCCCCGATTTTCCCGATTACGGCCGGGCCATCACCGTGCGCCATCTCCTCGACCATACGTCGGGTCTGCCCGACTACGAGGACTCGATGCCGTCCGCCGATCCCTCGAAGCCCGCGGAGGATAGCCAGATCGACGACGCCGGTGTCCTCGACCTCCTGAAGCGACAGAACGCCGGGTGGTTCGTGCCGGGATCGCTCTGGAGATATAGCAACTCGGGGTACGTCCTCCTTGGCCTCATCGTGGCCAAGGCTTCGGGATCGTCCTTCCCTTCGTTCCTCCGGGAACGCATCTTCGTACCCTTGAAAATGAGGGGCACCGTGGCTTTCGTCCGCGGCGGGAACAGCGTCGCGGACCGGGCCTTCGGCTATACAAAGGACGGCGGCCGGTGGCGTTTCACCGACCAGAGCCCGACGTCGGCGACCCTGGGGGACGGCGGCGTGTATTCGTCCCTCTATAATCTATCCCTCTGGGACGAGGCCCTGCGCCGGCGCATCCTGCTCACCGAAGCGGAGATGAAGCCCGCGCTGACCCCCGTGCGAGTCCCCGGCAAGGGGCCGACCGGGCCTGACGGGAAGCCGGCGGAGTACGGCTTCGGCTGGTTCCTGGATCCGTGGAAGGGGCGCGCCCGGATGTGGCACTACGGCGAGACGATCGGCTTCCGGACGGCCATCCAGCGTTTCACGGCCGACGGGCTCACGGTGATCGTCCTTTGCAACCGCGCCGACGTCGACGCCACGGCGCTCGCGCTCAAGATCGCGGGATTTTATCTCGCCGGCGGGAAATAGCTAGGCGACCGTCGTCGGGATGCCTTCGTGCCGGCCGTAGAGATGCCGGATCAGCGTAAGCACGGCCTGAGACGTCAGACGCTGGAACTCGACCCCGATCTCGTAGAGGTCCTCGTTCTCCCTGGGCTTGAGCCATTTGACTTCCCCGTCGAGGTTGACGAACTGGTCCGTCTCGGCCAGGTTGAGCCGGACCCTGATGACGGTCCCAACGGCGTAGCTTTTCGAGGTGATGATCCTCGCCCCGCCCGTGGACAGGTCGTACGTGTGGGCGGCGATGCCCGGGCCCTGGTATTTGTCCACGGACGTTCGGACGAGGACTTCGTTCTGGTCGATGAACCGGTGTCTCTTGCGTCTTTCGAACATGTCTGGCTCCTGCGGAGAGCGTTTATCATTCTTCGCGTATGATCGTGCTATGAGGACCGGACAGGCGCAATCGCCTCGAGGGGTGATTCGGACGGTGATTTCCCACCCCCCCCAAAAACCGCCTCCGTTGACGGGCCTCCGGCGCGGTGTTATCCTTTGGGCGCCCATCATGAAAGCCGATAAGATCTGGGCCCTGGTCCTCATGGGCGGCGGCGCCCGGGGGCTGGCCCACGTCGGCGTCCTCCGCGTCCTCGAGAAAAACGGGCTCGTCCCGGACATCGTCGCCGGGACGTCCATGGGGGCGATCGTCGGGGGGCTCTACGCGGCCGGCCTGACGGGGGCCAAGATGACGGAGATGCTGGGCGGCCTGAACTTGACGAGCTACTCCGACAAGCCGGCCCGCGCCAAGCTTTTCAAACGCCCGAAGAACCTTTTCGAATACGTGATGATCTCGGACTATAAAAACAGGTTCTTCGGCAAGATGGGTCTCGACAAGGAAGACGCGATCGAGGCCTACTTGAAGAGCTGCGTCGGCGACGTCCGCATCGAAGACCTGCCCATCAAGTTCGTATGCAACGCCGTCGACCTGGTGTCCGGCAAGGAAGTCGTGTTCACCGAGGGTAAACTCACCAAGGCTCTCCGGGCGACGATATCCCTGCCGCTCGTCTTCGCCCCGGTCCGAATGAAGGGGAAGCTCCTGCTCGATGGCGGGGTCCTCAACAGCGCGCCGGTCGAAGCCGCCAAGGCGGCGGGAGCCGAGGTCACGGTCCTGGTGGATATCCATCGGCCTCTCAAGAAGATGCCTCCGGAAAGGATCAAGAACACGTTCCAGGTCGTCCAGAGGATGATCGACGTGGCCTGGGCCGCGGCCTATGAAGAGAGGGCGCGCCGGGCCGATTTCGTCCTTCGGGTCCCCGTCGACTTGGGGATCCTCGATTTTTCCGACACCCGGAGGATCACCATGAGGGGGGAACGGGTCGCGGCGGCGAACCTCCAGGCGCTTAAAAACGCGATCGGCGCCGGCCCGTGATCATCGTAATCGCGTCGTCGAAAGGAAGGTTTGATATGAAACGAAAAGCCTTGAGCGTTTTATTCTTGGTCCCCTGTCTCGCTTTGTTCCTCTCGGCCCAGCAGAATCCGCCCCAGATCACGCTGGTGCCCGTGGCCGGGCCGGTCTACATGCTGCAGGGCGGGGGCGGCAACATCGGCGTCGTGGCCGACGACACGGGGCTCATCATGATCGACGCCATGTTCGAGCGCGTGGCCGGAGCGATCCGTGAGGCGGTCAAGTCCCTCCCCGGAGGCGACCGGGTTCGCGTGCTGGTGAACACGCACTGGCACTCCGATCACACGGACGGGAACAAGGCCTTGGGGCCCGGCGCGGTCATCATCGCCCATGAGAACGTCCGGGCTCTCCTCGCCAAGGACCAGACCCTGATGGGGGGTCAAACGAAGGCCCTGCCGGCGAACGCCCTGCCCGACGTCACTTTTTCGGATAGATTGGCCGCGTACGCGGGCGGCGAAACCATCAGGTTGGTTCACTTCCCTCATGCCCACACCGATGGGGACATCGTGGTCTTCCTGGACGGGCTGAAGGTCGTCCACATGGGCGACATGTTCTTCAACGGCATGTTCCCGTTCCTGGACGTCGCTAACGGCGGCGACATCGACAGTTGGGTGCGGCAGTTGGACATCATCCTCGACTCTCTGCCCGGGGATAGCATGATCATTCCGGGACACGGCCCGCTGGCCGGCGTCGCCGAGCTCAAGGCCTTCCGCGGCATGCTCGCCGATTCGGCCGATCTGGTCCGAAAACAGATGAAAGCGGGGAAGACGCTCGATGAGATCAAGGCCGCGGGCGTGCCGGAGAGTCTTTCGCCCTGGGCTAACGGATTCATGAAAGCGCCCCAGTGGCTGGAATTGGTCTACCGGAGCCTCGAGAAGGCCGCGGGCCGGTAAACGAGGAAGACGCGGTCCAAGCCAGGGACGCGCGCCGGATCCTGATCATCACGGCCTGGGTGGTGGTCCTGGCCGTCTTTTATCTGGCCTTGGGCCTGAAAGCGCTCATCCGGGGCACGGCCTGGTTCCAGGGACGCTTCAACGGGCCCGGGGTTTCTTTCTTCCAAGGCTTCATGGCCGAATTCGTCTTGGACATCGGTGTCGCCCTGGCCGTCATAGCCATCCTTTGGGTCATTAAACGGGACCGGCGGGCGTTCTTTATGACCAAGGGCCGGCTGGACGCGCCGATCGAGCCGGTCCGCTGGCTGGGCATCAAGCCGGGGGAATCATGGAAGACATTCGGCTGGATCTTCGCCTGTGCCGCCGCGCTGGCCGTCCTGGTGCCGACGATACTGGCCATCGGGCCGTCTACGGCGATTGTCGTCAAGGCCTTGCCCCTCCTGCCCGCGGTTCTGCTCTTCGCCACGATCAACGCCTCCACCGAAGAGGTCTATTTTCGCGCCGGACCTCTGGCCACGCTGACGGAGATCATCGGAAAGAACCAGTCACTCCTCCTCACCGCGGTCTTCTTCGGACTGGCCCATTGGCTGTACGGGTCGCCGCCCGGTATCCTCGGGGTCCTGATGCCCGGCTTCCTGGCTTGGCTGATTGGGAAGAGCATGCTCGAGACGAGGGGATTCGCCTGGCCCTGGCTCATCCATTTCCTGCCGGATGTGGTGGTTTTCTTTTCCTACGCACTCCTGCGGGTGAAAGCCTGAGTGAGCCAAGTGCGTCGGCATCTACGCCCAGAACACCGCCTACAAGGAGATGCTCACGGCGAGGTAGGGCGGCAGAATGCCCGTGCCCTGACATGGACGGGCGATAGGAGTCAGAATTTGGCTGGTTTAGGCGTATCGGAGATATCGAGATTATCGTCCGGAGTAGGCTACGGCAGCTTGGCAGGCTCCGGCGGCGCGACGGAACCCGAGTAGAACACGTCGCATGGCCCGCTTTCGAACAATTTCAACGCCTTCTTCACCAAACTCATCACAGGACTCGTGAGCGACCTCAAGATGTTGATTGTGCCGATCTCCGGACTGCCGAACGGTCCGCGGACTTTTTGGGTGAGGACCGCGCAGCCGTCTTGATCGACGACCGCCACGACGGCGTCCTCAAAGCGGTTGTCGAGGAAATTCAGCCCGCCCTTCATGGCGATCCTGCGTTCTTTCGTGGCCATGGCGACATCGACCGCCTCGGCGACGCCGTTTCCGACTTTCCAGACCGAAACGAGCTTGGCGATGACCCCTTTCCCCCCTCGGGATTCCTGGTAAAGGTCGGCAAAACGGTATCCTCTGTTGAGGACCGGCCCCAAGGGGCCCGCGAGGAAGAACGCCCCGACGTCCACGAGGTTGAACCTCCGGCTTTGTTGGATCGCCGAGATCAAGCCGTCGATATCCACGCTGTTGAGAACGATGTTCTCGCCGTTCAAGGAAACCTGGCCGCTGAGGGATCTTTTCACTTCGAGGGCGGTTTTCCCTTTCGCGGTCAAATCCGCGGAAAGGTCGGCCAGCCCTTCCATGCTCTTCGCGTTCGGGGATTCTTGAAGCAGGTCCTGGAGCTTGAGCCGGCTCACGGCAAGGATGATCCTGAAATGCGGCTCGGTCCCCGTGAAGTCCGCGTGGAGGGTTCCGCTCCCCGTCCCGCCGAGAAGTTGCTTGCTGGCATGGTTGACATCGAAAACTCCCTCTCCTCCCGCTACTTTCATGGCGAGGTCGGTCAGCGTGAAGTTCCCGACCCTGATCATGCGGCACCGGATATCATCGGTGAATGACAGGGTCTTCAGCAGGTCCCCGCCCGCCGTCCTCCCGGCAGAAAGATTTCCGACCATGATATCGAAACCCTCCCATTCGATTTCCCCGCCGGATTGAAGGTTGGTATAAAGGAGGCTTCCCTGGGAAACGGCCAGCTTTTTCAAGTCCACGCGCTTTCCCGGCCGCTTGCCTCTCTGCGTTTCGATATTGAGCTTTCCGTTTTTCTGCCGGACGATGGAGATGACGGGTTTGACGAGCTCCATCCGGCTGATCCTGACCCTGCCCGTGATGAGCGGCAGGAGCTTCAGCCCTATCTTCACGTTCGCCACGGTCGCAACGTCAAAGCCACCGTTCTTGACGGTGACGTCCGCGAGCGAAGCGCTGAAGACCGGGAAATAAGAGACTTTTCCTCCGCCGCCGCCACGGACATCCATCCCCAGGGCCTTCGATGCGGTCGCTTCGATCCGGGATTTGATAATGTTGGCGCCGAAAAGGAGAGTAAAGATGACCAAGACGATGACGGCCAGGATCACCCCACCCGCAATCCATAACATTTTTCTCTTACGGTTCGCCATGCCTTATGCCTCCCGACCAGAAATCGATGCCGGCCCCGGGCTTCCCCGGCCACCTAAAATAGACGGATCCGGCCCACTCAATGTACCACCTCTGAAGTGAGATTTTCAAGCGTTTGACCTGCCCCCAAGATCTCTCCACACTGGATCGCAAGTCCAGTTTGAAATGAAATATCTTCCGCGTTATCATCCGCTTTGTGAAGGGCAGCATCCGTTCACAGGATTGAGGAAGGATAGAGTGCCGGAACGATGATCGATCTGCTGAAATTCCGGATTTTCGGCAAGCTGGCCGCGGCCATGTTGTCTATCTGGTCGGTCGGATTGAAAAGTCCTACAAGCCGTTCGTTCGGCCGCGCCGGGAGAGTCTCCCACCTCGTCATCGCTACGGTATATGGCACAGCCCTTGTCCTGATCACGGTATTTTCCCGGTTCTGAGCGG
>Ga0154867_1076_pt1 | contig 61307 bp, 59 predicted proteins | sample Rifle2008BG19ft_FD_105839 | JGI IMG/M metagenome (GOLD analysis project Ga0154867, IMG submission 105839) | Candidatus Aminicenantes bacterium RBG_19FT_COMBO_65_30 | reverse complement strand
CCCGGCGGGAATACCCCGAGCGACTCAAGGTGGATGACGCTCAGGGTATCCGAGTGGCCTCCTTTTCTAGATGACGGCCGAAGGCGGCGGCGGTTCGTCCGCGGCGCCCGCGTTCTTGAGCGGAACCCTGATCAGGTAAAGGACGATGAGGGCGAGGACCACCAGGCCGCCGATATAAATATCGACGACGCCGAAATACTTGCCGCCCTTGAAGATCACAGGGATGTCGACAGCGATGACGTTCTGGAGGAAGAAGAATTTCCAGGCGGCCCGCAGGAGGCCGGTCAGCGCTTCGCCGGCGATCAGCCCGGCCGCGAGAAGGATGCCGACGTTGGAGACGCGCGCTTTCTGGGCTTCGTTGAGCTGGCGCTTGACGACCAGCCGATCGGCGGCGCCCTTGATCATGCCGCCGACGAAGATGGCGAAGGTCGTCTCCAGAGGCAGATACATCCCGACGGCGACGAGCATGGGTGACTTGACCTGAACAAGGATCAGCGCGAAGCCCATGAGCATGCCGACGATGACGAGGGGCCAGGCCATCTCGCCGCCGACGATGCCCTGGGACAGGGCGGCCATCAGGCCGGCCTGCGGGGCGGGCAGTTCCTTGCTCCCGAAGGTGAAGGCGCCGTGGAGAAGCATCAGCGGGAAGTACATGACCAGGGCCGAGAGAAGGACGCCGAAGATGTTCCCGATCTGCATCTTGTAGGGCGTCCCTCCCAGGATATGCCCGACCTTGAGGTCCTGGAGCATCTCGCCGGCCACGGCCGAGGAGACGCAGACGACGGCGGCGACTCCGAGGACGGCCGCGACGCCGCTCATCCCCGTAGCGCCGACAACGACCATGAGGAGGGCGGCGATGATGAGCGTCGACAGCGTCAGCCCGGAGATGGGGTTGTTGGACGAACCGATCGTCCCGACGAGGTTGCCCGAGACCGCGGCGAAGAAGAAGCCGGCAATGGCCATGACCACGGCGGCCAGGATGGCGGGCGGCCAGGTGCCGGCAAAGACCTTGTAGACGAAGATCATCAGGACGAACGTCGCCACGAGCCCGGTCAGCACAGCCTTGATGTTGAGGTCTTTTTCAAGCCGGGAGGTCGTTTCCGCTTGGCCGGCGGCCTTCTTGACGTCGCCGAGCGAGCGCTTGATCCCCGCGGCCAGGTTTTTTCTCATGCGGTAGAGGGTATAGCCGGCGCCGACGAGCATGCCGCCCACGGCGATCGGCCGGATGATGAACTTCCAGACGTTGGTCACCATGTCGGGCCAGTCGGCGGCGGCCATGACCGCGCCCGGGCCGTAGAACCGTTCGGCGAGCTGGGGCCCGAGGAAATACATCAACAGGGGGGCGAACAAGCCCCAGGCCAGGACGCCGCCGGCGAAGTTGAGGGACGCCAGGCGGGGACCGATGATATAGCCGACCCCGATGTAGGCCGGGTAGATTCCCGGCCCGGAGACGGCCACGGTCCCGCCCGTGCCGATCGTCGGGGCGTCCTTGGCGGCGCCCAAACGGACAAAGCTCGTCCCGATCCGGCCGACTTTGATGATGAAGTCCTTGGAGGCGGCGAAAAGCTGGATGACGCCGAGGGCGTAGAAGAAGGCCCCGAGGCCCATGGCCTGGAAGAGGTGCTTGGCGCCCTGGCTGCCCTTTTGCCCGGCTTTGTGGATCTCGGCCGCGGCGACCGACTCGGGGAAGATGAGGTCGGGGTCGGTGACCATGACCCGGCGGAGGAAGGTTACGAAAAGGATCCCCAGGAGGCCGCCGACGAACATCAGGGCGGACGACTTGAGGTAGGCCTCGACAGTGTTGAATTTCAGCCAGGCGCCGGAGATGAGGAAGGCCGGGATGGTGAAAATGGCGCCGGCTGCGACGGACTCGCCGATGGAACCGACGGTCCGGGCGATGTTCTCCTCGAGGATCGAGCCTTTCATGATCCGCAGGACGGCCATGCCGATGACGGCCGCAGGATAAGTGGCGGCGATGGTCATGCCCGCTCTCAGGCCGAGATAGGCGTTGGCGGCGCCGAGGATGACCGTCATGACGAGGCCGATGAGGATGGCCCGGATGGTGAATTCTCTCATGTCTGTATTTTCGGGGATGTAGGGTTGGTGGCTCATCGCGCGCTCCTTTCGAAAGTTTCCTAATGTATATGGGAAGTCCGGAAGCAAAGTCAAGCCGGAACCTCCTCGGGGTGCTTGATTTGATTCGGAGGGAGAAATGTGTTAAAAATGGCCCGGACGGAGAGAGAAGCTACATGAGCGTTATCAGCTGGTTGAAAGACAGGCTATTCTGCGACCTGGCCATCGACCTGGGAACGGCCAATACCCTCGTCTTCCTCAAGGGCAAGGGCATCATCGTCCAGGAGCCCTCGATCGTCGTCATCAATAAGCTGTCCGGCAAGGTCGAGGCCGTCGGCTCGCGGGCTAAAGAGATGCTCGGCAAGACGCCGGCGAGCGTCATGGCCATCAAGCCCATGCGCGACGGCGTCATCGCCGACTTCGAGATCGCCGAGAAGATGCTGGACTACTTCATCAAGAAGGCCATGAACAACCGCGGCTTCCTTCTCCGGCCGAGGATCGTCATCGGCATCCCGACCGGGATCACCCAGGTCGAGCGGCGGGCCGTCAAGGACGTCGCCATGCGGGCCAAGGCCTCGGAGGTCTACCTCATCGAACAGCCCATGTCGGCCGCGATCGGGGCGGACCTGCCCATCTCCGAGCCGACCGGGAACATGATCGTCGACATCGGCGGGGGCACGACCGACATCGCCGTCATTTCCATGGACGGCATCGTCTTCAACCACAGCATTCGCGTCGCCGGCAACGAGATGGACGACGCCGTCATCCACTACCTGAAGAAGAAATACAACCTCCTCATCGGCGAGCGGACGGCCGAGATCGTCAAGATGCAGATCGGATCGGCTTACCCGCTCGACGAGCCCATCGCCATGGAGATCAAGGGCCGGGACCTCCGCGAGGGGATCCCGAGGACCATCGTCGTCGACGACCAGGAGATCCGCGAGGCCATCGAAGAGACCGTGGCCGCCATCATCAACGCCATCCGCATCGCCCTGGAGCGGACCCCGCCCGAGCTCTCGGCGGACATCATCGACCGAGGCATCATCCTGACCGGCGGCGGCGCGCTCCTCAAGAACCTGGACAAGAGGATCCGCGAGGAGACCCAGCTGCCCGTGTTCATCACCGAGGACCCGCTGACAACCGTCGTCCTCGGGGCGGGCAAGATGCTCGACGACCTCGAGCTCCTGAAAAAGATCTCCCTCATCTGAGGGTCAGGCCGCGGCGGCGCGAGAGGTTCCATGCCCATCCGGGAAAAGCGACGAAGCGCCCTCGTCCTCGCCGGACTGACGGCCTTCCACGTCCTGCTCATCTCCATCCAAGTGCCGCGGGGCGCCGAGAAGTCGCTCTTCGAACGATCGGTGTTCTTCCTGTTCTCGCCCGTCCAGCGGGCCGTCAGCGGCGGAGTCCGCGGGGTCGAGTCGCTGTGGAACGGCTACATCGACCTGCGCGGCGTCCGCAGCGAGAACCAGAAGCTCAAGAAGGATATCTTCTTCCTCAACCAGGACCTCCGCTTCCTCGAGGACCGTCTCCGGTTCTTCCGGTCCGAGGCTCAGCTCCGGGAAAACCTGGCCGACTTCCGCGGGACGATCGTCCCGGCCCGGGTCATCGGGGTCGACAGCGCCAATCCCAACCAATCCATCGTCATCGACAAGGGCCGTCTCGACGGGGTCGGCAAGGACATGGCCGTCTGCGACAGGTTCGGCTATCTCGTCGGGCGGACGATCGAACCGGTCAGCCTGAAGGAGACGATGGTCCAGCTCATCACCGACAAGGACAGCAGCGTCAGCGTCGTCTCCGCCGTCGACCGGCTGACGGGGTCCATGACCGGCCGGTCGGACCCCGTCTGCGAGCTCCGCTACGTCCTGGCCAGCGTGACCGGCGGCCGGCCGGGTGAGGAGCTGCTGACGACGGGCTACGACAAGATCTATCCGCCCGGCATCCGCGTCGGCCGCATCCAGAGCCTGGAGAAGGATGAGGCCTCGCCGATCTTCCGCCGCATCCTCGCCGCGCCGTATTTCCGGTTCAACACCATCGACGTCGTCGCCGTCCTGACCGAGAGGCCCGGAGGCGGGGGATGAGGGAGTCCGTCGCCAAGGACGTCCTGCGGGCCTTCCTGGCCACGCTCGCCGCCGTCCTCGTCTATTCCGTGGCCGGGGGCGCCGGGCCCGCCCTGCTCGTCGTCCTCAACGCCTTTTCCGTGGTCGTCCTCTATTTCTCGGTCCGCCGGGGGGAGGTCTTCGGAGCCTTGCTGGGGACGATGTGCGGGCTCGTCCAGGACACGTTCTCCCTCGGCGTCTTCGGCGTCGCGGGGCTGACCAAGACCCTGCTCGGATTCTGGACCGGTTATATCTCCCGGAGGATCGACGTCGCGCCGTTCGCCCGCAACGCGCTGTTCATGCTGGTCATGTCCGTCCTCGAGATGGCCCTCTGGGTGCTCATCACGGCGGTCGTCCGGCAGGGGTCCGTGAACTGGCACGGCGGGCTCGTCCTCCTCCAGCCCCTGGTCACCGCGGTCCTGGGGAGCTCTCTCTTCGCCCTCGAGCGGCGGATCCGGGCCCGGAGCTCCCGAGGCGCGTGATGCCCGAAGATAAAATCTACGAGGACCTGTCGCTCGTGCGCCGCCGGGCGAACACGGTCTTCTGGGTCGTCGCCGCCCTGACCTTTCTCGTCCTATCCTATTACTGGAAAGTCCAGATCCTGGAACACAAGAAATATTCCGGCTTGGCCGAGGCCAACCGGACCCGGATGCGGGTGCTGGCCGCGCCGCGTGGGCTCATCCTCGACAGGAACCGCGAGATCCTGGCCGACAACAAGGCCTCTTTCAAGGTGTCCCTCATCCGCGAGAACGTCAAGGACGCGGACGCCTCCTTCGCCGCGGTCAGCCGCCTTCTCGGGATCGATGAGCAGAGCCTCCGCAGCCGCGTGGAGCTGTTCAAGGACGTCCAAGCTTTCGAGCCCATCGTCATCGAGGACGGCCTGAGCGCCGTCGACGTCGCCCCTATAGAAAGCCGCCGGCTCGAGTTCCCCGAGCTCGTGGTCGAATCGGAGCCCCAGAGGTTCTATCCCAAGGGGACCCTGGCCTCGCACGTCCTCGGCTATCTCCAAGAGAGGACGCCCGAGGAGATCCGGGCCAGGCCGGACCAGAAGATACGGGCGGGGGAGATGGTCGGCAGGACCGGCATCGAACGGGAATGCGACGACATCCTGAGGGGCGAGGACGGCTCCGTTTTCGAAGTGGTCGACAGCCTGGGCCGGGTCCGCGGCGAACAGGCGCGGCAGTTCCCCGTGCAGGGCGGGGAGGTCGTCATGACCATCGACCACCGGCTCCAGGCCAGGGCCGAAGAAGCCCTCGAAGGCCGCGAAGGCGTCGTCGTCGCCCTCGACCCCCGGTCGGGCGAGATCCTGGCCCTGGCCAGCTTCCCCACCTTCGATCCCAACAGGTTCATCACCCGGTTCACGCCGGCCGAATGGCTCCAGCTCATGAACGACCCCCTGTCGCCGCTCGAGAACAGGGCCATCCGCGGCCTCTACGCGCCGGGTTCGATCTTCAAGCTGGTCATGAGCATGGGCGGCCTCGGCTTCGGCTACGTCACCGAAGGGACGACCGCCTACTGCTCGGGCTCGACCCAGATCTACGGCGCCGTACGCCACTGCTGGTTCGCGCCGGGGCACGGCGCCATGAACCTGTCCGACGCGATCAAGAACTCGTGCAACATCTATTTCTACCAGCTCGGCCGGCGGATGGGCATCGACATGATCGCCCTGGCCGCCGGCCGGATGGGCCTTGGCCGGAAGACGGGCATCGACCTGGCCGGCGAAAAAGAGGGGCTCGTGCCGAGCTCGGAGTGGAAGATGGAAGCCCTGAAGACTCCCTGGTATCCGGGGGAGACGATCTCGGTCGCCATCGGCCAGGGCCAGCTCCAGGTGACCCCGCTCCAGATCGCGGCGATGACCGCCCTGATCGCCGAACGGGGCAAGCGGATCCGTCCGCATCTCTTCAAGGCCGCCGCGGCCGAAGGCGGCGGCGGGACTGAAGACGACGCGGGCGCCGCGGCGGACGCCCGGCCTCTTTTCAAGACGCAGGTCTTCGAGAGCGTCATCTCCGGCATGTGGAGGTCGGCCAACGACGGCGGCACGGGGCGGGGCGCGCACGTCGCCGATTTCGACGTCTGCGGCAAGACGGGCTCGACCCAGATCATGAGCCGCGAGAGCGCCGAACGGCTGTCACGGGCCGGCCGGGAGATCAAGACCCACTCCTGGTTCACCGGATTCGCCCCGCGGACGAATCCCCGCATCGTCGTGACCGTCCTCGTCGAATACGGCGGGGGCGGGGGTGCGACGGCGGCCCCCGTGGCCGGCCGGATCTTCGAATTGTTCAAGGAGCTCGAAAAGAAATGATGATCGACCGGCGGCTCGTCCGGGAAATCGACTGGGTCCTCCTCGGGCTCGTCCTCCTGCAGTCCCTCATCGGCGTGTTCTTCATTTACAGCTCGTCCCATTTCCTCCCCGGCAACTTCCACGTCCGGCAGCTCGCCTGGATCGGCGTCTCGCTCATCGTCCTCGTCCTCGTCCTGGCCATCGACTACAAGTTCTTCGTCTCGCTCTCGGTCTATTTCTATGGCCTGATCGTGGCCGTCCTGGCCGCGACCCTCGTCTTCGCCCGGTTCGTGGCCGGGACGAAGAGCTGGATCACCCTCGGCCTGATGCAGCTCCAGCCCTCGGAGCTGGCCAAGATCGTCCTGATCCTCGTCTTCGCCCGGCTCTTCGCCGAGTACAAGAGCGCCACCCTGACCACGCAGTACACCCTCTGGGCGCTGCTGATCGCCGGCGTGCCCCTCCTCCTGATCATCCTCCAGCCCGACCTGGGGACGGCCATGACCTTCCTGGCCATCATCGGCGGGGCGTTCATCCTGGCCGGGCTGAAAAGAAAAACGATCGTCCTGCTCCTCCTCGCCGCCTGCGTCGTCGGCATCGCCGGATGGAACCTCGGGCTCAAGGACTACCAGAAGAGACGTGTGACGACCCTCATCAACCCGACGAACGACCCGCGGGGGTCGGGCTACCAGGTCATCCAGTCCAAGATCGCCATCGGCTCGGGCGGCCTCGCGGGCAAGGGGTTCATGAAGGGCTCCCAGAGCCAGCTCCGCTTCCTCCCGGCGCGGCACACGGATTTTATCTTCTCCGTCATCGGGGAGGAGGCCGGCTTCCTGGGCGTTTTCGTCGTCATCGTCCTCTATTTCTTCCTCCTCGCCCGGATGTTCCTGTCCGTCGCCAAGGCGCGCGACAGGGCCGGCGTCTACATCATCTTCACGGCCTCCCTGCTCATCGCCTTCCAGTTCCTGGTCAACGTCCTGATGATCATCGGCCTCTTCCCGGTCGTGGGCATCACCCTGCCCTTCCTCAGCTACGGCGGGTCGTCCCTCCTCACGAGCACCATCGCCTGCGGCCTCGTCCTGAACGTGAAGATGAGACGATTCGCCAATGTCTGAGAGAGATCCGCTGGCACGCGTCCTGCCTCGCGTCGAAAGGCCGGGACGGTATGTCGGCGGCGAATGGAACGAGATCCGCAAGGACCCCGCCCGCGTCCGGACCAAGGTCGCCCTGGCCTTCCCCGACGTCTATGAGATCGGCATGTCCTATCTCGGACAGAAGATCCTCTACCATCTGCTCAACAAGGACAAGGCCGTCCTGGCCGAGCGGGTGTTCGCGCCCTGGCCGGACCTCGAGCGGGAGCTTCGGGCGGCCGCGATCCCCCTCGCTTCCCTGGAGAACAGCATCCCCCTCCGCGAGTTCGACATCGTCGGCTTCTCCCTCCTCTACGAGCTCAATTATTCCAACGTCCTGACCATCCTCGACCTCGGCGGGATCGCCCTGACGTCGGCGGAAAGGGGAGACGCCGATCCCCTGGTCATCGCCGGCGGGCCGGCGGCCTTCAATCCCGAGCCGGTCGCCGACATCTTTGACCTCGTCTTCCTCGGCGACGGGGAGGATGGCTTCCCGGAGATCGTCCAAGCCGCCGCGGACATGCGCCGGCGCCGGGTGCCGAGGCGGGACGCGCTCCGCGAGCTCGCCCGCATCGGCGGCGTCTACGTCCCCTCGCTCTACCGGACCGTCCCGGCGGAGGGCTCGCCCCTCGTCGTCCCCCGGCCCGAGGCCGGCGCTCCCGCGGTCGTCCGCAAGCGCCTCGTCGAAGATTTTTCCCGGTCGTTCTTCCCGGAGAAGATCGTCGTCCCCAACCTGCGCGTCGTCTTCGACCGGGTGGCCGTCGAGGCGGCCCGCGGCTGTCCTCAGAACTGCCGTTTCTGCCAGGCCTCGAGCATCTATTTCCCGCACCGTCCGAAAGACCCCGACGTCATCCACAAGACGGCCATGCGCAGCCTCCGCCAGACCGGCTACGAAGACGCATCGCTTTCGGCGCTCTCCATCGGCGACCACCCCGAGCTCGAGGCGATCGTCGGCTCGCTCATGGACGAGCTGGCCCGGGAGAAGATCTCGCTTTCGCTCTCTTCGCTCCGGCCGGGCCGGCTGTCGCGGGGCCTCGTGGAGAACATCCTCAAGGTCCGCAAGACCGGCTTCACCCTGGTCCCGGAGGCGGGGACCGAGCGGCTCCGGGCCGTGATCAACAAGAAGCTCGACGACCGCGAGATCCGGGACGCCCTGACCTTCGCCTTCGAGGGCGGCTGGAAGCTCGTCAAGCTCTACTTCATGGCCGGCCTGCCGACGGAGACGGAGGAGGACCTGGCCGGGATCGTCGGTCTCGTCCGCGACGGCCTCGAGCTCGGGCGCTCCATCCTCGGCTCGTACCCGCGCATCCACGTCAGCCTGTCCTCCTTCATCCCCAAGCCGCATACGCCGTTCCAATGGCTGGGCATGGACGACGAAGTCGTGCTCGCCGAGAAACAAGCCTATGTCCGGACGGAACTCCGCAAGCACAGGAGCGTCGAGATCAAGACCCATCCCATCGCCACGTCCGTCCTCGAGGCCGTCTTTTCGCGCGGCGACCGGAGGCTCGGTCGGGTCCTCATCGACGCCTGGAGGAGGGGAGCCCGATTCGACGGCTGGGACGACAAGCTCGACGCCGGGGCCTGGCAGGATGCCTTCGCCGGGGCCGGCATCGATCACCGGGACTACCTCAAGCCCCTGCCCCGCGAGTCCGCTCTCCCGTGGGACCTTATCGAAACGGGGATCAAAAAAAGCCACCTCGCCCGGGAGCTCGACGCGGCCCTCCGGGCGGAGCGGACCCCGGGCTGCCTCGAGCGCGCCTGCGGCGAATGCCTGGGGTGCGAGAATCCCACCTGGAAGAAGCCGGCCCGCCCGACGAAGATCATGCCGCTTCCCGCTCCGGCCGGGCCGGCCGGAGAGCCCGGGGACGGGACCCTCCGCTACCTGGCGGTTTACTCCAAGAAGGGAAAAGCCCGCTACCTCTCCCACATCGACCTCATCCACGTCATCCAGAGAAGCTTCCGCCGGGCGGGGATCGAGGTCCGCAAGACCCAGGGCTTCCATCCGAAGATGGACCTCACCTACGGTCCGGCGCTGCCCCTGGGCATGGAGGCCCTGAGGGAGGTCCTGGAGTTCCGCACGGCCCGCCGGCTCGAAGCCAAGGAATTCCTCGTCCGGGTCAACAAGAGCCTCCCTCCGGGCATCAAGTTCTCGAGCCTCGAGCGGATCGATGCCGCGTCGCCGTCTCTCCACAACGCCATGGAGAGGCTCGTCTACTCGCTCGACTGGAAGAGCGAAGCCCTCGGCCGGTCCTGGAGCGCCCGGGACCTCAAGCTCGCCCTCGGCCGATTCAAGGACTCCCAGGCCGGGGCGTCGGCGACGGACTTCCGGCTTTCCGGCCGGCGCCTCGTTCTCCTCCTCCCGCCCCTGCCGGCCCGGGGGCTTCGGGCCCAGGACATCGTCCGGGCGGTCTTTGGCCACGAGGACCCGGTGTTCTTGATACGAAGGGACGACATCGTCTTCAAGCCGGCCGGCTGAAATTGACAGAAGCCCCTGAATCCGGTACACTCCCCCGTGATTTTTCGTGGGGAGAATGAACCGTGATCGAATTCCAACTGACCGACGACCAGCGCGCCCTCCAGGATATGGCCCATGAGTTCGCCGCGAACGAGATGCGTCCCAAGGCCGCGGCCTACGACCAGGGCCACGATTTCCCGGAGGACGTCATGCGCAAAGCCTTCGAGGTCGGCTTCCTGACCTGCACGCTCCCGGCCGAGTACGGCGGCGTCGGGCTCGGCGACGTCGACTTGGCCATCGTCAGCGAAGAGCTCGCCTGGGGCTGCGCCGGGATGTACACGACGATGATGGCCAATTCCCTGGCCTTTGCGCCCATCCTCCTCTTCGGCACGGACGAGCAGAAGAAGAGGTTCTTCGCGCCGTTCCTCAAAGAGATGGCCTTCGCCTCCTACTGCCTGACGGAGCGGGAGGCGGGCTCGGACACGTCGGCCGTCAAGACGACCGCCCGCAAGGACGGCTCGGATTACATCATCAACGGCTCCAAGTGCTTCATCACCAACGGCGGCGTCGCCAGCCTCTACGTCGTCTTCGCCAATTCGGCCCCGGGAAAAGGGCCCCGTGGCCTGAGTGTCTTCGTCGTGCCCCGGGACATCCCCGGCGTCTCGGTCGGCAAGGTCGAGGACAAGTTCGGCCACCGGGCCTCGAACACGACCGAGCTCTTTTTCGATGACGTCCGCGTCCCGGCGGCGAACCTCCTCGGACGCGAGGGCCTCGGGTTCATCGTCGCCATGCGGACGTTCGACAAGACCCGCGCCGCCGTCGGGGCGGCCGGGATCGGCATCGCCCGGGCGGCCCTCGAGTACGCCGTCGAATATTCCAAGACGAGGGTCCAGTTCGGCAAGCCCATCGCCTCGTTCCAAGCCACGGCCTTCAAGATCGCCCAGATGGCCATGGAGGTCGAGGCGGCGCGGCTCGTCATCTGGCGGGCCGCCTGGCTCATGGACCGGGGCAAACCCAACGGCAAGGAGTCGGCCATGGCCAAATGCCTGGGCTCGGACGTGGCCATGAAGAACGCGCTGGAGGCCCTTCAGATCTTCGGCGGCTACGGCTACATGAAGGACTATCCCGTCGAGAAGCTCGTCCGGGACGCGAAGCTGCTCCAGATCTACGAGGGGACAAACGAGATCCAGCGGCTGGTCATTTCGCGGGACGTGATCGGCCCGATCAGGGGCCGCTGAGCGGCCGGCCGTTCCCTAGAGTTCCAGGATCCTGATCAGGTTAAAAAAGCTAATCTTCGATGTAATCGGGGATCAGGGCCAGCGTTTCGACCCCGGCGCCGCGGGCGATGTCGATGATTTCCATGACCTTGGCGAAAGGCAGCTTGGCCAGGGCGCGGATGAAGATGGTCTTGTCCTGGCGCGTGCTGTAGAGGCGGCGGAGCTCCTCGAGGAGGCCCCTTATTTCGTACTTGATGCCGTTGATCTCAACGGCGTCGCTCGCCTGCAGGGTCAAGACGATAAGGCCCGAGGGCTGGCCGGCGCTGCTCGAGGCGTCGGCCACTTCGGGCAGCTTGACATCTATGCCTTTTTGAACGAGAGGCGTGATGACCATGAAGATGATGAGAAGAACGAGAAGGACGTCGCAGAGCGGAACGACGTTAGGCTCGGCTTTTGCCATGATGGCCTCCTTGATACAACTCCAAGGGAGTTATTCTATGACAACTCCCGTATCATGTCAACGAAATTTACGGAAGCCCCTATTTCAGGGTATCAATGGCCTTGCGGTTGTTGCTGGTGTGGAAGACGAGGAGCGTCTTGCCCTCTCCCGCGGACGACCCGTAGGAGTATTGGATGTCGATGACCGCGTTGCCGAGGAGGGCCCCGATCTCGGCCCCGGCGCCGATCCGGTCGGTGACCAGGACCGTGACGATCTTCTTCGTCTTGACCTTGTAGCCCAAGGTCCGCAGGGCCGTCTCCGCCTTCTTGGCGTCCGAGGTGACGAGGTGGAAATGCCCCTGTTCGGTCTCGGAGTAGACGTAGAGGGCCTTGACGTTGACCCCGGCGTTGGCCAGGGTCCCCAGGACGCGCCCGAAGATGCCGGGTTCGTCGGGCGTCGTGACGGTCAGTTCGGTATCTTCGCTTACGATTGTCACGGTCGTTCTCCTGATGGAGGGGCATTATACCAGAATTCAGCGGAGCGCGACAAGACGTCCTTGTCTTTTTTAAGAGGCCGGATATAATGGGACGCCGGAGCGGGCCATGACGGACATGATACGGACGGCTGCGGCCATCGTCGACAACTCCAGGGAAACCCTTGATTTTGCTTGACAAATAGGTCCGAGTTTAATATAAATCCTCATAGAACTTGTTTATCTATACCTAATCGCAGGAGGATTTATATGAAAATGCGCAAGTCCGCCGTAATCTTCATCGTGATGGCGCTCGTCGCGTTCACGATGATGTCCTACGCCCAAACCACCAAGCTCAAGAGGATCGGGCTTTATACCTTCGTCGAGATCAAGGGCCAGGTTCCTACCGCTGAGGTCATGAAGGGCCTCTTCGAGCGCTATGCGGCCGACGTCAAGATCGGATTCGACATGGCCGGGAACTCCGAGCTCTACGAGCCCTTCATGGAGCAGATGAAGACGGCCGAATGGACGGACACGACCCTGCCCATCGGCGAGACGTTCCCCTGGATGCTCTTCAAGTCCCGCGACCAGGTCAAGGTCGCCCGGAACATCGAGTGGGCGGGCAAGGAGCCTCTCCCGGTGTTCATCGTCCAGGTCACGAAGGACTGGAAGATCTACGACTTCATCATCCCCAAGAACTGCGGCAACATCGCCCTCGGCGCGAAAGTCGTGGACGCCATCCCGCCGGCCGTCTGCAGCCTGGTCGTCACCCCGGAGCGGGCCAACGTCAACGACCCGATCACGGTCGACATGAGCGGGACGCAGTACGCCAAGACGATGACCGTCGAGATCTATGATGCCCAAGGCCAGAAGCTGGCCACCCAGGAGCTGACGCCCCAGTCGCCCAAGTGGCAGACGAAGTTCGACAAGCCCGGCGAATACTCCTTCAAGGGCGCGGCCGTCAACATGGAAGGCATCGCCGCGACCAACCCTTGCACCGCCAAGGTTGCCATCAACTTCCCGCCCATCTGCAAGCTGTGGACGTCCTGCATGCCCTGCGAGGACTACGTCGGGCGGCCCATCACCTTCGATGCCTCCGGATCGAGCGACCCCGACGGCCAGATCGTCAAAGTCGTATTCGAGCTCCTCGACTCCGAGGGGAACGTCATCGACACCTGCGTGACGACGCGGACGCCCTGGACCTGGGAAAAAGTCTTCACCAAGGCCGGGACCTACACGATCAACACGACCGTCTTCGATAACGACGGCGCCCAGTCGTCGGCGTCCGACCCCTGCCGCCTGACCTTCGAAGTGACCCAGAAGAAGCTCTTCTGGACCGTCGGCGGCGGCCTCGGGATCTACGGCGGGAGCTCGGCCCTCTACGGCTTCCTGCGCGGCGGGATGTTCGCCTGGATCACGCCCGACAAGTGGAGCTTCACCCTGAGTGGCGGCGGCGGCATCCCGTTCAAGGGCGACCCCTGGAACATCGTCTTCATGGCCGAAGCGCTCGTCAACGGGCACTTCCAGAGCTTCTTCCTGGGCACCGGCCTCGGCGTCAGCTCGGCGACACAGCCGAAAGACGAGAACCACGCATTCGGCCTCGACCTGGTCGGACAGACCGGCTTCCTGGTCTTCGACAAGTGGACGAGCAAGGGGCAGCTGTTCTTCGAATTCCGCGCCCCCCTCGGCCGGTCCTTCAATCATAACTACAAGGCCGGTGTCGGCTTCAGGTTCCTGTTCTAAGCCGGACCGCGAACCAACGCCTGACAAGGGCCGGAGAGCGAACTCTCCGGCCCTTTTTTTTCTCTCTTCTGGGCCCGATTTTGGGGAATCTTTGACGGCGATAAATACCACCCCGACGACCCCCGTAGCGGGGGGGGACCCATCGCTTGCGATGGGGGGACCGTCGGGACAGGTCCCCGGGGGGGCCGGGGGGCTAGGGGTGGTTTTATTGCCGCGTAAGAAAAGATTCCCGGAATTGGGACTCAGTCGCTGAGCTTGCCGAGTTTGGCCAGCTCGTCGTTATAGTATTTCCGGTAGAGGATCTCCCACTCCCGGCCGCCTTCCTCGATGGCCTTCTTCTGGGACTGGATCTTGTCGATGGCCTTCTTGTCAATGGCCTCGTAGAGCTTCATTTCCTCCTCGATGGCCTTGACGATGATCAGGCGGATCTCGTTGGGATCGTCCAGAAAATCGACCTGGTCGTCCTTTTCGAGGACGTTGAGGACCTGGCGGGACAGGTAGTTGATCTTTTCCCGCGACAGCCGGCTGCTCACAGGACGATCCCCTTTTCCCGGGCCAGCTTGGCCTTGATGAGCTTGAACATCTGTTGGTACTCGATGTTCTCCTTGCGGATCTTCTCCATGTGCTTGCTGAGGAGCTCGCGGACCTCCTGGTCGAGGCGGTCCTCCTTCTGGAACTCGTCGATGAGCAGGGACGTCACCTCTTCGAGCAGACGGGCCTTGTCCTCGATGATGATCTTGCCTTCCTTGGCCAGGTTGCGCAGGATCACCGAGCCGAGATGCTCGATTTGGTTCTTATTCAGGCGCATAACCCCAATACAATACATTACCCCCGGCCAAATTTCAAGGATGAATTCCGGCTTGGAAGGAGAAGATCAGGGGAGGACGAGGAAGGGGTGGAGCTTGGAGCCGTCGGCGGACGGGCGGGCCAGGGCGAGGAGCTTGCCGGATCCGGAGAACAGCCGGACCAGGCGCGTCTCTCCGGGGAACGGAGGAGAGTCCGGGAGGGGCGCCGCGAGGTGGGCCGGCTCGAGCGAAGAGCCGTGACGGATCCTGATTTCCGCCAGGGGGAGGACGGTGACGGCGGGAACCCAGGGGAGAAGCCGTTCGAGCGGCAGGATATGCTTGGCCGCTTCGCCCCTGGCGGCCGCTTCCTCAAAGCCGGCGAGCGGAACGGCGTCGAACAGGGCGTAGGGGCCGATGGATGTCCGCCGGAGCGTGTCGAGGTGGGCGCCGCAGCCCAGGCGCCGGCCGAGATCGTGGGCGAGCGACCTGATGTAGGTCCCGGCCGAGCACTCCGCCTCAAAATCGACGAACGGCGGCCGGTAGGCCCGGATGGCGAACCGCACGACGGTGACGGCGGACGGTTCGAGGGTGAACTCCTTATCGGCCCGGGCCAGCTTGTAGACCGGCCGGCCGCCGAGCTTTTTCGCCGAATAGCGCGGCGGCGTCTGGAGGATCTCCCCTTCGAAGGCCTTCATGGCCGGAGCCAAGTCTTCGAGGGCCGGAAGATCGCGGCATTCCTCCGAGGCCGGCCGGCCGGAGGCGTCGTAGGTATCGGTCGCGAAACCGAGACGGATGCGGCCTTCGTAGACCTTGTTCTCCTTGGAGAGGTAGGGGAAAAAGCGTGTCGCCTGGCCCGCCGCGACGAGGAGGACGCCGGTCGCGTCCGGATCGAGCGTTCCGCCGTGACCGACGCGCCGGGTGCCCAGGAGCTTCCGGACCCTCTGCACGACGTCGTGGGAGGTCAGCCCGGCGGGTTTGTCGATGACGATTAGCCCGTCGCTGACCATCCGGGTCGTTCCGGCTTTCAGCGGGCCGGCCCGGACGGCTCCCGCGGGGTCCCGTCGAGGAGGGATTCGACTGTCGCGGGGACTTCGCGGATGAGACGGTCGTAAGGGCCGTAAACGGTGAACCCCGAGGCGTGGACGTGGCCGCCGCCGCCGAAATGCTCGGCCACCCGGGCCGCGTTGGCGCCGCCCTTGGACCGCAGGCTGACCCGGAAGCATTCGGGGGCCATCTCCTTGAAGAACATGACCATCTCGACCCCCTTGATGGACCGGGCCAGGGTCGTCATGTCCTCGGTGTCGACCTCCTTGAGGCCGAGGGATTCGGCGTCGTGTTTGAACATGCTGATGACGGCGATCGTCCCCTTGCCGTTCATGGTCAGACTGGAGAGGACGCGGCCGAGGAGCTGGATCTTCTCCGGCCGGTTGTTGTTGTAGAGCTTCTCCGTGACGCGGATGGGACTGGCCCCGAGACGGGCCAGCTCGGTCGCGGCGGCCAGGGCGCGGGGCGTCGTGTTGGAGAACTGGAACGAGCCCGTGTCGGAAACGATGGCGCAGTAGAGGCTCTCGGCGATCTCGGGCGTCAGGCGGATCCCCAGGAAGCGGCTCAGATCGAAGACCATCTCGCCCACGGCCGGCGCCTCGGGGTCGATCCAGTTGATGTCGGCGTAAGGCGTGTTCGAATAGTGGTGGTCGATGTTGATCTTATAGACGCCGTCCAGGCCCTCGTGGCCGGAGCGGGAAACGTCGGCGCATTCGAGGAGGATGATGGTGTCGAAGTCCGCCGCCCGGATCGGACCGATGTGGATCCCGGCGAGCTCGGGGAAGCCGGCGAAGGGCAGGGGCGTCGGGTCGTGGTTGATGATGGCCACGTCCTTGCCCATGAGGCCGCCCATCAGCGAAATGGCCAGGGCCGTGCAGAGGGAGTCGCCGTCCGGGCGGAGGTGGGAGGTCACGGCCATCGTCCGCGACGCCTTGATCCTGGCCGCGATGAGCTCTCTCGGGTCAGCGCCCATGTCTCTTCGCCTCCTCGATCAGCTTGTCGATCCTCTCCTGGTGCTCAGGGCCCGGATCCAGGGCGAAAAATAGCTGGGGATTATACTTCAACTTCACCCGGGAGGCAAGCGTCCGCCGGATGTATCCCTTGCTCTTATCGATGCGATCGAGAAGGGCCCCGGGATCCTCTGTCCCGAAAACGCTGAGGAAGACGCGCGCCGTGAGGAGGTCCGGGGTCATCTCCACCCGGGTGACGGTCAGGAAGCCCGATGCGGAGTCCTGGAATTCGCCGATGAGGAGGCGGCTGAGCTCCGCTTGGACGAGCTCGGCCACGCGCCGCGTCCGGAAGCTCTTCTCAGACATAGCGGATCTCCTGGCCGGCGACTTCCGCCTCCTGGAGGTTCCGGGCGTCGGCGAGGACGCGGCCGAAGACCTCTTCGACGACGGCCTGCTGGCTGTTGAGGGTGACGATCCCGAGCCGGGCCCGCTGCCACTTGTCCTGAAAGTCGACCTCGGCCAGGGCGACGTTGTAGCGGCGGAGCCTGTCCTTGAAGCCGTGGAGGACGCGCCGCTTGTCCTTGAGAGAGCGGGCGTAGGGGAAAAAAAGCTCGAGCGTCAGGACACCGACGATCATCGGAACCCTCCCGCGCCGCTAGACGGCCTTGACTTTTTCGCGGATGAACACCTCGATGGTATCGCCCGGCTGGAAATCGTTGAAGCCGCCGACGCCGATGCCGCACTCGTAGTCCTTCTTGACTTCGGTGACGTTCTCCTTGAGGTGCTTGAGGGAGGAGATCCGTCCTTGGTGGATGACCTCGCGGCCGCGCATGACGCGGGCTTCGGCGTTGCGGGTGATCTTGCCGTCCTGGACAAAACAACCGGCGATCGCGCCGACCTTGGGGATCTGGAAGACCTTGCGGACCTCGGCCCGGCCCTGGAAGGTCTCCTTGATGATGGGCTCGAGGAGGCCGATGACGGCCTTCTTGATGTCGTCCGTGAGCTGGTAGATGATCTTGTAGGTCCGGATCTCGACGTCCTCCTTCTTGGCCAGTTCGAGGATCTTGGAGCCCGGCTTGACGTTGTAGCCGATGATGATGGCCTTGGAGGCCGAGGCCAGGAGGACGTCCGCCTCGGTGATGTTCCCGGTGGCGGCGTGGACGATCTTGATCTTGACCTTCTCCGTGCCGAGAGGCGGGACAACGCCCGAGAGGACCTCGATCGAGCCCTGGACGTCGGCCTTGAGGATGAGGCTCAGCTCCTTGGCCTGGCCGCCCTCGATCTTCTTGAAGAGCTCGTCGAGGGTGGCGCCGGGGTCTCGGGGCGATTCCTTGCCCTTGACCCGGGATTTCCTGAACTCGACGACGTGCTTGGCCGCGGTGGGGTCCTCCATGACCTGGAAGGGATCGCCGGCGACGGGGACTTCCGAAAAGCCCATGATCTCGACGGGCATGGACGGCCCGGCGCTCTTGAGGACCTTGCCGTGCTCGTCGAACATGGCCCGGACCTTGCCCATGGACAGGCCGGAGACGAACGCCTGCCCCTGGAGGAGGGTGCCCTGCTGGACGATCACCGTGGCGATGGGCCCCTTCTGGCTGTCGAGGCGGGCCTCGAGGACGACGCCCTGGGCGGGGACATTGGGGTTGGCTTTGATCTCGAGGATGTCGCTGAGCAGGAGGATCATCTCGAGCAGGTCGCCGACGTTCTTCTTCTCCCGGGCCGAGACCTCGACGCTGATGGTCTTGCCGCCCCAGTCCTCGACGAGGAGGTTCTCTTTGGACAGCTGCTGCTTGACGCGATCGACATTGGCTTCGGGCTTGTCGATCTTGTTGATGGCCACGATGATCGGCACGCCGGCCGCCTTAGCGTGGTCGATGGCCTCTTTCGTCTGGGGCATGACGCCGTCGTCGGCCGCGATGACCAGGATGACGATGTCCGTGGCCTTCGCCCCGCGCGACCGGAGCTGGGTGAAGGCCTCATGACCGGGCGTGTCGATGAAGGTGATGGTCCGATTCTTGGCGGCGACGCGGTAGGCGCCGATGTGTTGGGTGATGCCGCCCGATTCCTTGTCGACGAGGTTAGAGGAGCGGATGGCGTCGAGGAGGGTCGTCTTGCCGTGGTCGACGTGGCCCATGATGGCGACGACGGGCGACCTCGGCGCGAGCTCGGCCGTCCGGCCCTCGGCCTTCTGGCGCATGGCCTGGTCGAGGGTTATGAACTCCGCGTCGAAGTTCGTGACCTTGGTGATGACCGCGGCGAGCTCGGCGTCGACGAATTCATCGAGGTCGGCGGCGAAGCCCTTGGAGGCGAGCTTATCGAGGAGGTCCTTGGGCCTGACCTTCATCGCTTCGGCCGCGTCCTTGAGCAGCCAACCCTCCCTGAACGCGACCTTCTGCCTCGGCTTGGGCGGGGCGAGCGGGGGCGTAGGCTTGGGCGCGGCCGCGGGCTGTGGAGGGACGGGCCTCGCCGGGGCCGGGGGGGGAGTTGCAGGCTTGGGCGGCGCGGGCGTGGCGGGCTTCGCGGCCGCGGGACGCTGGGGTGCTGCCGGTTTCAGCGGTGCCGCGGGCTTGGGCGCTGCGGCCGCCGGCGGGACCGGCTTCGAGGGAACGGCAGGCTTTGGCGCCGGGGCCGGCGAAGGCGTCGGCTTACGGGGTGCCGGCTTCACGGGCGCCAAGGGAACGGGCTTGTGGGCGGCCGGCTTGAGAGGTTCCGGCTTGGGAGCGGCGGGCTTGGGCGCTTTGGCCTTGACGGACTTCTTGACGGCGGGCTTCTTGGTTGTTTCACTCATTCGCGTCTTCTTGCTTGATGGAGATTTTCCAGCCGACGAGGCGGGAGGCCAGCTTGACGTTGATCCCCTTCTTGCCGATGGCCAGCGAGAGCTGGTCCTGGGGGACGATGGCCAGCATGGCTTGCTCGGTCCGGCTCACGACCTGGAGCCGGTTGACCTTGGCCGGGCTGAGAGCGGCCTTGGCGTAGCTGACGAGGTCGGGCGACCACTCGATGATGTCGACCTTCTCGCCCTGGAGCTCTTTGGAGATGGCCAGGATCCTGTTCCCCTTGACGCCGATGCAGGCGCCGACGGGGTCGATATCGCGTTCGAGGCTGGCCACGGCGACCTTGGACCGCTCGCCGGGCTGGCGGACGATATCTTTGATCTCGATCGTCCCGTTGGCGATCTCCGGGATCTCGGTCTCGAGGAGCCGGGCCAGGAACCGCGGCGAGGTTCGCGAAACGATGATCTGGAGCCCCTGGTAGCCCTTGAGGACCTGAGTGATGACGGCCTTGACCAGGTCCCCCCGCTGGTGTTCCTCGTTGGGGAGCTTCTCGCGCAGGGGGAAGGCGACATCGGTCCGGTTGACTTCGAGAATGATGACGCTGTCCTCGACCCTCCGGACGACGCCGGTGACGATCTCGCCGATGCGGGGGGCGAAGTCGCCGTAGATCTTCTCCTGTTCGGCGTCGCGGACCTTCTGGAAGATGACCTGCTTGGCGGCCTGGGCGGCGATGCGGCCCAAGGTGTCGGAGGGCAGGTCGATCTCCACCGTTTCGCCCTCCTTGGCCTCGGCGCGGATCGCCCGGGCCTCGTCGAGGGAGATCTCTTCGGCGGAGTTCTTGGGGTTTTCCGTCACGCGTTTGACGGCGAAGACGCGGAGCTCGCCCTTTTCGGGCTTGAACAGGACCTGGACGTTCTCGCTCTTGGAGAAGAACTTAGAGGAAGCGACCCGGAGGGATTCTTCGATCGCCTGGATGATGACGCACGGCTCGACGCGCCGCTCTTTGCTGAGCTGCAAGATCGTATTCCAGACGTTGACTTTCATCCGCTGTTCTCAATTCCCGGGTCAAGGGGTTCAAGGACCGTTGATTATATCGGAATTCGCCCCAAAGTGCAACGAGCCTCGGGGATTATCGTCAGGAAATCCGCCCTGCTACGCTCGGAGTATTCCTTCCGTCGGCCGCTCGCCGGCCCGGCGAGCCGGCTCGCTTCGTATCCGGGCTTCGCTCTGAAGATTGGGGACGCAAGAAAGGGGACACGTACCAAGGGTACATGTCCCCCTTCGTCCTCAATCTTCATCCGTGCCCGCTACGCCCTCCCACGGCCTCCTCCAGGAACACCCCTGCGCGGGGCGGCTTCACTGACGAGATTCCTCGGCTCTGTTACGCGAGTATGATGAATAACCTCACAATTCGACTGTTGTACCGTGGAGGCTGTAGGGGCCGGAGCCGGTGATGCGGACCGTGAGGAAGCGGCCGCTCGGGTCCGCGGCGGAGTCGAAGTTGACGACCAGGTTGCCGTCCGTCCGTCCGGCGAAGCGGCCGGCGCCCTTGGGGCTCGGACCGGTGCCGAGAACGCGGACTTCCCGGCCGACGAACGACCTGTTGATCTCGACCTGTATCGTCTTTTGGAGGGCTTGGAGGGCGATGAGCCGCCGCCGTTTGATCTCGAGAGGGACGTCGTCGGGGATGGCCGCCGCCGCGGTCAGCGGGCGGGGTGAATAACGGAAGGAAAAGATGCCGGCGAAGCGCACCTCGCGGAGAAGGCTGCAGGTCGCCTCGAAATCCTCCTCCGTCTCGCTCGGGAAGCCGACGATGACGTCCGTGCTCAGGAGAATGCCGGGCAGGCTCTCCTTCAAGCGGGCGGCCAGGGCGAGGTACTCCTCCCGCGTGTATCCCCGGTTCATCCTCTCGAGAATGCGCGTGGATCCGGATTGAAGAGGCAGGTGGAGCGCGGGGCAAACTTTCGGGTTCGCGGCCATTGCCCGGATGATGTCGTCGCCGAAGTTCTTCGGGTGGGAGGTGATGAACCGGACCCATTCGGCCCCGGGCACGGCGCACATCGCGTCGAGAAGTCCGGCGAACCCGAGGCCCGACTCGGGGTCCCGATAAGAATTGACGTTCTGGCCCAGGAGCTGGATCTCCACCGCGCCCGCCCCGGCCGCGGCGCGCGCCTCCGCGACGATGTTCGGCAGCGGACGGAATTTCTCGCGGCCGCGGCAGAAGGGGACGATGCAGTAGGAGCAGAAATTGTCGCAGCCCTCCATGACCGGGACGAAAGCGCTCCAGGGATTCTCGCGGGCCGTCGCCTCCGGCCCGACCTCTCTCCAGTCCGTTCCGAAATCGGCCCGGACTGTTGGGGCTTCGGCCGCGCGTCCGACGATCTCGGGCAGGTCGAGGTAGTTGTCCGGCCCGGCGACGAAATCCACGAACGGCAGTTTCTCGAGCAGATGGGCCTTCCGGACCTGGGCGACACAGCCGGCGACGCCCAGGAGGAACGGCCTTTTCTTCTTCAGCCCGGAGAGCCGTCCCAGATAAGAGTAGAGCTTTTCCTCGGATTTTTGCCGGACGGCGCAGGTGTTGACGACGACAATGTCCGCGTCCTCCGGACGGTCCGCTTTCGCCGCCCCGGCCCGGACGAGGACTCCGGCGATGTGCTCCGAATCGTTCTCATTCATCTGGCAGCCGAAGGTCCGGACGAAAACCTTCAGCCCGGTCAGGCTGGCGCTCAGAGCATCTCCTCGAGGAGCGCGGCCGCGTCGCGGACGTACTCTTCGCACTTCGTCCGGTGGAGATTTTGCGCGTCGGCCTGCTTCTGCCCCTCGGGCGTCCCGATGTCGCAACCGAGGAGATCCCTGCACTTGATGTGACCGTAGCGGGCCGTGAAGCGGGCGATGAAGTCCTGAACGAGAGCGTAGGTCTTGTCCCGCGCGGCGGCGTCCTCGGCCTTGGTCCGGCCGTGCTTGAGCCCGATGACAAGGAAAGCCCCGGTGAGAGCGCCGCACCAGTCCGCCCTCCGGGCGATGCCGCCGCCGAAGGCCTGGGAAATGCGCAGGGCGGAATCCTTGTCGAGGCCGAAGTCCGCGGCGAAGGCCGCCGCGACCGCCTGGGAACAGCTGAAACCCTGGCGGAAAAATGAGAGGGCGCAGTCGGATCTGCTCATGGTTTGTGTCCTTTCTCGGGGCTGCCGTCGAGCATCTCCCGGGCGATCTGGCGGGACGCCTCCGTCAGGCGGCTTCCGGCGATGAGCCGGGCGATCTCCTCGACCCGTTCTTCCCGGCCGAGCTTGCGCGCGCCGGTGAAGGTCCGCTCTTTCTCGACCCGCTTGTCGACGCGGAAGTGGTGGGTTGCGGCCGAGGCGATCTGGGGGAGATGGGTGATACAGATCACCTGGTGGCGGGCCGCCAGCCGGCGGAGCTTCCGGGCGATGAAATCCGCCGTCTTGCCGCCGATGCCCGAGTCGATCTCGTCGAAGATGAACGTCCTGAGGCGCTCCTCGTCCTTGCCGGCCGACTTGAGCGCCAGCATCATCCTCGACAGCTCGCCGCCCGAAGCGATCCGCCGGAGGGGCCGGAGCTCCTCGCCCGGGTTGGGTGAGAGCAGGAACTCGGCGTCCTCCGCGCCCTGGTCGCGGATCGTCGCCGTATCGGCGAGGGACGGCGGAACGTCCGCGAGCCGGACCTTGAACCGGGCCTTGGTCATACCGAGGAGGGCGATCTCCTTCTCGATGAGGCGGCCGAGCTTTTCCGCGGCTTTCTTCCGCCCGGCGCCGAGACGGCCGGCAAGGCCGGCGTACTCCCGGAATTTCGTTTGGATGACGAATTCGAGCTCTTGGAGCCTTTCGCGGCCGGACTCGAGCCCCGCCCGCTCGCGGCGGAGGGCCTCGCCGTGGGCGATGATCGCCTCGATCGTCCCGCCGTGCTTTCGCTTGAGCTTCTCGATGACGCTCAGGCGTTCTTCGACGTCCTCCGGGCTCTCCGGGGCCTCGGCCCGCCGGTCCTTGAAGCGGACGAGCGAATCGGCGGCGTCCTGGAGCAGGATGGACGCGTCCTGGAGGCCCGGCCGGAATTCAGCGAAGGTTTCGTCGTAAGCGGAGAGGTCTCCGAGGACGGACCGGAGCCGGGCCAGGCGGGGGATGAGGGAGTCCTCGCCGAGGTAGGCCAGGTCGAGGGCTTTATCGACGAGGCCGGCGATCTTTTCGGCGTTCTTGAGGATCTCGCGTTCCCGGAGGAGGCTCTCGTCCTCGCCGGGCTTGAGGCCGGCCGCCTCGATCTCCTTGACCTGGTAGGCGATGACGTCGAGGCGCTGTTCGCGCTCCTTCTCCTTCGCTTCGAGGTCGCGCTTCTCCTGGACGAGACGCCGGAGCTCCTGGGCCGACCGGGCCGTGTCCCGGACGAGTCCGGGATCGGCAAGGGTCTCGTCAAGGTAGCCGAGGTGATTCTCGAGGTGGAGGAGGAAGACGTGATCATTCTGGCCGTAAATGTCGATGAGCCGGCCGCCGAGCTCCCGGAGCCGGCGCAAGGGAACGAGGACGCCGTTGACGAAGGCCTTGCCCGTCCCCTGGTCGGTGACCGAGCGCTGGATGAGGAGCTCCCCGTCCTCGGGCTCGGGCAGACCGGCCAGATCGATCGGCTGCTGGGAGACGTCGAAGACGGCCTCGATGAAGGCCTCGGCCTTCCCGGTCCGGACGATGTCGGGCGAGCCTTTGTCCCCCAGGATGAGCCGGATGGCGTCGATGATGATGGACTTGCCGGCGCCCGTCTCCCCGGTCAGGATGGAGAAGCCCTCGTCGAGGGGGATCTCGAGGTCTTCGATCGTGGCCAGATTCCTGACCCGCAGGAGTTTGATCATGTCTTCCGGAAGGCTACTTGAGGATGTACGGGACGAGGGCCCTCTGCATGTTGATGCGGCCGTAGCCGGCGTGGTCGTCGCGGCCGGGATAAGCCGCCCTGTTGACGTCGTCGGCCGTGTAGCGGATGACCTTCATGACTTCGGCGGGCTTAAGCTCGGGTTTGAGGCTCATGATCAGCGCGGCCATTCCGGAGACGTGGGGCGCGGCCATGGACGTCCCCGAGCCGAAAAGATAGGGGGGGTCGCCTATCCCGACGTACCACTGAGGGGCGGGGCCCAGGATGTAGACGCCCGGCGCGGCCACGTCGACCTCGGGGCCAAAGCTCGAGAAGTCGGCGACCTCGTCGCTGTAGTCGGTGGCGGCCACGGCCAGGACGTAGCTGTCGTAGGCGGCGGGGTAATTAATATAGGCCGTGTCGTTCCCGGCCGAAGCGACGACGACGACGCCGTGGTCGTGGGCGTATTTGCAGGCGTCCTCGAGGAAGGGGTCGTCAAAATCCCCGCCCAGGCTGATGTTGATGACGTCGGCCCCCTCGTCCGTCGCCCAAATGATGCCGTCGATCACCCAGCTGTAATAACCGTCGCCTGTGGCGTCCGTGACCTTGACCGGCAGGATCCGGCACTTCCAGGCGACGCCGGCGATGCCCGTGGAGTTGTCGGTGTCCGCCGCGGCGATCCCGGCGACGTGCGTGCCGTGCCAGTGGTCGTCGGTCGCGTCGTCGTCGTCGTTGGCGAAGTCATGCCCGGCGGAGACGATCTTGGCGGCGAGGTCGGGGTGGGTCATGTCGACGCCGGTGTCGCAGACGGCGATGACGACCTCGGGATCGCCCTTGACCGCGTCCCAGGCCGCGCTGGCCTTGATGTCGGCGTTGGCCTTGGCCTGCAGCTGAATGTCGTCGCCGAGGTCGAGGATGCCGCCGGGGTTGCGGAGGTTGTACTGGAACATGGCGAAGTATTGATCGTTGGGGATATCGGCCAGGCGGGTCCGGTAATCCGGCCGGGCTTGCTCGACATCGGCGTTGCGGCGGAGCATAGCCAGGGTTTCCGTAACAGAGACGCCGGGCGCGGTGCGCACGCTGTAGACGCCGATCGCGGGGATCCGGCGGACGGACGGGAATCCGTAGGATCGGAGAAGTCCTTCCGCGTAGGACCGATGCACGCGGGGACGGAAGCGGACGAGCACGCGGTCGGAGGCGTAGCGGGGAGTCCGGCGGCGGACGACCGGCCTTTCAACGCGCAGGTCGCGGGCGGGACGCCGGGAGATGCGTCCGATCCGCTTGTTCTGTCTCACCCGGCCTCCGTCGCTCGTGCCCAGGCCGAAGAACAGGATGACGAGGAGGGCCGCGAACACCTTCAAGGATCTTTTGAACGGCGTCTTCATGTTCCTCTCCTTGCCCTAGAACCTGTACAGGAGGCCGAACGAAATCAATCCATCCACGCCTCCGGCGAAGGGCATGATCCCGGCCTTGGCCTTGACGGCGAGGCGGTCGGACACGGTGGCGTCCGCGCCGAGCGAGACGCCGAACGAGATATCCCCGTTGACCTGCTTCTTCTCGACGCCGTCGAGCTCATCCAGGATTTCGGTCATCCGGAAAACGGCCCGGAGCCAGCGGGCGCTCACTTCGACATAAGGGACGACCCTGCCGAACAAGAGGTAGGCGAACCGGGGCCCCACGGAGATCTCCATCCAGTTCGGCCTGCCCTGGGCCTCTCCCTCGACGGCGAAACCCTCAAGCGGCCAGGTCTTGGACATCCCGAAAGATAAGACGACCCGGCCGGTGGCGCTTATCTCAAAGTCCCCGAATTTCATGAACGGGGCCGCGACCTCGGCCCCCAGGGCGAGGCCCTTGAGGGGCGCGCCGTCAAATTGGAGGCTGATGGGGAGGGAGCCGAAGGACAGGCCCTTGAAGTCGGTGAGGGACAAGCCGGCGCTGAGGCTGAAGACCAGGTCCTTGCCGAGCCCGAAATCGGCGCGGGCCGAAACCATGTTGGCCAGGATCTTGGAGGAGGCCGTGTCGCCTTTCCAGACGACCGTCCTCGAAAAATAATCGTAGCTCAATCCGGCCGCCAACGTCTTGACCTTCGCTTCGGCGGCCCGAGCCTCGCCCGCGGCCAGCGCGAACACGACCCCAAGTACAAAGAGGCGTTCAGCCCTCCCGCTCCGTTTCCGCATGGGGAAACCTCCCAGACCCTCCGGGGTCAGCTCTTCTTGTCTTTCGTCTCCTGCGCCGCGGCCTTCAACTTCTCGATCTCCGCCAGACGCTTCGTCGCGGTCTTGGCCAGGGCCCGCTGGGGGTAGTCCGTGACCACCTTGGTGAAGAAGGGGTGGGCTTGGTCATACTGTTTCATCATGAAATGGCAGTCGCCGAAGTAGAAATAGATCGAGTCCAGCTTGGAGTATTCCGGATAGCCGGTCATGATCTCGGACAGTCGGCTGATGGCGGCCCGATAAGCCCGGCGCTTGTAGTAGCCGATGGCGATCTCGGCGCTGTGCGCGGCCAGCTTCTCCTCGCACTCCTTGACCTTGTCCTGGGCGGTCTTGGACTGATCGCTCGCGGGATAATCCGTGATGACCTTCTTGAATTCCGCGAGGGCCTGGATCGTCCTGGACGGGTCGCGGCCGGGCTTCAGCATTTTCTTGTAGAACGTCATGGCGATCTGATACTGGCTGTAGGCGGCCGACGGGGAATAGGGGTAGGTCCGGATGAACTCCCGGTATTCGGACGCGGCCAGGATCATGTTGCTCTCGTCGCCCTTGCGGAAATAGGCGTCGGCGATGAGCAGTTTCGCCCGTTGGGCGTAGAAGCTCTTGGGGAACGAGTCGATGACCTGACGGAGATAGAGGATGGCCTTCTCCGTGTCCTTTTTTATCTCCTGTTCGCCGAGCCTGTAGAGGGCCTCGTCGGAGGAGGCCGCGGCGGGCGTGATCTCGGCCGTCTTCTTATGGCATCCCGGCGCGAGGCCGAGGAGGACAAGCAGGGGAAGCAGGGCGGCAAGCGTTTTCTTCGGGGTATCGTTCTTCATGGTGTCTTCCTCGCGATGGCTTTCATGGTCCGGATGACCGCGGCGGGATCGGGAGCGTCGAAGACGGCCGAGCCGGCGACGACGATCTCCATGCCCGCGCGGATGATGTCCTCGACGTTGTCGAGCTTGATCCCGCCGTCGACCTCGATGGGGATGGCGAGCTTTTCGGCGCGGATCCAGTCCCGGAGCTTGCGGATCTTTTCCCGGCAGGAAGGGATAAAGGACTGGCCGCCCCAGCCGGGATTGACCGACATGATCAGCACGAAGTCGAGCTCCGGCAGGACTTCCTTGAGCGAATCGATGGGCGTCGCCGGATTAAGGGCCGCTCCGGCCTTGCGGCCGAGGCCGCGGATCATGGTCAGGTCCTTGTGGAGGTGGGCCGTCGCCTCGACGTGGATGGAGATCCAGTCGGCCCCGGCCTCATGGAACAGCGGGATGAAAGCGCGGGGGTTCTCGACCATGAGGTGGACGTCGATGGGCAGTCGCGTCTCGCGGCGGATGGCCGCGACGAGCCGGGGGCCGAGGGTCAGGTTGGGCACGAAGTGCCCGTCCATGATGTCGACGTGGATGAGGTCCGCCCCGGCCTTTTCGGCGAGCCGGACCGCTTCGCCGAGCCTCGCAAAATCCGCGGAGAGGATGGACGGGGCGATGCGGACCATCAGCGGCTGACCTCGAGCGAGATGCGGTTCCTTTTCTGGACGCGGAAGCCGTTGGTCGGGTCCTGCTTGACGATGATGCCGGCCGGAGCCTGCGGGTAATAGACGTAGCGGATGTCGGCGATCCTGAAGCCCAGGGCGTTGAGCCGGCCGATGACGCCGTCCGCCCTGAGGCCGATGAGGTCGGGCATGATGTAACGGTCGTCGATGTCTCCCTGGCTGAGGAGGAGTCCGACCGGGAAATTGCGTTCCACGACCGTGCCCGGCTCCGGTTTCTGGGCCAGGATCCGACCGGCGGGGAGTCTCGGCGTGTGCACTTGGGTCAACTTGCCTTTCGTCAGGCCGACCGCCTGGAGAAGGGTCAGCGCTTCGTCCAAGGTCTTGGAGGCGAGGTCGGGGACCGGGACGACACCGCTCCCCGAGCTCGTCAGGACCTGGATGACCGTCGTGGTGCGGATCCTCGAGCCCGCCGCCGGGTCCTGCCGGGCGATGAGGCCTTTTTCCAAACGATCGCTCGGTTCGGTGCCCTTCTGGGCGAGGGACAGGTCTTTTTTCGCGAGTTCCGCCCTGGCCTGGGCGACCGTCCTGCCGACGAGGTCCGGGACGGTGACGACTTCGCTCTTGAGCAGGACCTGCGAAAAGATGATGGCGCTCAGGAAGAAGAGGATAAGGAAGAGGAGCGAAGAGAGAGCCGCATTAAAGAGAAATTTCTTCGCCATCTGCGATGCTCACAAATCAAAATTCAACGTCCATTATTATCATATATTTCGAACTTAGTAAACCGATGGAGCGTTGCCTGATTGCCGGAAGAGCAAGTTTCTCATATAATTGGGCCCTCAGAGGAGATGAATGATGATCACCTATTCAGATTTTCGAAGCGATACGGTCACCAAACCGACGGAGAAGATGAGGAAGGCCATGGCCGACGCCGTGGTCGGGGACGACGTCCTGGGGGATGACCCGACGGTCCAGAGGCTCGAGGCCCTGGCCGCCGAGACCATGGGCAAGGAAGCGGCTCTCTTCTGCCCGTCCGGGACGATGGCCAATTCGATCGCCGTAAAAATGTGGACCAACATCCTCGAAGAGGTCATCGTCGAGGAGCGCTCCCACATCTACAACATGGAATCGACCCACATGACCTTCATCTCGGGGGTGACGCCGCGGCCGGTGAGGTCGGAGCGGGGGGCCATGGACCCGAAGGACATCAGCGCCAATATCCGCAAGCCGAACGTCCACACGCCGCGGACCTCGCTCATTTGCCTCGAGAACACGCACAACAACTGGGGCGGAACCGTCCTGCCTCTCGATAATTTCAAGGCCATCAGAAAGATCGCCGACGAAAACGGGCTGAGGGTCCACCTGGACGGGGCCCGGATCTTCAACGCCAGTCACGCGTCCGGCGTTCCGGTCAGGGAGTACGCGAACCAGGTGGACTCGCTGATGTTCTGCCTGTCCAAGGGGCTTTCCGCACCGGCGGGGTCGATGCTCGCGGCCGGCCGGGAGCGCATCGAGTTCGGCCGGCGGCTGCGGAAGGCCTTGGGCGGCGGCATGCGTCAGGTCGGGGTCCTGGCCGCGCCGGGTATCATCGCCCTGACCGAGATGGTCGACAGGCTGAAGGACGACCACGTCCGCGCGAAGACGTTGGCCCGGGGGATCAGCGGACTGCCGGGCGTCAAGATCGCCCCCGCGACCGTCGAGACCGACATCATCATTTTCGGCTTCGACCATCCGGCGATCAGCGTCTCCGCGATGCTCGAGAAGATGAAGGAGAAGGGCATCCTGGCCCTGGCCGTGAGCGGCGGCATCCGCATGGTCACCCACAAAGATGTCGGCGACGAGGACGTCGACCGCGCCGTCAGGGCCTTCAAGGATATTCTGACGAAGTAGGTTGATGTCCCGTCCGGGGTGACCGAAGATTTTGCGCTGAAGATCCTGCTGCCGGGGATGTCGGCGGCGGGAATCCGCGGCGCGGTAACCGCATAAATTTTCGCTGAAGTTCTAGAGGCTCTCCGCGACGATCTGGGCGATGTCCTTGACCTTGATGTCCTCGCGGCCCTTGTCCTTAAGGCCGTCGCGGAGCATGGTCAGGCAGAAGGGGCAGGCGGCCGCCGCGAGCTCCGTGCCCGAGGCGATGACCTCGTCCGTCCGCAGGTGATTGATCCGCTGACCGAGCGATTCCTCGGTCCACATCAGCCCGCCGCCGGCGCCGCAGCAGAAGCTGTCATCGCCGTGACGCTCGAGCTCTTTCGCTTTGCCGCCGAGAGCCGAGCACAGGACGGCCCTCGGCTCCTTGGTCAGGCCGTTGTGCCGGCCGAGGTAACAGGGGTCGTGGAACGTGTAATTTTCGGAGTCCTTCGCTTTTGGGGCGATCCTGTCCGCGCCGATCATGTTGTAGATGAGTTCCGTGTGGGAAACGACTTCGATCGCCTGGAGCTTGGCCTTGTCCTCCGCCGTTAGGCCCGGGACGAAATCGAGGAGCTTCGGATATTCATGCTTGAGCGTGTTGTAGCCGTGGGGGCAGATGGTGACGATCTTCTTGATGCCGTAAGTCTTGAGGAGGGCGATATTCTCCTGGGCCAGGCTCTGGAAGAGGTACTCGTTACCCAGCCGACGGGCCGAATCGCCGCAGCATTTTTCTTCGGCCCCCAGCGTCCCGAACTTGATCCCGGCCGCGCGGAGGATCTTGACGAGCGACCCGGCGATCCCTTTCCCGGCGTCGTCGAAAGCGCCCATGCAGCCGACCCAGAAGAGGTATTCGGCATCGGGGACATCCTTGATGTGCTTGACCTCGAGCGTCTCGCCCCACTCGGCGCGCTTGGAAAAGCCGATGCCCCAGGGGTTGGAATTGGTCTCCATGTTGCGGAAGAAGGCGTTGAGCTCCTGGGGGAACTTGCTCTGCACGAGGACCTGGCTGCGACGCGCGCCGACGATCTTGCGAATGTGCTCGATCTCGACCGGGCATTCCTTCTGGCAGGCGCCGCAGGTCGTGCAGGTCCAGATCTCTCCTTCGGTGAAGGTCCCGGGGACGAGCTCCTTGAGGTCGTCCCGCCTTTTGGCCGTCAGCGCCTTGTTGCCGGCGAGGAGCGCCTTCTCCATGTTGAACATGATCATCTTGGGGGAGAGGGGCTTGTCGCTGGCGAAAGCCGGGCAGGCGTCCTGGCAGCGGCCGCACTCCATACAGGCGAAAGCGTCGAGGTTGTCCTTCCAGGTGAAGTCCGCGGCCTTCTCGACGCCATAGACCTCGGACTTCTCGAGGTCGACGGCTTCGAGCTCGCCGCTCGGCGTCGAGCGCCGGAAGAAAACGTTGAAGGGGCCGGCGAACATATGGAGGTACTTGGAGTGGGGGACGTAGGCGATGAAGCCGTAGACGGCGACGACGTGGGCCCACCAGGCCATCCTGAAGTGCGTGGCGATGGCCTCGGCGCTCAGGCCCGACCTGCCGATCGCGTCCGCGATCCACGAGCCGAGGAACGACAGTCGGGCCGTTTCGGGGTGGTGAGCGATGGAGAAGCCCTCAAAATAGAGGTAGGTCGCCGTGGCCAGGGTGATGAGGAGATAGATGATGGCCGAATCACCCGGCGTCGTGGCGTAGGCCTTGGGCCGGATGACGAACCTCCGGAAGGCGAGGAAAATGACGCCGGCCATGACCGTGAACGCGGCGACGTCGATGACGAGAGAGAAGAAGAGGCCGAAGTTGGACCTGCCGAAGAGATAGAATCCGTCGATGAAGCCCTCGAGCGTGTGGCTGACCGTCATCGTATCGAAGGACAGGGCGCCGTAGAAGATGCCGACGTGCATCAGGCCGGTGAAGAAGCGCTCGCTGCGGAGCGTGCAGCGTTGGAAGAAGACCTTGACCAGGGCGTGGCGGAACCTCTTCCAGAGGTCCTTGAACCGGTCCTCGGCCGCGCCCGCCAGGATGATCCTGAGCCTGCGGACGATGGGAATGAGAAAAGCCGCCGCCGTGGCCAGGATGAGAAGGACGAACAAGAGTTTTTCCCAGGTCGTCAGCATACCGGGTCTCCTTTTTTGCGTTGCCGCCCTCTTTTTACCGATTTGGCCCGCGGCTGTCAAGAAAACCGGGGAGGCCGCGTTTTGACACATCGGGCCGGCTGTGCTATTTAGATTTATTCGGCGCGGGGCCGTCGCCCGGCCGAGGAGCGGTTCATGAACGTTCTCGTCGCCCTGCTCGCCGCCGCGGCCGTGTTCGCCGTCGCCGGCCGCTTCTATTCGCGCTACATCGCTCGGAACTTGGGCGAGGACCCCGACCGCCCGACGCCCGCCGTCTGCCAATGCGATGGCCGCGACTATGTCCCCACCAAGCGCTACATCGTCTTCGCCCACCACTTCGCGACCATCGCCGGCGCCGGGCCCATTCTCGGCCCGACCATGGCCATCCTCTACGGCTTCGTCCCGGCCTGGCTCTGGGTCGTCCTGGGCGGCGTCTTCATCGGGGCCGTCCACGACTACACGGCGCTCTTCGTCAGCATGCGCGAGGGCGGCAAGTCCATGGCCGAGGTCGCCCGCAAGACTCTCGGGCCGGCCGGCTTCAACCTGGTCATCGCCTTCACCATCGTCATGATCGTGCTCGTCACGTCCTCCTTCCTCAGCGCGACGGCGATCTCGCTGACCTCGCTCTGGCCGTTGGCCAAGATCGGGGTCCGGGAAGGGGAGACCTTCCTCAAAACGGTCGTCCGGGAAGGCGTCGTCATGGGCCGTATCGGCGGCATCGCCTCGACCTCGGTCATCTTCATCACGCTATGTTCGCCGTTTCTCGGCTTCCTCCTCTACAAAAAGAACCTCAAGGCCGCGTTCGCCTACGGCCTGGCCGTCGCGATCTGCGTCGCCTCCGTCTTCCTGGGCATCGCCTACCCGGTGACCCTGGCTCCCACGACCTGGATGATCATCATCTCGATCTACGTGCTCGTCGCGGCGGGCGTGCCCGTCTGGCTCGTCCTCCAGCCGCGCGACTTCATCAACGTCCAGATCCTCTTCGCCGGCATCGGCCTGATGATCGTCTCGCTCTTCAGCTGTGGTTTCCAGGGCCTCACGGTGACCATGCCCCGGTTCAATCTGGCCGAGGGCGCGGCGAACCTGGGCCTCATTTGGCCGATGATGTTCATCACCATCGCCTGCGGGGCCATCTCGGGCTTCCACTCCCTTGTTTCTGGGGGGACGACCTGCAAGCAACTGGCGAAAGAAACGGATGCCCGCCGCGTCGGCTACAACGCCATGCTGCTCGAATCGCTCCTGGCGGTCTGTGTGCTCCTTGCCCTCGGGGCGGTCATGGCCTTCTCCGACTACAAGGCCATCGTCTGGCCGGCCGATCCGGCCGTGCGGTCCAATCCCATCCTGGGGTTCTCGCTGGCCGCCGGCCGTCTCTTCCACCAGGGCCTGGGCATCCCCGTCTCCCTGGGCACGGTCTTCGGCATCCTTCTCGTCGAAGGGTTCGTCATCACGACACTCGACTCGGCCGTCCGGCTCAGCCGCTATCTCTTCGAGGAGATGTGGTCGATCGTCCTCAAGAAGGTGCCGCGCCTCCTGCGGCGCTACTGGTTCAATTCGGGGCTGTCGGTCGTCCTGATGTGGGTCCTGGCCTATTCGAACGCCTTCAGCGCCCTCTGGCCCATCTTCGGCACGGCCAACCAGCTCCTGGCCGCAATGGCCCTGCTGACCGTCTCGGCCTGGCTTCTCCTGCGCCGGCGGCGGAACTGGTATACGCTCGTCCCGGCGGTGTTTATGGTGGTGACGACACTCGTCTCGCTGGGCATCCTGCTCGTGGGCTATGTCAAGAAAGGGAACTACATTCTCATTGCCGCGGACGTCGTCCTCTTCGCCCTGTCCGCTGGCGTTATCGCCATTTCCGTGAAAACGTTCCTGAAAAAGCGGGGCGGGCCGGGCGAAATGCCGGCGGCTGTCTGAAAGGGATACCCATGGCCGAAAAAAGTGACATCGTCATCATCGGCGGCGGCCCGGGCGGCTACCTGGCCGCGATGCGCGGGGCCCAGCTCAAGATGCGGATCACGCTCGTCGAAGAGGACCGCATCGGCGGGACGTGCATCAACTACGGCTGTATCCCGGCCAAGTACCTCCTCCACCAGACCAAGATCCTCAAAGAGGTCGGCGGGACGAAGACGCTCGAGGGACCGGTCGGAGAGGTCCGGCTGAACTGGGCCAAGGTCCAGCAGGGCCGGCAGGCCGTCGTCGATCAGCTCGTCAAGGGGCTCGTCTTCCTCCTCGAGAAGGGGAAGGTCGAGATCGTCAAGGCGCCGGCCCGGCTGAGGGCGGACAGGTCCGTTGTCGTCCGGACGGCGGAAGGGGAGAGAGTATTCGAGGCGGACAAGGTCATCGTGGCCACGGGCAGCCGGGCGGCCAGCCTGCCCTTCCTCAAGCCGGACGGCCGGAACGTGATCACGAGTACCGAAGCGCTCGAGCTGCCTAAGGTGCCCAAGAGCCTGCTCGTCATCGGGGCCGGAGCCATCGGGCTCGAGATGGGCTCGATCTACCGGCGGCTGGGGACGGACGTCACCGTCCTCGAGATCCTGCCCCAGATCCTGCCCGGGGCTGACCGCGAATCGGTCACGAGGCTGGAGCGCGCCCTCAAGAAACAGGGCTTGAAGATCTCGACCGAGATGAGGATCGACGAAGCTGTCCTAGAAGAAGGCGCGGTCACGCTAAAAGGCCTCTGCCTCAAGACCGATGCGCCTTTCGTATACCGGGCCGAAAAAGTCCTCCTCTCCGCCGGACGGAAGCCCAACACGGCCGACCTCTTCGAAGGCCCGCCGTTCCTGGACATGGACCGGGATTTCATCAAGGTCAACACCGCGCTCGAGACGAACGTGCCCGGCATCTATGCCGTCGGTGACGTCATCGGCGGCAAGCTCTTGGCCCACAAGGCCTACCATGATGCCATCATCGCCGTCGAGAACGCCTGCGGGATGAGCCGGACCGTCGATTACGCGGCCCTGCCATCGGCCGTCTTCACCGAGCCGGAGTTCGCCTCGGTCGGGCTGACTCAGGAAGAAGCCGTCGCTAAAGGCATCAAGGTCAAGGCGGGGGTCTTCCCGCTCCAGGCGAGCGGCCGGGCCATGACCATGGACGCCTTGTACGGCGTGGTCAAGCTCGTCGCCGACGAAGGCGACCGGCTCGTCGGGGCCCACATCGTCGCCCCGGGGGCATCCGAAATGATCCCGGTCCTGACCATGGCCGTGGCCAAGGGGATGACGCTCAAGGACCTGGACAGCATCATCTACATCCACCCGACGCTGTCCGAGGCGATCGGCGAGGCCGCCCTCAAGGCCAACAACGAGGCCCTACACATCCTCAATTGAAATATCTCCGGCGATTCTATACAATCGTCGCGGCCTTCGAGGCGTCATGCTAGAGATCGCGCTATCCTTTCTCGTTTTCGGCATTCTCTCCGCCGTCATGATCCTCATGAACTTCGTCCTCGGGCCGAGACGGCCCAACCCGGCCCGCGAAAAACCCTTCGAATGCGGCAGCCCGCCGCTCCAATCCGGCATAGGCCCCGTCAATATCCCCTTTTTCCTCGTGGCCTTGCTCTTCCTTCTCCTCGACGTCGAGGTCCTCTTCTTCTATCCCTTGGCGCTCGCCTTCCGGGGCCGTGGCTTCGGCGCGTTCGCCGCGCTAGGCGCGTTCGTCCTGGTCCTCGGCCTGGGGTTCGTCTACGCCTGGAAGAAAGGGATCTTCCGCTGGTCATGAGCGGCCTCGACTTCCTCACGACGCGCCTCGAGACGGCTCTCGGCTGGGGCCGGAAATTCTCCCTTTTCCATTATCCGTTCATCACCGCCTGCTGCGGCATGGAGTACATGTCGGCGGCCTGCGCCCACTTCGACATCGACCGGTTCGGCGCCGGCCTGACCCGCTTCTCGCCGCGCCAGGCCGACCTCCTTCTCGTCGTCGGCACCGTCACCCACAAGCTCGCGCCCGTTCTCAGGACGGTTTACGACCAGATGCTCGAGCCCAAGTGGGTCATCGCCTTCGGCGCCTGCGCCGTGAGCGGCGGCATCTACCAGAACTACGCCGTCGTCCAGGGCATCGACCGGATCGTCCCGGTCGACGTCTATATCCCCGGCTGCCCGCCGCGGCCGGAGATGGTCCTCGACGGCCTCCTGAAGCTCCAGGACAAGATCCAGCACCAGAAACAGGATTGGAGATGGGGAACGAAACCCTGATCGAGGCCATCCGGACGAAGCTCGCCGCGGCGGTCGAGAGCGTCTCGGAATCCCTCGGCGACCAGGTCCTCACCGTCCGGCCCGGATCCTTGCGTTCGGCGATGGCCGCCCTCCGGGAGGGGCCCTTCGATTACGCCGTCCTCCTCGACCTGACCTGCGTCGACTACGCGGCGGGGGAGGGGCGATTCGAGCTCGTCTATCATCTCTATTCCATGTCGCGGAACACCCGTCTGCGGCTCAAGGTGTCCGTGCCCGCCGCGGACCCCGCGGTCGATTCCCTCAACGGACTCTGGAAAAACGCCGACTGGCTCGAGCGCGAGGTCTTCGACATGTTCGGCGTCCGCTTCGACGGCCATCCCTATCTCCGCCGCCTCCTGACCTACGAGGGATTCGAAGGCCATCCCCTGCGCAAGTCCTATCCCTGGCGCCTGGCCCAGCCGCGCATCCCGATGAAGGACAAGGCCTGAGATGGAGACCCCGCGGATCCAGCGCGACGCCCGGCCGGAGAGCATGCTCATCAACATGGGACCGTCCCATCCGGCCATGCACGGCACGATCCGCATCATGCTCGAGCTCGACGCGGAGAGGATCCTCAACGCCGAAGTCGAGGTCGGCTACCTCCACCGCGGTTTCGAGAAGACCTGCGAGAACAAAACCTTTTTCAACCTCCTGCCCTACACCGACCGGCTCAACTACGTCTCGCCGCTCATCAACAACCTGGGCTACGCCATGACCATGGAGAAAATGCTGGGCGTCGGCGTCCCCGAACGGGCCCAGCTCATCCGCGTCCTGATGAGCGAGCTCTCCCGCGTCTCGGACCATCTGACCTGCCTCGCCGCCATGGCCATGGAGTGCGGCGCTTTCACCGTCTTCCTCTACATGATGAAGGCCAGGGAGTTCCTTTGGGACACGATCGAGTTCACGGCGGGGGCCCGGATGACGACCTCTTATATCCGCATCGGCGGCGTCCGGGCCGACCTCCACCCGGACTGGCGCGGGTCGCTGGCCACGGCCGTCCGCGAAACGCGCAAGGTCCTCAAAGACGTCTCCGGCCTGCTGGACGAGAACAGCATCTTCCTGGGCCGGACCCGTGGCGTCGGCGTCATCTCGAAAGAGGACGCCCTGTCCTACGGCTGGACCGGGCCCTGCTTGAGGTCGACGGGCATCCCCTACGACGTTCGCAAGGCCAGCCCCTATCTCGTCTACGACCGGCTCGCGTTCGAGGTCCCCGTCGGCGAGTTCGGCGACAACTACGACCGCTATAGCGTCCGCATGAGGGAGATGGGGCAGAGCCTCAGGCTTCTTGAGCAGGTCGCCGCGCTCATTCCCGACGCGGCGCCTTTGACCGGCAGCCTGGGGCTCGAACCGGCCGAGGCCATCCGGCGGTCGCGGCGGCAACGGCCGGACGAACGCGTCCATCTCTCGCCCAACCTCGAAGGATCGGAGAAGGAGCGCCTCGGCGGCCTGATGACCTCGGATGGGCGGGTCGGCGTTCCTCCGAAGGAAGACACCTACACGACGATGGAAGGCCTCATCGGCCACTTCCTCTTTTTCATGAGCGGAAAGGGCATCCGGCCGCCCAAGGGGGACGTCTATTTTTCGGTCGAGGGCGGCAACGGCGAGGTCGGCTTCTACATCGTCTCGGACGGGACGGACCGGCCTTACCGGCTGCACCTCCGGGCGCCCTGCTTCCATATCGTCGCCGCGCTCGAACAGCTGATCAAGGGCCGTCTCATCGCCGACGTCATCCCGACCTTCGGGTCGATGAACATGATCGGGGGGGAGCTCGACCGATGAGCTACGCCCCGTCCGCCGCGGCCGTAAAGAAAATCGATGGGATCATCGCCCCCTATCCCGAAAAATCCGCGGCCCTGCTCCCGGTCTTGCGCGTCGTGCAGGATGAGTTAGGCTGCGTCCCGCCCGAGGCCGAAACCTGGGTTGCCGCCAAACTTGGGATCCAGCCGATCCGGATCCGCGAAGTCCTCTCGTTTTACACCATGTTCCGCCGCCGGCCCGCGGGGAAGACGATCATCCAGGTCTGCCGGAACCTGAGCTGCACCCTAGCGGGGGCCGAGGACATCATCGGCTTCCTGAAAGAGAGACTTCATGTCGGGCCGGACGGGACGACGCCCGACGGCCGGATCACCTTGGTCACGGTCGAGTGTCTGGGCCATTGCGACCATTCGCCGTGCCTTCAGATCGACGGTATCGATCATGGGCCGGTGACCCGCGACGGCGTGGCCGCCCTTCTCGAGGAGCTCCGGGCGCATGAGTGAAGACGCCGTCCGCCTCATCCCCGCCGACGAGGGCTCCTGGCGCCTGGAGGCCTACCTCCGCCGCGGCGGATACGAGGCCGCCCGCAAAGCCGTGATGTCCATGGCTCCCGCGGACGTCATCACTGAGGTCCGCAAGGCCGGTCTCCGGGGCAGGGGAGGCGCGGGCTTTCCCGCCGGCCTGAAGTGGTCGTTCGTCCCCCAGGGCGGCGCCGGGCCCAAGTACCTCTGCGTCAACGCCGACGAGGGAGAGCCGGGGACGTTCAAGGACCGGGCCATCCTCGTCCGCAATCCCCACCAGCTCATCGAAGGGATGACCATCGCCGCCTTCGGCGTCGGGATCCGCAAGGCGTTCATCTATGTCCGCGGCGAATACGGCCGAATCGCCGGCCGCCTGCGGGAGGCGATCGCCGAGGCCGAGGACGAGGGCTTCCTCGGAGGGGGCATCTTCGGCTCGGGATTCGACCTCGAGGTCATTGTCCACCTCGGGGCCGGGGCCTACATCTGCGGCGAGGAGACGGCCCTGCTCGAATCGATCGAGGGCCGGCGCGGCCAGCCGAGGCTCAAGCCGCCTTTCCCGGCCGTCGTCGGGCTCTTCCGCGCGCCCACGGCCATCAACAACGTCGAGACATTGGCCAACGTCCCCCTGATCATCGGGCGCGGCGCGGACTGGTTCCTCGGCCGCGGCCTACCCAAGGACGGCGGCACCCGGCTTTTCGGCGTAAGCGGCGCGGTCCGGCGTCCGGGACTCTACGAGCTGCCGATGGGCACGCAGCTCCGGACGATCATCGAAATCCATGCCGGCGGTCCGCCCGAGGGAGTGGCGATCAAGGCGGTCATCCCGGGCGGCCTGTCAGCCCCGGCGTTGCGACCGGACGAGCTCGACGTGACCATGGATTTCGACGCGCTGGCCCGTGCGGGCTCCATGCTCGGCTCGGCCGGGATCATCGTCATCGGGGACAAAATCCCCATCCTCGACGTCCTCAAGGTCATGGCGCGCTTCTACGCCCACGAGTCCTGCGGCCAGTGCACGCCGTGCCGCATCGGGACGTCCTGGATCCATAAGACGGTGATGCGGATCGGCGAGGGCCAGGGCCGCGCTTCCGACCTCGACCACATCCTGCGGCTTGCCGACGGCATGAAGGGGCGGACGCTTTGCCCGATGGGCGACGCGGCGGCCCTGCCCGTCCAAGCCCTCGTCACGAAATTCCGGGACGAGCTCGAAAAGGCGGTCGCCCGATGAGCGAGGTCAAGATGGTCGGCCTCACGATCGACGGGCGGACCGTCCGCGCCGCCGAAGGGACCAACGTCCTCCAGGCCGCCGAGCAGGCGGGCATCTCCATTCCCCATTTCTGCTACCATCCGGCCTTCGAGGCCGAGGGCAATTGCCGGCTGTGCCTCGTCGAGATCGAGGGTCTGCCCAAGCTCGATTCGGCCTGCTCGACCGTCGTCCGCGAGGGAATGATCGTGCGGACGTCCACGGCCCCCGTACTCGAGGCCCGCAAGGACGTCCTCGAGTTCCTTCTCGCCGAGCATCCCCTCGACTGTCCCATCTGCGACAAGGCCGGCGAGTGCAAGCTCCAGGACTACTACGACCGTCACGGGCTTTTTCCGGGCTGGTTCCTCGAGGCCAAAGAGAAGAGGCAGAAAAAGATCTCCATCGGTAAGGGCCTTCTCCTCGACCGCGAGCGGTGCATCCTTTGTACGCGCTGCGTCCGCTACTTGCGCAAAGTCACCGGGACGGGGGAACTGGGCGTATTCGAGCGGGGCGTGCGGGCCGAGGTCGGAACCTACGACGACGCCCCGATCGATAACAACTATTCGGGGAATCTCGTCGATATCTGTCCCGTCGGGGCCATCACGGACACCGATTTCAGGTTCAAGACCCGGGCCTGGTTCCTGGAAAAGCGGCCGACCGTCTGCCCGCGCTGCAGCCGCGGCTGCGCCGTCATCGTCGAGTCGGTGTCGGGTTATCCCCTGGAGGAAGGCGAACGACGGGTGTTCCGCATCCGGGCGGGGGAGAACCCCGCCGTCAACGGCTATTGGATCTGCGACTTCGGCCGGGCCGGCCGACGCGACATCGACGAGGGAAGGCAGGAACGGGTCATAAAGAGCGCCTCACCGGAGAGTGAACTTTCCTGGCAGAAGGCGCTCGCGGATGTCATGGCCCGGATCCGCAGCGTCCCCGGTCCCGAGCGCGCCGCCAAGGTCGCCGTCATCCTGAACAGCCGCATGACCCGCGAAGAGCTGACCCTGGCAAAGAGGTTGTTCGCCGAAGGCCTCAGCCTCGACAAGATCTTTTTCGCCGATCCGAAGCCCGGCGCCGCGGACGGGTTCCTGCTCACGGAAGAGCGCGTCCCCAACGCTCGAGGCGTCCTCCAGGCCGGCTTTTCGCCGCGCCTCCCGGACCTCGACGCGCTCGCGGCGTCGGTCGAGGTCCTCCTCGTCTTCGGCTCCCATCTCCTCGATCATTTTTCCGAAGAAGCGGTTTCCCGGGCCCTGGCCAAGATTCCCTCGAAATTCCTCTTCTCGGCCCACACCGGCCCGCTCGACCGGCTGGCCGAGATAGTCTTTCCCCTTGCTGTATCCGCTGAAAAATCAGGAACATATATCAACATCGACGGTCTCCGGCAGTCCTTCGGCCGGGCCGCAGAGCCCGCGCCCGGCGTCGTTTCCGAACACGAGATCCTCGGCTGCCTGGCCGCCGGGCTCGGTCTGAACGTTGGAGAACATGATGTTCGCTGACGTCCTCATCATCCTGGTCAAGGTCGTCCTCACTCTGACCTGGACGCTCCTCCTGGCCCTCTTCCTGACCTGGGTCGAGCGGAAGGAGAGCGCGGTCATGCAGGACCGCATCGGGGCCAACCGGGCGTCCGTCTTCGGCCTGAGGCTGTTCGGGCTCTTCCAGCCTTTCGCCGACGCCATCAAGATGCTCTTCAAGGAGGACTTCGCCCCGACCTTCTCCCAGCGCGCCCTCCATTGGCTGGCCCCGACGCTGTCCTTCTTCTTCGTGGCCGTGACCATGGTCGCCGTCCCATTCGGGGACGCGATCCATCTCTTCGGCCGGACGATCCCCCTCCAGGTCGTCGACCTCAACGCGGCCCTCCTCTTCGTGCTGGCCATGCTCAGCCTCGGCATCTACGGCATCCTCGTCAGCGGCTGGGCCTCTTCGAACCGGTTCGCGCTGATCGGCAGCCTCCGCGGCGCGGCCCAACTCATATCTTATGAAGTCGCGCTGGGCCTGTCCCTGGTCGGCTTGATCATGGTCTTCCCCACGCTCCGGCTGTCGGGCATCGTCGAGTTCCAGGGCGGCCTTGTCTTCGGCTTCCTGCCCAAGTGGGGCGTCTTCCTCCAGCCTCTCGGCTTCGCCGTCTTTTTCCTGGCCGGCATGGCCGAGACGAAACGCGTGCCCTTTGACATGCCGGAGGGGGAATCGGAGATCATCGGTTTCTACACCGAATACGGCGGGCTCAAGTTCGGCCTGTTCATGTTCACCGACTTCCTCGAGGTCATCGTCCTCTCGGCCCTGGCCACAACGCTCTTCTTCGGCGGCTGGCAGGTTCCCTGGCTCGGCGCCGGCGGGTTCGTCTTCCCGTGGGGCGGCAGCCTGAAGGTCGCGCCCTGGGCCGTGACCGTGCTCCAGGTCTTGGCTTTTAATATCAAGGTGTTTTTCTTCTGCTGGCTGCAGGTCCTCACGCGCTGGACGTACCCGCGCTTCCGCTACGACCAGCTCATGGACTTCGGCTGGAAGGTCCTCGTCCCCCTGGGCGTCGTCAACATCCTGGCCACCGGATTCATCCTGGCGGCGCGTTAGGAAAACTATGCTTAAAGGCTGGCTCGTTCTGAGGGAACTCCTGAGAGGGGCGGCGATCACCGGACGCCACTTCTTCGCCAACATGACCTTCCACACCCTGAAGCTCTTCGGCATTCGGGCGAAGAGAAGGGGAGCGGTGACCATCCAGTATCCCGAGGAGCGCAAGGCGCTCTCGCCGCGCCACCGCAGCCTCCACCGGCTCCGCGCCCGCGAGGACGGCAAGCCCAGTTGTGTCGCCTGCATGCTCTGCGTGACGGTCTGTCCCTCGGAATGCCTCTCGGTCGAGGCCGCCGAGGACGACGACCCCGAGATCCAGAAAACCCCGGCCCGGTTCGTCGTCGACCTCAACCGCTGCTGTTTCTGCGGTTTCTGCGTCGAGGCCTGCCCGGTCGACGCCATCCGCATGGACACGGGCGAGATCAGGCTGGCCGCCTCGACCCGGGCTGGTCTCGAGATCTCCCTGGACAAGCGATGATCCCTTCCTCCGGCGGGTAAACGATTGACTTTTCCAACTCCCATCTCTATGATAATTCTTCGTAATTTTCAGGAGGTCATTGAATGAAGAAAGTCACCGTCGAAGAACTGTTGGCCAAAGCCCAGCAGCCTTCCCTGGACGCCCCGAGGCTCCACAAGTTCTACAAGGGCAAGTTGGGCGTCGCCCTGAAGTGCCGCGTTCGGGACTTCAACGATTTCGCGATCTGGTACACTCCCGGGGTCGCGGCGGTCTGCAAGGAGATCGCTGCCGACAAGCAAAAGGTCTATGAGTACACGAACAAATGGAACAGCGTGGCCGTCATCAGCGACGGGACGCGGGTGCTTGGTTTGGGCGACATCGGGCCCGAGGCCGGCTTGCCGGTCATGGAAGGCAAGGGGATCCTCTACAAGTACCTCGGCGGGGTCGATGCCTTCCCGATTTGCCTGGACGAGAAGGACCCCGACAGGCTCATCGACATCTGCCGGGCTCTCCAGCCGTCCTTCGGCGGCTTCAACCTCGAGGACATCTCCCAACCGAAGTGCTTCAAGATCCTCGACACGCTCCGCGAGCAATGCGAGATCCCCGTCTGGCATGACGACCAGCAGGGGACGGCCTGCGTCACGGTGGCCGGGCTGATCAACGCCCTCAAGATCGTCAAGAAGGACATCGGCGAGGCCAAGATCACGGTCGTCGGCTCCGGCGCGTCGGGCATCAACATAGCCAAAATGACCATGGCCGCGGGCGCCGACCCGAAGAACATGCTCTCGGTCGACTCCAAGGGCATCCTGTCGCGCGATCGCGCCGACAAGGAAACCCTGCAGACGAAGTTCAAAGAGAAATGGGACCTCTGCCTGCGGACCAACCCCACGGGCAAGCAGGGCACCATGGCCGACGCCATCAAGGGCGCCGACGTCCTCATCTGCTGTTCGACGCCCGGCCCCGGCACCGTCAAGCCCGAATTGATCAAGACCATGGCCCGCGACGCCATCGTTTTCGCCGAGGCCAATCCCGTGCCCGAGATCTGGCCGTGGGAGGCGAAGGAAGCCGGCGCCCGCGTCGTCGCCACGGGCCGGTCCGACTTCCCCAACCAGGTCAATAACTCCCTGGGTTTCCCCGGCATCTTCCGGGGCGCGCTCGACGTCAGGGCCAAGACCATCACGGACGAGATGTGCATCGCCGCGGCTCGCGAGCTGGCCAAGGTCGCCGAGGACAAGGGCATCCATGAGGAATATATCATCCCCAACATGGACGAATGGGAGGTCTTCCCGCGCGAGGCCGTAGCCGTTGGATCGAAGGCGATCGAACAGGGCGTGGCCCGCTTCAATTTTCCGGCCGAAGAGCGCTTTAAGATGGCCACGGAATCCATCCGGGCCGCCCGCGACGAGGTCCAGCGGAAAATGAAGGAAGGCATCATCATCGATCCGGACAAGTGAGGCCGGGCCCCGAGAGAAGATTAAGAGCACGGGAACGAAGAGGGGAACGCGGGCTGTCCTCTTCTTTTCCGTTCACGAGTTGACAATGGATTCCCGGTTGTGGTATAAGATTAGGCAAGTCGGGGATCTGAAGATCGCCTGGCCAAATGAAGAGTGTGACACATCAATGGAGGAAAAGAGCGAAGGCTCCTTTCTAGAGTTTCCCCATCCCCCCTAAGCACCGCGCCTATCTCACGGAATTCATACAAAAATACCAAAAGGAGGTAAAGTCATGAAGAACATCGTGAAAGGCTTAGCGTTGGCGCTCATCGTCGTGTTCGCGTTCACGAGCTGCGCCAAGCAACCCACCCAGCTGATGGATGCCGCCAAGGCCGCCATCCAGGGAGTCGTCGACGCCAAGGGCAGCGTTTACGCGAACGACGAGCTGAATAAGCTCAACGCCGACCTGCAGGCCGCCATGGACGCCATCACGGCCCAGTCCAAGAAATTCTTCAAGAAGTACGGACCGGCCAAGGACATGCTGACCAAGCTCGTCGCCGATGCCGACGCCGTCAAGGCCCTCATCCCCGGACGGATCGCCGATGCCAAGGCCGCCGCCGAGAACGCGATCAGCGAAGCCAAGACCGCTCTTGAAGAAGCCAAGGCCCTCCTCGAAAAGGCCCCTAAGGGCAAGGGCACCAAGGCCGACATCGAGGCCATGAAGGCCGACCTCGCCGGTCTCGAGACCGCGATGGCCGACGTCGACGCCGCCGTGGCCGCCGAGGACTACTTCGGCGCCAGGGACAAGGCCATGGTCATCAAGGAAAAGGCCGCCGCGATCATCGAACAGATCAACGCCGCCATCGCCAAGGTCAAGGGAAGGTAAGTCGCTGTCCCTTGAGTTTTCGTAAAACAGCCGTATTCGTCCTGGCTGTTTTGCTTTTCGGTTGTCGAACCGCGCCGGTCCCTCCGGAGGTTCTTGAAGCCGACCTTCAGGAACAGGACCTCCGCAGGGCCGGTGCTTCTCTTTTCGCCGGCCAAGAGCACACGGCCTACCTCCATACCCTGAAATCCGCCCGGCGGGCGCTCGAACGGGAGAACCTCAAGCTGGGCTGGTTCCGAGACTACGGCCGGGTCCGGCGGGAATTCGCGGCCGTCCTGAGCGCCGGGAAAACCCTGAGATCGACGGTCCAATCCCTCGTCTCCCGGAAGGCCTTGTCGCTCGCCGAATCGGCCGCCTTCGTCCGCAGGCGGTTGCGGACGCTCGACGGCCTGACCCTCTCGCTCGTTGAACGGGGGGAGGCCAGGAAGCGGCTGACCCGGGCCTCGCTCGTCCTCGCCGAAGCGGATAACCTGGTCGAGCAGGCCAGGTTCGAGGAAGCCGCCGCGAAGCTCGACACGGCTTCCGGTCTGGCCGCCGAAGCCGAACGGGCGATCGTCTCCCACATCTCCCGCTACCTTGATCCGGGCCAGATCAGGACCTGGAAGCAGGCGGCCGAGGAGACCATCGCCGACTCGAAGAAACGAGGCGGGACGGCCCTCATCGTCAGCAAGCTCGAACGCCGCCTCGCGGTCTACAAGAACGGCAACCTCTTCAGGACCTACGATATCGGCCTAGGGTTCAACGGCCTGGCCGACAAGCGCTACGCCGGCGACAACGCCACCCCCGAGGGCCGGTACGCCATCGTCCGGAAGATCCCCTCCAGCCTGTACCATAAGGCCCTGCTCATCAACTATCCCAACGACGAGGACAGGAGATGGTTCGCCCGGGAAAGGGCCAAGGGCAACATCCCCCGGTCCGTCGGCATCGGGGGGGACATCGAGATCCACGGCGGAGGTCAGGACAGCCTGACCCGTGGCTGTGTGTCCCTCGACAACGATAAGATGGACGAGCTCTACGCTCTCGTTACGGTCGGGACCCCGGTCACGATCATCGGGACGATGGAGCTCGAGAATTACGTCCTCAAAACGATCAAGGACGACTAGCATGATGGTCAAGCGCCTCCTCATCGCCGCGGCGGCCCTCATCTACTTGGGATTCCTGTCCGTCGTCGGAGCGGCCTATTTCATCGGCCTGAAGCAGGCCTCCTCCCGGCCGGCGAAAGACCAGGGACAGGCGATCGCCGACAAGGACCTGCCCAAGGTCGAGAGAAACGTCCAGCAGCTGGAAAAGAGAATGAGCGGCCTCCTGCCGAAGGGCCAGTACATCGTCATCGACACGGCCGAGAACAGGCTCTACGTCAAGAACGGGAACCAGGTCGTCCACACGGCCGTCGTATCCTGCGGCAGCGGGGTGGTCCTCGAGGAGCCGGGCGGCAAGAAGCGGAGCTGGGTCTTCGACACGCCGCGCGGCGAGTTCAGCGTCAAGTCCAAGATCACCAATCCCTACTGGGTCAAGCCGGACTGGGCCTTTATCGAGGAAGGAGAGGCCATTCCCAAGGGGCTGGAGGACAGGATCGAATCGGGGACGCTCGGCGACTACGCCCTGGGCTTCGGGGAGGGCTACTTCATCCACGGCACGCTCTACACGCGACTCCTCGGAAGAAACGTCACCCACGGCTGCGTCCGGGTCGGGGACGAGGACCTCAAAGCCGTTTTCAAAGCCGTCCCGCTGGGCGCGAAAATCTACATCTATTGATGAAGCGGAAGTGATGAAAAAAACGGCAACGCTGGCAGCCCTGATGGCGGCCGGGTTCCTCTGCGCCGGGGCGGCGGTCGTGCCGGACAAGGCGGCCCTGGCCAGAAAGCAGAACTCGCTCAACTCCGAATACAGCCTGGCCAAGGAGTCGAATTTTTATTTCGTCCTCGATGCCCCCGGCCGGAAGCTCGAGCTGCGGGTCAGGGGGATGGTCCTCAGGTCCTGGCCGCTCCAGGCGATGCGGTTCTGGGGCAGGCCGGAATTCGCGGGAACGGTCGAGCTCGTCCGGAAGTCGACGCTCAAAGCGCCGGAGCGGATCGTCATCAAGCCCGGAGACGAGGAAAAGGCCCAGCCGGCCCAGGTCCCCGCGGCCAAACCAGAGGCGGCGAGCGCGGCGCCGTTGAGCTCAGTGGAGTTCGACCTGGAGGCCCTGGAGCTCAAGGACATGCCGAAGCGGTTCAGCCTCGATTTCGACAACGGGCTCCACGTCACCGTCAAAACAAAGAACGCCGGCTCGCGAGGGTTGGTCGGATCGATGTGGGACGCGTGGCGATGGTACGTCGATCTTCCGCTGCGGAATCTCTTCGGGTCGCGAGAGGGAAAGGGGCTCTCCGAGCTTGAGCTGACCTTTGACAACGACAAGGATGCCCAATCCATCTATTGGCACTTTTTCGACGGCATCAAGGGCATTGTCCTTTAGAATCGCCTGAAAATAAACGATTTAGAAAATAGCGGGGATATTTGTAAATAATAAATTGACAATTATACGCTAAGATTTTATAATATACACTCACTAAATAGACTTACTCAGGAGGACTGTAATGGGAAAGATCATCGGCATCGACCTGGGCACGACGAATTCAGTCGTGGCTATCCAGGAAGGCGAGAAAACGACCGTCATCCCTAATGAGGAAGGCGGCAGGACGACCCCGTCCGTCGTCGCTTTTTCGTCCAAAGGCGAGATCCTGGTCGGCCAGGTCGCGAAAAGACAACGGGTGACCAACCCGGAAAATACCATCTACTCGATCAAGAGATTCATGGGCCGGCGATACGGCGAAGTCGGCCAGGAGATCAAGCAGGTCCCGTTCAAGGTGGCCGAGGCCGAGAACAGCGACGTCCGCGTCGAGGCGCACGGCAAGTTGTACGCCCCGCCCGAGATCTCGGCGTTCATCCTCCAGAAGCTGAAAAAGGCCGCCGAGGACTACCTCGGGGAAAAGGTCGAGCGGGCGGTCATCACCGTTCCGGCCTACTTCAACGACAGCCAGCGCAAGGCCACCAAGGACGCCGGTCAGATCGCCGGCCTCAAGGTCGAACGGATCATCAACGAGCCGACGGCCGCGGCCCTGGCCTACGGTATGGACAAGAAGAAGGACGAGATCATCGCCGTCTACGACTTCGGCGGCGGGACCTTCGACATCTCGATCCTCGAAGTCGGCGAAGGCGTGGTCGAGGTCAAGGCCACCAACGGCGACACGCACCTCGGCGGCGACGACCTCGACCAGCGCGTTCAGGACTGGATCGTGCAAGAATTCCGCCGGGAGTCCGGAATCGACCTGACCCGGGACAAGATGGCTCTCCAGAGGCTCAAGGAAGCCGCCGAGAAGGCCAAGGTCGAGCTTTCGACCACTATGGAGACCGAGATCAACCTGCCTTTCATCACCGCCGACGCCTCCGGGCCGCGGCACCTCCTGATGAAGTTGACACGGGCCAAGCTCGAACAGCTCTGCGAGGACCTCATCCAGCGGTCCGTCGCCCCGGTCCGCCAGGCCCTGGCCGACGCCGGCCTCAAGGCCTCGGACATCCGCGAGGTCATCCTCGTCGGCGGCCAGACCCGCATGCCCCGCATCCAGCAGGTCGTCCACGAGCTCTTCGGCAAGGAGCCCCACAAGGGCGTCAACCCGGACGAGGTCGTCGCCGTCGGGGCGGCCATCCAAGGGGGCGTCCTTTCCGGCGACGTCAAGGACGTCCTGCTTCTCGACGTCACCCCGCTGACGCTGGGCATCGAGACCCTCGGCGGCGTCTTCACCCGGATGATCACGCGTAACACGACCATCCCGACCAAGAAGTCGGAGACCTTCTCGACCGCTTCGGACGACCAGCCGAGCGTCGAGATCCACGTCCTCCAGGGGGAGCGCGAAATGGCCGCCCACAACCGGACGCTCGGGCGGTTCCACCTCGACGGCATCCCGCCGGCACCGCGGGGCATCCCCAAGGTCGAGGTGATCTTCGACATCGACGCCAACGGCATCCTCCATGTGTCGGCCAAGGACCTGGGCACGGGGAAGCAGCAGGCCATCACCATCACCGGGCACAGCGGCCTGGACGAGAAAGAGATCAACCGCATGGTCAAGGACGCCGAAGCGAACGCCGCCGAGGACAAGAAGCGGCGCGAGACGATCGACGCCAAGAACCACGCCGACCAGCTTGTCTACAGCCTGGAGAAACTCCTTCGGGAGAACAAGGAAAAGATCCCCGCCGACGAGGCCGACCGCGTCCAGAAGGAGATCGAGAACACCAAGAAGGCCATCGAGTCGGACGACCTGGAGAACATCAGCAAGGCCGCAGAGAATCTGGTCAAGGTCTCTCACAAGCTGACGGAGCTGATGTATCAGCAGGCCGGCCAGCAGACGGGCGCCGGTCCCGGCGGCGGCGCCGGCGGCCAATCCGGCGCCCAGCAGCAGGCCTCGGGCGGCGACGGCCAAGGCGGAGCTCCGGGCTCGGCCGGAGCGGCGGATGAGGAAGTCATCGACGCCGAGGTCGTGGACGACGACAAAAAGAACTAGGCCCGGCGGCCTCTGACGGGATACATTGGGACCCGGGAAGGGTCCGGAGACTGTCCGAGGTGCGGTGATGGCGAAAGACTATTATCAGATCCTGGGCGTGGCCAGGGGCGCGGCCCTTGCCGACATCAAGAAGGCCTACCGGAGGCTCGCCCGCAAGTTCCATCCCGACCTCAACCCCGGGGACAAGACAGCGGAGGCCCGGTTCAAGGAGATCCAGGGCGCTTACGCGGTCCTCAGCGATCCGAAGAAGCGCGCCCAATACGACCAGTTCGGCGATACGGGCGGCGTGCCCCCGGGCGCAGGTCCTGGCGGGCCCGGGGCTCCGGGCTTCGAGGGCTTCGATTTTTCCGACTATGGATCGTCGACCTTCCGGGATTTTTTCGAGAACCTCTTCGGCGGGGGCGTGGTCCGGGGGGCCGAGCCGCCGGCCGGCGGGCCGGGCCGCGGGGAAGACCTCCATTACACGATGCAGGTCGGCTTCGAGGACGCCATCCACGGCGTCCAGGCCCGCATCCGGGTCAACCGGCTGGCCGCCTGCGAGGCCTGCCGCGGGCACGGACACGTCTCCGGCGGCCGGAAACGGTCGTGTCCGGCCTGCGGCGGCAGCGGCCGGGGCGCCGTCCAACGCGGCTTCATGAAATTCTCGGGCGCGTGTCCGGCCTGCGGCGGGACAGGACAGGCCCCCGGCGATCCGTGCCGGGCCTGCGGCGGACAGGGCGCGGTCCAAAAATCCGACCTGATCTCCGTCCGCATCCCCGCCGGCGTCGACAACGGCTCCAAGGTCCGCGTCCCCGGGCGAGGCAACGCCGGCCGCAACGGCGGTCCTCCGGGTGACCTCTACATCGTCATCGAGGTCGCGCCGCACGCGTTCTTCCGGCGGGAAGGGGCCAATATCTCGATCAGAGTGCCGATCTCGGTTCCCGAGGCGACGCTGGGGGCCAAGATCGAAGTGCCGACCCTCTGGGGCAAGACGACCATCCGCATCCCGCCCGGGACGAGATCGGGCCAAAAGTTCCGGATCAAGGAGCAGGGCGCGACCGTGGCGGGCAGAAAGGGCCGCGGCGACGAATACGCCGAAGTGTACATCGTCCCGCCCCCCTTCGACAACGAGCGGATCAGGGAGATGATGAAGGAGCTGGAAAAGATATCGGGCCCGAACCCGAGGGCAACGACAGGGATGAATTGACATGAAGACGAAAGCGCGCAAGGATGCGAAAAAAGGGCCCAGCCAGTATTACCATATATCCAGCGTCGCCAAGATGTACACCATCCACCCGCAAACCCTCCGTCTCTACGAGAGAGAAGGCCTGCTCGCGCCCTCCCGGAGCGAGGGCAACACGCGGCTCTATTCGGCCGAGGACCTCAAGCGGCTGGAACTCATTCTCAACCTCATCCGGGACCTCGGCGTGAACCTGGCCGGCGTCGAGGTCGTGCTCAACATGAGGGCCAAGATCGAGCGGATCGAGGCCGAAGTCAACCAGTTCCTCGACTACGTCCGCCGCGAGTTCTTCCGAGGCAAGGAAGACGAGTTCGAGGCCCGAAAGAGAGCCCTGGTCAGCGTCCGGCCCGGCGGCGTCGTCAAGGTCAAGAACCGAGACGAGTGAGGCATGGCTTCGCGGGACTTCTTCGATTCCAGGAACCTCAAGCACTACCTCGAGGCGATCGCCAAGTTCCCGGCCCTCACCGAGGAGGAGGAGAAGAAGATCGGCGAGAAGATCCGCCAGGGCGACAAGGAGGCCCTGCAGACCCTCATCAAGGCCAACCTCAAGTTCGTCGTCTCCTACGTCAAGAAATACCGGGGCATGGGCCTGGGCCTCCTCGACCTCATCGACGAGGGCAACATCGGGCTGATCGAGGCGGCCAAGCGATACGATCCATCCCGTGGCGTCCGCTTCGTCTCCTACGCCGTCTGGTGGATCCGCCAGGCGATCGTCCACGCCCTGACGCTCTATTCGCGTATCTACAACATCCCCCAGAAGCTGGCCGACCAGATCTCCCAGATGAAGAAGAAGACGGCGGAGCTCAAAGCCGAGCTCGGCCGGGAACCCACTCGGGAGGAAGTCAGCAAGTCCATGGGGATCTCGGAGACCGACGTCGAGGACCTCGAGGTCCTCGGCGAGCGGAATCTGTCGCTGAGCGACAAGATCAACGACGACGACCATGAGGTCGAGGACCGGATAAGCGACGCCGCGTCGCCCTCGGTCGAATACCAGATCATCAAGGCCTCCGTCCAGCAGCAGATCCGGGAAATTCTGGGGGAACTGGATGAAAAAGAGGCCCTTGTGCTAAAATTAAGGTTCGGGCTGGACGACGACCGGCCGCGGACCCTTCAGGAGATCGGCGGCCAGCTGAAGCTGACCCGGGAGAGGATACGCCAGATCGAGCAGAAAGCCATGCGCAAGCTCAGCCGGTCGCATAAGCTCCAGCACCTCAGAGGATACCTCAATTGAACGAACAGAAGGTCTGCGGGAAGTGCCAAGGGACGGGCTGGCTCCTCGAAGACGCCGGCGGTTCCCAGGTGGCCAAGCGCTGTGTCTGCTTCACCGAGCGCTGGAAACAGTCCCTGCTCGAGCAGGCCAATATCCCCCAGCGCTACCAGGCCTGCCGCCTGGACAACTTCGAGGTCCACAACGACTCCCACCGGGACGCCCTGAAGATCTCCCGGCAGTTCGTCAAGAACTACCCGGCCCAGGAGGTCGGTCTCGTCTTCATCGGTCCCTGCGGGGTGGGGAAGACGCATTTGGCGGTTTCCATCATCCAGGAGCTGATGCGGGCCAAGGACGCCGCCTGCATCTTCTACGATTTCCGCGACCTCATCCGGGAGATTCAGAGTACGTTCACGCCCGAGTCCACGCTCTCCGAATCCGATGTCCTCGCTCCCGTCTTCTCGTCCGATGTCCTGGTCCTCGACGAGCTCGGGGCCAAGCGGACGACGGCCTGGGTCGAGGAGACGGTCTTCTACATCATCAACCATCGCTACAACCACAAGAAGATGACCCTCTTCACCACGAACTACCCCGACACCGAGGAAGAAGAGGATAAGCGCGATTCGTTCTACAAGAAGGGCGGCGACAGCCTGATCGACCGCATCGGCGTCCGGCTCAGGTCGCGCATATACGAGATGTGCAAGGTCGTCGAAATGTGGGGCGACGACTACCGCAAGATAGCCAAGCAGGCCAGCTACCGGTTCTAGCGACTGGATTCCAGGGACTGTCCCTCTTGTCTTTTCGGCCTCTTTTTGCTAGATTAATCCGGCCTGCTCCTCGGTAGCTCAATCGGCAGAGCGGGTGGCTGTTAACCACTAGGTTGCAGGTTCGAGTCCTGCCCGAGGAGCCATTTTTTTCCGCCCGATCTTTGAACCAACCTTAGCGCGTTTTCTTTACCCAAAATTGAGTCTTTCTTAATCGTTTCTTCATTCTTCCCTCCTATATTGAGGGCGGACACTAGGTGTGTTCCCTCCCCAGAAGCCAAGTCAAGGGAGGTCAAGGAGAAAGAAAGGAGACACGAGAATGACAAAGCCACGGAAACTGGCCCTCGCCCTGGTCCTGGGCGCCCTGGTCCCGCCGTTGGTGAGCCTGATGGCCCAGACGACAACGCCGTCGCCGCAGACGTTTACCACCACGATCTACCTTGATTACAGGTATTACCTGAACAACGCCGGACCCCTCACGCTCAAACCCAGCAGCCCGACGACGGCCTACCTCAGCAACCAGTTCGTGTTCCGCCGGGCCTATTTCACATACGAGAACAAGATCAACGACAACCTCAAGCTCCGCTTCCGCATCGATGCCGACAACACGGCCAACATCACCGGCCTCAACGTCAATTTCGGGTCCTCGAGCGTCACCACGAGCAAGGACGACAAGCTCCGCCCCTTCATCAAGCACCTCTACCTCGAGTACTCCAACTTCCTCGTCCCCAAGCTCGTCGCGAACGTCGGCATGATCGAGACGCTGACCTTCAAGCCCGCCGAAGAGCGTTGGGGCTACCGGAGCGTCGCCAAGACGCTCCTCGACGGCTACAAAGACATCACCAAGAAGGACATCCTGACGTCGAGCGCCGACCTCGGGGCGACCCTGAAATACTCCTTCGCCAAGTACTTCCGCCTGGCCGCAGGCGTATACAACGGAACTCATTACAGCCACGCCGAGAACGACCAGTTCAAGGAGATCGAGCTCCAGGCCCAGATCACGCCCATCGCCGGGCTCTCATTCGTCGGCTACATGGACTACGAAAGAAGGCTCCCGACGGCCGCGCTTCCGGCCGAGACCTCCCCGGCCACCGCGATTTACAAGCTCGACGCCTTCTTCGAGATGGTCAAGGACCTGGTCATCGGCGGCGAGTGGTTCGTCTACAAGAACGACCTCAACCAGACGGACGGCGTCAAGTACGATGTCGGCGGTTGGTCCGTTTTCAGCCGCTACACCGTCGATCCCGACAAGCTCGCCCTCTTCGGCCGGTACGACAGCTACATGCCGAACGGCCTCGACAGGGACCTGGACATGAGCCTCGTCATCGCCGGACTCGACTGGGCCCCCTACCACAAGAGCTGGAGGCTCCAGCCGAACGTCTGGTTTTACACTTACAAGGACGGCACGCGCTACAACGCCGCCGCCACGAAAAACTGCGACATCGTCTTCAACCTGACGTTCTTCCTGTCCTTCTGATGCGGCGGGAAGACCTGGTCAGGATAGATCCGGGAATCACCCGAAAGGAGATATGATATGAATAAGACAATCGTCATCACGGTCCTGAGCCTGGCCCTCCTGGGCAGCCTCCTCCTGGCCGCCCCGGCCCGGAAGATGATCCAGATCAAGGGCTCGGACACCATGGTCAACCTCGTCCAGATCCTGGCCGAGGAGTACATGGGAAAAACCCCCGGCGCGGCCATCGCCGTCCTCGGCGGCGGCTCCGGCACGGGTATCACCGGCCTCATCAACCAGACCTGCGATGTCGCCAACAGCTCGCGCGAATGGAAACCGAAGGAGATCGACCAGGCCTGGGAGAAAGGCATCAAACCCCGCTTCTTCGTCGTCGCCGTCGACGGTTTGAGCGTCATCGTCAACGACAAGAATCCGGTCGAACAGCTGACCATGGCCCAAGTCGGCGCGCTCTACCGCGGCGAGATCAAGAACTGGAAGGCCGTCGGCGAATACCAGAAGCCCGTTTCCCTCTACGGCCGGCAGTCCAACTCCGGGACCTACGTGTTCATGCAGGAGTTCGTCCTGGGCAACAAGAACTACTCGGCCGACATGAAGGAGATGAACGGCAACGCCCAGATCATCGAGGGCGTCCTCCAGGACGAGGGCGCTGTCGGATACGTCGGGGTCGGCTACCTTTTCGACCAGAGCGGGCAGGTCCGCAAGGGCCTCAAGATCCTCAAGGTCTCCAAGGAGCCGGGCGGCGCCGGGTATATGCCCACCGACAAAGCGGCCGTCGACTCCGGCGACTATCCCATCGCCCGGCCCCTATATATGGCCACGAACGGCAAGCCCAAGGCCGACGTCGGCGGGCTCCTCGGCTGGATCAGCGGTCCCGAGGGCCAGGCGATCGTCGAGCGCGAGGGCTTCTTTGCCATCGGCCCGAACCACAAAGCCCAAAACGAGAAAAATCTCAGGTGATGGACTTCTGTCTCCGATGAGGATGAACCCGGCAACTGAAGAAGGCACTGAACGGGCGATGCGCAAGAACAAACGGAGAAATTTCCGTGAAGCCGCGATCAGGGCCTTCTTCTTCACCTGCGGCATCCTGGCCGTCCTCGTCCTGCTCGGCATCTTCGCCACGCTCCTATCGACCGCCATCCCCGCCTTCCGTGAGATCAGACCTTCCGAATTCCTGCTGAAGACCAACTGGGACCCGACCTCGCCCGAAAAAGCCGAGTACGGCATCCTGTCCATGGTCGTGAGCACCCTCATGGTCACGGGCGGCGCTCTCCTCCTGGCCGTCCCCATCGGCATCGGCGTCGCCGCCTACCTCTCGGACGTCGCCCACTGGCGCGTCCGTGAGATCCTCAAGCCGGTTGTCGAGATCCTGGCCGGCATACCCTCTGTGGTCGTCGGCTTCCTCGGCATCGTCCTCTTCGGGCCGGCGATCGCCAAGGTCTTCCACACGGGCCACGGCCTGAACGCCGCAAACGGGAGCGTGCTCCTGGCCATCATGGCTTTACCGACGATCATCAGCATCTCCGAAGACGCTCTGAGCGCCGTGCCCGCGGCCTACGGCGAGGCCTCCTTGGCCCTCGGAGCCTCACGCTGGCAGACCCTCGTCCGGGTCAAGCTGCCGGCCGGCCTATCGGGCATTATCGCCGCCGGCATGCTCGGCATGGGCCGGGCCATCGGCGAGACCATGACCGTCCTCATGGCCACCGGCAACGCCAGGTCCTTCCCGCACGGCTTCCTCGACTCCGTCCGGACCATGACCTCCGGAATCGCCATCGAGCTGGGAGAAGTGCCCTACTACACGACGCATTATTACGCCCTGTTCGCCATCGGCCTCGTCCTCTTCGTCATGACCTTCCTCGTCAACATGGCCGCCGACGTCGTCCTCCGAAAGTACCAGGAGAAAGAGCGATGAGGAAGTCGACCCGGAAGAAGATCGCCCAATCCATCGGCTTCCTGGCCCTGCGGGCGGCCATGGGACTCGTCCTGGCCGTCCTCTTCCTCTTCCTCTACGATATCGGCCGGAAAGGGGGAGGGGCGATCTCCTGGGAATTCCTGTCCCAGGCGCCGAGGCGCGGCATGACCGAGGGCGGCATCTTTCCGGCCATCGTCGGGACTCTCTTGGTCACCATCATCACCGCGGTCTTGGCCGTGCCCCTGGGGATGTCGGCCGCGATCTACCTCCACGAGTACGCCCGCCAGACGCGCCTGACCCGCCTCATCCGGTTATCCATCCGGAACCTCTCGGGCGTCCCGTCGATCGTCTACGGCCTCTTCGGGGTCATTCTCTTCGTCAACGCCATGCGCTTCGGGACATCCATCCTGTCGGCCGGACTGACCCTGGGGCTGATGACCCTGCCCTGGACGATCACGGCCAGCGAAGAGGCTCTGAAGACCGTCCCCGATTCTTATCGAGAGGGGGCCCTGGCCTTGGGCGCGACCAAATGGCAGTCCATCAGAACCAACGTCCTGCCATATGCCGTACCCGGCATGCTGACCGGGACCGTTCTCGGGTTGGCCAGGGCGGCGGGGGAGACGGCTCCGATCCTGTTCACCGGAGCGGCCTTCTATCTGCCCTATCTCCCGCGATCCCTCGGCGACCAATTCATGGCCCTCCCGTACCACCTCTACATCATGGCCACCCAACACCACGCCATCCAGCAGGTACGCCCCCTGGCCTACGGGACGGCCCTCGTCCTGATCGCCCTCGTCCTGGGGCTGAACATGACGGCCGTAGTCCTCCGCTATAGGCTGAGAAGAAAGCGAAGATGAGCCCCGAGACGAGCGTCGCCAAGATCGAAACGAGAGACCTCGACTTCTATTACGGCCCCAGCCGGGCCCTGAAGCGCGTCAGCATCTCCTGTCACAGGAACCGGGTGACGGCCATCATCGGTCCGTCGGGCTGCGGGAAGTCAACGTTCATCCGGACCCTGAACCGGATGAACGACGTCATCCCCGGGACCCGAGTCGAGGGGACGATCCTCCTGGACGGCAAGGACATCCATTCGCCGGACGTCGATGTCGTCGATCTGCGCCGCCGGGTCGGCATGGTCTTCCAGAAGCCCAACCCCTTTCCGAAGTCGGTTTTCGACAACATCGCTTACGGGCTCCGGATCAACGGGATGAAAAACAAGAGAAAGCTCGAGGCCGTGGTCGAGAGAAGCCTGCGGGGCGCCGCCCTTTGGGAAGAAGTCAAAGACCGGCTCGAGGATAACGCCTTTTCCCTATCGGGCGGGCAGCAGCAGCGCCTGTGCATCGCCCGGGCCCTGGCCGTCGAGCCCGAGGTCATCCTCTTCGACGAGCCCTGCTCGGCCATCGACCCCATCGCCACGGCCAAGGTCGAGGACTTGATTGAAAACCTCAAAAAAAGCTACACTGTCGTCATCGTGACCCATAACATGCAGCAGGCGGCCCGCGTGTCCGATTACACGGCCTTCATGATGCTCGGAGAGCTCGTCGAGTTCGACCGGACGGAGAAGATCTTCACCAATCCACAAAACAAGCTCACCGAAGACTATATCACCGGGCGGTTCGGATAAGCGGGGCCTCGCCGTCGGCCTAAGGAGAATATAAGATGAAAACGGAACGCCCGTTCGACGAAGAACTCAAGCTGCTCAAGGAGAAACTCCTGGAGATGGCCTCGCGTGCCGAGGAGCAGATCGCCCTAGCCGTCCGCGGCCTCAAGGACCGGGAGGAGAGGCTGACCTGTCAGGTCCTCGAGCGGGAGGAGGCCATCAACCTCCTCGACATCGAGATCGACGAGATGGCCATGCGCCTCCTGGCGCTCCGTCAGCCCATGGCCACCGACCTCCGCTTCATCACCTCGGCCATGAAGATCGGCAGCGACCTGGAGCGGATCGGCGACTTGGCCGTCAACATCGCCGAGCGGACCATGGACCTCCTCAAGCACCCCCAGCTCAAGCCGCTCATCGACATCCCGCGGATGGCCGAGTTGGCCCAGGAGATGGTCCGGGACGCCCTCAACGCCTTCATCAACGGGGACGACAAGCTGGCCAAGGACGTCTGCGAACGGGACGACCGAGTGGACAAACTCAATGACCAGGTCTTCCGCGAGCTCCTGACCTACATGATGCAGGACTCAGGGACGATCGCCCGCGCCGTCGACCTGATCCTCATCGGCCGGCACCTCGAGCGGATCGCCGACCACGCCACGAACGTCGCCGAGGACGTCATCTATATGGTCCGGGGCAAAACCATCAAGCACCGCGCCGAAGAGGGGCGGGAGGCGCGGCTGAAGACCTGCGCCGGGGGAGAATAGCTTCATTCCGGCGTTCTGAGGCCCCTTCCTCAGCTGAGCTTCCGGATCCGAACCTCGATCCCTTTTTCGCCCTTGAGCAATTCCATGATTTTGGCCGTGTCCGTGTCGCCGTAGTGGTAGGGGTAGAGGATCTTCGGGCGGAAGGCGCGGGCCGCGTCGGCGACCATTTCGGGCGACATCGTGTAGGGCAGGTTCATCGGGAGGAAGGCGACGTCGATGTTCTTGAGGGCCTTCATCTCGGGCGTATTTTCCGTATCGCCGGCGATATAGACCCGCTTGTCGCCGAAGGCGACGACGTAGCCGTTGCCCTCGCCGTTGGGGTGGAACGGGCCGCCGCCCGGTCTCTTGTTGACGATGTTGTAGGCCGGGACGGCCTCGATCATCAGGCCGAGGACGGTCCGGGAATCGCCGTTGGCCATGGTGAGGGCGTCAGGCAGTTGCGCGGCGCAGGCCTTGGAGCCGACGACCGTCGTGTCCGTCTTGAGGATCGCCTTGCAGGCTTTGAGATCCAGGTGGTCGAAATGGTCGTGCGTGATGAGGACGAGGTCGGCCTTGGGGAGCGAGCCGTAATCGGCGACCTCGCCGTAGGGATCGACGTGGACCGTTTTCCCGCCGAAGGTCATCATCAGTGTGCCGTGTCCGAGGAACGTGATCTCGAGGGCTCCCTTCGCCGTCGGGATGACGTCCTTCTCGGACTTCTGCCGGGCCGCGGCGAAGCCGGCCAGGCCCAGGGCCAGGAAACAAACAGCCAGCACAAGTTTATCCATCGTGAGTTCCTCCGCGCTTTTTCCCATTATACACCCGCGGCAAACGCCGGCGCAACCGATGGCGATGACGGTATCATGCCCGCAGCGCGTCCGGATGATCGATATATCTTAGCGGGAGAGGAGGGCGTGAAGGGCGAAGACGGCGGCCGTCGCGGCGGCCGCGAATCCGAGCGAGAAAAGCCACGGAAACCCGGATATCCTCCGGTAACGACGGACGATCCCGCAGAAGCACCAGGCGGCAAGGACGACGGAGAGGATTAAGGAGAGCGTTGCCGATATCGTGGTCATGGGCGCTTTGCCTCTCGGGACCATTGGAGCAGGGGATTGTTAAGATTTGATAAAAAAACCGGTGTCAATCGGCAGGCTTTTGATTATAATAACGCATCATAAGAAGAGCGAGGTGAAGGCATGGCCCCGGTGATTGCCGCTCTTGACGACGAGGCCGATATCCTCGAGCTCCTGAAAATCACCCTCCAGAAGGCCGGCTACCGGTTCGAAGGGTTCCAGGAGGCGGATGACCTCTACCGCTATCTTGCCCGGGAGAAGCCCAGCCTCATCCTCCTCGATCTGATGCTCCCGGACACCGACGGACTCGAGGTCTGCCGCCAGATCCGGAGGTCCGAAAGCCTGGCCGGGATCCCCGTCATCATGCTAACGGCCAGGGGCGACGAGTCTGACAAGGTCGTCGGGCTCGAGCTCGGCGCCGATGACTACATGACCAAGCCCTTCTCCGTCAAGGAGCTCGTGGCCCGCATCCATGCCGTCCTCCGGCGGCCCGGGGGAGGGGAGGCAGGGCCGAGGATCTCGGTGGGGACACTGGTCATCGACCTCGACAAGTTCGAGGTCACGGCCGGGGGAGCGAAGGTCGAGCTGACGGCGACGGAGTTCAAGATCCTCCAGCTCCTGGCTTCTCGCAAGGGAAGGGTGTTCAGCCGGGACCAGATCCTCGACTTCCTCTGGGGCAGCGAAAAAGCCGTTATCGACAGGACCGTCGACGTCCACATCCGCAACCTGCGGGAGAAGCTGGGCGAGGCGGCTTCGCTCATCAAGAATATCCGTGGCGTGGGGTACAAGCTCGAAGAATGAAAAAGACGCTCTTTCTCAGGGTTTTTTCGGGTTACGCGGCGGTCATCGTCCTTCTGGCCGCGGCGGTGACGCTCTTCGCGCCGCCGCTGATGCGGACGCATCATATCGAGGAGCGCGCCGCCGGACTGGAGCACATGGCTGTCCTTCTCGAAGGCCAAGTCCTCCCGTACTTTATGGGGGCTGGCACCGGGGACCTCGAGGGGTTCGTGACGGGCGTCGGACGGAGGACGGGGACGAGGATCACCGTCATCAATGCGGACGGTGATGTCCTGGCCGACTCGGAAAAAGAGCCGCGGGACATGGAGAACCATCTCTTCCGCCCGGAGATCCAAGCCTCCCTTCGGGGCGAGAAGTTGATGTCCATCCGTCCGAGCTCGACCCTCAAGGCCGACATGATGTACATGAGCATCCCCCTCCGGGCGGAGGGCCGGGTCGTCGGAGCCCTCCGTCTGAGCGTGTTCATGAGGGATATCGAAGCTCTCCTCGCCGCCCTTCGCGGCGACCTGATGAAGTTTGTCGGCGCGGTGACCCTCGTCGCCCTGATCCTGGCCTTCTTCCTGACCCGGTCGGTGGCCGGGCCCGTCCGCGAGGTCATCGACGCCTCGAAGCGGGTCGCGGCCGGAGATTTCGATGTCACCGTTTCGACGCGCCGGAGCGGCGAGTTCCGGGATTTCGCCCGCAGTTTCAACGCCATGACCGGCCGGCTCAAGGACATGTTCGGAGAGATCCGGGTGCAAAACGAGGAGATCCGCAGCATCCTGGCCTCCATCCGGGAGGGCCTCTGTGTTCTAGACAAGGACGCCCGGATCGTCCTGTGCAACGCGAGCTTCCGCCGCATGGCCGGCAACGATTCGCCGGAGGGCCGGCATTTCTGGGAGGTCGTGCGCAGCTCGATCGCCGCGGAAATCGTGCGGAATGTCCGTGACACCGGGATCGAATCGGCCG
>Ga0154867_1099_pt1 | contig 73176 bp, 64 predicted proteins | sample Rifle2008BG19ft_FD_105839 | JGI IMG/M metagenome (GOLD analysis project Ga0154867, IMG submission 105839) | Candidatus Aminicenantes bacterium RBG_19FT_COMBO_65_30 | reverse complement strand
GCGGCGGCGGAGATCGCCGCGATCTTCGCCCGCATCGACGGCCGGCATCCTGTCCCCGTGACCTGGATCGGCGGACCCGGCAACATCCAGCCCGATGCCAGGCCGTGGGACGAGGTCAAGACGCTCTACGATTTCGTGGACGATCTGGCCGCCCTCGAACCCAGGATCGCGGGACCGGGAAACAAGGAGCGTTTCGACTATTGGCTGACGAGTTTCAGGTACATGCGTGAGGTCGCCCGCTTCAACTGCCTCTGGGCCGTTTACAACAAGGCCTTCGAGAAGGCCAAGGCGGCGAAGGACGAGCCGGCGAGGAAGGCCGTGCTGACGAAGGACGCCCTTCCGGTCAGGGCCGAGATGGCCGGGGCCTTGCGCCGGATCTTCGCCGCCCTCCTCGCCACCGTCAGCAACACGGGCGAGCTCGGGACGATCGCCAACTGGGAACAGCACCTCCTTCCCGGCGCTTGGGAGCGGCCTGAGGCCGAGCTCGTCAAGATGCTTGGGGGGGAACTGCCGCCGGAGATCCTTCTTCCCCGGGACTACGAGGGCGCGCCCCGGGTCATCGTCCCAGCCGTGCGGACGTCCCTTGAGGCCGGAGAACCGCTGTCGCTCAAGGTCATCGTCCTGGCCAGGGGCAGGCCGGAGGCGGCCTCCATTTTCTGGCGAGAGTTGGGCAAGGGCGCGTTTCGCGCCGTTCCCCTTCAGAACACGGCCCGGGGCGTCTTCACCGTGACTCTGCCGCCTCCCGCCACGGATATCGAGTACTACGTTGAGATCAGGGCCGACCATAGCGCCGTCCGTTTTCCGGCCGCAGCTCCCGAGCGGAACCAGACTGTCATTGTCCTGCCGGTGGTGAAATGAGCGAACCCCAAGCGGCCGCCGCCCCGGAGAGGCTCCTCCTTCCCAGGAGGCTCCGGGCCCCCGAGGTCGTCTCTCTCGTCGGCGACATCCGGCGCCGGGTCGAGGCCGGGCCGCTCGTCCTCGATTTCCAGGACGTCGAGGAATTCGACAGCTCGACCCTGGCCCTGCTGAGCTACCTCCGGGGTTGCCACGCCAACGTCTCCCAGGTCAATATCGGCGGAGCCCTGGCCCGGGCCGAGGAGAGCTTCGTCAAGAGGCCGCCGGCCGAGCCCCTCGAAACGCGGCCTTCCGGCGGCCGGCCCGTCCGTTTCTTCCGCTCCGTCGCCGACCGCTTCATCTTCCGGGCGAGGAGCCTGGGCCGGTTCCTGGCCATGCTCGGCGACGAGGTCTACCATGTCGGCGTCTACCTCAAGGAACGCAAGGGCGTCTATCCGGGAGAGACCTGGAACCAGATGTTCTTCATGGGCTACCGGTCCTTCCCCATCGTCTGCCTGCTCATCTTCCTCGTCGGCGTGACCATCTCCATCACCTCGGCGGAGCAGCTGCGGCTCTTCGGCGCCGACATCTACCTCGCCGACCTCGTCGGCATCGCCATGCTCCGCGAGCTCGTGCCGTTGATGACCGGCGTCATCCTGGCCGGAAAGGTCGGCGCGGCCGTCACCGCCGAGCTGGCCAGCATGACCGTCCTCGAGGAAGTCGACGCCCTGCGGACGATGGGCGTCGTCCCGGAGAAGTTCCTCATGGTTCCCCGCCTCCTGGCCATCACCCTGGTCGTCCCGCTCCTCGTGGCCATGGCCGACGTCGTCGGCATCTTCGGCGGCATCGTCGTCGCCCGCGTCACTTTCGGGACGCTCCCTTCGGCCTTCATCAGCGAGATGGTCTCCGTCGTCGATTGGACCGACTTCGGCTGGGGGCTCGTCAAAACGGTCGTCTTCGGCTGGGCGGTCGTCGTCGGCAGCGGCTTCAAGGGGCTGACGGTCGGCCGGAGCGCCGAGGAGGTCGGCCGGGCCACGACGGAATCCGTCGTCCTGTCGATCACTCTGATCATCGTCATCGACTGCATCTTCGCCTTTGTTTTGTATTGACCATGGATATCATCAGCGCGCGCGATCTGACCGTCGGTTACGGGAGGACGGAGATCCTCCGCGACCTGGCCTTCGGCATCCCCGAGGGGCGGATCACGGTCGTCCTGGGCGTCAGCGGCTCCGGAAAAACGACCCTGCTCAAGACGCTGGCCGGCCTACTGCCCCCGCTCGCCGGGGAGTTCGACTTCGCCGGTTCCAGGGTGGACTATGGCTCCGAGGCCTCACTTCGCTTCCTCTACGGCAAGATCGGCGTCCTCTACCAGGGGGGCGCGCTCCTCAACGGCCTGAGCCTGTCAGAGAACGTCGCCCTGCCCGTCCGGATGCACTACCCTGGGATGCCCGAAGGCATGGTCCGGGACATGGTCCATGCCAGCTTGGCCCAGGTCGAGATGGCCGCGAGCGCCGACAAGTACCCTTCCGAGCTCTCCGGGGGCATGCGCAAACGGGGGGCACTGGCCCGGGCCCTTGTCCTTGACCCGGACCTCGTCTTCTGCGACGAACCCTCCTCGGGCCTCGACCCGATCACATCCTCCCTTCTCGACGACCTCCTGCTCCGGCTGAAGGAGACGTTCAAGATGACCTTGGTCGTCGTCACCCACGAGCTCCGTTCGATCGAGAGGGTGGCCGACCGGGTCCTGGTCGTCAACGACGGCGGCCTCCACTTCTCGGGAAAGTACGCCGACCTGGCCGCCGCGGACGACGAGTTCATCCGGACATTCTTTCTAAGGAAGGACAGACATGATGACGCATGAACAAAAGACCCGTCTGGGCATTTTCCTGTCCCTGGCGACGGTCATCTTCATCGCCGTCGCCGGATTTTTCGTCATCCCCAAGCTCCGCGACCCCGGAACCGTCTTCACCATCAAATTCCGGGACCAGTCGGTCCACGGACTCCTGGTCAGCTCCCCCGTCAAGTACCGCGGCGTCGAGATCGGCCGGGTCACGCGGATCGAAGTCAGTCCCACGGACCTGGACTGCGTCCTTGTCGAGGTCAAGATCCGGCCGGAGCTGGTCATGAAAACGGACATGCGGGCCGTCCTGGTCTATACCGGCCTGACCGGGCAGAAGTTCATCGAGCTCAGCGGCGGGAGCCTGGCCTCGGAGAACCTGAAAGCCCACGGCGAGATCCCCACGGGCCGGGGCCTTGGGGAACGGGCGGACGACATCATCGCCAACATTGAAACGACGGCCAAACGGATCACCGAGCTCCTCGCCCCGGAAAACGTCGAGAGGTTCTCCGCCTTCCTGGAGAACGCCGAGAAAAGCTCGGCCGCCATCTCCGGGGTCCTCGAATCCCGCCGGGCATCCCTCGAGAACACCCTGCTCAACTTCGAAAAAGCCTCCCTCGAGTTCGCCCGGGCGACGGAGAAGTTCGTGCCGATGACAGAGGACATGGACCGCCTTATCAAGAGCCTCGAAGCGAATTCCCGGGAGACCCTGGGCAACATCTCTCGGCGATTCTCGAGCGAGGAGCTGGGCCAGGCCATCAAGGATGTCAGGTCCTTCCTCGACACGGCCTCGGTCAGCCTGAAGAAAGTCGAGAGCGTCCTCCTCGAGCAGCAGGCGGAGCTGACGCGGACCTTCGCCAGTCTCGGCGTCGCCGTCGAGAACCTGGCCCGCTTTGCCCGCGAGATCGCCGAGGAGCCGTCGTCCATCCTGCGGACACGAAAGGACAAGAAAAAATGAGGAAACACGCCCTCTACCTGATCGCCGTCTTCCTCCTCGCCGGCTGTTTTTCCGTCCCGTCCAAGCGCTATTTCCAGATCGTCGTCACGGACATGAGCGCCCAGCTCCACCCCGCTGTCGGCAAGGTCCTCTACATCGAGCCGGTCCGCGTCGACCCCCTCTACGACGACTTCCGGGTCATCTACCGGGTCTCTCTCTACGAGCTCAAGTACTATTCCACGGTGTTCTGGGCCAAGAAGCCCGACGCCCTCTTCCGTGAGGCGATGGGCGACTACCTATTGAAAAAAGAGGGCTTTCCCCGGGTCATGCTCGACGTCCTCCAGGGAGATCCGGAGATCGTCCTGCGTTCGAACGTCCGCCTCATCGAGGAGATCGACAATCCCAAGGTCTGGTTCGGCCGGCTGGCCATGGACCTGGAATTCCTCGAATTCAAGTCCGGGCGGAGTATCGTCCGGCACTCGTTCGATAAGCGGCTGCCGCTCGCGGCGCGCAAGGTCCGCCTGCTGCCGTTCACCCTGTCGGGCATCCTGATGGAGGAGCTGGACATCGTCGTCCGCAAGCTGGTCGGCGCGCTGGAGGCGAAATAGCCGGGACCGCGGCCGGTCCGTCACGCGGTTTTTAGCCAGCAGCGCTCGATCTCCTCGAGCGACTTGCCTTTGGTTTCCGGCAGAAAGAACCAAATGAACACGAGGTCCAGGGCGCACATCGCCGCGTAGAGCCAAAATGCCGTCGACGGGTGGAATTTGTCCGAGATGACAGGGAACGTCAGGGTGACGGCGAAATCAGCCAGCCAGAGGACGAGGGTGGCCAGGCCCATGGCGCTGCCCCGGACCTTGATGGGGAAGATCTCGGCCATGACGACCCAGACGAGCGGCCCCATGGCCGAGGCGAAGAAGGCGATGTAGAGGAGGATGATCAGGAGCAGGGCCGAAGCCGGCAGGAGCGGGAACTTGAAGGCCGCGCCGAGGAGGACCAGGGAGACGCCCATGCCGCCCGTGGCGATGAGGAGGAGCGGCCGGCGGCCGACCCGGTCGGCGAGGACGATGGCCACCACGGTGAAGAGCATGTTGACCAGGCCGACGATCGTCGACTGGCCGATGGCCGACATCCGAGCGAAGCCGGCGCCCTCGAAAATCCGCGGGGCGTAATAGAGGATGGCGTTGATGCCCGTGACCTGCTGGAAAACGGCCAGGACGACGGCGATGAGGAGAGGCCGCCGGAAGGCGGGCCGGAAGATCTCGCGGAAGGAGCCCTCCTCGAGGGCCAGCGTGTCCTTGATCTCCTTGACTTCCCGGGCGGCGACCTCGGCCGTATTGACCCTCGTCAAGACGGAGCGGGCCTCGTCCTCGCGGCCGTTCTTGACCAGCCAGCGCGGGCTTTCCGGAACGCGCAAGAGCAGCAGGAAAAAGAGGACCGAGGGGATGGCGCCCATGGCGTACATCCAACGCCAGTTCGACGGTCCCGCCCCGGCGAAGGCCCAGTTGACGAAGTAGGCGAGAAGGATCCCGGTGACGATGGCCATCTGGTTGACCGAGACGAGGGCGCCCCGGACGCGGGCCGGCGCGATCTCGGCGATGTAGAGCGGCGAGAGGACGGCCGCCGAGCCGATGCCCAGGCCTCCGACGAAGCGGAAGATGACGAATTGCGTGATCGTCCGCGGCAAGGCGCAGCCGACTGCCGAGACGAAGAAGAGGACGGCCGAGATGAGCATGAACCGCCGCCGCCCGACCCGGTCGCTGATGGGCCCGGCCAGGCCGGCGCCGAACATGCAGCCGATGAGGACGACGCTCACGGCCCAGCCCTCCTGGAGCGAATTCAGCGAGAACTGCTCTTTCATGTAGCGCGTGGCTCCGGCGACGATGGCCGTGTCGAAGCCGAAGATGAGGCCGCCGATGGCGGCGACGAGGGTGACGGCGATGACGTAGAGCCCGGCTCTCTTCATCCGTTGAACTCTTTGACGGCCTCGAACATGGCGACGATATTGCCGATGGGGACGTTGGCTTGGATGTTGTGGACGGCGTTGAAGACGAAACCTCCCCCCCGGCCGAAGATCTCGCACCGCTCCAGGACCTCGGCCCGGACCTCCTCCGGGGTCCCGAAGGCCAGGGTGTTCTGGGTGTCGACGCCGCCGCCCCAGAAGACGATGTCCCGCCCGTATTTTTCCTTGAGGTTCCGGGCGTCCATGCCGGCCGCGGAGACCTGGACGGGATTGAGGATGTCGAAGCCGCTCTCGATGAAGGACGAGATGAGCGTTTCGACGGCGCCGCAGGAATGCTTGAAGGTCTTCCAGGCCGTGCGCCGGTGGACCCAGTCGTTGATCCGCTTGTAGTAGGGCATGTAGAGCTCGCGGAAGGCGGCGACGGAACAGAAGGTCGACTGCTGCGTGCCGAAGTCCGTGCCGCAGAGGAATACGGCCTGGACCCGGTCGCCGACCCGGGCGTGGATCTTCCCGAGGTTCCCGAGAGCGATCTCGGTCTGGCGCTCGAAGACCTTATGGATGTAGGGTCGCCGGATCAGCGTCGAAACGTACCATTCCTCGACGTCCCGGATCCCCCTCGGGCGTTTGAGGCCGGGAGCGGGTACGAGGGCGATGTCCCCCAGGGCGGTTCCGCCGAAGCCGGCGATCGTCCCCCGGCCGGTCGCCGCGGCCCGGCGGCTCTCGGCGTCGAAGTGGTCGAGCGCAGCTTCGGAAACGGGGCCGAATTCCTGAAGGTTGTCCCCGGGGTCGAGCTTGGCTTCGTCTAGGGGCTCCTGGCGGATGATGGTGTCGAAGAAGAAGCCGTTCTTGGGCAGGCGCCCGGAGGGCGGGGCTGAGCGGTCGCCCCCGGGGTAGACGAGCGTGTCCCCGTTCGCATCCTTGGTCGTGCGGAAATTCCCGGACATCAGGACCTCGGCCCCGTCGTCCATGCGCCAGGGGGTCCAATTCTCGTTGCGGTAGCCGAACATGGTCTCCGGACCGTAGACGCCTTCGACGTCGAGGCCGAGGGCGGTCTGGAGGTCGTCGTCGATCCAGCCGAGCATCTGGTAGGGCTCGTGGACCTTGACCAGGCGCTTTTCCAAGCCGTAATGGTCGCGAAGTCCGATGACGCACTTGACGTGCATGCCGGTGACGGCCGTGCCGTTGAAGTCGACGGGGATGCGGTCGGGCTGGCGATGGTCGAGGGCGGCGGCCAGGCGCTCCCGGCTTGTCATCGTCATGGCGGGCCTCCCAGGTTTTCCCCAGATTACCGATTTCGGCCCCGGTTTGCAATAACGGGCACGACGGGAAACCGCGATACCGCTTCAGACCGGCTTGGGCTGTTTGATGAACGTGCCTGCTCGGTACTCGCGGAAGGCGGTCCGAAGCTCTTCCTGGGTGTTCATGACGATGGGGCCTTGCCAGGCGACGGGCTCGCCGAGGGGCCGGCCCGAGATGAGCAGGAAGCGGAGGCGGAAGTCAGCCGTGGTCACCTTGATCCGGCCGCCGTCGCCGAAGAGGATTACGGAGTGGTCGCCGAGGAAAGGTTTCCGTTCGAGATCGAAATAGCTGGCCGGCTCGACCTCGTAGGAATCCGGCCGGGCATCGCCGGAGAAACAGCCCTGCCCCTCGAAAACATAGGCGAGGGCCGTGTGGCCGGGCTTGGTCGGGTGGACGAACTCGGCCTGAGGCGGCATCGCGACGTCGATGTACTCGGGATCGATGACGATGTCCCGGACCGGGCCCCGCGTTCCCCCCACCGTCCCGCAGACGACGCGGGCGGTGACGCCGCCGGGCAGCGCGATCTCGGGGATGTCCGCGCGCTTAACGTCGCGGTAGCGTGGGGCCATCATCTTCTGGGAGGCAGGCAGGTTGGCCCAGAGCTGGAAGCCGCCCATCCGGCCATCCGCGCCGCCCTTGGGCATCTCCTGGTGGACGATGCCGCTGCCGGCCGTCATCCATTGGACGTCCCCCGGGCCGATGACGCCGCTGTTGCCCATGCTGTCGCCGTGCTCGGCTGTGCCGCGGAGCATGTAGGTGATCGTCTCGATGCCGCGGTGGGGGTGCCAAGGGAAGCCGGGGAGGTACTTGTCCGGGTCGTCCTGGCGGAAGTCGTCGAACATCAGGAAGGGATCGAACATCGGGGCTTCGCGGAAGCCGAAGCCGCGGTGGAGATGGACCCCGGCCCCCTCGAGGGTGGGCTGGCTGATCAGGACCTTCTTGATCTTTCTTGTCTTTTCCATGGGCGATTCCTCTCCGGCATCTCCTCACCATTTTACCACGAGCGGCGGGATTACTGACCTGGCTCGTCCGGTTCGGGCGGGGGCGAAGTAGCTCGGCGGCGGCTGAACCGACGCATGAGCAGGAAGACCGGGAAACCCGCGGCGAAAAAGACCGCGCCGTAGAGGGCCTCGCGCGTCTGCGTGAGGAGGACGTTGACCGAGATGACAAGCATGAAGGCCACGAAAAGGAGGGGAAGCAGGGGGTAGAGAGGAATCCGGTAGCCGGTGTAGGCCTCGCCGGATAGGCGGGCCTTGCGCCGGAGGATGAAGAGCGAGGAGGACACGATGGCCAGGGTCATCGTATCGAGGAACATGACGTAGTTGACGATGTTCTCGAACGTGCCCAGGAGGAAGATCGAGGCGAGGATGATGGCGCCGAGGAAGAGGAGCCCGAACGCCTGGGTCTGCGTCTTCGGGTTGACCTTCTGGAAGGCGGCCGGCAGGGTCCGGTCCTCGGCCATGGAGTAGTAGACCCGCGGGATCTGCATCAGGGTGACGTTGAGGAAGCCCATGGCCGAGAGGAAGATGGCCAGGGAGACAACGAGCCGGCCGGTCTCGCCGAAGGTGACGCGGGCGGTTTCGGCGGCGACGAGTTTCGCCGAGGCGATGCCGGGAACGCCGAGGGTCTTGACGTAAGCCACGTTGATGGTCAGGTAACAGGCCAGGACGATGAGGATGCCGAAAAAAATGGCCCGGGGGACGTTGCGCTTGGCGTCGCGGACGTCGGCCCCGAAGTTGATCGTGTTCTGGTAGCCGCCGTAGGCGTAGAACACGTAGATGAACGAAACGCCCAGGGCGAAGATCCAGGGCCGGTCGAGGGGCAGGGCGGACGGGCCCGCGGGCGCTTTTTTGGACAGAAAAGCCGCCGCCGTGAGGAGGCCGATCATGCCGACCTTGAGGATACTCAGGACGTTCTGGGCCCAGGCGCCCGTCTTGATGCCGAGGTAGTTGATGACGAGGAGTGTGACGATGAGGACGACGGCGCTCGCTTGGACGGTCGCCCGTCCCGGGGTGGCGGCGGGGAATAGGATGGGCGTCAAGTATTCGGCGCCGATCAGGGCCACGGCCGCCGCGCCGGCCCCGTTGAGGATGACGACGTTCGTCCAGTTGAGCATGAAGGCCAGGCCCGAGCTGTAGTTCTCGGCCACGACCTTGTAGTAGCCGCCCGGCTTGGCGAAGCGGCCGCCGATCTCGGCGAAAGTCAGGGCGCCGATGAAGCTGATGAGCCCTCCCAGGGCCCAGGCGGCATAGAAGAGCGCGGGCGTGCGGGCCGCCGCGGCGACCATGGCCGGGGTTCTGAAGATGCCGATGCCGATGATCAGGCTGACGACGATCATCGTCGCGTCGAAAGTGGTCAGTTTCGCCTTGATCGCCATGCGGCCTTTTCGCTCTTCGGATTAATTCTATCCAGGGCGGGACGCTTTACAAGGGCTTATATTTTCTTTTTTTCGTCGAAGCCGAGTCCACTCTGGCCATTTTCTATATCGATAATTTCGTTCATGACCTGAACGAACTGCTTTGCCGTTTCTAGGGCCCCTTTTGCTTCCGCTTGCGAACATGGTAAGTCCGGCTGTACTCATAATAGAGAACAACTGCAACGCCCTTAAGATCTACAATTTTATCTCAACTCGAGCGGAAGACGAGTCCATGTTGATCTCCTCGATGGCTTTGAAATCCCGGACGCCGGAGTAATGAATGAACAGCCCGGCGCCCAGATCGACCCCCGGGGCCGGACCCCGGCGCGATGATCAAGGACGATTCGCCCGTTCAGGGAGGCCGGCGACGGCCCGCTCGATCCGCTCCAGGGCCTCCTCGAGAAGGGACCGGGGGCAGCCGAAGTTGACGCGGACGAATCCGGCGAGCTCGGGGCCGAACATCATCCCGTCGCTGAAATAAACGCCCGCTTTTTTCAGGAAAAATTCGTTGAGCACGACGGGCTCGAGGCCGAGACCCCGGCAATCGAGCAGGGCGAGATAGGTTCCCTCGGGCCGGACGAGGTGGATGCCGGGGACCCGCTCTTCGAGGAATTTCTCCATGAGCTCGACGTTGGCCTCGAGGTAGGGCAGGAGGGCGTCAAGCCAATCCCCGCCGTGAGCGTAGGCGGCCTCGAAACCGACGATGCCGAAGACCTGGCCGAGCTCGAACCCGGCCCGTTCTGTTTCGTCCTTGAAGGCCTCGAGGAGCTTGGGGTTGGACGCGATCGCCACGGCCGTGGACAGGCCGGGGATGTTGAACGTCTTGCTCGGGGCGATGCAGGTCAGCGTCCGGATCGCCAGCTCCGGCGAGAGCGCGGCGAAGATGTGCTGCCGATGTCCGGAATAAACGAGGTCGTGGTGGATCTCGTCGGAGATGACAAGGAGGTCGCGCTCGACGGCGATGCGGCCGAGGCCCTCGAGCTCCTCCCGCGTCCAAACGCGGCCGACGGGATTATGGGGACTGCAGAGGATGAGCAGGCGTCCGCCCTGGTCGATCTTCCTTTCGAGGTCGTCGAGGTCCATCGTGTAGCGGCGGCCGTCGAAGCGGAGGGGATTCCGGATGAGGCGGCGGCCGTTGTTCTCGACGGCGTGATAGAACGGAAAATAGACGGGGGTCTGGATGATGACACCATCAGCCGGTTCGGTGAAGGCCCGGACGCAATAATTCAGGGCCGGGACGATGCCCGGCGACTTGGCCATCCAGTCCTTGCGCACGTTCCAGCCGTGGCGACGCTTGAGCCAGTCGATCGCGGCCTGCCAGAACGACGGAGGGATGAGGGGATAGCCGTAGATACCGTGGGCGGCCCGGCGGCGGATGGCTTCGACGACCGCGGGCGGCGCCTCGAAGTCCATGTCGGCCACCCACATGGGGATGGCGTTGTCGACCTTGAGGACCTTGCGGGGATAGACCCACTTCAGGGATTCGGTCCCCGTCCGGTCGATGATCTTGTCAAATGGGGACACAATACCCGTTTCCGAATTTCCCATCGTTCCCTTCCGTTCACGCACGCTCAGGCCTCACTATTCTCATCCCCTGTCTCCCATTTGGCCCGAAACGGCCCCACGGGAAATTCTGAAACGGGTATTGTGTCCCCGATTTAAATGAGGAACTTGCCGTTCTTGGCGATGATTTTACCCTTGGCCGTGATCGTCACCTTGTCGACCAAAGCGTCGAAGTGGAACTTGCTCTTGTTCTTACCGATACCGTAGGAATCGCCGATGGCGAAATGGACCGTGCCGAAGGCCTTCTCGGCCTCGAGCATATTGGGGCAAATCCGGGCGCCCTTGTTCGTGCCGATGCCGAACTCGCCGATGATCTTCCCCGTTTCGTCCCCCCCGATCGTCTCGATGACCTCGGCGATGCCCTTGCCCTTGAAGTCCACCAGCTTGCCGTGCTTGAACGTCATCTCCCCGTGGCCGAGCTTATCGTCGATGAGGCTGATGATGATCTTCCCCGTGAACGTCTCCTCGACCGGGGCCGTGTAGCACTCGCCGGCCGGGAGGTTGCCGTGCATGCCCTTCTTGCTGATGTTGCCGTTGTCGTTGTGCCAGGCCCGGCCCTTGACGCTGAAGGCGATCCTCGTCCCGGCCGGGTTCTCGACGACGACGTCCTCGGCGTCCTTCATCGCCCGCATGACCTTCTTCGTGAACTTATCCATCTCCGAGAAGTCGACGTTGACCAGACGCTCCATCATGTCCCGGGTCAAGCCGGGCATCATGCAGATCCGGCCGTGCTTGCCGCCCTCGGAGACCATGAAGCCGCGGAAGGGCTTTTCCGGGAACCGGCCTTCGAGGAGGTAAGTCGTGGCTGAAGCGCTGCGGATGAGGTCCTTGAACTGCCGCGTCGGCTCGGTGATGGGCCGCAGGGTCTCGGTCATAAGGTAAGTCGTCGTCTCGGCGCCGGCCTGCTTCGCGTAATAGGCCAGGGCCTCGGCGATGTCCATCTTCTGCTTATCCGTGACCAGGAGGTATTTCTCGCCGGGTTTGAGCCGCAGGGCCTGGTTGATGGCCCGGTCGGCCGCCGAATAGAGCTTGTTGGCTTTCATGGTTTCTCTCCTTATCTCTTACTTTGTACGCCGCGCGTCCCAGTAGACAAAGCCGCAGAGCATGAGGAACGCCGCGAGACTGATGATCTGGCCGTAACCCGTGAACCAGCCCGCGGGCGTCCCGTCGACCCAGCGGCCGTTCTCGAGAACCATGGAAATCCCCAGGCTGACGAAGTGGTCGAGATTGGTCAGTTTGAGGACGGCCAGGACGATGCCCATCAGGGCGCCGCCGGCGATGAAGCCGGAGGAGATGAGCGTGCCGCGGTTGTTGCGGCGCTCGGCCAGCTCCTTGTCCTTGGTGGATTTCTTGACCAGGTGGGAGATGAAGCCGCCGACGAGGAGCGGCGTCGTCAGCGGCAGGGGCAGGTACATGCCCAGGGCGAAGGCCAGCGGCGGCACCTTGGCCAGCTCGGCCACGAGGGCCACCGAGGCCCCCATCGCGTAGAGGAGCCAGGTCACGGGCTCGCGCGACATCATCGACTTGATGACGGTCGCCATCAGGTTGGCCTGGGGGGCGGCCAGCGTCCCGCTCTGGAACGAGAAGGCCTTGTCCAGGATGTAGATGGCGATGCCCACGGTCAGGGCCGAGATCAAGACTCCGGCGAACTTGAACCTCTCCTGGTTCCTCGGCGTCGCCCCGAGCCAGTAGCCGATCTTGAGGTCGGTGACGAAACTCCCCGATATCGACAGGGCCGTGCAGACGACGGCGCCGATGAGCAGGGCGACGGCCATCCCCTGCTCCCCCGACAGTCCCGCCCCGAGGAGGATGACGCTCGACAGGATGATCGTGATCAGGGTCATGCCCGAGACCGGATTCGTCCCGACGATGGCGATGGCGTAGGCGGCGACCGTCGTGAACAGGAACGAGAGGAGGACGCAGATGAGGACGCCGATGATGGCCAGCTTGAGGTTCGAGATCCAGAGAAAATAGAGGAAGAGGCCGGCGGCCGTGGCCAGGAGCCCCAGGATGATCGTCTTCATCTTGATGTCGCGGTTCGTCCTCAGCTCCACCGCCGCGCCCGCTTTCTGACCCTTGAAAATCTCGCGGAAGCCGAGCGAGAACGACTTGATCATGACCGGCATGGACTTGATGATGCCCAGGACGCCGGCCATAAAGATGGCGCCGATGCCGATGTTGCGGACGTAGGTGCTGAAGATCTGGGTTTCGCTCATCTGGACGATGGGCACCGTGCCCGGATAGACCGCCCCGGGGACGTGCTGGCCGAGGAACCAGATGGCCGGGATGAAGGCGAAGTGCGACAGGAGCCCGCCGGCGACGATGACGGCGTTGTAGCGCAGGCCGATGACGTAGCCGAGTCCGAGGAATGCGGACAGGGCGTCGAGCTTGAGGACCATCTTGGTCTTGACGGCCAGGTTGTCCATGAACGGCAGGAAGCGGAAGTTGATGAGCTCGTCCCAGGCCCGGACGCCGATGGCCAGGAACTCGTAGACGCCGCTGACGGCGACGCCAAGGATCAGGGCCCAGGCCTGCTTGCCGCCGGATTCGCCGGAGACCAGGATCTCGGTCGTGGCCGTGGCTTCCGGGAAGGGCAGCTTGCCGTGCTGCTCCACGCAGAAGTAGCGGCGCAAGGGGATGAGGAAGAGGATGCCCAGGCAGCCGCCGAGGAAGGTCGAAAGGAAGATCTTGACGATGTCCGTCGGCAGGCCGAGGATAAAGAGCGCCGGGATGGTGAAGATGGCCCCGGCCACCAGGGCGCCCGAAGCGGCGCCGATCGACTGGAGGATGACGTTCTCGAGGATCGTGCTCTTCCGCTTATATACGTAGCCGATGCCGACGGCCAGGATGGCCACGGGGATGGCGGCTTCGGGCACCGTGCCGACCTTGAGCCCGAGGTAGGCGATGGAGAAGGTGAAGAAGAGCGACATGAACAGCCCCCAGAGGACGGAGCGGACCGTGACCTCCGGGACGGCCGACTCGGCCGGCACGTAAGGTTTGTAGACCTCCCCGGGAGCGAGCTCCTGGTAGGCCTCGGGCGGGAGGGATTTTCGGGACGTCTCCATCTCGACCTCCTTTCTCAGTTCGCTCGTATCGGGCGAAACTCAGGCGGCAGGACTCAGGGCGTCTTCGAATACCTCGCCAGGATTTCGTTGTTGAGGCGGAGGAAGGTGTCGTAGTTGATCCGGACCTTCTTTTCCTCGCGGGCCTTGGCCATGTAGGACTGCAGGAACTTGTTCTTCTTCTGCTCGAGCAGAGTGTCCCTTTCCGTGGCCTTGGCCTTCTCGAACTCCTCCCGGGTGGCTTCCTTCCTCTCGAGGACGCGGAAGATGGCGTAGCCCTCGTCCACGGCGAGCGGTTCGCTCGCCTGCTTGAAGGGCAGGCTGAAGACGAGGCTGTCGACCTCGGGCCTTTCCCCGACGAGGCTCAGGTACTGCTCCTTCTTGTGGGCCTCGACGAACTTGTACTCGAGCTTGAGCTTCGCGGCCGCGGCGCCCCAGTCGTCCTTGAGGGTCGCCCCGATCTCCCGGAGCCGGGCCTGGGCCCTCTCCTTCTTCAAGGTGTCGAGGATGTCCTTCTCGACCCGGTCCTTGACCTCCTCGAACTTCGCCGGCCGCTCCGGCTCGACGGTCTTGAGCTCAGCCAGGGCTTCGCCGGCGTAGGTGAAGACGGGGGCGGAGATCTCCTTCTCCTTGAGGCCGAAGAGCGCCTCGCTGATGGAGCCGGACGAATCGAAATCCCCCAGAGGGTCGCCCTTCTTGAGGGGGCCGGTCGGGAGAGCCTTGAGCCCTTCCTTCTGGGCGGCGACGTCGAGGCTCTTCTCCTTGCGGGCCAGCTTTTCGAGCCGTTGGATCCTTTCGGCGACCAGGGCCCGGGCCTTCTCGTCCTCGAGGAGGCCCTTGATCGTGGCGCTTACCTCGGCCAGAGGCTTGGTCACGGCGGGGGCCTTCTCGGTGACCTTGAACACGGCCGCGCCCGTGTCGATCTCGACGATGCCGGAGACGCCGTCCTTGTCGAGCATGCCGATGGCCTCGGTCTCCGCGGCGGTCAGGGATTTCCAGTCGAAAAGCCCCCAGTCGCCGCCCGACGCGGCCTTGTCGTCCTTGGAGAACGCCCGGGCCAGGCCGGCGAATTCCTCGCCGCCGGCGGCCCTTTTTTGGACTTCGCGCGCCTGGGCCAGGACCGCGTCCTTGTCGGCGGCCGTGAACGGCAGCCAGATCCGGCTCGCCCGGACCTTGTCGGGCTCCTGGAATTGGGCCGCGTTGTCCCTGTAGTACTTGTCGATCTCGGCGTCCTTGACCGCGACCTCCTTCTTGAGGTCGTCGGTCTTCAGGACGACATAGTCGGCGGTCCGCGTCTCGGGGATCCTGTAGCCCGAGGCGTTCTTGTCGAAGTGGGCCCGGAGCTCGGCCTCGGTCGGCGTGCCGGTGATCTCGGACTTGGCCGTCTCGGCGACGAGGTACTCGATCTTGGCCGTGTCGTTCTGCTTCCGGTAGCCCTCCCAGACCTCCTCGTCGGTGACGAAGATGCCGGCCGTCAGGACGCGGACGACCTTGCCGATGACGACGTCCTGCCTCAGACCGTCCTCGAAAACCCCGAGGGGGATGCGGTTGTAGTCCAGGATCCGCTTGTAGTCCTCGAAGCCGATGAACTGTCCGTTCTGCTGGAACGCGGGGTAAGCGACGATCTTGGCCCGGACCTCCTCGCCGGTCGCCCGCAGGCCCATGTCCGAGGCGATCCGGAGAAGGAGCCTCTGCTGGACGATCTGTTCCAGGGTCTGCTGGGGGACGCCGAGCTGCTGGATGAGGTTGGCGTTGAGGTCGCCGAACTGCTTCTCGATGGCCTCGAGCCGCGAGCGAAGGGCCTGGAAGTACTCGTCGGAGAGGATCCTCTCGCCGCCGACGATGGCCAGGGTGTCGGACCGGCCGGCCTCGCCCAAGCGGCCCGCGCCGCCCCAAATGGCGAAAATGGCGACGACGAATGTCGCGACGATGAGCCAAAGGACGGGCTTGAGCGACTTGACGTTGCGTCTCATGGTCTTCAGCATGGGTTCACCTCGAAGGAGCCGCGGCCCGGCGCTTGGCCCGTCCCGCGCGCTCACGGCGTCGCCGCTCTTCGTCGAAAAGGGGACGCAGTCTTTGGTATGTCGTGTCCAGGTCCTCGATGAAGACCTTGGTGGCCCCGATGAGGGGCATGAAGTTGGCGTCCCCCGTCCAGCGGGGGACGACGTGGAGATGGTAGTGGCCGGCGACGCCCGCGCCGGCGCTGGGACCCAGGTTCATACCGGCGTTGAAGCCGTGGGGCGCGTAGGCCGCGCGCAGGACGCGGAGGGCGGTCTGGAAGAGCTCGGCGAGCTCGGCCCGCTCGTCGGGGCGGGCCTCGACGAAGTCCGCGACGTGCCGCCGGGGGGCGATCATGAGGTGGCCGGGCGTGTAGGGGTACCTGTTGAGCAGAACGAAGTTGCGGCGGCCGCGGAAAAGGACGGCCGGGACCCGGTCGTTGCGGCTCTTCAAGGCCTCGCAGAAGATGCAACGTTTCATGCTCGGGGCTCTGCGGACGTAGACGGCTCTCCAGGGCGCGGAGATGTAGCGCATTACTTGTTGATCAACTCCTTGAGGAGCTTGCTCGGCTTGAAGTACAGGACCTTCTTCGGCGGGACCTTGACCGGCTCGCCGGTCCGGGGATTGCGCCCGGCCCGCGAGGTCCGTTTCCGGAAGCGGAAGCTGCCGAAGCCGCGGATCTCGATCTCCTCGCCGCGGAGGATGGCTTCGCGGATCGTTTCGAAGAACAGGTTCACGCCTTCTTCGGCTTCCTGCTTCGGGATGTCCAGTTCCTGGGAGATCTTGTTGATCAAATCCGCTTTAATCATGGGAGTCCTCCTTTTTGGCGCCCCTCTTCGGAGCGCTGATGCCTTTCAGCTGGTCCTTCATGATGTCGCCGAGGGTCATCCGGTCGTTCTGCGATTCCATGAAGCGCTGGAAATCCTGCTTCTCCATATCGTACACGGCCTGCTTGAAGCTCAGGGAGATCTTCTTGGCCTTGGGGTTCAGCCGGATGATCTTGGCGTTGCGCTCGTCGCCGACGGAGAAGGCGTCGGAGGGCTTCTCGAGCTTCTTCTCGTCGAGCTCGGCGGTGAAAACCACACCCTCGATGCCTGGAACGATCTCGACGAAGGCGCCGAAGTCCGTCAGACGGACGATCTTGACCTTGACGATGTCGCCGGCCTTCTGGCGGCTGAAGAAATCCTCCCAGATGTCCCCCTCGAGTTGTTTCATGCCCAGGGAGACCTTCTGCTTGTCGACGTCGATGTTGAGGACGAGCACCTCGACCTCCTGGCCGGCCTGGAGCTTCTCGGAGGGGTGCTTGACCTTCTCCCAGCTGATGTCGGAGATGTGGACGAGTCCCTCGATGCCCTTCTCGACCTCGACAAAGGCGCCGAAGTCCGTCAGGCTGGTCACGGTCCCCTTGATCCGGGCGCCGACGCCGTGCTTTTGCCGGAAGGTCTCCAGGGGGTGGGGGGAGGCTTGTTTGAGGCCGAGGGAGACCCGCTTCGTTGTCGGATTGACGTCGAGGATGGTGACGACGACCTCCTGGCCCGGGCTCAGGACCTTCTTGGGGTGGACGAGCTTGCGGGACCAGGTCAGGTCGGAGATGTGGACGAGTCCCTCGACACCCTTCTCGAGCTCGACGAACGCGCCGAAGTCGGTCAGGCTGGAGACCTTGCCGGTGATCCTCTGCCCGGCCTGGTATTTTTCGGCGATGTTGGCCCAGGGATCGGGCGTCAGCTGCTTGAGGCCGAGGGAGATCTTCTCGTCCCTCTCGTTGAAGTCGAGGACGATGACTTCGACCTCCTGGCCGGCGGTCAGGTGATCGGAGGGATGGGTGCTCTTGCCCCAGGAAATGTCCGAGACATGAAGGAGGCCCTCGATGCCGCCGAGGTCGACGAAGGCGCCGAAGTTGGTCAAGGACTTAACGTGGCCCGTGACCTTCTGCCCCTTGGCCAGGCTGCCGAAGATGCGCCTCTTCTTCTTCTCCCTCTCGTCCTGGAGGAGGAGCTTGCGCGACAGGACGGCGTTCTCGGTTTTACGGTCGAATTTCAAGACCCGGAACTTGAAGGTCTGCCCGATGAGGGCGGAGGCGTCCCTGACCGGCCGGATGTCGACGTGGGACTCGGGCAGGAAGGCCGGGATGCCGACGTCGACGTTGAACCCGCCCTTGGTCTTCTCCGTCACCGTGCCCGTGACCGTCTGGCCGTGCTCGAAGGCGCGGTTGAGGTTCTCGATGGCGCGGAGGCCGTCGGCGCGCTTCTTGGACAGGACGAGGTAGCCGTCCTTGAGGTCGGTCTTCTCGAGCAGGGTCTCGATCTCGCTTCCGGGCCGCAGCTCCGCGAGGGCCTTGGGATCGGCGAAGTCCTCGTTGGGGATGACGCCCTCGGTCTTGAAGCCGACGTCGACGAGGACGTGGGTCGGGGTCCGCTTGATGACGCGGCCCTTGAGGATCTTCCCCATGGTGATCTCTTTGGTGCTGTACTCGTAGCGGTCGAGCAGGTGCTCGTAATCTTCGGACGACATCTTGTCGTCGCGGTCCGGCTCTTTGGTCGACTCGGTCATGGCGCAAAGCTCCTGACGTGAAAATTCTGGGGCGTCCCTTCTCCAAGGGCCCGGAAAGAACGATTCATACTATACAAGAAACTCCTCGTTGTCAACTCTAAGTCAAGGCCACGTCTACACTTAGGGGCTAGGCGTCGACGGCCTTCTCCTCTTCGAGGATCTTGGCGATCTCCTCCTCGGAGGGCAGCTCGTCGAGGCTGTTGAGCCCCAGGTAGAGAAGGAACGCGTCGGAGGTCCTGTAGACGAGCGGGCTGCCCGGCGCCTTCTTCCGTCCGACGATCTTGATCAGCTTCTTCTCGAGCAGCGTCTTCAGCGCGCCGGTCGAATCGACGCCGCGAATGGCCGAGACCTCGGACTGGGTCACCGGCTGGCGGTAGGCGATTGCGGCCAGCGTCTCGAGGCCGGCCGACGACAGTCTGTTCTTGCGCTCGATTTGGAGGAGCCTCCGGACCTCGCGGTCGTGGGCGGGCTTGGTCGAGAACAGCCAGCCGCCTCCGACGCGGACGATGTGGATGCCCCGGCCGTCCGTGGCGTAGTCGGCGATGAGCTCGTCGGCGGCGGCTTGGATGTCGGCCGCCGGAACGCCCTCGAGGACGGCCCGAAGCCGTTCTGCGGTCAAGGGCTCCTGGGAGACGAAGATAAGCGATTCGATGAGGTTCTTGAGAGGGCTATTCATGGGCACCCGTCCTGCGCGCATCCTTACGGAGCCAGACCCGTATCGTCTGGAAGAGCTCGTCCTGGACGGCGACGGCCACCCGGGACTTGACCAGCTCGAGGATGCAGAAAAAAGAGACCAGGGCCTCCTCGAGCGAAGCGTGGGCCTCGAAGTACTCGAGAAAATCGATCATGTGCCGCTCCTGAAGGAGCCCGACGAGCTCCTTCATCTTGACTTCGATCGAGACGTCCCGGCCGCGAATCGTCCGGGTGTCGTCGGCCGACCGGCGCTTCATCATGAGGAAAAAGGATTCGGCCAGGTCGAAGAGGGAGAGTTCCACCGGCTCGAGCTCGTTCTCGCCGTGGAGCGGGGGGATGAAATCCCTCTTCCACTGGACGATCTGGCCGTCCTCCCGCTCCCGGAGGAGGGAGCAGGCGGCCTTGACCTTCTCGTACTCGAGGAGGCGGTTGACCAGGCCCTGGCGCGGGTCCTCATGCTCGGCCAGGTCGGTCTCCCGCGGCAGCAGCATCTGCGACTTGATGTAAATCAGGAGCGCGGCGATGAACAGGAACTCGGCCTCGCGGTCGAGGTTGATCTCGGTCTTGCGGTCGAGGTAGTCGAGGTAGTCGCGGGTGATGGCGGCGATGGGGATGTCGTGGATGTCGATCTTCTTCTTGCGGATGAGGAAGAGAAGCAGGTCCAGGGGACCTTCGAAGATCTCCAGCCGGACCTGGTAGCCCTCCGGCGACTCGGCGGACGGGGACGGGACGGGCGACTCTTCGATCGGCAGGGTCTCGGCGGCGGTTTCAGGCATGCTAGGTGAACAGCACGACGATCAGCTTGTGGATGGGCGTGAAGATAAGCGTCAGGACGTTGGTGTACATCAGCGCGATGAGAATGAAAAATCCGTACGGCCTGATCCGCTCGTATTTCGCGGCGGCCTTTTCGGACAGCAGCCCGGCCAGAATGCCGCTGCCGTCGAGAGGGGGGATGGGGATGAGATTGAAGATCGCCAGAGCCGTGTTGATCAGGGCCGTGGCAAAGAGGATCACGCTGAGCCCGCCAAGGGGTTTGATGAGCAGCGAGGAATCCGGGACGCGGGCACCGAAGAGCTTGAGGAATTGGAAGAGAAGGATCGCGGCTCCCGCGGTCAAGAGATTGGAGATCGGGCCGGCGAACGAGATCCACAGACCGCCCTGGCGCGGCCGACGGAGATTATAGGGATTGTAGGGGACGGGCTTGGCCCATCCGAATACCGGCCCTTGCCCTCTTGATAAGACGATAAGGAGAAGGGGGAAGAGAATCGTGCCGATCGGGTCGATGTGAACGAGGGGATTGAGGGAGGCGCGGCCCAGGGCGGCCGCCGTCGGATCGCCCAACTTCGAAGCGGTCCAGGCGTGGGCGGCCTCGTGAATGGTGATGGCGAATAATATCACGAAGACCTGGACAAGAATCAGCCGGATATCCATGGGTTAACCGAGCGTATTTTATAGCACACAAACGGGATGGAGTAAACAGAACCCCGCGTCTCAGCGGGCCTCGACGACGACTTCGAAGCCCTCGCGGATGGGGTCCGAGGTGAAGTTGGGCAGGAACTTGATCAACTGTTCCTGATAATAGAGGTTCTCTTCGTTGGCCACGGCGGAGGCCTCGTCGTCCCAAAAGGTCAGGGCGAGGCCGCGGCCGTCCTTACGGTTTCCGAGCAGAAAGGCGGCCCGGAAGCCTTTCTGGGCCTTGGCAGCGGGCACGACGCTCTCTTTGAAGATGCGGACACCCTCGTCGTACTTCTCGACGAGGAACGGTAGTGTCGTCACGCGAGCGAACATGTTCTCCCCCCTTGTTTTGCTAGGATTTTTGGTGTCCGCCGGGTTCGGGATCATGAATCCCGTCCGGCGGCCGACCCGGAGATTCATCGGCGTCGGCTCCTCCCGATCCTAAGGATACAATAAGCCCCCCCGCCCTCGGAGTCAACCCATCTCAGTCCTTGAAGGAGGGGTCGCGGAAAACCTCCCGGCCGTCGAGGAGGGTCAGCAGGACCTTGGTCCGGCCGATGGCCTTTTCGTCGTGACTGAGCCAGACGCCGTTCACAGCATAAGCCCGATGCATGGTCTCCAGGCTTCGCCAGGCGATTCGGGCGCTCAGAGGACGGGGAGATAGCGGCGGATCTCGTAGTCGCTGACCTGCTTGTCGAACTCGCCGGAGACGTTCCGGCCGTATTCCTCGACCTCCTTGAGCTTGTTGGCGACGAGCTTCGCGAAGATGTGTTCTCCCAGGGCGTCCTTGACGACGGCGCTCTTCTCCATGGTCCGGACCGCCTCCTCGAGGTCGCGGGGCAGGATCCGGATCTCGAACTTCTTCTGCCGCGTCCCGCTCATGTGGTAGATGTTCTCCTCGACGGGGTCGACGAGGTCGTACTTCTTCCGGATGCCCTCGGCGCCGGCGGCCAGCATGACGGCGAAGGCGAGGTAGATGTTGCAGGCCGGGTCGGCCGCCCGGAGCTCGATGCGCGTCGCCCGCTCCTTGCCCGGCTGGTATTCCGGGACCCGGACGTAGGCGGACCGGTTCCTCTGGCCCCAAGCGATGTAGACGGGGGCCTCGTATCCCTCGATGAGGCGTTTGTAGGAGTTGACCCACTGGCTGAGGACGGCCGAGATCTCCCGGGCGTGGGTCATGAGCCCGGCCACGTATCGCCGGGCGAGGAGAGAGAGATGATACGGCCCGTTCTTTTCGAAGAAGAGGTTCCTGCCGTCGCGCCAAAGGGACTGGTGGACGTGCATGCCGCTGCCGTTCTGGCCGTTGATGGGTTTGGGCATGAACGTGGCGTAAAGCCCATGCATCCGGCAAACCTTCTTGACCATGTAGCGGAAGACCATGGCCGTGTCGGCCATGTCCACGGCGCTCTCGAAGCGGAGGTCGATCTCATGCTGGCTGTGGGCGGCCTCGTGGTGGTCGTACTCGGTCGCGATGCCCATGCGGTGGAGGAGGAGCTGGACCTCCTTGCGGATCCCGCCGTAGCGGCCGCTGATGAAATAGCCGCCCACGTCCGTGAGCGCGGGCGCGTCGCTCGACGGGAAGATGAAAAACTCGAGCTCGGGCCCGCACTTGAAGTCGTCGATCCGGAGCTCCTTCCGGGCCCGGTCCAGAACACGCTTGAGGGCGGCCCGGCTGTCGCCTTCGTAGACGGCGCCGTCGGGCGTCAGAATCTCCCCGAACATGATGGCTTCGCGCCAGCGGATGTCGCCGGCGAAGCCCTCGTAGGTCCAGGGCAGGATCCGGAACGTCCGCGGGTCGGGCTTCATGACGAGGTCGGACTCCTCGATGCGGACGAACCCGGCGACCGACGAGCCGTCGAAGCCCTTGCCCTCCTTGAAGGCCGTGGGCAGCTCCGACGCCGGGATGGAGAAGTCCAGCTGCCGCCCCAGGATGTCGGGGAAGATGAGCCGGATGAACCGGACGTCGCTCGCCGGGTCGCGGACGATCCCAAGGACGTCCTTCTCGTCCCTCGTCCCGAAGGCCTTGAAGCTCTTGTCGACCATTGTCTGGGCCATATGTCATTCTCCTCCCGCGCCCGACGACCTGGGGGGCGCATTTCTAATGTCATATAATTAAGATGAAAATGGTTCAATTGTCAAGATAATAAAAAAAAATATTTACATATATCAATAATTATGATATTATACTGGATAATTGGAGGTTCCGCCCATGATCGAAGAGTTGGACAGGAAGATAGTTCGCATCCTCAACGCCAACGCCCGCAAGAGCTTCCGGGAGGTGGCCAAGGAGGTCGGGACCTCGGCCACGGTCGTCATCCGTACCGTCAAGAAGCTCGAGGCGGCGGGGGCCATCAGGGGCTATGTCCCGGTCGTCGACCCGGAATACTTCGGCATTCCCCTCGCGGCCATCGTCGCGGTCCGCTTCTCCAAGGGCAAGCTCCTGGAGACCCAGAAGAAAATCGCCCAGGACCCCCATGTGGCCGCCGTCTACGACGTCACCGGGGACTGGGACTCGTTCATCGTCGGGCGCTTCACCGGCCGCGAGGACCTCAACGGCTTCATCAAGGGGCTCCTGGACATTCCCCACGTGGACCGCACGGTCACCCACATCGTCCTGAACGTCGTCAAGGAAGAGCCCCGGGTCGCCGTGTGAGCCGCGGCCGCCGGGCTCCCGCTCGCCGTCGCGGCCATCCTTGACAGATTCCCCAGTTGTGCCATAATCAATTTTTAAATCGGCGAAGGAGAAGGCGATGGCGAAAACAACCCATTTCCCGATCGGGCACCACTATATCGTCGAGGCGTCCGGCTGCGATCCGAAGATCATCGGCAGCGTCGAGAAGGTCCAGCAGATCCTGGTCCGGGCAGCCGAGATCTCCGGCGCGCACGTCTGGTCGATCTCCTTCAGCAAGTTCCCGCCCATGGGCGTCAGCGGCGTTGTCGTCATCTCCGAGTCCCACATTTCCACCCACACCTGGCCCGAGATGGGCTATGCGGCTCTGGACATCTACACCTGCGGCGCTACCGTCAAGCCCGACAAGGCCGTCATCTATGCCGTCGAGGCGTTCGGCGCCGAGACCTCGCACATCACCGAGATCACGCGGGGCATCGACGAGGGCGACGCCGTTTTCTACCACAGCTTCATCACCTGGGAGGAGCGGCTGAAAAAAACGGGCCAGAAGAAGGACCGCGACAAGGACAAGAATTAAAGCGGAGCGATGATGATCGTCGAATTCAGCGTCGTGCCCATCGGCCGCGGCGAGGCCCTCGCCGGGCTCGTCGCCCGGGTCCTGGATCTCGTGGACAAGAGCGGCTTGCCCTACCAGCTGACGGCCATGGGAACCATCGTCGAAGGGGAGTGGGAGGAGGTCCTGGGTCTCATCCGGCGGTGCCATGAGACTATGCGCGGCCAGGCCTCGAGGGTCGACACCCACATCACCATCGACGACCGGGCGAAGACGGACGACAGGATCAAAGGCAAGGTCCGGGAGGTCGAAGATGCCCTGGGTCGCGAGCTCAAGAAATAGCCTGCCCGACGTAAAACTATTTTACGTTCCGTAACCCCCCCCACGCCCCGGCCATATGGGGAACCAAGGTCCTCTCTGGGGGCAGAGGCCTCCCGCCCTTGGCATAAAATCGGCTTTATCAGCAGGCGGCGGTCAGGGAATGATGTCATCATGAGGGCAGCCGTGAAGAAAGCGGTCATCTGGGTTCTTCTCCTCCCCTTCCTCGTTCCCGGTCCGGCTTCCGGACAGGCGGGCGCTTCCGCTTTATCGGCGGAGACCCCGGGGGCCTTCGTCGACCGGATCCAGGGGCTTCTCCGGACCGGGGACCTTCCCGCCTACCTCCAGGCGTTCGCGCCGGACATTCGCGCCGCCGAACAGGCCCGGCTGGAGGCGTTCTTCGATGATCTCCAGATGACCGAGGTGTCGCTCCGTACGGCCGGCGTCCAGAGCGCCGCGGACGGTCCCGCTCGCGCGTTCCTGCAGGCGTTTTTCGAGAACGCCCACTCAGCGGCCATCGAATCGTGGACGCTGACCCTCGAGAGGCGCGAGGCGTCCTGGTCCGTCGTCCGCCTGGACGTCACGGGGAACAGGACCCGGCTGTACAAGATCAGCATCCCCTCGGAGCGTGCGCAGCGGGCCCGCCGGGTCGAGGTCACCCACGCGGACATCCGCTTCACCTTCGCCGACGCCGCCGTTTTCTACGACAACATCCCCGGCCTCGAGACGGCGCTGGTCATCGTCGGCAAGGGGAAGGTCGTCTTCTCGCCCGGCGACCTGAACGAGAAGCACCAGCTGGAGCTCCTCTACAAGAAAAACCGGATCGAGGACGACGTCGAATCCCTTTACGTCCGGTGCTCATCGGGCTTCTTCGCCTCCAACATCCGCGTCGAGACGGGCGACGGGCTTCCGGCCGTGTCCGACGTCGAGCGTAACAGGGCCGCGGCGGTTTTCTCCAGGAACTACTCCCGGTCGTTCACCATCGAAAGCTCGCACAGCAAAAACCTCCTGTCCTTCCTTCCCCAGGGCGACGAGGCCGTCCTGGAGTTCAAGGCCCGCAAAGCCGGGGAGCTGTCCTACATCTATTACCCGTTCTCCAGCGACGAGGTCAGCCTCTACGACCGCGGCAAGGAGCGGTTCATCAGCCTCTACAGCCCGGACCCGGCGTCGGGCCCTCCCCTGAAACGGCTGTTCATCTCCCTAGCGGAGAAATTCGACATCAGCGCCTGCGCGCTCGATCTCAGCTATTCCCCGGCGTCGTCGTATCTCTCGGGCAAGGCCCGCATCGAGGTCGTCCCCAGTGTCGATCTCCTTGAAAGCATCAAGTTGCGCTTCAATCCCGACTTCGAGATCCTCAAGATCACGGACGAGGAGAATAGGGAGCTTTTTTACACGTGGGACAAGCTCCGCAAGATCCTCTACGTCTATTTTTTGTCCCCTCTGGTCGCGAAAGTCCCGACGGCGATCGAGGTGTTCTACCGCGGGCGGATGCTGCCCGCGGCCCCCTCGACGGATGTCATCGCCCAGTCCGGGACCAACGTCAATATTCGCAGGGGGCCCCGGTACGAGACGTACTTTTTCACCCACGCCGGATTCTGGTACCCGGGCCCGGCTGCGGAGGACTACTTCCTGGCCCGGCTGACCCTCGTCATTCCCCCTGGATACAAGTGCGTCGCCAACGGAGAGTTGGTGGCCAAGGGCCGCCGGGAAGACCTGGACGACGTCGTCGCGATCGAGAAGGCGGGAAGCCCCGTCTACACCTTCGTCTCCCGCTCGCCCGTGAAATACCTATCGTTCATCGTCGGCAAGTTCGACCAGCAGAAGGAGCGGGCAGGCCCTGTGCCCGTCACCGGCTACGTATCGTCCGAAATCCTGGATTCGCGGCTGGCGATCGTCGACCAGGCGGCCGACATCCTTGATTTCTACGGCCGGGCCTTCGGCCCGTACCCCTACGAGAAGCTGGGGATCGTTTTCAGGCTTTGGCCGGTCTTCGGAGGACACAGCCCGGCTTCCTTCATCGTCATCAACGAGGTCCCCTGGGTCGGCGACACCGGCTTTCCGAGGCCGGTCGACACGCCCGTCGACCTGTCGGCGTGGGAGGAGTATTTCCTGGCCCACGAGATCGCCCACCAGTGGTGGGGCCAGGGGGTATCCTTCGACTCCTACAAGGACCAGTGGCTGAGCGAGGGTCTCTCGCAGTTCGCGGCGGCCTCCTACCTGCGGCGCAAGCACGGGGAGGCCGCATTCGCCTCCATCCTGAAGAAGTTCGCCCGTTGGACCGAGAAGAAATCCTTCCGGGGACCGATCGTCATGGGCTCGCGCTTGAGCTACCACGATTTCCAGGCCTACCAGTCCATCGTCTACAACAAAGCCGCCCTGGCCCTGTTCATGCTCCAAGACCTCATCGGCCGGGAGACGTTCGAAGCCGGGCTCCGGTCGTTCTTCGAAAAACACAAGTTCCGAGCGGCCCGGACGGCCGAGTTCATCGCCGCCATGGAGTCCGCTTCGGGACAGGACCTGAAGGCGTTTTTCCAGGGGTGGTTCTCTTCCTGGGAGCTGCCCGAGGTCCGGACGACCTGGACTGAGACGCCTGTCCCGGAGGGCGTCCGCCTCGATTTCCGGGTGACCCAGGTCAAGGGCCGGTTCATCTTCCCTCTCTGGATCGAGTGGACCCGGGCCGGGGAGACCGGCCGGACGAAGGTCGTCGTCGACGAGACGACCGAGGAGATCTCCCTGACCCTGCCGCGACGGCCCGAGAAGATCCGCGTCAATCCTGATAAGGCCGTGCCCGGGAAGTTCACCTAGGCGGGGAAGTTGCCCGTATCGATCCGGAGCCGCTTGATCATCTCGTTCAGTGTCGTCGGCTTGACCCCGAGGAGCTTGGCGGCCTTGTTCTGGACCCCCTTCGTCTTTTTCAGCGCGGCCAGGATGACCTTTTTCTGGAAGGCCTGGGTCCGGTCCCTGAGGTCCAGGGACTCTTCCGAGGCGATCAGCGCCTCGTCGTCGACGCCGTCGGCGCGGAGCAGGAAGGGGGGGAGGGAGGTCCGGGTGATGACGTTGGAGCGGGACAGGACGACGGCCCGTTCGACGAGGTTCTCGAGCTCGCGGACATTCCCCGGCCAGGCGTGGGCGTCGAGGATTTCGAGGACGTCCTCGCTCACCCCTTCGACGTCCTTTTGATTCTCGCGGGCGTAGATCTCGACGAAGTGCTTGACGAGCTGGGGGATGTCTTCCTTCCTCTCGCGAAGGGGCGGGATCTCGATCTTGATCACGTTGAGCCGGTAGAAGAGGTCCTTGCGGAAAGCCTTCTGGACGATGAGCTCCTCGATGTCGGCGTTCGTGGCCGCGAGGATGCGGACGTCCACCTTGATCGTCTGGGTCCCGCCGAGACGCATGAATTCCTTCTCCTGCATGACCCGGAGAAGCTTGGCCTGGGTCTCGAGGCTGATGGAGGAGATCTCGTCGAAGAAGATGGTCCCTCGATCGGCCGCCTCGAACAGGCCCTTCTTCAGGGCTACGGCGCCCGTGAAGGCTCCCTTGACGTGCCCGAAGAGGTGGCTCTCGAGCAGGTCGGGCGGAAGCGATCCGCTGTTGACGGTGACGAACGGGGCGTCGGCCCGATTCGAATTCATGTGGATAGCCCGGGCGACGAGCTCCTTGCCGGTGCCGCTCTCGCCCTGGAGGAGGATCGTGCTCCGCGTCGGGGCGGCCGCTTTGACCAGCTCGAAGACGTCCCTCATGGCCTCGCTCTTGCCGATGATGTTGGCGAAGCCGAAGCGCTGCCGGAGCTCGTCCTTGAGGCGGAGGTTCTCATCCTGGAGGCGTTTGCGCTCGAGGGCCTTCTCGACGGCTAGGAGGAGGTCGTCGTGTTTGAAGGGCTTCTGGACGTAGTCGAGGGCGCCGATCTTCATGGCCGAGATGGCCGATTCGACCGAGCCATAAGCGGTGATGATGATGACGGGGGCCAGGGGGTCGAACCTTTTGATCCGCCGCAGGGTCTCGATCCCGTCCATCCCCGGCATGAGGAGGTCGAGGAGGATGACGTCGAAGGACTGGGAAGGGAATTTCTCCAAGGCCTCTTCCCCCGAGCCCGAGATCTCGACCTCGTAGCCCTCCGACGTCAGCAGCTGGGCCAGGACGTCGTGGATGACCGGCTCGTCGTCGATGATGTGGATGATGCCTTTGCTGCTCATGGTTCATGTCCTCGGAGCCGGGGGCCCTGGTCTCCGGGAGCCGTCCCGGCCGACCGGCAGAGTGATGGTGAACATCGACCCCCGGCCGACTTCGCTCTGGACCTCGATATGGCCTTCGTGCTCCTTGATGATGGCGTAGCTGATGGACAGGCCGAGCCCGGTCCCCTTGCCGACGCCCTTCGTCGTGAAGAAGGGGTCGAAGATGCGGGACAGGTGCTCCGGCTTGATGCCCGTTCCGGTGTCCGCGATGCGGACGACCGCGGCCCCGTTCTCCAGGCTCAGGCGGATGGAGAGATCTCCGCCCCGGGGCATGGCGTCCAAGGCGTTGAGGATGATGTTGATGAAGACCTGCTGGAGCCTCTCGCCCTGGGCGTAGAACGGGGGGACGGGCGCGAGCTCGAGGGCGAGACGGATGTTCATGTTCTTCAGCTTGTAGTCGATGAGCGACAGGATCTCCTCCAGGCTCTGCTTCAGGTCGACGCGCAGGAACGAGGCGTCGGAGGGGCTGCGGGCGAACGTCAGGAGGTTCTTGACGATCCGGGCAACCCGGTCGGTCTGGGCCTCGACCTTCTCCAGGATCTGGGCGTAGTGGGTGTCGGTGAGCTTTTTCTGGAGCATCTGGATGTAGCTTGAGATCCCCGTCAGGGGCGTGTTGATCTCGTGGGCGACGCCGGCCGAGAGCAGGCCGATCGAGGCCAGCTTCTCCGAGGTCAGGAGCTGCTGTTGAAGGTGGATCTTGTCGGTGATGTCCTCGAAGACGATGATGGTCCCGTAGGCCCGAAGGGCGTTGTCGAGGAGCGGGGTCCGGGCGATGTCGAAGATCTTTTTCCCGCCGCCGGCCGTCTCCAGCGTGATCTCGCTGAGGAGCCGAAGGCCCTGCTGGCCTTCCTGCGGGAAAAGGACGCCGAAGGTGGCCGGGCCCAGGACGTCCTGGAGCCTCTTGCCGAGGGCGGCCTCCTTACGCACGGAGACCTGGTCTTCGAGGACCCTGTTCCAGCCGATGACGACCCCCTCTTCGTCGATGACGGAGACGCCCACGGTCAGGCTCTCGATGATGTTCTCGCTGTAGTCCTTGAGCCTCTGCATCTCCAGCGCCCGGACGGTTTCGCGGCCGTAGAGGTCGGCGTTCTCCAGGGCCAGGGCGGCCGAGCCGGAGATCGTCGTCAACAGCTCCCAGTCCTCCCGCGAGAAGAAGGACCCGTCGAGCTTCTTCCCCATGACCAGGCAGCCGATGACCTCGTCCTCGACCTTGAGCGGGAGGACGTGGAAGAATCCGAGGACCGAGAGCTTTTCCATCGCCGCCCGGGCGGGCTCCGATTCGGAGGCCGAGACGAACGCGAGGGTGTCCCTTTCCCGGAGCGCCCCGGCCAGCCAGTCGTCGAGGACGATCCGGCCGGGCAAGCCCGCCTCCTCGCCCTTCGTCTTGAGAACCTTGAAGCCCCGCCGGTCGTTTTCGTCGGCCAGGAGGAGCGCCACGGTTTTCAAGTTCAGCGCGTTGGCGATGGCCTCGAGGAGGGACTGGGCGAGCTTCTCGAGGTTCCGTTCACGGCTGAGGTCGCGGGTGATGGACAGCAGGGTTTTCCGGTACTCATAGCTCCTTTTATATATGGCCCTGTCGAAGAGGCCCTGGAAGAGCCGCTTGAGCGGCGTGAACAGCGTTGCCCCGAGGACGATGGCCAGGATGCCGAGGATGATGGTGTTGAGCCGGTTCTCCGAGAAGATCCGGGTCCGGGAGCTGACGAAGAAATAGACGAAGGCGATAACGAAAAAGGAGAAGGTCAGGGTCGCCGCCTTTTTCAGAAACACCTCGATGTCGACCAGCCGGTAGCGGGAGATGGAGTAGGAAAAAGACAGGGGGATGAGGGCCTGGAGGAGGACCGTCAGTTCCGCGCCCGTGGACGGCCGCCCTCCGGCGACGAAGGGGGCGAGGTAGAAGACGGTCGAAGGGAGGACGCCGAAGCCCAGTCCGTAGACGATGATGCGGAGCTGCTTCTTGACCAGGATGTTCGGGGCCCGGCGAGTGCTGTGGGCCAGGATCAACAACGTGATGAGGGCGAAGGCCGCGAAGTGGAGGAGCTCGAGCCGTTCGAGGCCGTCCTGGTAGCGGAGGGCCGCCGCCTCGCTCCATGGATGGGGGAGCGGGACGTGCAGGCGCAGCCGGGCAAGAAGGAGGAGCGCGGCGGGCGCGTAGAGGAAGGGGAACACGTCGGATCGGTTCTTGAGAAAGCGCTTGCGCAGGGGAAAGATCATGAAAAAGTGCAGGAGCAGGGGCGGGAAGGCCAGGAAGCCCAGCTTGTCCAATCCGTGGAAGACCAGGTCGAGCGCCGTCAACTCGCCGGTCGGCGAAAAGACCATGAACGCGGCGAAGGCCAGGGCCAGGAGATAGAAGAACACGTAAGGGAGGGACATCGGCCCCCGTGAATTGAGGAAGACGACGAGGCCTATGACGAGAGTGGTCACGCCGACGAGGACGAGATAATAATAGATGGGGTTGGCGGCCTTTTTTTGGGGATAGAAGGTGGGGTAGATCTGCATCCCCTCTTTGTTGATCTGGTAGGTGACGCTCTGGTCGGTCGCGGCGGCCTGCCAGAGGCTCTTGAGGACGTCGATCTTCGTCCGCACGGGCACCTTGTTGATCGCGGTGAGGATGTCCCCCTTGCGAATGCCCGCCCGCAGGAAGGCTTCGCTGGCCGGGTCGACGCGGATGGCCCGCAGGCCGCTCGCCGTGGCCTTCCAGGTGATGCCGTCCGTGATGTCTCTCCATATCGCCTTCCGGTAGACGTTTATCGTCCCCAGGGCGAGGACGGCGAGGAGAAGGACAAGGACGAAGACGAGCGATCTTTTCATCGGCATCCAAAAAATTGAATCCGGATCATAAAAAAAATTCCCTCAGTCGAGGACGTGCCGCGACCCGGCCCGGATGGCCCACGGAACGGAGCCCTGACCGAGCATTCTCCTCGCGGCCGGATCGTCCTTGAGCCCGAGCGGATTAGTGCTCCTCGAAAGGAACCCGCTCATGTAATCATAGTTGGGCTTTTGGACTTCCTGGGGAGGAGGCTCCTGGGCCGCCGTCCGCGACCCGGGCCGCATCGCCGGGGAACCAAGGAATAGGCCGAAAATCGCCCCTGCCAGCGCTCCCGAGAGGGCCTTCTTGGTATAGGTCACGGCACCTATAGTTAATCCTTATCCCCGGGTTTGTCAATACGAGCTCCGGCGAGCTTCCTCCGAAGACTCCTGTTTGACAATAATTGCGCCCTGGAATAGATTAGGGGCGACTAAATAATAACGGAAATTCGCCAAAATGCCGTACTATCTGTGCCGGATCGCCGGTGAGGATGGCCGGGTCGATAGCCGGTCCGTCCTGGCGCCGTCGGCCGAGGAAGGCCGGAAAATGTCCGAATTTGAGGGCTTGCTCGTCCTCTCCATCCGGCGCGACTGGAAAAGGCTGGGGAAGCAGGGCTTCGGGTTGGGGCGAAAGGTCAAGGATAAGGACATCATCCTGTTCAACCAGGAGCTCGTCGCCCTCATCAAAGCAGGTTATCCTATCCTCAAGGGCCTCGACGCCATTACCGCCCGGGTCAAGAACGTCCACCTCAGGGAGATCCTGATCAAGGTCACCGGGGAGGTCAAGAGGGGCAAGGCCCTGTCCGAGGCCTTCCTGCCCTATGAGAAGCTGTTCTCCCCGGTCTATACGGCCAGTCTGATGGCCGGGGAAAAGAGCGGCAACCTCGCCGGGTCGATCGGCCGCTACATCCAGTACGCCAAGGTGATCACCCAAACCCGGGCCCGGATCAAGTCGGCCATGACCTACCCGACGATCCTCATCGTCTTCTCCTTCATCCTCATAGGCCTCCTGGTCAACTTCGTCCTGCCCAATTTCGCCGATTTCTACAAGAGCTTCGAGGCCGAGCTGCCCTGGATCACCCGGCTTATCATGGCCTTCGCCCTGATCATGAGCCGGCACTGGTACATCCTGGTGGCCGCTTTCCTGGCGGTCGCCTTCCTGATCTACCGGTTGCGGCGGAGGCCGGATTTCCGCTTCCACCTGGACCGGGCCAAGCTCCGCGTTCCCTATGGCCGGACGATCTGGCTCGAGTCGGGCATCAGCCTTTTCAGCCGGACCCTCGGCCTCCTCCTCGAAGCGGGCATCTCCCTGCTCGCGGCGATCGGCATCGCCATCCAGGCGGTGCCCAACGCCTGGATCGTCAAGCACATGGAAGACGTCCCGGACCACATAAAAAACGGCGAGAGCCTGTCCGAGTCTCTGACCTCGGCCGGGACGTTCCCGGCCCTGGCCCTGGACATGGTCCGCATCGGGGAGAGCTCGGCCAATCTCCAGGGAATGCTCGGCGACATGGCCGACTTTTACGACGAGCGGGTTCGTGGTAAAATCGAGACACTGGTCACCCTGATCGAGCCGGTGGTCATCATCATGATGGGACTCGTGGTGGCGGCGATGCTTCTTTCGGTGTATATACCGATCTTCAACATCATCAGGATCGCCCGATGAACGACCCGGGAGGCGAGGGACATGAGCAAGGATAGGCAGGATAACGTCGGCGGCGAGGAGAAGGCCACCCGGACCCTGGCCGCACGCTACCGCGTTCCCTACCTCGACCTCGAGACCGAACGGCTCGACCGCAACCTCATCCAGTCGTTCCCCGTCGAATTCCTCCACCGTCTCAACTTCGTCCCCCTCGGCGACGAGGATGGCGTCATGAAGATCGCCGTCGCCGACCCGTCCGACATCGCCTCCATCGACGCCATCGAAGCCTTCCTGGGGAAAAGGGTCAAGGTCTTCGCCGCCTCCAAGCGGGCCATCCTTGAGGCCCTGAGGAAGAGCGAGACGGCCATGCAAGTCCTCCGCGACGCCACCGAGGGCTTCGTCACCCAGGTCGTCGAGCGCGAGAGCGGGGAGGAAGAGGACGTCATCTCCATCGAGAAGCTGGCCGACCAGGACGATTCGATCATCAAGCTCGTCCACACGATCATCTTCACCGCCGTCCAGAAACGGGCGAGCGACATCCACATCGAATCCAAGGAAGACGACGTCAAGATCAAATATCGGATCGACGGCGTCCTCGGCGAGGCGATGGAGGCCATCGACAAGAAGTTCCAGTCGCCCATCATCTCCCGCATCAAGGTCATGTCCGACCTGGACATCGCCGAGCGCCGCGTCCCCCAGGACGGTCGCTTCCGGCTCAAGATCAAGGACAAGACCATCGATTTCCGCGTCTCCATCATGCCCTGCATCTACGGCGAGGACGCGGTCATCCGCATCCTCGACAAAGAGATGATCACCCAGGCCATCCGCGAGCTGCGCCTGGACCTCCTCGGCTTCACCGACGAGATCCAGAAGAAATTCCGCAAGTACATCGCCCAGCCCTACGGCATGGTCCTGGTCACCGGGCCGACGGGCAGCGGCAAGACGACGACTCTCTACGCGGCCCTGACGGAGATCAAGTCCCCGGAAGACAAGATCATCACCATCGAGGACCCCGTCGAGTACCAGGTCGACGGCATCACCCAGATCCCCGTCAACGAGAAGAAGGGCCTGACCTTCGCCCGGGGGCTGCGCTCCATCCTCCGCCACGACCCGGACAAGATCATGGTCGGCGAGATCCGCGATCCCGAAACGGCCCAGATCGCCATCCAGTCCGCTCTGACCGGCCACCTCGTCTTCACGACCGTTCACGCCAACAACGTCTTCGACGTCATCGGGCGCTTCCTCCATATGCAGGTCGACCCCTACAGCTTCATCTCGGCCCTCAATTGCATCCTGGCCCAGCGCCTGGTCCGGATCCTCTGCCCGCGTTGCAAGGTCCCCGTCCGCTACGGCGCCCCGCAGCTCGCGGAGTCGGGCCTCGATCCGGCCCGGCACGCGGAGACCGACTTCTTCGAGCCGAAGGGATGTCCCGAATGCAATTTCACGGGCTACCAGGGCCGGACGGCCATCGCCGAGATCCTCGAGCTCTCGGACCCCATCCGGGAACTCATCCTTGAGAAAAGACCCCTCTCCGAGGTCAAGAAACGGGCCAAGGCGGAGGGCATGGTGTTTTTGAGAGAAGTCGGCTTGGACAAGGTCCGGGCGGGGATAACCAGCCTCAAGGACCTGAACAAAGTGACCTTTGTGGAGTGACCGCGTGACGCTCGGGAAACGCCTCAAAACTCATTTCACCGAACGGCTCCTGCCCGACGCCGTCTTCCAGATCGCCCCGGCGTACCTGAGCGGCATCCGCGTCGCCAAGAATGACGGGTCGATCAAGGGCGGCTTCGTCCTGCCCTTCCGGGAACGCCCGGTCAGTCCTTCGTTCGACCGGCCCAACGTGACCGATCCGGCGGCCCTCGAGGAGGCTATCACGCAGGGGAAGAAGAACCTCCACATCTCCTCCGGGTCGGCCGCCCTCCTCATCCCCGAGCCGGCCGTCCGCGTCTTCGTCCTGAATGTCGACTCCTTTCCAGGCTCCGGCAAGGAGAGGGACACCTTTATCCGCTGGCGCATCGGCAAGCAGATGCCTCTCATCCCCGAGGACGCCCGGATCGACTACGCGGTCACGCCTGGACGGGGCTCAAGAAAGGTCATCGTGGCCATGGCCCGCCAGGTGGTTGTCTGGGAGTACGAAGCTCTGTTCGAAAAAGCCGGGCTGAAGCCGGTGCTCGTGACCATCCCGTCCCTGACCCTGGTCAACCTGGTCGGGCGGGAAAGCTCGGCCAACGGCATCCTCCTCAACCTGGAAGACGAAGCCCTGACGCTCCTGGCGCTCCTCGATTCCGGCTGGGCGCTCTACCGCCAAAAGGACGTCGGCGCTCCCGGCGGGACCGGGCCGGATGACCGCGCCGGCAATATCGTCAGGGAAGTGGAGAACACCATCCGCTTCCTTGAGGACAAGGACAAGACGAGGATCGAGAGGCTCTGGCTCCGCTGCGCCGCCGCCGCGGAAAGGCCGGAGGTCATGGGCCGGCTGAAAGAGAGGATCGTCCTGCCGATCCAATCCGTCGATTACGAGGCTCCCGAGGTGTGGACCGAGGCCCAAAAGGACCTGCTCGCCCCTCTCGTCGGACAGATTCTATGAATGAACGTGTCACGCTCAACCTGAACCTGGCCACGAGGCCGCTCCGGAACCGGCGCTTCTATGCGGCCGTCCTCTGGGCCCTGGCCCTGTTCATCGTCGTTCTCGCCGCCCTGACCGCGTTCGACATCCTGAAATACGGCGGCGAAGCGGCCCGGCTCAAGTCCTCGAGCGCCGAGATGCGGATTCTCCAGGGCGAGGCCGAGATCGAGGAGAAGCGCCTGACGGCCGACATCCAGAGGGAAGAGGGGCTCAGCCGGACGCGGGTGGACCTCGTCAACGGCATCATCCTGAGGAAGACGTTCCTTTGGACGGCGCTTTTCTCGGAGCTCGAGCAGGCGCTCCCCGGGCCGAGCTATATCACGACGCTCAGCCCGGGCTTCACGACGGACAGCGCGATCACGATGCGCATGTCGGTGACCTCGCGCAGCCTCGACGACCTCCTCGCGTTCATCACCGACCTCACCGCCCGCGGCTTCAAGCATATCCAAGTCGGCGGCGAGACCCGGAGCCAGGAAGGCCGGCTCATCGCGGAGATTACCCTGAGCTATGAACGCGTTCTTTGACCAGTTCAACGACACGGAGCGGCGGACGTTCGGCCGGCTCGGCCTGGCCGCGATCCTCGCCCTGGTCGTCTTCCTCGTCCTGTTCGCGCGGATGCGTGGCGGCCTGGAGAAGGAAAGGACGGCCTCGTTCCGTCTTCAGGAATCCGCCCAGAGGGCCGTCCTGGCGCGCGACGAAGCCAGGGCCGAGTGGAAGCGCTGGGAGGACGCGGGCCGCGACCTCGAAGAGCTCCGAACGGGCTATTTCTACGAAAAAGAGGAAGGGGTCCAGGCCTTGCGCCAGGATCTTGAGCAGATCTTTGCCCTGGCCGGGACGACCATCACCGATCTCAACTACGGCTATTCCGAAATGGAGAGGGAACAGGTCCGGAAAACGCTCGTCACCTTCACCTACATGGGCACGTACACAGGCTTGAAGAAGCTCCTGGCCGCCCTTGAAGCGTTCCCTAAGTTCCTGGTCATCGAGCAGGTTGATTTCCCGAGGACGGGTTCCGGCGGCGAGCGCCTGAACGCCAAGCTGACACTGGCGGGGTACTATGGCATCTAAGAAAGCGGCGGTGGCGGGTCTCGTCCTCGGCGGGGCCTTGGCTCTCTTCGCGGCCCAGGACGCCGAGCGCCCGAAATCCCTCGTCCGCATGGACCTCCTCGTCTTCGGCAGCGGCGAGATCGCCCCGCCGGTGCGCGACATCTTCCGGCCGAAGACCGCGGCTGTCCCCGCGGCCGTCCGCCGGGCCGGCGGACCCGCCGTCGCGGGGCCGGAAGTCCCCCGGCCGGAAGTCCCGCCGGCTTTCGCCCTGAGGATCAGCTACATCGGCTCGATCAAGTCCGGCGGCCGGACGATCGCCCTCGTCCTCCGTAACGGCCAGACCGTATCCGTGGGAGAGGGCGACGAGATCGCGCCCGGCTACAAGGTCGTCGGGGTCACGGCCGATGCGATCGTCGTCCAGGGCCCCAATTCCGAGAGGAAAACGTTCCCGAGACAAGGAGAGCGGCCATGAAAAAATACGCCTTGATCCTGGTCTTGGCCCTGGCGGCCGGGGCCTGTCAAACGCTCAGCATGGACTACCGGCAGGGCGTCAAGGCCGAAATGAACCAGAAATACGAGGAGGCCGTCCAGTTTTACCAGAAAGCGGCCCTGAACCACCCCAACGATTCGGTCTACCGCCTGGCCCTCGTTCGGGCCAGGGCTTCGGCCGGCCTCTTCTTCGTTCAGACGGCCCGAAGCCTCGTCGCCCAGAACAAGAGGAAGGAGGCCGAGCTCAACTACAAGAAAGCCCTCTTCTTCGACCCCCGGAACTTCAAGGCCGCCGAAGAGCTGCAGGCCCTTCTCGCGCCCCCGCCGAAAAGCGGTAAGTCCGTTCAGGAAAAGCTCGAGGGCCCGGTCCGGCTCAAGGGCTCCGGCGAGACCCTCAACCTGAGCTTCCGGAACGAAGTGTCCCTGCGCTCGATCTTCCAAACCCTGGGCCGCGTCGCCGGCGTGAACTTCCTCTACGACGACACATTTCGCGACACCAACCTGGCCATCGACCTGACCGGCAAGGACCTCCAACAGGCCGTCAATTTCCTCTGCGTCGCCAGCAAGAATTTTTCCCGCGTCATCGACGAGCGGACCGTCATCATCGTCCCCGACAACGTCCAGAAGCGCATGCAGTACGAGCTCAACGCCATCAAGACCTTCTACCTGTCCAACATCGACGCGAGCGACGTCCAGATGCGGCTGACCCAGATGGTCAAGACCATGTACAAGGTTCCGGTCATCCAGGTCGACAAGAACCTCAATTCGGTCACGATCCGGGATACGCCGCAGGCCGTGGCCCTGGCCGAGAAGCTCCTCCGCTCCTGGGACAAGTCGAAAGGCGAAGTCATCATCGACATCGAGATCATGGAGGTCAACCGGATCCGGCTGAAGAAGCTCGGCATCGACCTCAGCTCCGGTATCCTGGGCATCCGGCTCAACCCCGCGGACGGCTCGATGACCGACGACGGCTATTTCCGGTTCAAGGGCCTCGACTTCGGAGACCTGGCCAACTACCAGATCACCGTGCCCGCGGCCATCGCCCAATTCCTCGGCACCGACTCGGACACCAAGATCATCGCCCAGCCCAAGATCCGCGGCCTCGGCGGCGAGAAGATGGAGTACATCGTCGGCCAGAAAGTCCCCATCATCAATTCGACGTTCGCGGCCATCGCCGCGGGCGGGCTCAATACCCAGCCGATCGTCAACTACACCCTCCAGGACATCGGCATCACCATCAAGATGACGCCTCGGATCCACCTCGAGCGGGAGGTGACCCTGGAGATCGAGCTGACGGTCTCGTCGATCGCGGCGGAGGGGGTCGCCGGCATCCCCATCATCGCCAACCGCGAGATCAAGAACACCGTCCGGCTCAAGGACGGCGAGACGAACCTCCTGGCCGGCCTCCTCCGCGACGAGGAGCGCAAGTCCACCGGCGGGATCGTCGGGCTCAAGGACCTGCCTCTCCTGGGGAACCTGTTCTCCGCGACCCAGAAGACGATCGAGCAGACCGACGTCATCCTGACCATCACCCCCCACATCATCCGCGCCATCGAGATCTCCGAGGACGATGCCAAGCCCCTTTGGGTCGATCCCGACAACCTCTCCGGCGTCACCGGCGCGGGCGCGGCCGGGGCGGCGATGGACGCGCGCGAGGAGGCGGCCCTGGCCGATGAGAACCCCGCCCAGCCGGAGGACACCGGCGCGAGCGCCGTCTACCTCTCACCGGCCAGCTTCGAGGCCCCCCGCGGCCGGGAATTCCGGATGAACGTCGAACTCTCGAGCGAGCAGGAGATCGGGAACGCCTCCCTCGTGCTGACCTTCGATCCCCGGATCCTCAAGCTCAAGGACGTCCTCGAAGGCGGCGGCCTGCGGCAGTTGGGGGATAAGGTGCCTTTCCTCAAGCACATCAGCGGCGGGACTTGCACCATCGGCTTCTCCGGCACGCCGGGCGGCCGGGGCTTCAAGGGCCGGGCGGTCCTGGCCGTCCTCGTCTTTACGTCCATGGGCCAGGGCGAAACGTCCCTGGGCTTCACCAGCGCGACGGCCGGGAGCCCGATGGGGCAGGCCATAGTCCTGCAGACGGGCGAAGCGAGCGTCAACATCCGATAGGGACGCATGGTCCTCGTCCTCTCCGGGCCCGTCCACGGGGGCAAAACGACGTTCCTCGAAAGATCCCTGCCACGCTGGACGGCGCGCGGCGTTTCATGCGCCGGGTTCCTCAGCCCGGCCGTGACCGCCGCCGACGGAGAGAAGGGCTACGACCTGCTCGAGCTCAAGGAAGGCCGCCGCCGGCCCTACCTGCGGCGGCAAGGGGAGCCGGGGGCGGAGCGGACCGGCCCGTTCGTCTTCGTCCCTGCGGCGCTCGACCTAGCCCGGTCGATCATCCGCGAGGCCGACGCCCGAGAGCTCCTCGTCGTCGACGAAGTCGGCCCCCTCGAGCTCCAGGGCGGAGGCCTGTGGCCGGCCCTCCGCGAAACGGTCGGCCGGCCGGAGAGGAGGATCCTCCTCGTCGCCAGGGAGGAGATCCTGGAAGATCTCGCCGCCGTCCTCGCGCCTGTCGTCCCTCTCGTCTTCGACATCCGCGACCCCGACGTCCAGGAGCTCCTGGACGAGAACCTTCTCGGAACGGTCAAGCCCGATGACGGTCAAAGCTAAGTTCTTCGCCTATTTCCGGGACCTTTTCCAGGGCCGCGAACGGGAGGTCATCGTCGGAGAGCGTGCGACGGTCAGCGACGCCCTGGCCCTTCTCTGCGACACTCCCGAACGCCGCCGGGAGATCTTCGCCGGCGACCAACTCAAGCCTTACCTTATCGTCATGGTCAACGGCGTTCCCGTCCAATCCCTCAAGGGACTGGCGACGCCGCTCGCGCACGGAGACACCATCGCCGTCTTCCCGATCATGGGCGGCGGCTAGAGCGGCCTCGGGGATCGTCGTCGTTCGCCGCGGTGATTCTTAACGCCTTCGATTGGCTATTGGCTCGGGGCTCCTCCTCCCTCGGCGTCACCCCCATCCGTCCTCGCCGCTCCAAAGAGCTCCCAGGCATCAGCGGTTCCGGGCGGGCGGGGGGCCCCCACGCCGTTGTGTCGTCGCCCCTTGTGGCCTACGCCCCGCGAATGCCCGCAAAGTTCATCGCGCCGCTTCATGCTTCCTCCGACGACACCCCTCGGCCTCGGGTTTAGCGGTCGTCTCGCTCGCTCATGAGCTCGCTCGACACGAGGGCCTCGGGGGTCATCTTTGCTCGCTGTAGGTTTAGAAGGCGAGCCCACGCAAAACGCGCAGGGGTGTTCCAAGAGGAGGCCGTAGGAGGGCGAAGCGGGCACGGTTCCTCGACCGAAGGGAGAGGAGAGCGGAGCCCGGAGCCGAAGCGGCCCGGCTCGCCGGGACGGGCCGCGTGCCGACGGCGGGAATACTCCGAGCGTTTGTAAGGGGGCTCGCCAGACAGCAACATCCTGCGCATCCGTTCCTTGCGAGCTCAGCGGCGTTCTGGTATCTTAGGGGCCGAACATGGCTGAATTCCCGATCTCCGGATACCACGGCCGGGTCCTCGTCGCCGACCTCGGCCGGGGAGAGGCGCGAACCGAGCCGCTCGATCCCAACGCGGCCCTCGACTATCTCGGCGGCCGGGGTTTGGCGACACGCGTCCTTTACGACATGATCGACCCGGCCTGCGACCCGCTCGGCCCCGACAACGCCTTCGTCATCGCCGCCTCGCCGCTCGTCGGCTCGAACGCCCCGACGGCCGGCCGCGGCCACATGGCCTTCAAATCGCCGCTCACCGGCGTCCTGGGGACGTCCAACTCCGGCGGGACGTGGGGCGCGGCCTTCAAAGCCGCGGGCTTCGACGTCCTCGTCGTCAAGGGCGCGTCCGCGACCCCGGTGATGATCGATATCTCACCGGGACGAGCCGAAATCCTGCCCGCGGACCATGTCTGGGGCAAGACGACCCACGAGACGAACGACGTCCTATCCGCGGTGTCCGAGCCGGGAAACCCGGCCCGGGTCCTGTGCATCGGGCCGGCGGGGGAGAACCTCGTCCGCTTTGCCGCGGTCGCCAACGACCGGGACCGCGTCTATGGGCGGTGCGGCCCCGGCGCCGTCTGGGGCAGCAAGAAGCTCAAGGCCGTCCGGGTCCGGGGCAAGGAGAAAATCGGTATCGCCGACAGGGAAAAATACCAGTCCGGCCTCGACCAGGCCCTCTATCTCATGAAGCAAGCCCCGGTCACGAAGCGCCTCCTCCGGGACCTGGGCACGGCCGGACTCGTCGAATTGATCAACCTCATCGCCATGCTCCCCCACAAGAACTTCCAGGATTGCCTCCATCGCGACGAGGACGTCGAGAGGATTTCCGGGGAAACCTTGGCCAAGACCCTGCTCGAAAAGGCCGGCTCCTGTTATCTCTGCCCGATCGGCTGTCAGCGGCACACGCGCGTTGCCGGGCGTGACGGGAGGGAGGAGCGCGGGGAGGGCCCGGAATACGAGACGATGGTCCTCATGGGCCCGCTCTGCGGCATCTACGACATCGCCGCGATCACCCGGGCCAATTACCGCGCCAACGAGCTCGGCCTGGACACGATGAGCTACGGTGGGACGGTCGCTTGCGCCATGGAGCTCGCCGAAAGCGGCCTCATCGGACGCGCGGAAGCGGGCGGGCTCGACCTCTCCTTCGGCAGCGGGGAAGCCCTCGAATCCCTGGCCGCGATGACGGCGCGCCGGGAAGGCCTCGGCGCCCGCCTGGCCGAAGGCTCCTACCGGCTGGCCGCTCATTACGGACGCCCCGAATTCTCGATGACGGTCAAGCGGCTGGAGATCCCGGCCTATGACCCGCGGGCCTCCTACACCCAGGCCCTCGGCTACATGACCTCGCCCACGGGAGCCTGCCACTTGCGGGGCGGCTACGCCGTTTCCCTGGCCTTCTTCGGCGGGGCCAAGGAGATCCCCCGTTTCAGCCTCCTCCAGTCGCCGATCGCCATACGGAACATGCAGAACGTCGGCATCCTCCAGGACAGCCTGGGTGTCTGCCGCTTCACCGGTTACGCGTTCTCCTCCGACCCCTGGGCCCGGATGGTCAGCGGTGTCACCGGCCGAGACTTCTCGGTCGCTCGGCTCGAGGAGGTCGAGAACCGCGTCGCGGCCCTCGAACGGCTGTTCAACGTCGAAGCCGGCGCGACGGCGGAAGACGACGCCCTTCCCGCCCGTTTCGCCGAGGTCCCCATCGTCGTCGAAGGGAAGGAGCGCCGCGTCTCGCGGCAGGACCAGGAGCGCATGAAACAGGATTACTACCGGGTCCGAGGTTGGGACGCCGCCGGCCGGCCGACGCCCGAACTGCTCCGGTCCCTGCGGGTCGAGGAGAGCAAGAGATGAGCGCCCAAAAATGGCAGGCGACAGGGGAGCTCTTTCGCGAGTTCCAGGCATTGGGACGGGCCTCCCTCCTCTACGACGTCCAGGACAGCCACAGCGGGAACATGGCCGTCCGCCGGACGAGCGAGCGCGGCGAGGACGAGATCGTCATCACGGCCACGGGCTCGCAGAAGGGCGACCTCGAGCCGAGCCAGATCTGCTTCCTCTCGGCCACGGAGACCGATTACGGTTACTACAAGGCGTCCTCGGAGACCGATATCCACGCCCGGGTCCTCCAACTGCCGGGCGTCCGGGCCTCGATGCACGCCCACGTCAAGGACCTCATCCTGGCGACGCTCGATGACGCGCCCAAGCCGGGGAAACCGCCGGATTTCGTTCCCGTCGACCCGCTCGCCTGGCACCACCTCGGCGGCGGCATCCCGGTCGATTGGTTCGCCGTGCCGAGCGGCTCTCCCGAGTTGGCCCGGACGATCCCCGAGCGGCTGGCCGGCCATCCCCTGACCATCATCTTCGGGCACGGCGCCATGGCCAAGGGCAGGAGCCTCCGGGAGGCGTTCTTCCGGCTCTGCGTCGGCAACAACGCCGGGGCGGTCGTCCGGGCGATGGAGAAGCTTCGCGTCGACGTCGGCGCCGTCCGGCGCGCGGTCGCGGCCGACCCCGGACGCGCTTTCGCTTTCCCGCCGCCGGCGTACGACATCGAGGGCGATGACCGCTCGGATTTCCGGGAGGAGGAGGAGATCCTCAAGGAATTCGTCAAGGCGGGCCACCGGATCTTCGAATCCCGCCTCTCACCCTTCCACACGGGCTCGATGTCGGTCCGCGGCGTCGATACGGTGCTCTACGCGCCCAAGGCCTCGATGCCGCGGGACGTGGGCGGGCCCTTGCTCAGCGTCCCTCTCGCCGTGGGCCCGGCCGACGACGCGGAGACGGCGCTCCACAAGGCCATCTACGCGGCGAGCGACTTCCAGACCGTCATGCACTGCCACATCCCGGAAGCCGAAGCCTCGGCCCATTATGTCTATCCCGGCGAATCGGCGCCGGCCGACCGCATCATCCCCGTGGACGCCGAGGGGTCGTTCCTCTACCTCGTCATCCCCATCCTGCCGCCGGACGTTTCGGCCGGCGAACTCGTCCGCTCTCTCCACGACTACAAGGTCGCCGTCGTCAGGGGAGGAGGCGTCTGGGCGGTCGGGGCGCAGTCGCTCTCCGAGGTCCTCCACCACCCGTCGTCTCTCCGCGAGATCTGTCTCTATAGGATCGGCGCCGTCGAGCGCGGCCTCGACCTCCGCCGCATGGAGCCCCAAAAAGCCAAGCGCTGGTGACGGCCGCGGGCCCGGCCCGCTCCTCACCCCTCCCCCCCTCTGGGGGTGAAACGTCACCCCACAAAATCACCCCCAAAGAGTATTGTCCGCCCTGAGCATTCCGCTAATCTAGAAGGGATAAAAGGACAGCCCCGGATATCGCGATGAGCCGCAGCACCCAGGAAAACCCAAACCTCAGCGGCCCGCTCGCGAACCTCGGCCCGCGCAGGATCCGGACCAAGCTCTTCCTCCTCTTCGGCGTCCTGATGGCTTGCTACCTTGGCTTGTTCCTGACCCTGAGCAAGCCCAGCGGGGCCATGCTCCTCGCGGCGCTCATCGCCTTGATCCTTGGCGGACTCCTCGTCCACCTCATCGGCGGCATGGTCACCCGGCCTCTCGTCCAAATGACGAGGACGGCGGAGAGACTGGCCAACGGCGACCTCACGCAGCGCGCCCGGATCTACGGCCGGGACGAGGCCGGTCTGCTGGCCAGGACCTTCAACGCCATGGTCGACGGCCTGGAGAAGACCTTCCGGGACCTGGAGCGCCGCAACCGTTTCCTCGCGGACGATGCCGCGAAGCGGGCCGTGCAATTAGACAAGGACTCCGCCGAGCGCGTCCGCATCGAGAGGGAGCTGCGGCTGGCCCGAATCGAGATCGACCACCTCGTCGACAAGAGGACCGCGGAGCTCTCCCGGGCGAACGACGAGCTCCACGGCAAGGTCCTGGAGACGCGCCGCTCGGAGGACTACCTCCAGAGCACACTCGACCGGCTGGAACGATCCCTTGAGGGGACCTTCCGGGCCATGTCCATGACCCTCGAGCTGAAGGACCCCTATATGGCCGGGCACCAGCACCGGGTCTCCAGCCTGGCCGTGGCCATTGCCCAGGAGATGAACCTGGCCTGGGAGAAGATCGAGGGGCTCCGGTTCGCCGGGATCATCCACGACATCGGCAAGATCGCGGCGCCGGTCGAGATCATGACCAAGCCCTGCCGCTTGACGAAGACGGAATTCCAGCTCATCAAGGAGCATCCCCGGGTCGGCTACGAAATGATCAAAAACATCGCCTTCCCCTGGCCCTTGGCCCACATCATCCTCCAGCACCACGAGAGGCTGGACGGTTCGGGCTATCCCGAAGGGCTCGTCGGCGACGCTATCCTGCCAGAGGCCAGGATCCTGGCCGTGGCCGATGTCGTCGAGGCCGTTTGCGCCCTGAGGCCCTACCGCCCGGCCCTCGGGCTCGAGAAAGGCCTCGAGGAGATCCGGAAGGGCCGGGGCATCCGCTACGACACCCGCGTCGTCGACGCCTGCATCAAGCTCTTCCGCGACGGCCGCTTCTCCTTTAAGAAGGAGACCGAGGCCGCTCTCTGCCAGTAGCGCCATTTCCTTTTCATGTGATGTCGGGATTCTTGATTCGCGGTGTGCGACGAGCACAGAAGCCGAGGGCCATCCGTACGTCGCCCCGCGCCGCCTTCGTTGACTTCGAGGGTCGATTCCGCTAGAATTTCTTGCACCCTGGCGGCGTAGCTCAGTTGGTCAGAGCATGCGGCTCATATCCGCAGAGTCGGGGGTTCAAATCCCTCCGCCGCCATTTCTCCGAGTTCTTGCCCTCATGACCTGAACGCGACGATGGCACCCAAAAAAATCGCGGCCCGCATTTTCACGGTTTTCAAGAAGACGATTCTCGAACAGCGGATGATCGTCCCCGGCGATCGCGTCCTCGCGGCCTTGTCCGGCGGTCCCGATTCGGTTGCCCTCGTCGCCCTGCTCCTGAAGCTCCGCGGGGAGATGCCCCTCGAAATCCGCCTGGCCCATTTCAACCACCGGCTGAGGGACGAGGCCGACGAGGACGAACGCTTCGTCCGGAACCTCGCCCGGCGCTGGGTCCTTCCGCTCGCCGCGGGGTCGGCCGACGTCAGGTCTTTCGCGGCCAAAAAAAGGCTCAACCTCGAGGAGGCCGGACGCGATCTTCGCTACGGCTTCCTGCGCCGGGCCGCTTCGGCCGTGGGGGCGACCAAGATCGCCACGGGTCACACCATGACCGACCAGGCCGAAACCGTCCTCATGCGCCTCATGCGGGGGACGGGACTCGCCGGGCTGGCCGGGATCGCCCCCGTCGTCGCCGGCGATCCCTGCCCGGTCGTCCGGCCGCTCCTCGGGATCCCCGGGCCTGATCTTCGCGCCTGGCTCGAGGCCGAAGGCATCCCTTTCCGCGAGGACGCGTCGAACCGCGACCGCCGCTACCTCCGCAACCGCGTCCGGGCCGAGCTCCTGCCGGAGCTCGAGAGCCGCTACGAGCCTCAGGCCGTCGCCCACGTCGCCCGGCTGGCCTCGATCGCCCGGGAGGAGGACGAGCTCCTCGGCGGGTTCGTCCGTGAGCTGGCCGACGAGTTCATCCTCAGGAAGGGCCGCCACGTTTCTCTGGACTTGAAAATCCTGCCCCTCCTCCCGCCCGCCCTGGCCCGACGCGTCGCCCGCGAGTACCTCCGGGAGCTCTTGGGCGACCTCCGGGACGTCTCCTACGAAGACGTGGAGGCGCTCGTCGCGCTCGGCGAGGCGAAGGACCTGCCGCTTCGGAAAGGGCTCGTCCTGCGGCGGGAGGCGGGCCTGGCCGGTCTTAAAAAGCGGACGCCGCCGGCCAAGTCGTACGAGGTCCGCTGGGACGGACGGGGCGAGCTCGTCCTCCCCGAGGCGGGCCTGGCCTTCAAGGGCCTTCGCCAAAAAGCGGACCGGGGACGCCGGTCCTTCAGGAACGACGACCGGACCGGCGCCGACCTCGACGCGGCCGGGCTCGAGTTCCCGCTCGTCGTCAGGAACCGAAGGCCGGGCGACATCTACCGTCCGTTCGGCGCGCCGGGACGGAAAAAAATCAAAGAGATCCTCCGGGCCAAGGGCATCCCGGCCGCGGAAAGGGACCGTCTGCCCGTCGTCCTTTCCCGGGGCGAGATCGTCTGGGTGCCTGGGCTTCCCGTCGGCGATAAATATCAGATCACCGGAACGACGGAATGGGTCTTCTCGATCAGGCTGAAGCGGGGCGGCGGGCGCCGGCGACCGCGCCGGGTCTCGAGAACCCGCGCTTCTAAAGGCCCAAATAGGCGCGGACGATCCGCTCTCCCCAGAGCATGGCCACGAAGGCCGCCGGGGCGATGAACGTCCCGAAGGGCAGGGCGAACTGGAAATCCTTGCCCCGGCGGAGGATGAAGTAGACGCCGACGAGGGCGCCGACGAACGACGCCAGGATGAGGGTCAGGAGTGTCCGCATCAGGCCGAGGTAGGCCCCGACCATGAGCAGCATGGTCACGTCGCCCATGCCCAAGCCCTCTTTTTTGCGGACGAGGAAGTAGGCCCCGTAGACGAGGATCAGGAACCCGGCTCCGGCGACGGCCCCGAGGAGCGCGCCGCGGAAGGTCAGGTCGTCCCTGAAGAAGGCGTAGGCGAGGGCGAGGACGAGCCCGGGCAGGGTGATGACGTCGGGCAGGATCTGGTGATGGTAATCGATGAAGCCCAGGGCGATGAGGGCGCTCGTGAACACGCAGCCGGCGATGAGCTCGAGGCCGAGCGCGCGTCCGGCGTTCAAGTAGACGAGGACGAACCCGAGCCCCGTCAGGGCTTCAACGGCCGGGTAGAGGGGCGATATCTTCCGCCCGCACCTGCGGCATTTCCCGCCGAGGAGGAGATAAGACAGGACGGGGACGTTGTCGTAGGGCTTGATCCGGGCGCCGCACCCCGGGCATGACGACGGCGGCCGCATCAGGCTCATCCGCCGCGGCAGGCGGTAGATGACGACGTTGAGAAAGCTGCCGAAGACGAGGCCGAAGACCGCGATGATGATGACCATCAACGTCGCCACGGGCTGACCACCGTTTTCACGTCCCCCGTCACCGGGTCGTAGACGTAGTCCTTCCCGTCGAGATCTTTCGGGACTTCACGGAGAAAGCCCGTCCGGATGAGGGTCTCGAGGCTCGCGGGCAAGTGACCGAAGCGCTCGCGGTATTTCGCCGCCGCGTCCTCGAGGGCGGCCGCGTCGATCGTCGCCTTGACATTGTAGAGGTGGTTCGAGGCGATCTTTTTCATCTCTTCGTCCGCGGCCCTGTTATAGATGTCGAGCCAGGTCTCCCACGACGTCTCCAGGTCGCCCTTCTTGAAGAGGGCGTTGGCCCGGAGCCTCTCGACGAACTCCGGGGCGCCGGGGATCTTCATGCACTGTTCGAAGTACTTCTCGGCCAGGGAGAAGTCCTTGAGGGTCATCATGGCCACGTGGCCGGCGTTGAACGGATAGACCCACTGGTCCGGATTATTCGCGGCGCCCCGGTCGAGGATGGCGAAGGCGGCCCGCGTGTCCCCGGCCTCCTGGACGGCGATGAGGGCGCCGACCTCGTAGGGGTCCTGGTAGCGCGGGTCGAGCTCGTTGATGATGGAGAAGATGTGGTCGAGGTGGTCGAAGCGGTCGTCGATCGTCGGCGTCGTGTAATACTGGATGGCCCAGAGAAAGATGACGTCGGCGGCCAGGGACCGGTAGCCGAAGGTCGCGTACTTCAGGAATTTGCCGGACGGGATGTAGATGATGGACGAACCGGGGAGCTTCTTCCGGACGATCCTGTCCGCCCCGACCTTGAGGGCCATGAAGGCGGCCGCCGTGGCTACGAGGAAGACGGTGAGCAGGAGCGCCGCCGGGACTTTTTTCGCGGACACTCTCTTGCCCATGATTGATACGGTCGCACGCCCGCCCGGTCAGATGAAGTCCCGGCGCCTGAAAACGAGGACGGCCAGGCCGAGGATGAAGGCCGTGTAGCAGACGCCGTAGAGGAACGCCGAGACGTAGATCCCCGGCGGGATGGGCAGACCGTGAACGACCTCCGTCTTGAAGTTGAAGTTCTCGAGGTCCGGCAGGAAGGTGTAGAGGGCTCGGACGAGGGCCTTGCCCGCGCCCGGCCTCATTTTCTTGATGATGAGCTCCAGGCCCCAGGACAGGTGCCCGATGAGATAAAAGGCCAGGGCGAAGAGCGAGCTCAGGATGGGCGTCGAGAACGAGGAGAAGAGAACGGCCACCGCCGTGATGAGGACGAGCTCCAGGAAAATGTAGCCGACGGCGACGAGGAGCACCCCTTCGATCTTGAGCGTGTGGGCGTAAACGATGGCCAGGAAGATCAGCGACATGGCCAGGGTCATGACGAACAGCGTCAGGACGAGGCCGAGGAACTTGCCCAGGATGAATTCGGCCCGGTGGAGGGGCTTGGCGAGCAGGGTGAAGATCGTCTTTTTGTCGATCTCCTTGTAGACGAGCCCGGTCCCGATGAGGATGGCCATGAGGACGCCGAAGACGGAGATCGAGGCGAGGCCGACATCCTTGATGATCTTGACCCGGTCGCCGACCGTGAGGACGGCCAGGGCGCGGGAGGCGACGATGCCGAGGGCCGCGAAGAAGAAGAGGAGATAGAGGATACGGTCGCGCTTGGCTTCCTTGAACGTGATCCCGGCGATGGCCCAGATCTTCATGTCCGCGTCACCGTTTCGACGAAGATGTCCTCGAGCGTCTCGGTCCGCGGACTGAGGGAGACGAGCCGGCCCTTGTGCGCGCGGACGAGGTCGAGGACCTCGCCGACCTTGGATTCTTCGAAGATCCTGAGCAGGACCCTGTCGCCCTGGACGGAGACGCTCTCGGCGAGGCCCCGGAAAGCGTCCGGGAATAGTCCGGAGACCGTCGCCTCGGTGAACAGGACGCGTTCCGAGACGAGGTCCCGCAGGGCGCCCTCCTTGACGATGCGCCCGCCGACGATGATGGCCACGCGGTCGCAGATCATCTCGATGTCCTGGAGGATGTGCGAGGTGAAGAAGACGGTCTTGCCCTCGTCCTTGAAGCGGACGATGATGTCCCGGATCTCCTTGCGGCCGAGGGGGTCCATGCCGCCCAGGGGCTCGTCGAGAATGACCAGCTTGGGGTCGTTGATCAGGGCCTGGGCCAGCCCGGCGCGCTGGAGCATGCCCCGGGAGAATTTCCGGAGCGGGAGATCCGCGGCCCGCTCGAGGCCGACGAGCTTGAGGAGCCTGGCGATGCGGCCCCCCGTCTCCTTCCGGGCGAGGCCGAAGAGGTCGGCGGTGAAGGCGAGGAACTCCCTGGCCGTGAGATAGTCGTAGAAATAGGGATTTTCCGGCAGGAACCCGAGCGGCTCGCGGGAGCGGGGGGAGAGGTGGGAGCGGCCGAAGATCTCGATCGTGCCGGCGTCGGGGTGGATGAGCCCGAGGAGGCACTTGATGGTTGTCGTCTTCCCGGCGCCGTTCGGCCCCAGGTAACCAAAGATCTCGCCCTCCCGGACGGAGAACGAGATGCCTTTGAGGATCGGCCGCGTTTTAGGGATGAAGCCGAGCCGGAATGTCTTCTGAAGCTTGTCGATCCGGATCGCGTCAGCCATCGCTCCCTATTTTATGAAACGGCGCCCCAAAGTCAACCACGTTCCGGCTTCAGAGGAAGGCGCCCGCGGCCGGCCGCGGGCTAGCCTTTGGGGGTGAAAAACGGTCCGTTTTCTCATCGCCGGAATCACCGCGGACGGCGATTGACCCCCCGGGGGCCCCATGCGATTCTGCTCCCGGTCGCAGCCTTTAGGTCGCGACGGCCTCGAAAGAGGCGGTGCCAAGGTTGTGAAAAGGGAGAGGGAGGATCTCTCTCCCCCGTTTTTTTTTCGGCCCCTTTTTCGGTCATCTCCCAATCCCGCGGCGTCGCCGCCGTAGCGCACCCGGGATTGGAAGAGCTTATAAATATATAACCATCCTGACTCTTGGGCGGGGGAGTCAAATCCGGTATAATCGGGAGAGCTTTCCCTCAGGAGGTCGACGATGTCCGATTTCGGCGGAGCCGTCAAGCCGCTGTCCGAGAACCCCGACTACAAGATCGCCATCCTCGGCGTGCCGTTCGACGAGAAATCGAGCTATCTCCGGGGCGCCGCCGGGGGCCCGGCCGCGGTCCGGGCCGTCTCCACCGGCAAGTGCTACTGCGGCGCCACTGAGCTCGGAGTCAACCTGGAAGAGGACACGGTCATGGTCGACCTCGGCGACGTCGACACCTCCGGCGATCCGGACAAATCATTCGCCCTGACGGAGAAGGCCGTCGCGATGGTCCTGGACATCGGCGCCGTCCCCATCGTCCTTGGCGGCGACCATTCCATCACCTATCCCGTGCTCAAGGCCTTCGCCCGCCGCTACAAGCCGCTCGACGTCCTCCACTTCGACGCCCACCCGGACCTCTATGACGATCTCTACGGCGACCGGCTGTCGCACGCCTGTCCCTTCGCCCGCATCCTCGAGGACGGGCTGGCCGCCAGCGTCGTCCAAGTGGGCGTACGGGCCATCACGGCCGCCCACCGGGCCAAGGCCCTCAAGCACGGCGTCCGGATGATCGAGATGAAGGAGATCGAGGGCCCGCTCCATCTCCGCTTCGTCAACCCCGTCTATATCTCCTTCGACATGGACGCGCTCGATCCGGCCTTCGCCCCGGGCGTATCCCACCACGAGCCGGGCGGGCTCTCGACCCGCCAAGCCGTCCAGGTCATCCAGGCGCTCAAGGGGAAGATCGTCGGCCTGGACATCGTCGAATTGAATCCCGGGCGCGACCCCGCGGGCATCACCGCCGCCGCCGCTTTCAAGATCATCAAAGAGACCGCCGGCAAGATCGTCCGGCCGTCCTGAGGGAGGGAATCATGAAACGCTTTCTCGTGATCATCACCCTGGCCGCCGTCATCGCCGGCTGCGCCCGGGCCCAGAAAGGGCCGGCCTTCGACGCCTGGTTCGTCGACAAGACCATGCGCGTCGATTATTTCCACGCCGGCAACTCCTCCGAGGAGACGGTCACTTTGGACCAGGTCTTCGACCAAGGCCTCTGGGCGGGCAGCCGGACGAACCTCATCGACCCGTTCAACCTCGGCCGCTACTTGATCAAGGTTTACGACGCGGCGAGCGGGACGCTCATCTTCAGCAAGGGCTTCGACAGCTACTGCGGCGAATACAAGACTTCCGAGCCGGCCCTCCAAGGCGTCCGCCGGACCTACCACGAGTCCGCCCTCCTGCCGTATCCGCGGAAGCCCGTCCGGTTCACGGTCGAGGCGAAGGACCGCAAGAACGCCTACGAGGTCCTGTTCAGCCAGGTCATCGACCCGGCGGCCGTGACGGTCATCCGCGAGGAACTCGTCCCCGGGGTCAAGGTCTTCGAAGTCCTCAAGTCCGGCGAGCCCAGCCGTAAGGTCGACGTGGCCATCGTCGCCGAGGGCTACACGGCCGCCGAGGAGGCCAAGCTCAAAGCCGACCTCGACCGCTTCGCCGCCGTCTTTTTCAAGCTCGAGCCGTACAAGTCCCACCGGGACAAGTTCAACCTCTACGGCGTCTTCAAGCCCTCGCCGGAGAGCGGCTGCGACGAGCCGAGCCACGGCTCGTTCAAAGCGACGGCCGTCAGTACGACCTTCGACTCCCTCGGCTCCGAGCGCTACCTCCTGACCGAGGACAACAAGAGCCTGCGCGACATCGCCGCCCACGTACCCTACGACGCTCTGTACATCATGGTCAACCACACGAGGTACGGCGGCGGCGGGATCTATAACCTCTACTGCACGTTCACGACCGACAACCAGTGGTACGAATACCTCTTCCTCCACGAATTCGGCCATTCCTTCACCGGCCTGGCCGACGAATACTACACCTCCCAAGTCGCCTATAACGAGTTCTATCCCGCCGGCGTCGAGCCGGCCGAGCCGAACATCACCGCCCTGCTCGAGCCGGACAAGCTGAAGTGGAAGAGCCTTGCCAGCGCCGGGATCGGCGTCCCGACCCTCTGGGAAAAAGCGGAGTTCGACGACATGGACAACGCCTACCAGAAGATCCGGGCCGACATCAACGGCAAGATCGCCAGGATGAAAAGGGAAGGGGCGGCCGCGGCCGACGTCGCCCGCGTCGAGGAGGAATCCGAGCGACTGTCTCGGGAGCACGCGGACAAGGTCGACGCCTTCCTGCGGGCCAGCAAGTTCCGGGACAAGGTCGGCGCGTTCGAAGGCGCCGGCTACGCGGCCCAGGGCCTCTTCCGCCCGCAGCTCGACTGCCTGATGTTCACCAAGGGCACGAAACCCTTCTGCCGGGTCTGCGAGGCGGCCGTCCTGCGGACGATCCTCTATTACACCGACTGAACGGATCCGCGCGGCGCTCCGGCGGCCCAGACCGCGGACGCTCGCCGGTTCCGCCTTGCGCCCGCGTGATATTTTTTATCCGATGTGCCGTGCGCGGAGAAGTGCGGGCTGTTGTCAGCAAAAGGGGGGTTGATGATGGGAACCAAAAAGGTGGGGGCTTTCTCCAGCCCGCTCAAGAAAGCCACTATTATTATAGCACTTCGAAACGCGTTGTAAAGCGTTATTTTCTTTTTTTCTCTTTTTTTTTCGCGGCCTCCATCCTATTGATTTCCTTGCCGTTTCATCCCACAATGGAAGGGTCATCCGGACTCGGGAGGGACCATGGACCAAAAAACGGATCCGAAAAAGGTCGAGATCAAGGTCGACGAGGCGGTCGCGCTCGGCCAATACGCCAGCCTCGCCGCCATCCGCCACTCGCGGGAGGAGTTCCTGTTCGACTTCGCCTTCCTCTTCCCCGACGGGCCCTTCGGCAAGCTCGTGGCCCGCATCATCGTCAGCCCGGCCCACGCCAAGCGCTTCCTCGAGGCCCTGCAGGCGAACATCAAGCGCTACGAGGACGCCTACGGGACGATCATCCCGGCGGACATGCCGCCCACGGTCGATTTCATCCAGTGACTTCGCGGCCGGCGGTTTCCCTCTTCCCGGCCTTGACATCAGGCGGGATTTTCTATATTAGTTGAACAAGGCCGACAGGAGTAATATCATTTCAATTACGGAGGTAATAGACATGGCGTATGAATTCAAGAATTCGCGAGGGGTCAGCTACTTCCTGCACTCCAAGGACGTCCTGCTGAAGGGCGGCCGCAAGCAGACCATCTACTTCTTCGCCCGCGACATCCGGCCCGGCGCGCTGGATGCGGTCCCCGCGGCTTACGTCGTCCAAGAGACGACCAAGACCGGGATGCCCATCCTGAAGAAGAAGTAAGGCCTTTTCCTCCGGCGAGCGACGCCGGGAGCCCCGGTTCCCGGCATGGACGGGGAACCACCTTTGCGGCCTTCCCCGAAGGTGGTTCCCCCCTATTTTTTCGGCGGTTTCTTTGACGGCTCCTTTCCTTCTGAGTATACTGCGGCCATGAAATCCCTCGCCCCCAAAGTCCTCAGCGGATGTCTGTGCCTGTCGTTGGCCCTCGCGGCCTGCGCCAAGAAGTCCTCCGACGCCCCCGGCCCGGGTGAGGGCAAGATCCTCCAGATCGCCGTCATTCCCAAGGGGACGACGCATGAGTTCTGGAAGTCCATCCACGCGGGCGCGGTCCGGGCGGCCCGGGAGCTCGGCGTCGAGGTCATCTGGAAGGGCCCGCAGAAAGAGGACGACCGGGCCCAGCAGATCACCGTGGTCGAGGATTTCATCAGCCGCGGCGTCGACGGGATCGTCCTGGCGCCGCTCGACGACCGGGCCCTCATGCGGCCCGTGCAAGACGCCGTCAGGGAGAAGATCCCGGTCGTCATCATCGACTCCGCCCTGCAGGGAAGCGACTTCGCGAGCTACGTCGCCACGGACAACTACAAGGGCGGCGTTCTGGCCGCCCGCCGGCTCGGCGAGCTCCTCGGCGGCAAGGGCCGGATCTTCCTCATCCGCTACCAGGAGGGCTCGGCCAGCACCGTGCAGAGGGAAGCCGGGTTCTACGACACCGTCAAGAATGAATTCCCCGGCCTCGTCCTCCTCGTTCAGGACCAATACGCGGGGGCGACGACCGAGACCGCCTACCAGCTCGCCGAGAATCTGATCAGCCGCTTCCCCGATGTCGAGGGCGTCTTCGCCCCCAACGAGTCAAGCACCTTCGGCACCCTCCGGGCCCTCCAGGAATCACGCCTCGCCGGCAAGGTCGTCTTCGTCGGCTTCGACAGTTCGCCCAAGCTCGTCCAGGGCCTCCGGGACGGCCACATCCAGGGCCTCGTGCTCCAGAGCCCGTTCAAGATGGGCTATCTCGGGGTCAAGACCATCGTCGCCCACCTCCGGGGCGAGCCCGTCGAGAAGATCATCGATACCGGCGTCGCCCTGGCCACGGCGGACAACATGGACGACCCGGCGATCAGGCCCCTGTTGTCGCCCGACCTCTCCCAGATCATCGACTGATGACGATCGCGCCCGCCGAGCCCCCCGTCCTCCGCATGGCCGGGGTGAGCAAGAGCTTCGGCGCGACCCGAGCCCTCGACGACGTCAGCTTCGAGCTCGGCCGGGGCGAAGTCCACGCCCTTATCGGCGAGAACGGCGCCGGCAAGAGCACGATGATGAAGATCCTCAGCGGCGCCATCGCGCCCGACGCCGGCCGGATGGAAATCGACGGCCGGCCCTACGCCCCGGCCGGCCCCGGCGACGGCCTCCGGGGCGGCATCTCCATGATCTACCAAGAGCTCACCCTGGCCCCGCATCTCACGGTCGAGGAGAATATCGTGCTCGGCCGCGAGGTCCACGCGGCGGGCTGGCTCGACCGGGAGGCCACGAGACGGAAGGCCCGGGAGGCCCTCGAGCTCGTCCGTCATCCCGAGATCTCGCCCGCCATCCCCGTCGGCAGGCTGAGCGTGGGGGCGAAGCAGATCGTCGAGATCGCCCGGGCCTTGCTCAACAGGTCCCGTATCCTGGTCATGGACGAGCCGACGAGCTCGCTGACCCAGGAAGACAGCCTGCGGCTCTTCGAGATCATCCGCGGGCTCAAGGGCCAGGACGTCAGCGTCATCTACATCAGCCACTTCCTCGAGGAGGTCCAAAAGGTGGCCGACTCCTACACGGTCCTCCGGGACGGCCGGAGCGTCGGCTCCGGGAAAATGGAGGGGACCCGGCTCGAGGACATCATCCAGCTCATGGTCGGCCAGAAATTCACGCAACTCTTCCCCCGGGTCGAGCACGCCGTCGGGGAGGCCGTCCTGTCCCTCGACCGATTGAAGGGGACGAAGATGACGGCGCCCGTCAGCCTGACCCTGTCGAAGGGCGAGATCCTGGGCATCGCCGGACTCGTCGGCTCCGGCCGGTCGGAGATGCTACGGACCCTGTTCGGGCTCGACGAGGCCGAGGGCGGCTCGGTCGTCATCTCCGGGGCCGAGCTCGCGGGGAGAACGCCCTGGACCCGCATCAGCCGCGGCCTCGGCCTCCTCAGCGAGGACAGGCAGGGGGAGGGCCTGGCCCTCAGCCTGTCCGTGGCCGACAACATGACCCTGAGCGATCTCGCCCCCTACCGGCGCCACGGTCTCCTTCGGCCCGGGCGCCAGCGCCGGGCCGTGTCCGATTTGATCGGGAAGCTGAAGATCAAGACCAAGGGTCCGGCCCAAACGGTCGGCGACCTCTCAGGCGGGAACCAGCAGAAGGTCGCCCTAGCCAGGCTCCTCCATCAAAAGGCCTCGATCCTCCTCCTCGACGAGCCGACGCGCGGCATCGATGTCGTCAGCAAGGCCCAGATCTACGAATGGATCGGCGAGCTCGCCCGGGAGGGGAAGGCCGTCCTCTTCGTCAGTTCCTACCTCCCCGAGCTCCTCGGGATATGCGACAGGATCGCCGTCTTCCATCGGGGCGCTCTCGTCGAATCCCGGCCGATCCCGGAGTGGGACGCCCCAAGCTTGATGGCCGCGGCCACCGTCGGCCGGGCGGCCCGGGACAATACTATGGGTCAAAGGATCGCGGAATGAGCCGTCAACGTCCAGCCGGACTCCAAAAAGCCCTCAACGTCCTCGGCCCGTTCATCGGCCTCGTCCTCGTCATCGCCCTGTTCTCCCTGATCCCCGAGGTCCAGGGCCGGTTCCTGAGGTTCGCCAACTTCAAGAGCGTCGCCACCCAGTCCGTTATCGTGGCCCTGGGCGCGCTCGGCATGACCTTCATCATCATCACCGGCGGCATCGACCTCTCGGCGGCCTCCAACATCGCCCTGTCGAGCGTCATCGCGGCCTACGCCGTCAACGCCGGCCTGCCGCCTCTCGCCGCCCTCGTCCTCGGCGTGCTCACCGGCGGCCTGGTCGGCCTGGCTAACGGGGCCCTCGTGACGCGGCTCAGGCTCATCCCGTTCATCGTCACCCTGGGCATGATGGGTATCGCCCGGGGAGCGGCCAAGTGGATCGCCGGCAACCAGAAGATCGACGCGCCCATGACCTGGGTCAACGAGCTCATGGCCAAGAGCCCCCGTCCCTCCTGGCTGCTCCTGGCCCCGGGGATCTGGGTCGTCATCCTCTTCGCCGTGGTCCTGGCCGTCGTCCTTAAATATACCGTCTTCGGCCGGCACGTCTTCGCCATCGGCTCGAACGAGTCGACGGCCCGGCTCTGCGGCATCCGGACGAACCGGGTCAAGGTGCTGGTTTACGTCCTCTCCGGCCTTTTCTGCGGCTTGAGCGGCGTCATGGAGTTCTCCCGGTTGACGGTCGGCGACCCGACGGTGGCCGTGGGGCTCGAGCTCGACATCATCGCCGCCGTCGTCATCGGCGGCGGGAGCCTGAGCGGAGGCGAGGGGAGCATCCTCGGCACCATGATCGGCGTCCTGATCATGTCCTTCCTCCGCAACGGCTGCACGATGATGGGCTGGCCGAACTACATCCAGGAGATCATCATCGGGGCGATCATCGTCATCGCCGTCGCCCTGGACCGGCTGCGCCACCGCTAGGGGACTGTCCCCGCAGGGGGCCGTCCCTCCCGAACCGGCCGCGGAGGGGCCTCGTGGATCCCTCCGTTCGCTGCGGTTATTCTTCACGCCTTCCCGGTCCGGAGCCGACTTGGACGTCTCCGTCCCGATGACGGCTAAATAACCGCTTCATGCTCACTCCGGGACACCGCTCGGCCCCTTCTTCCGCGGCCTCACGGGTTTTTCGTCGATTTATCGGGACTCTCCCTCTTCAAAGGTTTTTGCGTCTCCTCCGTCTAAAGGAATGTAACGACCCGTAGGAGGCTCATCATGAGAACGACATCAAAAAGACTGATCATCGGCGCGGCGGCCCTCGCTTTCGCTGCCGCCCTGATCTTCCCCGTTTTCGCCGCCGCCCAGGAGGCGAAGACCGCTCCGCCGGCCCGGTCCGAGCGGCCAGCGAGGATGCTCGCCCGGGAAGCCCTCGATATCACGCCCGAACAGGAGAAGGCCCTCGGGGAATTCCGGAAGGCCCGCACGGAGGAGAACAAGGCCTTCCGCGAGGAGATGACGAAGCTCCGCGCCGAGATACGCGAGCTGGCCAAGGACCCCGGGGCCAACCAGGCGAAGATCGACGCGCTCATCGACAGAACCGCGGAGCTCCGGTCGGGACGGGAGAAAGCGGCCTTCAGGAACAGGGCCGACAGGGACAAGATCTTCACGCCTGAACAGTTGGAGAAGATGAAAGCCCTCCGGTCGAGGTTCGAAGGCCGGCCGGCGGCCGCCGGGCGGGGCCGTATGGCGTTGGGCCGGATGGGCTTACACGGACCGCGCATGGGACGGTTCATGGAACCCGGTTTCGGCCCTGAGCGCATGGCCCGGCTGAGAGCCTTGCGCCACCGCCCGTTCCTCCGCTGGCGGCGCTGGTAATCGAAGAGGGACGGTCCCGCGTCCGGGGACTGTCCCCCTTTTTTTTCGTCCCGGCAGGGTTGTCCTCTTAATAGGACGAAATTCTCTTTCTCCCCTTGGGAAGATGGATGGCACGATAGTTGCTTAATAAGAGGTCGGAAGGAGAAAGACGATGAACAAGATGATGAGACAGGCTTCGCTCCTAGCGATCGCTTTCATCGTTTCCATCCCCCTCGGCCTCATGGCCCAGGACGAAGGATTCTATCCTTACAGCTTCGCCCGCCTGAGCTATGTCAACGGCTCGGTCTATGTCCAGAGGACATCGGACCTGGGCTATGAAAAGGGAGAGGTCAACCTCGCCCTCGTCCAGGGAGACAAGATGGGGACCGAGAACGGCCAGGCCGAGATCCACTTCGGCCGCCGGAACTACCTCCGCCTCAACGATTACACCAAGGTCGAATTCGCCGTCCTTCCCAAGGAAGGGGAGGAGCGCATCAAGATCCATCTCACCGAAGGCAGCGCCTATTTCCGGGTGAGCCATCTCGCCCTGGACAAGGGCATCGAAGTCCATACTCCCGACGCGTCCTTCTACGTCCTCGAGGAAGGGCTCTACAGGTTCGACGTCAGACTCGACCAGGAAACCGAGGTCTTCGTCCGTGAGGGCAGTCTGGAAGCCGCCGCCGAAGACGGGTCCGTCCTCGTCAGGGACAAGGAGACCGTGACGGCCGCCGACGGCCGGCTCCTCGGTGAACCGGAATACTCTATCTCCCGGGAGGACGGCTTCGACGATTGGAACGGCTCCCGGGACGCCGAGCTTTCCCAGAGAAGCGAGCGGCAGTACCTCCCGTCCGAGATCGAAGAATACGAGGAAGAGCTCGACCAGAACGGCAACTGGGTCTACGAACGGCCCTACGGCAACGTCTGGGTCCCGAACGTGTCCTATTATGACGATTGGCGGCCCTATTCCTATGGCCGCTGGGTCTGGTATCCCGTTATCGGCTGGACCTGGGTTTCCTCCGAATCCTGGGGCTGGCCGGTCTACCACTACGGCCGCTGGAACTGGCGCTTCGGTCTGGGCTGGTACTGGATCCCCCGGAATCATTGGGGGCCGGCCTGGGTGCACTGGTGGTGGGACCGCGACCACATCGGCTGGTGCCCTCTCACCTGGTATAACCGTCCCGGCCTGCTCGTCGACAACCGCTTCTATGATCGGTTCGACGACCGCTATTTCTCGGCTCACAATCGGGCTATGACCGTCGTCCGCCGCGACCATCTCCAGTCCCGCGACATCGGCCGCCGCCAGATCGGCCGCAGCGAGCTCAACCGCATCGATAAGGTGGCCCTCAGGGCCGAACAGCCCTCGATCCGTCCGGCCGTGGACAACGCCCGGCCCCAGGCCCTCGCGGCCAAGCGGGCCCTGGCTGACCGTCCCGGCAGCCGGAGCGAGGTGAAGTCGCTGGCGCCGTCGCGTTCCCTGTCCTCTTCGCGTCTGAGACAGGGCACGGTCAACTCGGGCGCCCGGACGAGAGAACGGGACGTTTCCCTGTCCAACCCGAACCGGAACGCCGTTTCGCGGCCGGCCGTCAAGAACCCCGAGACGGGAAGCCGGGCTATCCGGTCCTATCCGAGCCAGAAGGTCTCCGGGAACCGCAGTGAGGGCGTCGCTTCCGAAAACCGTCGGAACGCCGTCGCCGCGCCCGTCCGCAGGAGCGGGGCCGAGACAGGGAGCAACGCCGCCCGCGTCTCCCCGTCCCAGGGACAGGCATCGGGATCTCCCAAGTCCGGAACGGCGCGGGAGCCGCAGAGAACCCGGAAGACCGAGAATGAATCCGGAAGCGCCGTCACCAAGAAAGGCGAGACCATCAAGAATGACCCCTCGAGCTCGCGGTCCGAATCGACGGCCGTGAGGCAGCGGACCTCGACGACAGCCCGGACGATCCGGTCCGGATCGGACCGGCCGTCCACGGAATACCCGGCACGCTCGAACCGGACGGACTCGACGCCTTCACGATCGCTCGGGAGCTCGCCACGCCCGACTTCCGGAACGTCGTCCGCGCGGTCCCAAAGTCCGACCTATTCTTCCAGATCGTCAGTCTCCCGGACGTCCTCGCGGCTGAGCGCCCCGTCGTCCTCGGCCTCGCGTTCCTCCTCTTCGATCTCGCGCCCGTCCTCCTCCGCCCGGTCGAGCTCCCCCTCCTACTCCCGGCCCGGCTCCTCCCGTTCATCGTCCTCTTCCCAGTCCCGAAGCTCATATTCCGCCCCCTCCCGGTCGAGCGGCTCTTCCGGCCGCAGCATCAGCGCGCCGAGATCGACGAGCTCATCCTCCGGGCGTTCCTATAGCGCGCCGAGATCGAGCGGGTCGTCCTCTTCGGGCCGCTCGGCGTCCTCCGGCAGGTCGAGCTCCTCGTCTTCCAAATCTTCGGGCTCCTCGTCCAAGTCCGGCAGCGTGAAAAGAAAAGGCTGATCGAATCCGGCTTCATTTTCTTCCGCTCCCTGCCGATCCCCGAGTCCTGATTTTTTTCTTTACTTTTCGAGGCCGCGGTGGTATAAACTACTCCTCGTTCGGGAAGGAGACTTCCGGGCGCTTGTTCGACACATGGAGGTAGGTCCAATGAATTCCACCAAGAAAACAGGGATTTTGATCTTAAGCCTGGCCCTCCTCGCCGGCACCATGGCCTGTCAGAAGAATGCGGCCGAAAGCCAGGCCGCCGAGGTCCAAAAAGCCGTCACCGATTTCGAAGGGACGGTCCGGGCGGCCCTCGGCCGGTACATGTACCTTTCGACGGCCCCGGGTTTCGACATCGTCCTCCCCGGCTTCGACGCCGCCACCCTCATGGGCAAGACGATCAAGGTCAAGGGCGACCTGCTCGTCGACCATCCTCCGATCTTCCTGGCCGACACCGTCGAAACCGGCCCCGGCTCGAGCGTGTATACGCGCAGTCAGGAATTCCAGTCAGAGGATTTCGTTGAGTTCAAGGCCCGGGAAGGCGTTCCGGCCCTGGCCATCTCCGGCGTCGCCAAGGCCGAGGAATGGGAAGGCAAGGGCCAGGTCAAGATCTACGGGAAGCTTCAGAAGGGCGATGTCAACTCTATCGTCCTCTCCGACGACAAGGGCAAGGAAATCGCCAAGATCATCGTCGACTCCATCTCGACCTATTCGAATTACTACCTCCAGAAGCTGAGGCTCTTCGACAAGTTCTGGTTTTACCTCAACGTCAAGGACAGCGTCGACAAGAAGATCCGGCCGCGGACGAAAGAGATCTTCCACGCCGATGTCGTGGGCGTCGGCCTCTTCTAAATTCTTCGCAGGGACGAATCAGGGACGGCTCTTCGGGGCCGTCCTTTTTTTTGGTTCTTCTCCCGATTCCGGGATATCCATCTCTCCGGCTTCGCTCAGGATATCGCCCCTCGCATCCCCGCGCCCCGGAAACCTCCGTAAACGGTTTCCCCCGCCTCCGGCGGGTCCCCCTTCCCTCACGGGGGCTTCGTGGCGACATCCATCGCCGCCTCCGGGTGGATTTCCCGAAAATCGGAGATGAACCTTTTTTTTGACTTTTACCCCAGGAGGGACGCGAGCTTCACCATCCCCGCTTCGATCGGGCTCCCGAACTCGATCGTCAGAACCCGCCGCCCTTTCTCCGCCAAAGCCATCCCGTCCCCCCGCGCCTGAGCCGTGAACAGGCCGGCGAAATCCGCGGCGGGCCGGGCGATCCCCGGGACGGCGGGAATCTCGACCTCCGGCAAGACGGCCGGGACCAGCATCAGGAAAAGGCCCCTGTTCCCGTCGCCCTTGTGGAGCTGGCCGGTCGAGTGGAGGTAGCGGGGGCCGAAGCCGAGGGTCACGGGCAAACGTGTCTTGAGCCGGAGGCGGTCGGCCAGCCCGGCGAGGAGCTCCTCGATTCCCGCTCTCTTCGGGAGGAAGGCCAGCACCGCGAGATAATCCCCCTCGCGGCAGCCGCCCAGGAATCGGGCTACGGCATCCTCGGGGCCTTCTTGCGGGCCTGACCCGGCGATCCGCAGCCCTTCGCCGGCGGGTGAGCGGTCCTCCGGGGCGGCGCTTCCTGCCCGGGCGGCGCCGGCCAGGACCTGCCGCGCTTTTCTCTTGGCCGCCTCGACGTCCGGCTGGTCGAAGGGATTGATGTGCAGGAAATGAGCGGCGACAGCCGTGGCGAATTCCCAGAGGAAGATGTGGCCGGCCACGGAATAGGGATCGTCCAGGATCAGCCGGATGAGGGGCGCTCCGGTATCGGCGAGGGCACGGACGCCTTCGTCAGGTTCCGCGTCGCGTGACGCCGGGAAATCGACGAACACGCGGTCCTTTCCATAATCCCGGATATTCTTGGGGCCGGACTCGATGACCGGGACGATGCCCCGGCCTTCTTTTCCCGTGCTCTCGGCAACGAGCTGTTCGAGCCAGCCCGCCAGCGGCTCGAGCCGCGGCGGGACGAAGAAAGTCAGCTTGTCCAGACCCTTCGCCGCGGCCGTTCCCAGGACCGTCCCGAGGAAGGCGCCGGGATTGTCCGCGGGGATTTCGAGGCGGCACTTGTCGGCCATGGCACGGGCCGGGGACAGGAGGCGCCTCAGGTCGATGCCCTTGAGGGCCGCCGGCAGGAGGCCGAACGCCGAGAGAGCGGAGAACCGTCCGCCGATGTCCGGCCGGCCGCGGAACGCGCGGCGGAAATGGAGATCTCCGGCCAGGGCCTCCAGCGGAGTCCCCGGATCGGTGACGGCGACGAAATGACGACCGGCGCGCTCGCCGCCGAGTTCCTGGCGGACCTGGTCGTAGAAAAAGGACAGGAGAGAGACGAGCTCCGCCGTCGTCCCGGACTTCGAAGAGACGATGAACAGGATTTTTTCGAGGTCGAAACGCGCTGCGGCGGCGGTCACGGTTTCGGGCTCGGTCGTGTCGAGGATCTCGAGCTCGAGAAAGCCTTCGCGCGTCCCGAAGGCGCGGGCGAAGACCTCGGGCGCGAGGCTCGAGCCGCCCATGCCGAGGACGACCGCCTTGGTCAGCCCGTCGCCGCGGACGGAAGCCGTGAAAGCCTCCAGATCCGGGACTTCCTCTTCCGCCGTCAGCGGGGACGCAAGCCAGCCGAGGCGGTTGGAGATCTCTTTGTCCTCGGATTTCCAGACCGTCCAATCCCGGTCCCAGATGCGGCGGACGATCGCGTCCTTTTCGAGGTCGCGGAGGCCCTGGGCGAGCTCGGGGGCCAGGCGCTCCGGGTTGACGATCTGGATGTCGCGGCTTCGCATGTTCATGGGCGGGTCCCTTTCCAGTAGGGGGGATTATACCAGCACCGCGGGGACCGGATAAAGGCGCTTGATTATTTTCGCCGGATTCCGGAAGATAGAAGCCTCGGATGACCGGACTACAGCGAGATCGGAGGGCCCTCTCATGACGAACACCGAGGCCGCCGCGCCGGTCGGCTTCTTCCATCCGACGAGGCCGATCTATAGATTCACCAACCTCCTCTTCATCTCCTCGCTGTCGTTCGGGAGCTACTTCGCCTACGACATCATAGGGGCCATCGCCCCGTCGCTCATCGAGGAGCTCAAGGCGGCGCGCGCGACCGTCGGCACGATGAACACGATGTACAGCGTCGCCGCCATCCTGGTCGTCCTGTTCGGCGGCATGCTCATCGACCGGCTGGGGACGCGCAAGGCCAGCATCATCTTCTCGGTCCTCGTCCTCGCCGGCGCGGCGATCGTCTGGCAGGCCAGAAGCATCCCCATGATCTTCCTCGGGCGGTTCGTCTTCGGGGCCGGCTCCGAACCCCTCGTCGTCGCCCAGAGCGCCATGCTGGCCCGCTGGTTCAAGAACAAGGAAATGGCCATGGCCTTCGGCGTCCAGCTGACGGTGAGCCGCCTGGGATCGCTCTTCGCCTTCAACACGGGGGAGCTTTTCTCGAGCTACTTCGGCAGCTACCGCTACGCCCTGCTGGCCGCGGTCGGCGCCTGCGCCCTGTCGCTCGTCGGCAACCTCTTCTACATCGTCATGGACAAGCGCGGCGAGAAGGCCCTCAACCTCCGCGACGAGAGCGCCGGCGACAAGATCGTCTTCAAGGACATCAAGGAGTTCAAGCCGACCTTCTGGTATGTCACCGCGCTTTGCTTCACGTTCTACGCGGCCATCTTCCCCTTCCAGAGCCTGTCGACGGACTTCTTCGTGACCAAGTGGGGGATCGCCAGGACGGCGTCGGCCGCCGGGGGCTTCCTGGCCCAGGTCTTCAACAACCTCCTCCACATCTTCAGCACGGCCGGCGGCATCACCAGCATCATCATCTTCGCCTCCATGCTCCTCGCGCCCTTCGCCGGGCGGCTCATCGACCGGGTGGGAAAAAGGGCGACGTTCATGATCGCCGGGTCCCTCCTCCTCATCCCCTGCCATTTGGCCATGGGTCTGACGAAGATCTATCCGGTTTATCCGATGATCCTCCTCGGCTTCGCCTTCGTCCTCGTCCCGGCGGCCCTGTGGCCGTCCGTGCCGCTCATCGTCAGGTCGGAACGGGTCGGCACGGCCTTCGGGCTGATGACGGCTATTCAGAACATCGGGCTGGGGCTCTTCCCGCTCCTGAACGGGCTGCTGCGCGACAAAACGGGCTCTTACGTCGGGAGCCAGATCATGTTCGCCGGCCTGGGCCTCATCGGGCTGATGTTCGCTCTTCTCCTCAAGCGGGCCGACCGGCGTGAGGGACAGAGGCTGGAGATCCCGCAGAAAGCCAAGTCCTGAGGTCGATTCGCCCGGGACCTTAAGAGCGGCTGGCTGTCCGATGAAAAAATAAATCCGGACGGAGCTCCCTCGAGATCGAGGGCCGATCTCTCCGGGTTAGAGAACGTTTCTAGTTCGTTTACTCGGTTTTCTTGGCCTTGGCCGCCGTTTCGGTCTTGCTCGTCTTCCTCATGTCCGCGGCGTGAGCGCGCTTGTAGGTCTGGATGTCCTTGAAGCGCCCCTTGGCATCGCGCACGGCATAGAGCTTGGTCCCCTTCGAGCTGCGATGGGTCGTTCTCTTGATCGGCATACATTCCTCCTTCGATGGATTTAGCTGACTCCGCCGGCCGGATGAACGAACGGCAAGAGGCCGAATGAATAAACGCATGTGATGACGTCAGTATGGGGGAGGCCCATTAAAATGTCAATCAAAATCGGCCCGTCGTTTGCCCCGGCCGCATGTTTCTGCTATAACGTCCTCTCGCTTCGACCATGAAACGGAGCCTTCACCGCCGATGATACGAACCGTGATTTCCGACCTGGGCCGCGTCGTCCTCTGGTTCGACAACAATATCTTTCTCCGTAAGCTGGCCGAGCGGGCCGGGAAGCCCTTCGCGGAGGTCAAGGCGGTCGTCCACGGCGACCTCGAGCTCATCCGCCGTTTCGACGGCGGGGCCGTGACGCCGGCCGGCTTCCACGAGCGGGTCATGGAGATCGTCGGCGCGGACATCCCCTACGGCGTCTTCTATGAGATCTACAACGATATCTTCTCTCTGAACGCGCCCGCGGTCGATGTGCTCGCCCGGGTCAAGGCGGCCGGCTACAAGACGCTGCTCCTTTCGAACACCGATCCGGAGCGCTTCGGCTTCGTCCGGCGCCGCTTCCCCGAGATCCTGTTTTTCGATGGCTACGTCCTGTCCTACGAGCTCAAGCTGCTCAAGCCCGACCCGGCCATCTACCTCACGGCGGCGCGGATGGCCGGCACTCCACCTGAAGCGTGCGTCTTCATCGACGACATGGAGGAGAATGTGCGAGGCGCCGAGGCCGTCGGCCTGCGCGGGGTCCATTACGCGCCGGAGACCGACCTCGAAGCGGAGCTCCGCAAGCTCGGGCTCCGTTTCTAAGGAGGCCCCCGCCGTCGGCTTTGCTCCGCCGGGGTCACCTTTCTCCCCCGGCCCCTCCGGGAACCGATATATCCTCAGAATACGGAACTGGAAACTCGTTTCCGATATTTACCAGAAGTACGGCTCCGAGTTGCTCCGCCGTACTTCTGTCGGTCGCTCCTCGGAATTCGCTCCCTGCCGGTCCCCTTCCGCTACGGGGGAGTACAGGTGACCATCGGCTCGCCCGGTGCCGGGTGCTAGTCCTCTCTTATCGGCCGACGACCTGGACCCAGACTTTTCTGGTCCGCGGGCCGTCGAATTCGCAGAAGAAGATCCCCTGCCAGGTCCCGAGCTGGAGGCGCCCGCCCTCGACGGTGAGGATTGCCGACGAACCGACGAGCGAAGCCTTGACATGGGCCGGCGAATTCCCTTCGGCGTGGGCGTAGGGGAGGGCGTCGGGCACGATCCGCCGCAGGGTCGTCAGCAGGTCCGCCCGGACGTCCGGATCGGCGTTCTCATTGATGGTGACGCCGGCCGTCGTGTGGGGCACGGCGACGACGCAAATCCCGCTCGCGACCCCCGAGGCCGCCACGATCCGGCCGACATCTGCCGTCACATCGACGAATTCTTCCTTCATCCGCGTCCGTATTTCGATGGTATTCATTGCCGCCTCAACAAGTTAAAAGAATCTCTTAAAAGGGCTTGACAAGCCGATTTTCCGGGTGTAGAGTCTGCTCGGAAAATACAATATTTGGTATTTTCCTTGCCATAGCTACACAATATATGGGATAGAGCCGAAAGGCTTTTTATTTTTGCCATGGTTTTAGGAAGGGTTGATTTTAGCACGTCGCCCGCGAAAATCCCAGGTTTGTGAGCCGGGCAAAGAAGAAGGAGGCACCTCATGGTCAGCGCGGTCGGCAGGATCAAGAAGAGAGACGGAACGGTCACGGATTTCAACCAGGAAAAGATCACCAACGCCATCTTCAAGGCGATGCAATCCCAGGGCATCAAGGACCGGACGATCGCCAAGACCGCCTCCGACATCGTCTCCTTCATGATCGAGGAGAAGTTCGGCGGCTACACCGTCCCGTCCGTCGAGCAGATCCAGGACATCGTCGAGATGGTCCTCATGAAGCAGGGCTACCACGAGGTCGCCAAATCCTACATCCTCTACCGCGAGAAGCACAAGGGCATCCGCGAGGCCAAGAGGATCGGGCTCAACCTCGAGCGGCTGATCAAGGACTACCTCAGCAACGCCGACTGGAAGATCCGCGAGAATTCGAACGAGGGCGTCATGAGCTTCGCCGGTCTCAACGCCCGCGTCTCCGGCGAGGTCCTGTCGAACTTCGCCCTCAACCAGGTCTACACCGACCGGGCCAAGAAGTCCCATGAGGAAGGGGAGTTCCACATTCACGACCTGAGCTACCCCATCGTCGGCTATTGCGCCGGCTGGTCCCTCGAGAACCTCATCCGCAAGGGCTTCGGGCACGTCCCGAACCAGGTCCACTCGAACCCGGCCAAGCACCTCGACACCCTGACCCTGCACATGGTCAACTACATCGGAACGATGCAGGCCGAGTTCGCCGGCGCCCAGGCCTTCTCGAGCGTCGACACCCTGCTCGCACCCTTCGTCCGGCACGACAACCTCGGCTACGAAGACGTCAAGCAGGATATGCAGAAGCTCATCTTCGGCCTCAACGTCCCCTGCCGCTGGGGCTGGCAGACGCCCTTCTCCAACCTGACCTTCGACTGGACCATCCCCGAGGACATGAAGAACAAGAAGGCCGTCGTCGGCGGCGAGGAGCTCGACACCTGCTACGGCGACTACCAGAAGGAGGTCGACTGGATCAACCGGGCCTTCCTCGAGATCATGATCGAGGGCGACCTCAAGGGCCGGGTCTTCACCTTCCCCATCCCGACCTACAACCTCAGCCGCGAGTTCGACTGGGATTCGCCCAAGGCCAAACTCCTCTTCGACGCCACGGCCAAGTACGGCATCCCATACTTCCAGAACTACATCGGCACGAACATGAGCCCCGGCGACATCCGGGCCATGTGCTGCCGGCTCAACCTCGACCAGCGCGAGCTCATGCGCCGGCCCGGGAGCATCTGGGGCCCCGGCGACTCGACGGGTTCCATCGGCGTCGTCACCATCAACCTCAACCGGCTCGGCTTCGAAGCGGCGGACAAGCCCGATTTCTTCGCCCGACTCAAGGACCTCATGACCAACGCCAAGGAGACGCTCGAAACCAAGCGCGAGCTCGTCAACAACATGCTGGCCAAGGGCATGATGCCTTACACCAAGGTCTACCTCGGCCACTTCGACAACCACTTCTCGACGATCGGCATCTGCGGCATGCACGAAGCCTGCATGAACTTCCTGAAAAAGGGCATCGGCACCCCCGAAGGCCGCGATTTCACCGTCGAGACGCTCGAGTTCATGCGCGGCGTCCTGCGTCAATTCCAGGAGGAGACCGGGAACCTCTACAACCTCGAGGCGACGCCGGCCGAGTCCACGGCCTACCGGCTGGCCCGGCTGGACAAGCAGAAATACCCCCGGATCTACACGTCGGGCACGGAGAAGTACCCCTATCTCACCAACTCCACCCAGCTCAACGTCGACGCCACCCGGGACATCTTCGAGGCCATCCAGCACCAGGGGGAGATCCAGCCGCTCTACACCGGCGGGACGATCTTCCACGCTTTCCTGCCCGAGGCCATCGACGGCGAGACCTGCAAGAAGCTCGTCCAGAGGATCGCCCAGACGAAGCTGCCGTACTTCTCCATCACTCCGACGTTCAGCGTCTGCATGAACCACGGCTACCTCCGCGGCCGGCACTCCCAGTGCCCTGACTGCGGCGACGAGACCGAGGTCTACAGCCGCATCGTCGGCTACATGCGGCCGGTCCGGACCTGGAACGATGGAAAGCAGCAGGAATTCAAGGACCGCACCCCCTACAACAAGATCGCCTGAGTCGCGGCATATTTCACGAGAGGCGGAAACGTCATGGATTACCTGCTCTTTACCTATCCCAACTGCAATAAGTGCGAGTCTTTGAAGAAAAAACTCGCGGAAACCGAGACGGCATACGCCGAGTACAGTCTGACCCAGCCCCCGGGCAAGGCCAAGATCCGCGAGTTCATCAACGTCATCAAGCGGGACGACAAGGGCGCCATCATCCTGCCCACACTCATCGCTCACACCCAGGGCATCGTCCGGGTCGTCATCAACTCGGCGGAGGAGTTCGACGGGTGGTCGAAATCAAGGGCATAGAGAAGTTCTCCAGCCGCGATTTCCCCGGCCACATCTCCTCGACCATTTTCCTCGGCGGCTGCACCTTCCGCTGCCCCTACTGCCACAACTCCGAGCTCGTCCTGAGGCCGGAGACGATTCAGACGATGCCCGTCGACTTCTTCCTTTCCTATCTCGACGGCCGCAAAGGCTGGCTCGAGGCGGTCTGCCTCACGGGAGGAGAGCCCCTCCTCCACGAGGACATCGAGGACATCATCCGTGTCGTCCGGGAGCGGGGCCTGCTCGTCAAGCTGGACACGAACGGCTCCTTTCCGGAGCGCCTGGAGGGGCTTCTTGCCGCCGGGCTCCTCGACTGGGTGGCCATGGACGTCAAGGCCCCCCTCGAGCGCTACCGCGAGGTGACCCGCTCGAACGTGGACGTCGAGCGGATCGTCCAGTGCGCGGACATCCTCCGGACCTCCGGCGTCCGGCACACTTTCCGGACGACGGTCGTCCCGGGGTTCGTGGGGAAAGACGACGTGGTCAAGATCGGCGAGTGGCTCGACGGGGCGGCCAATTACCTGATCCAGCAGTTCGTGCCCCAGACGACGATCGATCCCGCTTTCCTGGCGATCAAGCCGTTCGGCCGGACCGAGCTCGAGGCGATCGCGGATGCGGCCAGGCCCTATTTCAAAGAGGTCCGCATCGAGGGTCCGGACTGAGAGGGGAGCCGATCATGGAGCTCAAAGTCAAGCGCATCCAGCCCGAAGCGAAGCTTCCCGTCTACGGTCATCCCGGGGACGCCGGCCTGGACCTCTTCTCCGTCGTCGATCGGGATATCCAGCCGGGCGAGGTCTTCGCCGTGCCCACGGGCATCCAGGTCGCCGTCCCGGCCGGCCACGTCGGGCTCGTCTGGGACAAGAGCGGCATTTCGCTCCAGCGCGTCCACCGGCTGGCCGGCGTCGTCGACTCCGGCTACCGGGGCGAGGTCCAGGTGGTCATGATCAACCTCGGCGCCGCGCCGTTCGCCGTCCGAAAGGGTATGAAGATCGCCCAGATGCTCGTCCAGCCGGTCACCGCCGTCGAGGTCGTCGAATCGGACTTTCTCGACGACACCTCGCGCGGGGACGGCGGATTCGGTTCGACCGGACTCTTCTGAGTTGTGATAAGATGTCCCGGATATACCAACCGAGGACTACTTTCATGAAACGCAGAATACACGTTCCTGCGGCGCTGGCGCTCCTCCTGATGAGCGTCCTGGCCGCCTACCCGGCTACGGCCCAGGACACCCCGGAGCCGCGGCTCAAGCTCATCTTCGTCGAAAGGTTCCGCTTCGAGGCCTGGGACAACGCCGTAAACCTCGACGACGCGTCCGACGACACCTTCGCTTACACCCGCAACCGGACGACCCTCGGCCTGCGCTGGCTCGCCGCCAAGAACGTCGAGATCCTGGGCAAGGTCTCCAACGAGTTCCGCGTCTACCTGGCGCCCAAGGACAGGGCTTTCAACTGGCACGAGATCTTCTTCGACAACCTCCACGTCAAGTGGACCATCCCGGGCCGCCTGCCCTTCACCGTCACCGCCGGGCGTCAGGACATCAATCTCGGCGAGGGCTTCGTCGTCGCCGACGGCACTCCGCTCGACGGCTCCCGCTCCTACTACTTCAACGCCCTCCGGGTCGACACCGACTTGAGCAAGAGCCAGAAGCTCATCCTCTTCGCCCACGCCCAGAAAACGACCGACCGGTTCCTGCCGGTGATCAACGACCGGCCCCAGGCCCTGGCCGAACAGCCCGAGAAAGGCCTGGCCCTCTACTACGCCGGGGCCTTCGGGAAGACGAAATTCGACGCCTACGCCATCCGTAAGACGACCGGCGAGACCGAGGTCTGGCCCGTCCCAACGCGCATCGATACGTTCGGAGCAAGGGCCCAGGCTCCCGTCATCCGCCGCCTCGCTCTCACGGCGGAGGGGGCCCTCCAGACGGGGACGTACGGCGCGGCCGGCCGTTCGGCCTTCGGCGGCATCTTCCATTTCGACTACGACTTCAAAGGTGTCCTGCCCCTCCTCAAGACGGCCGTCGTCGGCGGCATCTATCTGAGCGGCGACAAGCCGGGGACGGAAAAGATCGAAGGCTGGGACCCCATCTTCAGCCGCTGGCCGAAATGGAGCGAAGGCTACATCTACACGTTCACCCGGGAGAGCCGTTCGGCCTATTGGAGCAACCTGACGTCCCTTTACGCTTCTCTCGTCCTTGATTTCGGAAGCCGCGCCGACGGCGTGCTGACCGTTCATCGCCTGGGAGCCGACGAGACTCCGGCCGGCGAGTTCCCGGGCGGGGCCGGACTCGATCGGGGAACGCTCCTCAAGGCCCGGCTCAATTTCACGATCAGCGAGACCCTCACGGGTCATTTCATCTGGGAACATTTCCGGCCGGGCGACTTTTACCGGCCGGGCGCCTCGAGCTACAACTGGCTGAGATTCGAGTTGGTGTTCCGCTACTAAGACCGGTCATCCGCCGGTCGGCCCCCGGCTCGTCCGCCCGACAAGGCTGAAGAGCGGGTTGGCCGCGAACGACACCAGCATACCGATCGTCCCCGCCTCGGCCGGCGCCATCCCGGTAATGGACAAACCCAAGCACGTCCCGAGGCCCAGGACCGCCGCCGCGATCGCCCCGAATTTCGTCACCTTCTTGCTGATCAAACCCCAGACGAACGGCCCCAGGAAGAACGAGCCGATCGCTCCCCACGAGACCGACAGGATGGCGACGATAGTCGCCGGCCGGAGATAGGCCAGGACGACGGAGAGAAGGATGAAAACGGCCGACATGATGCGCATCAGCCGGGTCAGCGTCCGGTCGGGAACGTTGGGATTGACGAACCCGGCGTAGAGGTCCTTGACGACCGAGGAGCTCGAGATCAGGATGAGCGCGGCGAGCGTCGACATGGACGCGGAGAGGATGAGGAGCATCATGACCACGGAAAGGGAAGGCGGGACGACTTTGGCCAGGAACTCCGGCATCAGGACGTCGAAAACGGGTTTGCCGCCGGCGAAGGCTGCCGGCGCGCTCTCCGGGGTGAGGAAGAACCGGGCCGCCGCTCCCGTGAAGTAGGCCGTGCCGGCGATCAGGGCGGCGAAGAGGGTCGAGGCGACCATGCCCCGCCGGATGGCCCGCTCGTCCCTGATAGCGAAAAACTTCTGGACGAGCTGGGGCATGGCGAAGGGGGCGATGCTCGTCAGGAAGACAAGGGCGAAGAGGGGCCAGGCGCCGCCCGGGCCGACAGCGGCCGTAAGCCTCGGGTCGATGGCCGAGAGGCCCGCTGTCAGATTCCCGGGCCCGCCGCTCTCATGGAGCGTGCTCGCGATGAGGACGGCCGAGCCGAGGCACATGATCATCCCGAAGACGACATCGATCATGGTCATGGACTTGTAACCGCCCAGAACGAGATAGAAGGCCGTGAACAGGCCTATGAACAGGAGGGCCGTGCCGTAGGCCAGGCCGAAGTTGGCCTTGAAGAGATAGGACAACCCGATGAAAACGGCCGCCGAGTAGGGGACGAGGAAGAGGAAGACGGCCAGCGAAGCGATGAGCTTCAAAAAGCGGCTATGGTACCGCTTCTCCAGGAATTCCGGCATGGTCGTGACCTGGAGATCGACCGACATCCGCCGGATGCGGTTGCCGAGCAGGCCCCAGACGCCGAGGACCCCGACGAGGGCGTTGGCCGCCGCGATCCACAATCCGGACAGGCCGAAGCCCCAGCCGACCTTGCCGGCGAAGCCGATGAAGAGGACCGCCGAGAAATAGGCCGCGGCGTAGGTGAAGGCCGACATCCACGGTCCGACGGAGCGCCCCCCCAGAAAATAGTCGGTGAACGTCCGGGCCCTTTTCAGCCCGAGGTAACCGATGACGAGCG